>Ga0137310_101187_pt1 | contig 16809 bp, 13 predicted proteins | sample NAcewiD2O_June_2_FD_97183 | JGI IMG/M metagenome (GOLD analysis project Ga0137310, IMG submission 97183) | Mouse cecal microbial communities from Vienna, Austria - N-Acetylglucosamine amended D2O_June | ecosystem: Host-associated > Mammals > Digestive system > Large intestine > Cecum | place...
TGCCCTGTTGGAAAAAACATCCACTCTGTCCTGGAAATGCCCTACAGCAAAGTGCGGGATTCTCTGGCAACAAGCCTCCGGTCTGTCACACTGAAGGAGATCGTGGATGAATACCACACCATAGCTACCTCGCGCACTGATTTACCCATTCAATGAAATTAGCGTCGCTGTCTCCCGCGCGCTCTGCCTTCACATGCCGCTGGCCCCACACGGTCGCGAAATCAACGGATTCCACCCCGTCATAATTCTGAAGCGCGAGGGCAAGGTTTACTTCTGTTGTAAGGGAAGTATCACTCTGAGCGATGCCGGCGCGGATCCTCCAATGCTTTGCGGGCGTGCTTGATCCATACCCCTCCTCAGATTCCAGCAGATAATAAAGAGGCGTATACATGTTCAGCCTCTGAGCCGGCGTATATCCAACCGCATCCGTTTTTACAAGATCCTGTTCAAAATCAGAAGCATAGCCGCTTCCCAGCTCACTCAGTATATCCCCGAGAAACCTGTCAAAATGGGCACCGTTTCCGTCCCCATATCCAAACAGCTCATTTTCTCCCTGACCCGCGTCAAGCTGGTCGAACGCGCCCAGCTTTTTCGACGCGCCCTTAAAGGCTTTTACAAAATCACTGACACCTGTAATCCTGGCTGTGTTTGTTTCGGCATCATAGGTGACCCATGTATTGTTCCCGTTGAGGGCGTCAATATAGTCGCTGACCGTTTCATAGGTTCCTGAAATCGTAACACTGTTTGAAGTCTCCACCCGGCTTATATCATCCAGCTCTTCATAGGGGCCTTCCCCTTCCATTCCCCGAAACTCCCGGTCATGGCCCTCTTTATCATCCGGCCCGCCGAAACCGCCCTGCCTGTCCGGTCCGCCGAAATCACCATCTCCTCCATGTCCGCGGAAACCGCCCATTCCTCCGGGGCCTCCTGCCCCTTTGCCCAAAGCAGATGAATCATATGGAAATTCCGTGTCCTGGAGAAAGTTGTTCAAAGACTCCTCAATCACGCCCACAATGTAATCATAATAGCTACCTGCCTGGAAAATGCCCTCTCGCGACTCTTCAAGGGTCAGAATATTTCCGTTTTCGTCTTTTATTCCCGCCTGGTTAATATAATCGGCAAAAGCAGCGGCCAGCCCGTCAGAAATGGCCTGCTCTTCATCAGATAGTCCGCTTCTTGTCACACCCATCATCCATTCATAGGCTTCATCCGCGCTGTCCAGATTGGTGATGGGGCACCAATCCATGGAACCATAAACAGCATCGCTGACATTTTGTACCGCGCCGATCTGTTCAAGATATGGGTCATAAAGCCCGCTGTCGCCGGTGGCCCCCACAATCGCGGACTGAGCGCCGCCGCCGCTCATGCCAAACACAAAGATCTTTTCCCCGTCCCCGGGCACAAGATCATCTACATACCGCAGATAGCGGACAGCGGCCTTGATATCCGTAACTCCCGCCGGCGCGCCCGCATCCCTTCCCCGGCACCCGGCATGAACGTATACAAAACCGGCCTCCATATACTCTGTCAGGCTCCTATAGTCTGTTAGCGCCGCCTGGGCTGAATATCCCGGCGTGTCAATGGGCATGACGATGGGAGCGGTCTGGGCCGTATAACCATTCACGGTTCCATCTGGATTTATTTCGCAGGTATAGGTTCCGTCACCATTGTCTGTTCCCAAAAAATAATCTTCCGGCACGAAAACAGCCAGGGTTTCATAGGATTCGTCCGCGGGCGTTTCACAGTAAGATATGCCGATCTGATAATAAACATGATCCTCCGAATGATACAGCCACTTTGACATATGAATTTTTTCTAAGCCTGTAACAGCACTGCCGGAACTATCCGTCTCTTCCCGCAAAATATTCACCTCCTGGAAACCATCTGTTTCTTCCCGGTAACCATCCGTCTCTCCCCGGGAAACGCTCTCTGTTTCAGTGTTATCTGTTACCGGCGCTTTGCAGGCCGCCAAAAGAGACGCCATCAGCATCATTGATACCATTGCTGCCATTTTTTTCTTCATTGCCAGCCCTCCATTCTGTTATTTTGGAGTATTTTCTTACGCGAACTGCCATCCGCTTTCAAAAGTATACTTAAAATTTTTAAAATTTACAATCTTCTGCTCAGAAGTTTCACAAAAGTTTCAAACTTATGGAGGCAAAGTCACTGGTATCCAATATCTTCTGTCATGTCGCGAATCCCGCGTACTGGGTCATATAAAGGTCATAATATTTTCCCATGGCCTCAAGGAGCTCCTCATGGTTCCCCATTTCCACAATCCTGCCCCGGTCCATGACAACGATTAAGTCAGAATCCCGGATGGTTGACAGGCGGTGAGCGATCACGATGCTGGTGCGGTTCTCCATGATCCTGCTCATGGCGTCCTGGATCTCCTTTTCCGTGCGGGTATCTACATTGGAGGTGGCCTCGTCAAGAATCAATATTTTGGGATCCGCCACAAAGGCCCGGGCAATGGCCAGAAGCTGGCGCTGGCCCTGGCTGAGATTCTCCCCTGAGCCGGTCAGCATGGTATCATACCCCTGGGGCAAACCCTTTAACACCCCCGCGTCTCTTCCCACCGCCAGGGACTTCCCGCCTTTTTCCTCATTCTCCTCATCCAGAACCATAAATACACGCTCCGCGCCAGCGATTGCCGTCTGCAGCTGTCCGTAAATCTGCGCGATTTCATTGATGGGGCGGCTAAACTGTTTCGCGTAGACGATAAACGCGGAGATCACACCCACAGAAATCATACCATTTATGGAAAAATACCCGCCAAAGGCCGCGATAATAACAAACCCTATGTTTCCAATGCAATTCATCACCGGTCCCATGACCCCGCTGAAAATATCTGTCCGGATTCCGGCCCTGGTAAGCTGGTCCGACGCGCGGCAAAAGTTCTCTGTGGTAATATCCTGATGATTGTAGGCCACCACCGTCCTGTAGCCTGACACCATCTCCTCCACAGTGCCGTTGAGCTGTCCTAAGTACATCTGCCTGCGGCGGGAAAAATTCTGCACCTTTTCCGACAAAATCTTTGTGGCAGTCAGTGTGAGGATCACGGTGGCGCAGCTCAGCAGGGCAAGCTGCCAGCAATACCACACCATAACAGCCGCTGTCCCGACAATGGTCAGGACTCCGGAAAACAGGGATGGCAGTGACTGGGAGATGGTGGTGGAAATATTTTCGATATCATTGGTCATCCGGCTCATGACGTCGCCGTGAGAATGTTCATCTAAATAGCGGACAGGCAGGTCTATGATTTTTCAAACAATTCCACCCGCAGCTGCCTAACAATCCGCTGGCTCAGCCTGGCGGAAAGAAGCCCCTGCAGCAGCTGGCCCCCGCTGTACATCATGTAGGCCGCGGCCATGAAAATCAGGTTTTGGGTAAGGCTTCTCTGCCTGGTGCCTGCGATGATATCAATGGCTTTGCTCTGCAGGCCCGGTCCATAGACACCGCACACCGTGGCAAAAAGGACCACCGCGAGCATGGAAACCACCATGGGCTTTTCATGGGAAAAATATTTTAGGCTTCCTTCACAACCGCCCGGGCAATGGAGAGCCTTTGCTTCTGCCCGCCGGACAGGCTCATACCCCTCTCCGCCACAGCTGTCTGGTAGCCCTTCGGGGAGGAAGAGATAAAATCCTCCGCCTGGGCAATCACAGCGGCTTCTTTCACTCTTTTCTCCCTGTCCTCCTCGGAAGCGCCGGATATTCCCCACCCGATATTTTCATAGATGGTTTCCGTAAACAATTCGCTTTTCTGCAAGGTGACGGCGATCTTCTCCCTGAAAGCCTTCTGCCTGTACTCCCGCACATCTACCCCATCCACCAAAACAGTGCCGGAGGTCACGTCATAGAAACGGGGAATCAGATGGATCAGAGAAGTTTAACCGCAGCCCGTGGCCGCCATAATGGTCCCCGGCGTGGACCCTCCATCCCTGACCTCAAAAGAACCGGCCAGCAAGATCACAGCCACCACCATGTACATCAGACCGTTGACCACTGGATTCATAAAGGCGAAGAGCACCAGCACCTGAAGCTGGGTATTGATGAGCCCATCGTTGGCCTTTCCAAAGCGGAGCTTTTCATAAGACTCCCGGACGCAGGCCTTGATCATGCGGATACCGGAAATGTCTTCCTGCATAATGGAATTCACAGCGTCAAGCTGGGCCTGAAGCCTGGAAAACAGAGGGTTGGCCTTCCACAGACAAAAGGCCAGGCAGCCCACGATAAACGGGAAGGCCCACAGCACAATCAGGCCAAAATCCCGGTTCAGCCGAAACATAAAATACATACTGCCGAACATCAGAAGGGAGGTGCGGATCATCCCCCGCACAAAGGTTGACACAAAGGTCTGCACCTGGGTAATGTCATTGGTCACCCGGGTCACAAGGGAGCCTGTTCCAAACCGGTCAAGCTGTGGAAAGGAAAAGGTCATAATATTCCTGAAACAGTCCTTGCGCATTTCATTGCCAATGTTCTGCCCTGTCAGATGTACGAAGGCATTGTTCAGCGCTCCGCAAAAACCCCCAAACAAAACCAGTCCAATCATCTGAACCCCCAGGGTCCAGATCAGGTTCAAGTCGCCTGCTCCATTGTTGTTCAGCCCAAGAACCCCATCATCTACAATCCTGCTCATGATTCCGGGCTGGACCAGATCCATCATCACCTCGCCCACCATAAACAGGGCGGCAAGCAGGGCAAAACGCAGATACCTCTTTACATAGTTCCACATAACCATCCTCTCCCTTCCTCTCGCAACCAAGAAATCGTCCCCCGCGGTTCACGCCATGACCGATCTTTTCCCGGCGCTATCTCACCCTCAGCTCCCTGTATGTGTACCGAATTACAACCGCGCACAGGAAAAATGTCAGGATATCCGATACAGGCATGGAATACAAAACACCGTCCAGGCCGAAGAAAACAGGCAGCACAAGGGCAAACCCCACGCCGAATACAATCTCCCTCACCATGGACAGCATGGTGGAGGCCCCCGCTTTTCCCAGGGATTGGAGATAGATAAAGGTTCCCTTATTCACATAGGCAAATATCATCATGCACAGATAAACCCGGAAGGACTTTATGGCAAATTCCGTATAATAAACGCTCTCATTGGCTGCCCCGAAAACAGCGATAAGCTGCCCCGGAAACAGCTCCACGATCAGCAGCGCCGCCGCTCCCACGGCAGCTTCCGCGAAAAGCAGGTGATTAAACAGCTCTCTCGCCCTGTCCCTGCGCCCCGCTCCGATGTTGTACCCCACAACCGGGATACAACCTGCCGCCAGACCCACGGCTATGGAAATCACGATCTGGAAAAATTTCATGACAATTCCCACAACCGCCATGGGGATCTGGGCATATTCCGGCTGGCCGAAAATCGGGTCCATGGCACCATACTCGCGGATCATGTTGTTGAGCGCCGCCATGGCCGCCACCAGAGAAACCTGAGACAAAAGACTGCAGATTCCAAGAGGGATAAATCTGGAGATCAGGCTCCCCCTCAAGACAAAGCTGTCCTTTTGCAGCCGTATGGTTTTCATGTCATGTAAATACCAGCCAGCAAGCAGAGCCGTCAGAATCTGACCAGCAACCGTGGCCACGGCGGCTCCCATCATACCCCACTTGAAAATAAATATGAAGACAGGATCCAATATGATATTGACTACCGCCCCGGCCAAGGTGGAGACCATAGCAAATCCGGGGCTTCCGGCAGAACGGATCACCGGATTCATGGCCTGCCCGAACATGTAGAAAGGGATTCCCAGAGAAATATAAAAGAAATACTCCTTTGACTGCCGGAATGTCTCATCATTTACCCGCCCTCCGAACATGGTCAGGATCGGCTCCTGAAAGATCAGATATATGGCGGTCAGCACCAGGCTTCCCATCACACAGAGCACAACAGCGTTGCCTATGCTTCTGTGGGCGTTGTCTCTTTCATTTGCCCCAAGGCAGATGCTGACATAGGCACAGCAGCCGTCGCCGATCAGCACCGCCACGGCCAAGGCCACCACAGTCAAAGGGAAAACCACAGTGTTGGCGGCGTTTCCATAAGACCCCAGATAGCTGGCATTGGCTATGAATATCTGATCCACAATGTTGTAAAGAGCCGCCACCAGCAGAGAAATGATACAGGGAATCCCGTATCTGCCCATCAGTTTCCCCACAGGCTCTGTCTCCAGAAAAGCATTTGATTTTTCTTCCCTTTTTAACACTTCCATCTTTCTTCAACCTCCCAATTCAAAAAAGCATGGGGCCAATGCTGGATTTATGCCTTGGGCCACACGCTTTTTCTCCCCTAACAATATACTTCATAAATTTCTAAGCTGGCCCTGTAACTGTCAACTCACCAAACAGCCACCTTGCCGCAATAAAAAACGTGTAACGTTCAACCGGATTTACGCAGTCAAACGCTACACGTCGCGACTTTATTATATAAAAAGACAGCGCTCTCTTCAAAGGATATTTTATACAAAATTTTATCTCTTTTCAAAAGTTTTATGGTTACTATTACCCGCAAGCAGCCATAGGACCGCATTCAGAACCTCAAGTATCAGAGCCCCCACCTCCGCGAAAATCGCCGGATACTCCACGGTCTTATAACCTTCCACAACCGCGTCTTCCATTGTCTTGTAACCTTCTACAACCGCATCCTCCACCTTTTTGTAACCGCTGACAACCTTTTCGGAAATCATTTCATTAGCCCTTACAAATTTTGACTCCTCCACAACAGTAACCTGGCTTTCTTTCCCATTTTGGTTTTCTTACACCTGACAACTGAATTATAACCTGCCTGTGTTTCGGGATTGTTTGGGTTTTGTTTCTGTTTTGTTAAAGAATTGTTAATTTCTCCGGCTGGCAGAGGAATTGTGTTTCCCAATGGTCCTGTTTAAAAAACATCAGCCCCCTCAAATCACGATGGTCAGCACCAGCCTGAAAGAACCCTCTGGAAGCTCTATGGTATACAGCCAGCCCTCTCTCCTCACCTGGTCCGTGACGTCCGCGGAATTCACCTCCACCTTTCTGGGAGGCTTCTTGGACATCCAGCCCACGGGTCCAGTCTCCCTTATGACGACGGTTTGCGCTCCGTTGTCCTCGCATATGCTTTCCACCGCCGCGAATCCCGCATATTTATCCGTCAGCCCCAGGCAGGAGCCTGCCGTCTTCTCCGGAAGCGCCACGAACCAGGCAAAATCACCGGCTTCCAGCTCTCCCTCATAGCTGTCGTTTCCTCCCATCAAAAAGGCTTTCTTTCCAAAATAGTCAAACACCCAATAAGTCTTTTCCGCCTCCAGCTCCGGTATATCCCGGGGCTTAAAGGAAAAGGCCTGCCGCTGTTCTGTCAGATTATACACAGCCATGCCTCCCGCTTTTTCGTCAGTTCCCCAGGGTGCCGCGTTGTGTAGCTTCAACACCCCTCCCGCCATGGGGTCGGAAAAGACACAGTCCCAGGCAGGCTTTAGGGAGCGCTCCATCATCAGAAGCCTGCCGTCTGTGTACGCCAGGGGCTTCAGCACTTCCGGGTCCGTAGCGCCCACCCTGTCGCTGATGTACACCGGGCCTCCGCTGACAGCCCGCAGCAGGCCGTGCTTCGCGCTGTCTTTGTGCATGGTCCAGAACATGTCCCAGTCGCAGCAGTAGATCTCATTGTGATACAAGGCGTTATAAGCGTTCTGCAGCAGGTGCTCGGCAAACCCGTCCTCTTTACCTGGTATGAAATCGTCGCTGTTTCTCGCGATCGCGGAACAGGGCCTTGACAGAATATTTTCCATGGCCATCCCCATGCAGTTGATCACCGCGCCGTCCATGAGAGCCCCGCCGCCCTCCAGCGCCTCGTTCATCCCTCTGGCCGCCTCACATACAGGCAGGCTGTTTTCGAAATAATAGGGCACCGCGCTCTGTCCATCCACCTTTACAAAATCAATCCCCTCCCGGCACAGTTCCCTGTACCAGTCTCTGTAAAACCTCTCCCCCAAAAAAGGACTGGGAACCAGTTTCTGGTTTACCGTCTCATAGAGATAGGGACGCTCTCTGAAATCAAGAACACTTCCCGGCAAAATCCCGCCCCAGTATCCTCCCAGGGCATGCCAGACTCCAAACCACCGGATGTCCCCAAGGGCCCTGATATCCTCTGTCATCTCCTTAAAGCCCTGGGGGAATTTCTCCTGGTCCGGTTTATAGTCAGCCAGCAGTTCCCCCTTGGCGGTCATCCAGCCGTCGTCAATCAGCATCCACCTTACCGGAACCTTTTTGGCCCGCAGCTCCTCTGCCTTTTCACGGATCTTCTCCTCAGAGACCTCCAGATAAAACGCGTCCCAGCTGCACCACCCCAGATACCGAAACATCTCTTGGAGGGAAAGGAATTGTACCCCTTCATTGAAAGAACCATTCTCCAGTACCGGGCCATGCAGGAAAAAGCTATGGAGATCAAGGGGCTGGAAACCGGAATCATACGGGTGGGAACCATCACCAGCGTCACCTGCCACTGGATGCCCATGCTCATAAAAGGCTTCCAGCAGCTTTATCCCAATGTTCAGTTTGTTTTTCACGACGGCGATTACACCTCCATACAGGAATGGATCAAAACCGGGCTTGTGGACTTTGGATTTATCTCCCCTTCCGCTGTCACCGGCCTGGAGACCATCAAGATAAAAGACGGTGAAATGCTGGCAGTCCTTCCGAAGAACCACCCGCTGGCCCAAAACACAAAGATCCCTTTGGCCGCCCTGACACAGGAGCCCTTTATCCTGCTGGAAGAGGGACATTACAACGAACCCTTAGAGGCATTTCACGCCGCCGGACTGAAGCCTGATATTAAGTACACGGTCCACGACGATTTCGCGATCATGACCATGGTGGAAGCCGGACTGGGCGTAGGCATTCTGGCAAAGCTGATACTATGCCGCGCCAATTATGACATCGTGTGCCTGCCAACTAACCCTCCCGTGTACCGGCAGCTGGCCATCGGCCTCAAAGAAAAAGACAGCCTGCCCATTGCCAGCAAATATTTCATACGATACTTGCTGGAAAATGTGGACAAGCTGCCGTAAACCAGGGGTTTTTTACAGTACCCCATGCTATAAGCACTGCCATAATAGAAACAAATCCCGTTTTTAACCAATCAAGCAGGGGGAGGTTCTTCCCCTGCTCGCCGTACCGGGGCGGGGCCGCTTCAGCGGCCATACGCCTCCGCCATATCGGCTGGCCCGGAAATCGGGCGCTGGCCCAACTCCGGCTGTGCCTCCGTCCGCCCTCCATCGGGCACCAGCCGGCATACCAGCTTTTCAAGACAGCCGGACAGCGGCAGCATTATGACGGTGCATAAAATATTGAAAACAGAGTGGGCGGCGGCAATGCCGAACAAGGAAACCGATTCCGCCAGAAACAGGGGGCTGAAAAAGGCTTTTATCACCCAGAAGACCCCAAGCCACACCCCTGTTCCCATGACATTGAACAGCAGGTGCACCATGGCCGCCCGCTTAGCGTTTTTGCTGGTTCCCACCGAAGAAAGCATGGCGGTCGCGCAGGTTCCGATATTCTGTCCCATGATAATGGGAATCGCCGCTCCGTAGGAAACCTGCCCCGTAACGGAAAGGGCCTGCAGAATGCCCACCGAGGCGGAGCTGGACTGGATAATGGCCGTGAGAAACGCCCCCGCCGCCACTCCCAGAACCGGATTCTGGAACATAACAAACAGACGTTGAAACTCAGGGACGTCCCGAAGGCCGGATACGGCTCCTGACATTGTCTCCATGCCGAACATCAGGGTAGCGAAGCCCAACAGGGCCAGCCCTGTGTCCTTTTTCCTGTCATTTTTACAAAACATATAGAAAATGACGCCCACCACGGCCAGGACCGGGGCAAAGGAGGAGGGCTTTAAAAGGGTTACAAACACATTGCCGCTGTCAATTCCCCCAAGGCTTAAAACCCATGCGGTCACCGTAGTGCCGATGTTGGCCCCCATAATGACATTGATGGCCTGTCTCAGGGTCATAAGGCCGGAATTGACAAAGCCCACCACCATGACCGTAGCCGCCGAGGAGCTTTGGATCACCGCCGTAACTCCAAGACCGGCCAAAAGACCGGCAGCCTTGTTTGTGGTCAGCCTTTCCAGAAGGGACTTCAGATTCCCTCCGGCCCTCCGCTCCAGGGCCTGCCCCATAACGTTCATTCCAAAGAGAAACAGACTTAAACCGCCCATCAGCGTCAGTACATCGAAAATATCCATAAAATCCCCGTCCTTTCTATGACGTTTTTATGGATTTCATTCTATCAGATGTACATCAAATCTGTTACCAGGGTTTTGTAAAGTTCTTGTAAAGCAGACTTTTATGGTGGTGCCGCTGTTTACGGCACTGTGAACCTCAATGTCCCCACCGTGCAGTTTTACCCCGTGTTTGACAATGGACAGGCCCAGGCCCGTCCCTCCGATTTCTTTAGAATGGCTTTTATCCACCCGGTAAAACCGCTCAAAAATCCGCTCCTTGTGCTCCGCCGGGATACCGATTCCGGTGTCCGCGACCCAAAGGACCGCTTTCTCCCCCTCAGATTTAACCGTCACCATGACCGAACCGTCTCTTCGATTATACTTTATGGCATTGTCACAGAGGTTGAAAACAATGCTTTGCAAAAGCGGTCTGACGCCGCGGACCATAACCGGTTCTCCCCCAAGGTTCATTTGAACGCCCGCGGTCTCTGCCTGGGGCAAAAGGGTCTCCATGGTCTCGCCTGCCAGAGCGTAAAGGTCCACTTCTTCCCATTTCATGTCACCTGGGCCTTCGTCCAGATGGGACAGTCTGATGATGTCATCAACCAGGCGGATCATGCGCTGCGCTTCCCCATAAATCTGTCTCGCGAACCCCGGCACATCCTCTGGCCTCACCATGCCGTTTGCCATCAGCTCCGCGCTGCCGGAAATGGTGTGCATGGGGGTTTTCAGCTCATGGGACACATTTGCCGTAAACTCCCGGCGCAGCTGTTCCGCCTTTTCTTTTTCCGTCACGTCAAGCATCAGCAGGACAATGCCCGAGATCAGGCCCTCCGAAAAAACAGGGCTCGCGTCCAGCTGGTAGGTTTTGCCGTCCATGTCAAGAAGCAGCTCAGCGTGTTTTCCGCCCCTGGCCTTCTCAAGAAGCTCCCCTACCTTCAGTCCGTGGTTGACGGACAAAAGATCTTTGCCTGTACAGGAATGGTCTGTCCCAAAAAGCCTCATGGCGGCAGGATTGATGCTTAAAATAACCTTTCTTTCATTGAGAAGGACGATTCCCTCCGCCATACCCGTGGTCACCGCCTCAAACTCCCTCTGCCTCTTTTTCAGCTCCTCCTCCTGGCTCCTGATCCGGCGCTGCTGTTGGGCAATCCGCTTCAGCAAAGGCGTCAATTCCTCATATTCCCCACTGTTCAAAGGCGGCTGGTCCAGATTTAATTCATTGAGGGGCTTCACAATGGCCCTGGAAAGATGGAAGGCCAGCGCCAACGACAGAATCAGCGCCATGGCAAAAATAAGGCACACAGGCAGGGCCATCCCGAGAAGCAAGGTGAGAAGCGTGCTCTGGGCTATGGACAGCCGCAGCACCGTGCCGTCCGGCAGACGTCTGGCACAATAAAAAAAGCGCTCCAGCAGGGTAGCGGAATAGCGCCAGCTCTCGCCGCTCCCCTGTGACAGCGCCTGTCTGATTTCTTCCCGTTCCAGATGATTTTCCATTTCAGAAAGATCACCCCGGCTGTCATACAAAACCATTCCGGCGGCGTCTATCCAGGTAATGCGGTAATCCTTCACGTCAAGCCCCTGAAAATATCCGCTGCCTTCATGAGCCACCCCCTGGGCGGCAAGATCGGCCTGCATCCTCAGCTGCCCCTGCTGGAGGCCGGAAAAATATCTGTAGAAAACGCCCATAAACAGGGCCATGGAAGAGAGAAATACACCGACGGCAACCACACAGATGGCCCTGAAAATACGTCTTGTCACGTTTTCGCCTCCAGCCGGTACCCTACTCCCCGCACCGTCTCAATATAATCCTTGCGGTCCCCCAGTTTTGAGCGCAGTGTGCCGATATGCACGTCCACTGTGCGGGTTTCTCCCATATACCCGGCTCCCCAGACCCTCCGCAAAAGCTGGTCCCGGGTAAATACCCTGCCAGGATTATCCATAAACAGCCGAAGCAGTTCGTATTCCTTTAAGGTGAGCTCAATCCGCTCTCCGCCTGTAAACACCATATGCCGGCCTGTGTTTAACTCCAGGTTCCCCGCCTTAAGGATACAGGCCTCTTCCCTGGGCCTGGCCCGGCGCAGCACCGCCTTCACACGGGATATCATTTCCATCATCCCAAAAGGCTTTGTGAGATAATCATCAGCCCCCAGATCAAGGGCCGTCACCTTGTCGTATTCCGTCCCCCTGGCTGTGGCCATAATTACCGGAATCTCCCACCCTGCCCCGGCTGCCCGCAGCCGTTTCAGCAGCTGAACCCCATCCTCTCCGGGCAGCATAACGTCAAGAATCACAAGCTCCGGCAGCTCCTCTTCCAGAGCCCGAAAAAAGTCCCCGCCGTTTGAAAACCCCCTGGCCTCAAATCCGGCGGCATTCAAGGCATAGATCATTAAATCGCGGATTCCGCTGTCATCTTCCACACAAAAAATCATTTATGGGCTCCTTGATTTCCATCTCTCACTTCCTGTCCATATTATCGGATAGAAATCAAGGATTTATGTACAGCGCGCTTACCTCTTTCTCAGATGGAAGGTCTTCACAAGCTCTCTCAGCAGTCCGGCCTGGGCGCTGAGCTCCTGGCTGGTAGCGGAGCTCTCCTGGGCAGTGGCGGAGTTGACCTGGGTCACGCTGGAGATCTGGCTGATCTGTGCCTCAACCTGTCCCATGGCGTCCGCCTGTGTCCGGGCATCGGCGGCGATATTGTTGATGGTTCCCACGATTCTCTGGGCCTCCGAGACCGCTCCTTCCAGCTGCTTCGCCGTAGCGGCGGCAATCCGGTTTCCCTCTTCCACGGCGGTTATGGAACGCTCGATCAGCGCCGCCGTGGATTTGGACGCCTCCGCGGTCTTCCCTGCCAGGTCCCGCACCTCCTCGGACACCACGGCAAAGCCTTTGCCTGCCGCCCCGGCCCGGGCCGCCTCCACGGAAGCGTTGAGGGCCAGGATATTGGTCTGGAAGGCGATATCCTCAATGGCCTTGATGATCTTTCCGATCTCCTTGGAGCTGTTGTTGATCTTCTCCATGGCCGCGGTCATCTCCTCCATCTTCTGGTTGCTCTCCGCAAGATGCCGCCCCACGTCTCCGGCCTGCTTCTGAGCGTGTCCGGCATTGTCGGCGGTCTGCCTGATACGGTCCGCCACCTCCTCCATGGTCTGCACCAGCCCCTTCACGGCATCTGTCTGATCCACAGCCCCCTGGCTCAGCCCCTGGGAGGCAGAGGACATCTGAGACGCCCCGCCGGAAACACATTCAGAGCTGGAGACAATCTGGCTCATGGTTTTGTTAAGATTCTCCAGGATATTATTCAGAGAAGTGCGGATAACCGCGAAATCCCCAACATACTCCTGGGTGATCTGGAGAGTCAGGTCTCCCGAAGCCACGGACTCCAGGGTACTGGATATCTCCCCGATATAATTTTTCAGGCGGCTGATGGTCTTGTCAAAGCTCTGGGCCAGAACACCGATTTCATCATCCGAATGAATATCATCCATTATATCCTGGCCCATACTCAGCCCCAGATTGCCCTGCTCCAGGGTCTCCGCCAACGCGGTCAGACGGCCAAGAGGCTTGGTGACTGTCCGCTTGATATAAGCGCCCACAACCATGATTCCCGCGAAAATAAGCGCCACGCCGGCCACAAAGGACAAAATCATCGTGAGATTGATCTGGGTAGCCACGTCCGACATGGAAATCCCGGCAAAGATCAGTCCGTCAATCTCTCCGTCAGCGCCTCTTGTAGGCATGTAAGAGCACAGGTGCTCCTCACCCAGAATCGACGCCCGGCCCACATAGGCCTGCCCCTGCTCCAGCACCACCTCGGACAATTCATCAGAAAGCCGGGTCCCCACTGCCCGCTGGCCGTTCTGCTGAATGGTCGTATAGGCCCTCTCATTTCCCCGGAAGATGGTAAACTCACACCCCATCTGCTCCTTGAGAGCGTCCAAAAGCGCTGTCCGGTCATCCGGGCCACTGTAATTGGCCAGCTCATAGGCCAGCACATTGGTTCCGCTTACACATACGTCCTCCATCATGGACATGGTAAGACGGTAAAACATCAGGACACAGAGAATAACCACCATGGTAATGCTGACCCCCAGCATCGCCGCCACCAGATTTCCCACCTTACGGCCAATACGCCTGGTCTTTTTTCCGCTGTTTTTGCTTTTTGAAACAATCTTTTCCATGTCTCCATATCTCCATATCATTTTAAATCTCTTTGTTCTAATGACCTGTATTCACATATACTATGCTGGAATCGCCCTTTCTCGCCTGTTCCAGCACAGCCTCCACCAGCTTCTCAAAAGAATCGTGAGAGGACGTAGCCCCGGTTATGCCGTCAATGCTCCCTTCCCCCTGGTTTTCCAGAAGCTGTCCCGCGTAATAACGGGTATACTCATTAGGATAGGTGCCATTGCTGTGCAGCATGGTCTGCATATAGGCATTGTCCCAGCTCTTGATAAAGCCACTGGCATTTTCCGCGTTGTATTCCACAGAAACAATGCCGCCTCCCTTAACCATGATGGTAATATATTCCCTCCACCCATAATTATAGTCAGAAGCTTGGGCTGTATAGTATCCATCCTGAAGGCCGTCCCCCTCACCGCATCCGGTCAGGAGTACTGCTGACAGAAGCATTGCCAGCACAAAGAACATCCCTTTGCCGGTTATCCCTTTCATTGATCCCGCCCCTCCTCTAAAATAAATTTCCTCACCTGGGCCTGCAGCTTCTCGGCCTCCTTTGCCAGCAGCCCGCTGGACTGCTCCGTCCCCTCCGCGTTCTGAAGGTTCCTGTCAGCTATGGAGGAAATGGTTCCGATCCGTTCTTCCATAACGGCAAGGGCATCTTCCTGCCCCCGCACCGCCTCTGCCAGCTGGTCTGAAATCTCGCTGATCTGGCCTGAGACCTGGGAGATGTCTTTCAGGGACCGGGCCGTCTCGGCATTCAGCTCTACGCCGGTATGGATCATGGATCTGGTATTGGCTACCATATCCGTGGCGTTCTGGGCAGCTTCCGCACTTTTGACAGCCAGCTCCCGGACCTCGTCAGCCACCACGGCAAATCCGCTGCCGGCTTTTCCCGCCCGGGCTGCTTCCACGGCAGCGTTAAGAGCCAGAATGTTGGTCTGGAAAGCAATATCCTCAATGGCCTTGGCAATCTTGGTGATCTCAAGGGCATTGGCGCTGATGTCATCCATGGCCCCGGAAAGAGCCGCCATCTGGGAATTCGCTTTCTGAACACACGCCGCGATCTCCTCTGTTTTGCTCTGGGTCTGGCTGCTGCTTTCTGCCACGCTGGCCAGCTGCTGTTTTACATGGGACACCTCGCCGACCAGCTCTTCGGCGGACTGGTTCTGTTCCAGGGAAGCCTGGTGCAGCTGGGCGGACTGTCCGCTCAGTTCCTCAGCCATGCCGGCAAGCCGGACAGCGGCGGAGCGGAAATCACATATGGTTTCATTCATGGATCGGATAATGGCCTTCAGGCTCCCTCTGATAAGGGTAAAATCCCCTTTATAATTCTTTTGGGGCTCCACACGCAGATTGCCGTCCGCGATCTTAGTCAGAACCCGCTGAATATCGGATATGTACTGATTGATGCTCTCTACTGTGTCCTTCAGCGTTTTCGCCAGCACCTCCAGTTCGTCCCCGGAACGGACAGAGACCATCTCCGTGTGCAGATCCCCGTCAGAAAGGGCCACCATCCGGTCAGTAACTCCCTTAACCGGGCGGGAAATGGAACGGGCCAGGCGCAAAACCAGCAGGATCGATACAGCCAGCACAGCCAGGGTAGCCAGCACGGCCACCAGCATGGCTCCGTTGATCAGGTTATTGTAGTCAGACTTGGGAACCTGAATGATCAGGGCCCACTGGGTACCCCGGATAGGTGAAAAAGCTACCAGCATCTGTTTCCCGCCAACAGGAAATTCCGCGGCCCCTGTTTCCCCGGTAGTCGCCTGGCTGACAGCCTCCTCATTGCCGTCGCTGACCTGGCTCAGGGTACTCTTCCCCAGAACCACCGACTGGTCCGGATGCCCGGTGACGATCCCTTCCCGATTCACCATGTAGGCCATGCCGTTCTTCCCCAGGTTGATGCCGCTGATCACGTCATTAAGAGTGTCGTATTTATAAACACCCACTACATACATGGAAGTAGCCCTGTCCTCGCCCTCGCCTTCCTTCACAGGCATGCCCATGGTGATGCCAAGACTGCCCTGAAAGACGGTGTCGGAAGCCGTAGTCAGGTTATCTGTTTCCTTGAGGAGGGCAAAAAAATGGCTGTCAAGGCTTTCCGGCGCACCGTCGATCCCCTGAATCAGCCTCCCCTCCAGGTCGTATAAAGCAATGGTGTACAATTCATAAATCTCAGCGGCTTCCATCAAAACCGTCTTCCGATTTTCCATGGTCGCCTCCATTGTACCCTCTCCCCTCTCCATCCGCGGGTCTCCGGCAATGGTCATCAGCCGGTCTGCCAGCATGTGGATGCTGGCCTCCATGGTTTTGGCTGACTGCCGAACCATGGGCTGCAGACTGTCCAGAAGGATGCTGTTGGCCAGAGACTGCATGGAAAAAGCCATAATCACGCAGCATATGACCACCAAT
>Ga0137310_101196_pt1 | contig 16756 bp, 12 predicted proteins | sample NAcewiD2O_June_2_FD_97183 | JGI IMG/M metagenome (GOLD analysis project Ga0137310, IMG submission 97183) | Mouse cecal microbial communities from Vienna, Austria - N-Acetylglucosamine amended D2O_June | ecosystem: Host-associated > Mammals > Digestive system > Large intestine > Cecum | place...
CAGATCCTCGTTGGTAGGAACATAATCCGTCATCTGTCCGTCGTGGAACTTTCCGTAAGCCACCATATCGAAATATCCCGTGCCTGTCAGACCGAAGACAATCGTCTTCTCCTCCCCTGTCTCCTTGCACTTCACAGCCTCATCAATAGCTGCCTTGATCGCATGTGCACTCTCCGGGGCAGGCAGGATTCCCTCGATTCTCGCAAACTCCTCCGCCGCCTTAAACACTGCTGTCTGCTCTACGCTGACCGCCTCGATCAGACCGTCATCATACAACTGCGACACAACGGAACTCATACCGTGATAGCGCAGACCACCCGCATGGTTCGGGGCCGGCATAAAGCCGCTTCCCAGCGTATACATCTTCGCGAGCGGACAAACCTTTCCCGTATCGCAGAAATCATACACATATTTTCCTCTGGTCAGACTGGGGCAGGATGCCGGTTCCACCGCTATGATACGATAGTCTGCCTCCCCTCTGATCTTCTCTCCAACGAAGGGGGAAATCAGACCGCCCAGATTGGAGCCGCCGCCTGCACAGCCGATAATCATATCCGGCTTAATGTCATATTTTCTGAACGCCGCCCTCGTCTCCTCACCGATGATGGACTGGTGCAAAAGCACCTGGGAAAGTACACTGCCAAGCACATAGCGGTAACCTTCCTTCTTCCCGGCTGCCTCCACCGCCTCGGAAATCGCACAGCCGAGACTGCCTCCTGTTCCCGGAAACTCTTCCAGAATTTTCCGTCCCACATTCGTGGTATCGGAGGGTGACGGCGTTACCTGCGCGCCGTAGGTGCGCATCACCTCGCGCCGGAAAGGCTTCTGCTCATAAGAAACCTTCACCATATAGACATGGCAGTCCAGCCCAAAATAGGAGCAGGCCATGGACAACGCTGTTCCCCACTGGCCGGCGCCGGTCTCCGTAGTTACCCCTGCAAGACCCTGCTGCTTCGCATAATATGCCTGCGCGATGGCCGAGTTGAGCTTATGGCTGCCGCTCGTATTGTTTCCCTCAAATTTATAGTAGATCTTAGCCGGCGTATCCAGCTTCTTTTCCAGACAGTACGCACGCACAAGCGGCGACGGCCGGTACATCTTGTAGAAATCCAGGATTTCCTGCGGAATATCGATATAGGCATCCGTGTCGTTCAATTCCTGTCTCGCCAGCTCGTCACAGAACACTTCCCGCAGCTCCTCGAAAGTAATCGGCTGCAGAGTGCCGGGATTCAGCAGCGGTGCGGGCTTATTCTTCATATCAGCCCGGACATTGTACCACTGTTTCGGCATCTCCTCCTCTTCCAGATAAATTTTGTACGGTATCGTCTTCTCTGACATGATTCCTCTCCCTGTCCTAAATTAATGTTTGAGCTTAAACCTGCTGGTCTGCTTCTGCATCTGGTTCACCTGTTCAAACAGCTCTGCACTGACAGCCGCAGACTCCTCGCTGTTGGCTGTGTTCGTCTGCACCACGTTGGAAATCTGCCCGAGCGCCTCGGATACCTGAGAGATCGCGGTAGCCTCGATCTGCACCGCATCCGCAAACTCTTCCACCGCATCGTTGGACTGTGTAACGAGTGTGAGCGTCTTCTTTAAGGATGTGGAAACTTCCTCCACAATCCTGCTGCCCTTGCCGGCTGCCTGTACGGAGTTTTCAATCAGCTCCTTCGTAGCCTTAGCCGCCTGATCGGATTTCGCTGCCAGATCACGGACCTCCTTCGCCACCACGGCAAAGCCCTTGCCGGCCTCTCCGGCCCTGCTTGCTTCCACTGCCGCATTCAGTGCAAGGATATTCGTCTGGAAAGCAATATTTTCAATTGTGGAAATAATATTCTCAATCTGCTGCGAGGTATCGCTGATATCTGTCATGGCGCTGATCAGCTGCTCCATCTGCTGGCTGCTCAGGTTCACCTGATCGCCGGTCAGATGTGCATTATCCCGCATCTCGGTAGCCATCTGTATATTCTTCTCCGCGCTTCTTGCCAGATCATCTGTTGTAGCGGTAAGCTCTTCCACCGCAGCCGCCTGATCCGTGGCGCCCTCAGCCAGCATCTGGGAACTGTTGGAGAGACTCTGCGCATGCCCGAACACCTTGTGCTCCACATCGTTGATGTTGTTCATCGCCAAAGAGAGGGAAGCCGTAAAGCTGTCAATGGATTCTGAGATGGAGCGGAAATCACCGATAAAGGGAACCGACGCCTCCACATCGAAATTGCCTCCGGAAAGCTGGCTCATCATACGGTTGATATCTTCTATATACTTGTTGATCCGATCTATGGACTGTTTCAGTGTCCTTGCCAGATCGCCGATCTCATCATTGGCATCATAATTCAGTTCAATCTTCATGCAGCCATCCTGTAACGGCTTCGTCTTTGCCGTGATCAGAAGAATCGGCTTCAGCACACGTCTCATAATATAGAGCACCAGACTTAACAGCAAAACTAAAGTCAGCAAAAGTCCCGCGCCTGTAACAATATGCATGGTATGCACGGTCTGCTCCATATGCAGCGCGCTGAGATCGTTCAGCTCCACACCTCGCTCCACAACCTGCTCCAGAAGTCCTACCAGAACGCCCAGATTACTCGAGATGGTCTCCTGGTAATACGCCTGCGCCTGCGCCGGATCCGTATTGTAAAGCTCCAGCACATAGGCCGCCGACTCATGCAGCTCCTTGTGCAGCGGCTCAAGCTGGGTGCGCAGGTCAAGAATCGCCTTATCTTCCGTTCCCGCCTCACCGTAAAGCCACTGTCCCAGCACACATCCTGTTGGATCCGTACTGCCGGTAAATTCCATGCCGGCATACAGGGCATTGCTTAAGTTGGAAGACCACTTGTAATGGGCCGCCTCCGCCTTCTGTGCCCTCTGCAGCACCTCGTTCACCGCAACATTGGCTGCCGCACTGTCCTCCATATTATAAATATTTTTTGTTGTCATTACACTGAACACCATAACTGCCAGCAAGGCAGCCACCACCCGGACTCCGGCCATGATTTTTATACTCTTGCGCATCTCCACTTCTCCTTTAATCATGTTATGTTTATGTACAATCGTACGAATAGATTGTAGCATAACCGCTCTCTTATTTCAATCACTTAAAACAAATCCTTATACTGCTTTTGGGCAAAACATCCCCCTGACGGATGCGTGCGGGCCGCTAACCGCAGTCCGGCTCCTGTGCATCAAACAGTTTCCCCGTGGCAAAGGGACTGCCCACATCGCACCGCCCGTGATGGTACGCCTTTTTCCGCTCACCCCCGGAGAGTTCCTCCGAAGTTTCCACCTTGATCCGGCTGACGCCGTCTTTCGTCAGATTGTCCAGCATTTTGATTACGTCATCCACTTCACTCATCTGTCCCCTCCTTATTTACTATATTCCAGTCACGTCTTCGGCGCAACTGAATGCAAAGCCGCTCCCAACGCACGCAGCAATAGCTTCGCAGGTCTCTTCAATCAGCGCATCAGAATGGGCGTCCGAGACAAACACTGCCTCAAACTGGGACGGAGCCACATAAATGCCCCGTTCCAGCATGTTGTTGAAATACGCCGCAAACGCCTTTCGGTCACACAGACAGGCATCCTCATAGTTTTCCACCTGCCGCAGCTTTCTGCGCCGTTCCTGCTCCCTGTCCCCTGTTTCCGAAGTGTTTTCCCAAACGCCGCCGGCATTCCATCCGGGAACAAAAAATGCCGAGAGCAGCGAACCCGCCCGGTTCACCACAAGCCCCGCCTTTCGGTAAGCCCCGGAAAGCTTCCCGGCCCGCCTGTCGATCCTCTCATAGATGCCCGTATCATCCATCAGAATTTTCAGCGTTGTAATCCCTGCCGCCACCGCCACAGGGTTTCCCGAAAGCGTTCCCGCCTGATAAACCGCTCCAAGGGGCGCAACGCAGGACATGATATCCCGTCTGCCGCCATAAGCCGCCAGCGGCATCCCGCCGCCCACAATCTTTCCGAAGGTGTACAGGTCGGCATGCACGCCCGTGTACTCGGACGCGCCTCCAAGCCCAAGCCGGAAGCCCGTGATCACCTCGTCGAAAAGCAGAAGCGCGCCATGTTCTTTCGTGATGCGGCGCAAAAACTCCAGAAACCCTTTTTTCGGCGGCACCACACCCATGTTGGCCGCCACCGGCTCCACCACCACCGCCGCTACCCGTCCGTAGTTTTCTTCCATCAGCGCGCGCACGGACTCCTCGTCATTGTAGACTGCCGTCAGAGTGTCCGCCGCATATCCCGCCGGCACACCCGCGCTGTCCGGCTCCGACTGGGTCATCAGCCCGGAACCCGCTTTCACCAGCAGACCGTCGGAATGGCCGTGGTAATTGCCTGCAAACTTGATGATCTTCTCACGGCCCGTGAATCCTCTCGCCACTCGCACGGCACTCATCACTGCCTCCGTACCGGAACTGACCAGACGCACCATCTCCACATCGGGCACACAGACGCCGATCAGTTCCGAAAGTTCCACTTCCCCCGCTGTGGGCGCGCCGAAAGTCAGCCCGTCCGCACAGGCTCTCTGCACCGCCTCCACCACTTTCGGATGCGCATGTCCCAGAATGCCCGGCCCCCAGGAGCAGACATAATCCAGATATCTGTGTCCGTCCGCATCAAAAAGCCACGGTCCCTGCGCCTTCTGCACAAAGAAGGGATGCCTGCCCACCGCGCCAAACGCCCGCACCGGGGAATTGACCCCGCCGGGGATTCTTTGCTGCGCTCTGTTGAAAAGTTGCTCCGATCTTACGTTTTCCATAGGACTCCCCATTCCGAAGTGTTTACACAGACCGCCCTGTTATCGGTCCTTCTCCCATGCGGCGGCCTCCAGCGCATGATAGGTAATGATAATCTTCGCGCCCGCCCGCTTCATGGCCGTGAGATTCTCCAGTACAATCCTTCTCTCGTCAATCCATCCGTTGGCGGCGGCCGCTTTCACCATGGCGTACTCCCCGCTCACATTGTACACTGCAAGCGGCATATCGAACGTGAGCGCCGCCTCCTTCAGAACATCCAGATAGGCGAGGGCCGGTTTGACCATCACAATGTCCGCTCCCTCCTCTATATCCGCCCGGATTTCCCGCAGCGCCTCCTGCCCGTTGGCGCAGTCCATCTGATAGCTTTTGCGGTCGCCGAAGCCCGGCGCAGAGTGAGCCGCATCCCGGAACGGTCCGTAATAGGCGGAGGCAAATTTCGCGCTGTAAGCCATGATCGGCGTCTGGGTAAAGCCTGCCCGGTCGAGCCCTTCCCGTATGGCCGCCACCCGGCCGTCCATCATATCCGAGGGCGCTGCCATATCCGCACCGGCCTCCACAAGACTCACCGCCATCTTCACCAGATAAGGCAGCGTCTCATCGTTTAAGATTTCCTCCCCGCACACCATCCCACAATGGCCGTGGGACGTATATTCGCATAGACAGATATCCACCACAATATAGATTTCCGGGTAATGCTCCTTCATATAACGAACCGCCCGCTGGGTAACGCCGTCGCTGGCGTAGGCCTGGCTCCCCTGCGGATCCTTGCGGGCCGGAATGCCAAAAAGCATAACACCTCCGATGCCCGCCTCTTTCACACGATCCAAAATCTCATCCAGACAGTCAACCGAATACTGGAAAACCCCCGGCATGGAATCCACAGGGTTTCTGATCTGTTCGCCTTCTATCACAAAGATTGGGTAAATCAGATCTTTCGGATGCAGTCTCGTCTCCTGCATCATGGAGCGGATTCTCCCGTCCCTTCTCAATCTTCTGAAGCGGTACATGATTTTCTCCTTCTTTCTTTTCTCCTCGTCATCCGTGTAACAAACCCGGAACTTCCATTCCTGCCATACTGCCTCCCCGAAACGGCTCCCTGCCGCCCGTCAAAGTCCTCTTTCATGCACTTCCCTGCACAGGCAGGCCGCAACTGCGTCCACAGTGGCTTTCTCCGCAGTCAGAGGCTGCGTTTTCACATGGCCGTACACTTCTCTGGCGCACCATTCCCCGATGCAGACATAGCGGCTCTTTGTATTCTGTATGCCTTTCTGTTCCAGCCCTTCAAAATAAGCGCCCGCCCCCATAGCGGAGCCGAAGACGATATAATCCGGTTCTCTGCCGATAACCGCATCCCGCCTGTCCTCCTGCACACCCAGCTCATAGAGGGGATACTCTGTATAAGGGATGCCCCTCTCATCAAAAATCTGCGGCAGAAGATCACTTCCCTGTTTTGCGCGGAGGAAAACCGTCTGGCGGTATGTCCGCTTTTCGTCCGCCTTTTGGCCCGTTTCTTCCCCGTCTGCTTCCAGACACGCCTGACCCGACTCCTGTTCCATGACGTCCGCCAGCCCCCGGGCCAGATGTTCTGCATCATAGACATCCGGCATATAGTCTGCATAGAGCCCTGCTTCCTGCAGCGCTTCCGCCGTACCCGGACCGATCACCGCAATTTTCTGATCCGCCAGCAGTCTCAGATCCCGCCGCTCCTGCCGCATTTTGTTCAGAAAAACTTTCACACCGTTTGGGCTGGTAAAAACAAGCCAGCCGCAGGCCGGAAAGTCCGGCAGCGGATCCTGTTCGGGCCGGATCTCCATAAAGCTCATATCCCAGACATCCGCGCCCTTTTCCCGGAGCACGGAGGCCATCCTGCCCGCAAAACGGGCGGTTCCTGTCACGCCCACGCTGGTTCCTTTCAGCGGCAGCATACACCGCCTTTCTCTCTCTGTCCTGTCAGACGTCTCCCTCCCGTCAGGCGCCTCTGCTTCCCGGAAGCCTCCGCCGGCTTCCGCTTCTGCCGCCGTAAGTGAAAGCTCTGCCACCGCTCCGACCACGATCACCGCCGGGGAGGCAAACCCCTGCCCCGCTACCCTGGCGTGAAGTGCAGAGAGCGGCGCACGCAAAACGCGCTGCCTTGCGGTCGTTCCTTCCATAACAATGGCACAGGGCGTACGGGGATCCTTTCCGGCTCCAAGCAGCCCCGCCGCAATTTCATCCAGACGGTGCATCCCCATCAGAATCACAAGAGTGCCCTTAAGCCGGGCCAGCGTCTGAAAATCCAGCCGGCTCTGTTCCCTGCCTTCTGTTTCCGCCGCCGTTCCCGTCACCACCGTCACGCTGTCCGAAAGCCCCCTGTGGGTGACCGGGATGCCCGCCGCCGCCGGAACCGCAATGGCCGATGTGACGCCGGGAATGACCTCGCAGCAGATGCCCGCATCGCGCAGGGCAATAAATTCTTCCCCGCCCCGGCCAAACACATAAGGATCTCCTCCCTTTAACCGCACCACGGTTTTCCCCTCCCGCGCCTTCTCTATCAGAAGGGCGTTGATTTCAATCTGTTTCCTGCTGTGACACTGATACCGTTTACCCACATAAACTCTTTCACAGCCGGGTCTCGTCCACTGCAGCAGCTCCCGGGACACCAGACTGTCATAGACCACTGCGTCGCAGCTTTGCAGCGCCTCCACCGCCTTCAACGTCACAAGACCGGCATCGCCGCAGCCGCCGCCCGCCAGATATACTTTTCCACCGCTCAATCTCCGTGTTTCCTCCATCATACAGGGCATTACGGCCAATCCGTCTGCTTTTTGACCATCTTTGCCGCCCGGCGGGCCATTCTTCCGCCCTCCGCCGCTTCGGCCGCGCCGATCAGCCTTACCTTGTTCTCTGCATACATGACGTCCAACAGCATGCTGTCTTCGGGGTACTTCATTTGCGATCCATACAGGGTGGCTGCATACGCCGCTTCCAGACTTCCCACCGACGACGTTTCCAACCTCTGTACCTGCGATGACTCCAGTTTCCGAACCATCGCAGGTTCCTGTCCCCGTGAATACGCCGTGTATGCCTCTGGTCCCGATGCGGTCCGTCTGCACCATGCCGCTGCCGCCTCGCTGCAGTCTGCGGATAGCTGGGCCAGCGCTTCCCGCTCAACCAGATAGGAAAGCTCTGTCTCCGCATCCGAAATCTCTTTGCAGATGGCAGCCGCCACGGATCCCTGCACAGCCTCCACCGCAATGATACCCTGACATGCCGCCGGCAGAAACAATTCCGGGGAGAGCGGATAGAAATCAAACGCCTCCTCCTTCTCAGCATCTATCCCCATTCTGTCAAGCCCTGCCTTTGCCAGCAGAATACCGTCATAATGGCCCGCCTGCAGTTTTTTCAGTCTGGTATCCACATTGCCGCGGATCTCTTCACAGATGACATCCTCCCAGACCCTTCGCGCAAGCATCTGCCGCCGCCGGCTGCCGGTTCCGATCCGAAACTGAGAACCGCCTGCCTGCGCCTCCATTCGGCTGTTCGCTATCCGCTCTTCGATCTGCGCATTCGCGTAAATGCCTGCCCCCGCTTCCCAAAAAGACGGAAACGGTATTCTTCCCCCCTTTGGCACGACAAGCACATCCCTCACATCCGCCCTCGGCAGAACAGCCGCGATGAATAATCCCGTCGCCAGCCGTATCGGCAAATCCTTCGCCGAATGCACCGCCAGGTCAATGTGCCCGGATAACAGCGCCTTTTCCAGTTCCGATGCAAAGATCCCCTTATCTCCAACCATTGACATGGGCGTGTCCTGAAACCGATCCCCTCTTGTCTGCAGAACCACCAGTTCCGTCCTTATGCTGCTGTCAATCTCCGCTATCGCCGTCTGCACGAGTGCCGCCTGCCGCAAAGCCAGTTTGCTTCCCCTTGTGCCGATTCTGATTCCGCTCATGTTTCCGAGAGTCTCTCTTTCACTTCCAATGATCTTACCCCCCCCCCACACAAAATTCTCATATAGAAACGGATTATCGATAAACATTACTCTTCCACCTTCCGCATCCGTATCCCGGCCAAATCATACAATTCTTCCAGTGTTACGCCTTTCCCTTTTTCCATACAATCCAGGCAGTAGGAAAACAGCCTGCCAAACAGCTCTTTTCTGCCGCTCTCCTCCTCTTCCCGCTCCATGACTGCGGGCCGGATTTGACCCATTAAGTCAATCGCGCTGCCGATTTCTTCCGGCAGACTTCCCGCGAGTTCCTTTCTCACCCACGATGCCGCAAACGGGCTTTTCCCGTCTGTGGAAATCCCGATGGTGAGGGGGCCTTCCTTAATCAGCGCCGGGAAGAAAAAAGTGCATTTTTCCCTGTCATCCACCACGTTGACCGGTATCCGCCGCGCTTTGCAGCAATCCGCAATCTCTCCGTTCAACACGGTATCGTCCGTGGCCGCAATCACAAAATCCGTATGATCCAGATCCTCCAGCCGAAACGCCCGCTCCTCAAACTGAAGAGAGGCCGCCGCACCTTCCTGCAGCAGCTTCCCCTGTGTTTTCACACACGCTTCTATATCCGGCGCAATCACCGTCAGATCCGGGCCGAAGGCGAGCAGCTTCTCCACTTTTCTGGCAGCCACATTCCCGCCGCCCACAATCACGCCGCATTTTCCCTCCAAGTCCATAAAAAAAGGAAAATATCCCATGAAAACGCTCCCTCTTATATGACTGTGTCAGTCAATGTCTGTAAAACCCGCTCAAAAGAGCCGCTGTCCAGCCCGTCCCGCAGCAGATACAGCAGCTTCTCCCCAGAACAGCCGGCATACCGCTCTTTCCATTGCGCATCAACTTCAGTAAACCGATGAAAGGCCAGCGTCTTACAGAGCTTTTCCAGTTCCTCCTCCAGGATCTCTTCCGCATCCGCAAAAGCCTGCTGTTTGCGCCTGTTATTTTCCCTGGCCAGCCCTTTGACATCATCAAGGGCCACAAGACGGCAATGCGCCAGTTTTCCGATCTGGACGTCCAGATCCGGCGGCATGGATATGTCAAGAAAGAGCCTTTCCTTCCAGCTACGTATGGCCTTTTGCACCCGTCCCGCCGTCAACGTATAGTGGGGGCTTGCAGTTGCCGATATCACGGCATCCGCCTCTTCCAGGGCGGCATAGCGTTCCTGATAGTCCACATGCGTCACCTGCCCGCCGCCGCTTAGGCAGATTCCGTTGTGCGACCGCACCGTGGCTATGATGCGCACATTTTTCTGGCTTAACAGATTTTTTAATATAATGCTTCCCATCTGCCCGCTGCTGCCCATCAGGAGCACCGTCTTATGGGACAGCGGCAGGCGCGCCACTTCACTGGCCGCCAGCGTTGCCACAGAGACCGCCGTTTTCGAGATCATCGTCTCCGTCTTCACACGCTTGGCGCAGGCCAGGGCCGCCTGAAAAGCGCTGTTTAACTCAAACCCGGTGTTTCCGGCCTCCTTGGCGGACATGTAGGCGTCCCGCGTCTGTCCGAGAATTTCATCCTCGCCGAGTACCATAGACTCCATGCCGCAGACCACACGGAACAGATGTCGCAGCGCCTTTCGTCCCTGATACCTTCTGGCCAGATTCCGAATCTGTTCACTTTCGCTCCCCGAAAAGTCTGCGAGTGTTTCCTCCAATCCGGGAAAACGGTTCTCCTCCCCCTGCACATAAATCTCCGTGCGGTTGCAGGTGGAGAGCAGCACACACTGCTCCACCCCTGCGGCCGCCCGGACTTTTTTCAGAAAATCTCCCGCAGTTTCTCCCGGAATATAAAACTTCTGCCGTTCCCCGGAAGCTGCTGTCTTATGACTGATACTGATACACTCCATCTTTTCTTACCGTCCGAAAACCAGCATCCTTGCCCGTTTTAGCATGTGGCGCCGCCATGCAGATGCATCTTCGCCCCGATGATCTCTTCCTTTCTCGCAAGCAGATCGTCCGCCATAAGCTGCGCCTGCACGTTCTCAAATCCCAGCCTGCTTATCGTGTCCGCGAAACGCTCCCCTGTGTTTCCCTGTTCGCGGAACAGCAGGATCGCCTTTTCCAGAACGGAAAGCACTTCCTCCTCATCCAGGAATATCTTATTCAGCGCCAACCCGTGTGCCACTCTCTTGCCCCAGCGTCCGCCGATATAGATGCGGTAGCCATACGCGCTCTCCTCCGATGCCTTAAACGGACATTTGCCCACACAGCGTCCGCAGTTATTGCACTTGTCGGGATCGATCACCAGCCTGCCGTCCACCACCCGGGACGCCTCCACCGGGCACGCCAGGGAAACCTGACAGATCCGGCATCCCTTACAATTCTCCAGATCAATCACAGGCACCCTCTGTCCCACAATGCCGAAGTCATTCAGATCCGGCTTCACACAGTTGTTCGGACAGCCGCCCACCGCAATCTTGAACTTGTGCGGCAGTTTTACAGACGCGTAACCATGGAAAAAACGCTCGTGTATCTTATCGGATAACGCATAGGAATCCAGCAGGCCATACTGGCACGTCGTTCCCTTGCACGCCACAACCGGGCGCACCTTGGAGCCGGTTCCGCCGGTCTCTAGTCCCTCTTCCGCCAGAAATGCGCGCACATTCTCGATCTGGTCAAAAGGCACGCCCACAATTTCCATCGTCAGACGGGTTGTCATTGCCACATCGCCGCTGCCGTAACGCTCCGCCGCCTCCGCAATTTTCCTGTGCTCCGCCGCAGTGATTTTTCCGTTTCTCGTAATCACGCGGACGTTAAAATTGTCCGTTCCTTTATTGTGCAGACAGCCAAGCGCCTTCACCCGGGTAATTTCTCCCGCAGGCACCGTCACCACACCAGGCTTGCGCTCCGCCTTCACCACATTGAAAAAGGAGGCGCCCTCCAGTACCTTTGTGTTCGTGTAACCATAGCGTTTCAGTCTGTTCTGCAGAAGATAAGCTCTCTTACCCTTCGCGCAGACAAGCAGAAGCTTTTCATCCTTTGCAAGTCCAGGCACCTCTCCCTTTACCTTGAGCAGATCCACATAGTCGGCGCCCACAATCACAGGCCCCATCGGATTCACGTCGATGACACGGTACCCTTCGGCAGCCCCCGCCAGATATTCTGCGGGCGTAAAGCTGTCCATATCGCCCGTTATTTTATTCAACAGCATATGAACTGCCTGCACAAAAGGATGGATCGCCGTGGAGAACGGAGGCGCGTAGGCCAGATCCAGACAGGTCATCTGCTCTAACGTCGCTCCAAAGGTCACCGCCATCACACCGATATCCGTCACCTTATCCACCGCACCCGGTCCAAGCACCTGCACGCCAAGCAGTTTGTGTGTCGCCGCGTCCGCCACCAGCTTGATCGCAAACCATGCGCTGCCTGGATAATAGTGGGCCTTGTCGTCCGTCACTGCCAGCACGCAGACGGGGGCATACCCTGCCGCCCTGGCCTGTTCCTCAGAAAGCCCGGTTCTGCCGCCCGAAAGCCCCGGCAGCTTCACCACACCGGTTCCCAGCACGCCCGGATAAGCCACATCCCTGCCGCCAAGCGCAAGCGCAAGTGTCCGCCCTTCCATATTGGCGGAGGAACCCATCGGCGACCACTGCCTCTCCCCGGTGAGGCGGTTCTTCACCATGACACAGTCGCCCGCCGCATAGACATCCGGCACATTGGTGGCCATCTGATCGTCCACCAATATGGTTCCTTTCCTCATTTCAATCCCTGTATCCTGCAAAAATCCTGTATTCGGACGGATGCCGATGGAGAGAACCACCACGTCCGCAGGCAGAAAGCCCTTGTCTGTCTGCACGCCTTCCGCTCTCCCGTCCCCGGTAACCCCTTCCAGCTTCGTGGCTGTCATCACCCGGATGCCCTTCTTTTCCAGATGGCGCACCGCATAATCCGCCATCTCTCCGTCAAAGCCGGGCATAATCTGGGGCGCCATGTCGATCAAAGTCACCGACAGCCCTTTCTCCAAAAGATTCTCCGCCACTTCCAGGCCGATGAAACCGCCGCCCACTACCACGGCACGCTTCACATCACCGCCCGCTATGTAATCTCTCGTCTCGATGGCGTCATCGGGCGTGCGCATCACGAAGACACCCGGCAGATTTAAGCCGGGAAGCGGCGGAACCACAGGGGATGCCCCCACCGCCACAATACAGGCGTCATACGCGTAGGTTTCCTCCACACCCGTGCGGAGATTCTTCGCTGTCGCTTTCTTTCCGGCAGTGTCGAGCGCCACCACCTCGCGCTGCGGATAAACTACGGCGCCGGTGAGCGAACTGTATTTCTCCGGCGTATTTACAATCAGCTGCTCTTTCTCCGGGATTGCCCCGCCCACATAATAAGGAAGCCCGCATCCCGCGTAGGAAATGTCCTTCCCCATGGTGACAATGGTCACCTCCGCTTCCGGGTTTACTCTCTTAAATTTAGCAGCGGCTTTCGTTCCCGCCGCAACACCGCCGATTACCAGTAGCTTCATCGTATACCTCCTCCGTGATACCACCTGCTGCCTTCTCTATAAAAACTCCATATAAAAGATATGCCAGACTCATGTTGCTATTATACCTCAGCAGGATTTTCATAGCAAACAAAACTTTGAGTCCGGCAGAATAATTTGTGTATGAATGGCGGAAAACATGTTTCTTTTATGCTGCGCTTTTTCAGACGATTCCATCCGCCACAGCCCGGAAAAATTCCACATGCTTAAGCTCATACCCTTTTTCCATGAAATTCGGATCCGCGCTCGTCTTTACAATAATGATCTGTTTTACGGGGTTTACATAAATCCACTGTCCATAGACGCCGATTGCCATAAACTCGCCTTCCTCCCCTTCCGGCACCCACCACTGGTATCCGTATCCGATTGCGTTGTACGCGTCGTGGTTTGCGCCCGGTTTTGAGTATTCTGCACTGACATCCACGCTGTCCCGCACCCAGCTTTCGCTGAGAATTTGTTCTCCGTTATAGGTGCCCCCGTTCAAGTACAGCCGGGCAAACCGCGCATAGTCCCTGAGGGAAACGCTTAAGCCCCCCATTGCAAGCTCCGTCCCATTGCTCAACGTCCAATACGCATCGTGGGCGGCGCCGATTTTCTTCCAGAGCTTTTCCGCCATATATTCCGCCAGGCTGTATCCCGTTGCGTTTGTGATGACCTTCCCAAGGATCTCTGTGTTGATGCTCAGATACCGCCGATAGGTGTACGGCTTCTCCTGCATGCCGTATTTTGCAATAACTTTCATGGCCGGGCTTCCCATCAGTGTCCGCATGGAAAAGCCGCTCATATCCGTGTCTTCATTAAAGTCGATCCCGGAAGCCATCTGTAAGCAGGCCTTAATCGGAATGTCCTCCAGCTCCGTATTCTTAAATTTCGGAATATATTTCCCAAGCGGATCCTCCACACTTCCGACATGTCCCTCCGCCACCGCAATTCCCATCAGAGCAGACACAAACGATTTTCCCATAGAGTTTGACGAAAAAAGCGTATCATCGTTCCCGCCGCAGAAATACTTCTCATACTTTACCACGTCATCCTTAATGACAAGCAGAGCGGTCGTCTTCGTATCCTCCAGAAAGCTTCCGACAGGATACCGCGTATTTTCAAAATCAAATTCTTCTGTCAATGTAACATTGTCTTCCTGTAAGAACTGAAACGTGTTTTCTCCCCGGCTGATTTTCTTCGTTGGCTGGATTTCCGGCGTGTGCTGGAATGTGTGCGCCAGATTTTCGTCCTTAAAACTGTTAAGGGAAACATAGATCGTCTTTATTTTCTCCCCAAAGCAGGCCCATATGATCCCTGACAAAACAACAATACTGCCGGCCGCAGCCCAGATCCATTTCATTTTTTTCATAGCGTTCTCTCCTTTGCTTTTTTCTAACCCCATCATAATCCGTACAGTAACTGTACGGTCAAGGGCTTTTTAAAGAATCTTTCATCCGCACAAATGCCCGCAAAAACAAATTGAGATATGCCTGCATATTGTTTATAATGGTAAGTAAGAAGAAAAACACAGACACCATGCAGAAAGGGGGACGCATCTATGTATCATATCATTACAATCGAACGGCGTTATGCCAGCGGGGGACACGAGATCGGAAAAAAACTGGCGGAAGCGCTGGGCTATAAACTGTATGACCGCAATATCCTGCTGGAAGCGGCGCAGAAACTCAACATACCTTTTTACAAAATAGAGGCGCTAGAGGAGAGCAGTTCCGGCAATGTCCTTTTAAACCTTTCCAAGACACCCCTAGGCGGAACTTCCGGAAACAGGAATCTGCCCCTGGCGGATCAGCTTTTTCTGGAGGAAAAGCGCATCATTGAAAAAGCCGCCGAGGAGGGAAACTGTGTGATTGTGGGAAGGGCCTCCGGCTATATCTTAAGGGAGCGGGAAGACTGCCTGAAAGTATTTATCTATGCCGACCACGAAAAGAGAATCCAGCGCGCCATCGAGCGGGAGGGCATCAAAAAGGAGGAGGCTGAGAACGCCCTGAAAAAGAACGACAAGAGAAGAAAGAATTTTTACAATGCGCTCACCACGCACGAGTGGGGCGATCCGAAATGCCATGATCTTTACATGAACGCCGGTAATCTGGGGATTGATCTCTGCGTCGGAATTTTGACGGAGGCAGCGAAGGGATAACCTGAAGGGATACATGAGAAACGCAGATTGACCGTATAGTGTCAATCTGCGCCTTTCTGTTTTTATCTAACGCGATACATAAAGCCAACGCTAATCCGGCTGTGGGATTCATGTACTTCACCCAGAATGTCACCATTTCGGGCGTAAAATTTTCCGCCACATACGGTATCCGGGAGAACCGGCAAACATGGAAAAATAAGCAGAAAAATATTAACAATCTACAGAAACGTAAGAAACGGAGGAAAAAATGGTCGATTATTCACAATTTGAGGCAAGTGTAAAATCCGGCATCCATGCAGATGTGAGCCGGATACGGCAGAAGGATGAAATAATAAAAGCCGTCGTCAAAAAGAGGAAAAGCTCCGCGATAATCTGCGTGTGCTTCCTGTGTATGGCAGGAATTTCTCTGTTTAAAAGCTGGATTCCCGCCGTTATCTGTTTCCTTCTTGCATTGTTTTTCCTGTGGCGCGCTGTCGGGAAATTTTCCGACGAATATTTACGGGAAATGTACGAGGAGGGTCTTTTGGTTCCCGGCATGATCGTGAAAACGGAACCCCTTACTATCATGGCAATCGCAAACATGACTGCGCGGGATGGTGCGGCAACCGTAAATGGGTGCTACTGTCTGGAGGTGAAGGAGCTTGACGGGGCGCAAAAAATTCTATTTGAAAAAATCCCCTGCTCCTGCTTTTTCTGCTATGAAGGCGGCGATTACCATTCTTCCTTCCAGCCCCATCCTCTCTATTGGGGAACGGCAGATCAGCAGTCTATTCAAGAAGCGCTAAGACAGGTGGAGGAAGACAACAAAGAAAATGCCAGAAACGAATGGGAAGTGCTCCAGGAAGTTGCACGACAGTTCCCTGATTTGGGAAACGGAAACTTGATTTTATTGGATGAAAATTACGTTCCCTTCGGGAAAAAGAACTACATGGACAGCAACTATAAGCCCCTCAACGAGGAAGCTGACCCCAGGTAATATGGATAAAGAAATGAGAGAAACTGTATTGCGGGTTGACAAAATTTTGATTCCGCCTTAAAATCCGTATACTGGCACGCCTCTGTATCCAGTTTGTGTCCAAATAGCATACCATATTATAGAGCCCGCCCTACTTGGCTGCGTCTCAAGACGCTGGCTTTCTCTTTAAGACCATGGGAAGCCTGCCCATTGCAGTCTTCCCACGGCTCCGTTCAAGCCACATTGCTTTTGACTCGTTGCTGGCCCTAAGGAGCGTTTGTACTACTCAGCCCTGACCCTTAAAAGAGTCTTCCTATTCTTTCACGCTGAGCTTATCCTGCATGATATCCGCTCTCTCCTGATCCTGAATATACTTCTTTATCGTGGCTTCATTCAATCCTACGGTACTAACATAATACCCTTCTGACCAAAAGTGACGGTTTCCA
>Ga0137310_101212_pt1 | contig 16551 bp, 12 predicted proteins | sample NAcewiD2O_June_2_FD_97183 | JGI IMG/M metagenome (GOLD analysis project Ga0137310, IMG submission 97183) | Mouse cecal microbial communities from Vienna, Austria - N-Acetylglucosamine amended D2O_June | ecosystem: Host-associated > Mammals > Digestive system > Large intestine > Cecum | place...
ACGGTACTGACATTGATGACGCTTCTTGTGCTTTTTACAGGATGCGGTTCCAAGGCGACTGGAGATGAGGGGAAGGCCCCCGGAGCTGACGCGCAAAAGCAAAGCACACAAAAGGATTCCCCCAGCCGTGATGAAACCGGGGAAAGCGCCGGGCTGAATAAAATTTCAGAGGATGTGACAATCTATGTGATGGTCAAGGCAGGAGGAGGTCTGGATGTGCGGGCCCGTACGATCGCTCCCTATCTGGCCAAGCGGTTGGGAGTGAATGTGACGGTGGAGAATGTGGAAGGCGGAGGCGGCGTGATCTGCGCCACACAGTTTGTGAATCAGAAGAAGAGGGCACACGATATCTTTATGTGCGCGGCATCGGTCTTTACCAGCGCGGTTTTGAACACAGAGGTGTCCTATTCTCTGGAGGATATTGTGCCTCTTGGATCTATTGACAATGAGCAGTTTGGATTGTTTGTCTGCCCGAAGCAGAGCAATTTCCAGTCCATTGAGGATGTCATCGCCTATGGCCAGAATAATGTCATTATCTTTGGGTCCGGCGGAGTGGGAAATGTGACCTTTGGAATGCAGGATGCGTTGTATAAGACACTGAATCTGAAAGCGGAGACCCTGACCCACAGCAACGCGCCAGAGGGATTGACCAATTGCATGGGCGGGCATAATCGAATTACCATGGCGGGTCTGGAGGTGGCCAGAAGCTATGTGGAGAGCGGGGATGTGGTTCCTGTACTGACATTTTCGGATAAGGAGTATACGGGGTATGAGGGCTATAGGGTGCCCAGTGTCACCAGCCTGGAGGGGTGCGAAGGGCTGACCTACAGCGGTCTGCAGTTTATGTGCGTGGACAGCAGTCTGCCCTCCCAGGAGGTTGCCTTTATGCGGGAGGCTTTGGCAGACAGTCTGGCGGACCCGGATTGTCTTGCGGATCTGAAAGCGATCGGTGTGGAAGCGCCATGGATTATGGAGTCTGGGGATATTTTGGATCATGTGGAGAAAGAGTATGAAATGCTCAGTGAGATTATGCGGTGATATATAATGAGATTTTCCCGGCGGCACCGTTTTCCTGTGCCGTGCCGCCGGGTTATTATTGGAGGTAGCGATGAAGAAAAGGACAGCAGATCAGAAAGGAAGCCGCGGTCCGGCCCTGTATCGGATCCCCACCCACTTGACGGCTGGTTGTTTTTCCATAGTATTGGCGGTTGCCGCGGCCTGTCTGATTCCAGGACAGATTAAAGTTTCCGGACAGACAGGAATCACGTCAAGAACCATTCCCTTCTTCCTTTCCGGGATTATTTTTCTTCTGGGATGCTGGCTGGTGTTTGCCAGTCTTGTTCTGAAGAAGGAGGATTATAAGGAGGTTGAGATTTCCCAGGAGACGCGTCGGGGAATCTTTATGGGGGCGCTGGCGGTTTATGTGTTTGTCATGGACTGGATCGGCTTTTTAATCAGCAGCCTGCTTATGGGAGCCTTTGTGTTGTGGTATATGGAGGATAAGAAACCCGTTCATTACGGAATCGTCAGTGCCTGTGTTGTGGTGATCTATGGGGTATTCCGTTTTTTGCTGGGGGTCAGTTTCGTCAGTGTCTGGGGGGTGTGATTTATGGCGGAATTTATAATGGAGGCGATAGGAAATATTTTTCATCCCTTAACCTTGGTTTTGATGAATCTGGGGGTTTTCCTGGGAATTATATTTGGGGCGATTCCGGGGCTGTCTGGTAATCTGGGGATTATTTTGCTGGTTCCTTTTACCGTCAATATGCGGCTGAGTGATGCCATTATTTTTCTGACGGCAATTTTCTGCGGCGGTGAGTTTGGAGGTTCCATCAGCGCGATTCTGATCAATACGCCGGGAACGAATTCCGCTACCTGTACAATGCTGGAGGGGTATCCTCTGGCAAAGAGGGGGCATGCCCGCAAGGCTCTGATGACAGCTTTAAGCGCCAGTTTTATCGGAGGGATCATCAGTTCTCTGGCTCTGCTTGTTTTTGCGCCGGCCATAGCCAGCTTTACTTTGAAGTTTGGGCCGCCTGAATATTTTGCCATGTCTTTTTTCGGGCTGTCCATCATCGCGTCTCTCTGCGGAAACAGCCTGTCCCGGGGACTCATAGGCGGCTGTATTGGAATCTTGCTGAGTCTGGTGGGCATGGACAGCATTACCGGCAGCACCCGTTTTACCTTTGGAGTGGTAGAGCTGCTTCGGGGACTGACGCTGATCGCGATTTTAACAGGGCTTTTTGCCATCCCGAATATTCTGGAAAAAATCCATGTGAAGGATGCCGGGAAAGAAGGGGCTCAGATTATCCAGATGGATAAAAAGGACAAGCTGACTTTGGCGGAATTGCTGTCCATGAAGTGGCTGATCCTCAAAAGCTCTGTCCTGGGCTGTATCATCGGCGCGGTTCCGGGAGCGGGGGCAGGCATTGCTTCCTTTATCAGCTATAATGAGGCAAAACGGACCTCCAGAACACCGGAAAAATTCGGGACAGGTATGCTGGAAGGAATCGCGGCTCCTGAGGCGGCTAATAACGGGGTCACATCTGCGTCGCTGATTCCGCTGCTTACCCTGGGGATTCCCGGCAGTCCTTCGGCGGCGGCTATGATCGGAGCTTTTTCATTGAAAGGACTTTCTCTGGGCCCCACCTTGTTTCGGAATCAGGCTGGTATCATGTACACCATCATGGCCGGGCTGGTATTGGTAAATGTGTTTATGCTGCTGCAGGGGACATTTTTGTCTGGACTGGCAGCCAGGATCACAAAGGTGCCGGAGACGGTTCTGGCGGCTCTCCTGGTAGTGATCTGTGCTGCCGGAGCATATTCCGTCAACGGTTCGGCATTGGATGTGAAGGTATTTGTGCTTTTCGGCGGGGTGGCTTATGTGCTGGGATTGATGAAGATCCCTGCCGTGCCGGTGGTGCTGGGGTTTGTGTTGGGAGATATGGTGGATTATAATCTGCGGCGGGGATTGACTATGTGCGGCGGGAATCTCTGGGTATTTATCACCCGGCCCATTACTTTGGCGATTTTGGTATTGATGATTCTGTTTTTGGCATACAACGGGATTCAGAATGCCAGAGGCAGCAGACAAATAAGAGAGTCAGGAGACAAGGCATGAGTGGATTTGAGATATTAATCTATATGAGCGATCAGCATGGAGCAGGGGTCAATGGCTTCATGGGGGACCCGGTGGCGCGCACGCCTAATTTGGATCGTCTGGCAGGGGAGGGGGCAGTCTTTCGCCAGGCATATACGGCATGTCCTCTGTGTGTGCCCGCCAGGGCGGCTCTGGTCACCAGCCGGTATCCCTCAGAATTGGGAGTGTTTGGCAATAATGACGCCTTCAGCAGCCAGAACAGCAGTTTTCTCCATGGTCTCGGCAGGGCGGGTTATGAGACCGTGCTGTGCGGCAGGATGCATTTTGTGGGGGAGGAGCAGGCCCATGGGTTTGAAAAACGGGTTGCCCGGGATTTCAGCCCGTCTCTGTGGGGGAACCCAAGCGAAAAGCGCCCGCAGATGGGAGATTTCGGACGTTCTCTGTATCAGAAATGGTGTCTGGAGATTATCGGGGAAGGGGATTCTCCAGTAAGGGCTTATGACCGTTATGTGACACAGCGGGGTATAGAGTATCTTGAAAGTACGCCGGAACGTCCCCAGGCACTGGTAATCGGAACCTATGGACCACATTTTCCTTATGTGGGAGATCCCGAAAGGATGGCATATTACCGTCCGCGGATAAGAAACGCGTATTCAGAAGAGAAAGTCAATTATCTTATGGAGGCGGCAGAAGCCAAGAGACAGCGGATCGGCCAGGAGGAGCTTGTGGAGCTTCGCTGCGCTTACTACGCGATGGTGGAGGAGATGGATCAGCAGCTGGGGCAGGTGTATGATTCCTGGAGAGCATATCTTGAGAGAAAGGGGACAAAGGGGATCTTTGTGTATCTGTCGGATCATGGGGATCAGATCGGGATAAAATCCTTTTTCGGCAAGCAGACCTTTCTGGAATACTCGGCAAAGATTCCCATGATAATCCAGATTGACGGACAGAGTCCCCGGGATGTGGAGATCCCTTCCAGCATTTTGGATCTGGGTCCTACCTTGTGCGGGCTGACAGGGGCCCAGGCACCGCCTCTCGCGGAGGGCAGGGATTGGAGTTCCTGGCTTCTCAAGGGCCAGCCGGCAGAGGACAGGCCGGTTTACAGCGAGTTCTTTGACCGGCTGCCGGATGGCAGGGAGACTATAGGAATCATGGTGCGGCAGGGTACATGGAAATATATCAGCTACACAGGTTTTGGAGAGCAGGATCTTTTATTTGATTTGCGGCAGGACCCCTGGGAACTGCGGGATCTGCCCCAGGATCATCCCCAGAGAAAGGCGCTGGCCCCTCTTGCCAGAGAGGCCCAGAAAAGCCGTATGCCTGCCATGAGACGCTGGAGTGAGCAGAGGCGGGACGCCGCCTATCTGGCAGAATGGGGAGCCGGATATCGGGACCGGGATCCAGTGCTGTGGGAGCCGCCGGTTCAGGTGCGCCGCGCTCCTTTAGGAAGTAAACCTCCATGCGCCCGGCAGCGGACGCACCACCACCCATGAAAGTCCGGCGGGCGCACTTGGCATCCCTGAATTCAGATCGCCTGCGGCGATGGACTTTCAAAGTAAACCTCCATGCGCCCGGCAGCGGACACGCCACCACCCATGAAAGTCGGGCGGGCGCGGTTGGCATCCCTGAATTCATGCCGCCTATTCGGCGGCGGACTTTCAAAGAAAAAGGACTCCGGAAACGTGAACAAAAAGCAGGTGAGAAATGAAAAAGGGGGCAGAGGGAATGAAGACAGACGCGGATCGTGTCAGAGGATGGATGGGGCACCCGGATCAGCAGCTCCAGGTGAGAAGGTTCCGCCTGTCAGGTGGAAGAGAAGAGGGATTGGAATGTATTGATGTGCAGGCCGGAAGCGGATTGAGTTTTACTGTGGTGCCTGGTCATGGCATGTCCATCCAGGCCTGCCGTTACCGGGGAATCAATCTCACCTATCTGCCTTTTGGAGGTTCCAGCGGGCCGGGAATGACCTGGCAGATGGAAGAATATTTTGAGGGCGGGCTGATGTTTACCTGCGGTTTGGACAACACCGGTCCGGCAAACGGCAGCTATGGCCTTCATGGCCTTGTGCGGCGGCTGCCGGCACAGAATGTGACGGTATCGAGGCGTTTTGTGGAGGGCGGGCAGGAGGTGGAGATCAAGGGCCAGGTGATACAAAGCGGGTTAGCCGTGCCGTCTCTGGTGTTGGAGAGAAGGATCCGGTGCGGGGATCTGATTCCGGAGATATGGATTCATGACAGGATATTCAATGCTTCCGGCATTCCGGCCGGGTGGATGATCATGTATCATTTTAATATAGGCTGGCCGCTGTTAAGTCCCAAGGCCAGGCTTCACATTCCCGGTATTTCCATAAAGCCCAAAAATGAAACCGCGGCCCGGGATCTGGACACATGTCTCAGGGTCCTGGGGCCTCAGCCGCGGTGGCAGCCTCAGGTATTCTTTCACACCTTGGATCCGGAAGCGGACAGGGCCCGGATCGCCATAGAAAACCATGAGGCGGGAATAGGGGCCGCCATTACGGTGAACCCCGGACAGCTGCCTTACCTGACTCAGTGGCGCGATTTCCGTGAAGGAGAATACGTGCTGGGGCTGGAGCCCTGCAATGTATTGCCTCTGGGGCGCTCCCGGACAGAAGCCCAAAACAGGCTTCCGGTGCTGGAACCGGGAGAAGAGCGGCAGATGGATCTGACCTTTCGTGTATGGGATTTACAGTAACCCTATAAATGAAAGAGAGGTTACTGTACCCTCCGGGGAATGCGCGGAAAACAGGCAGGGAAGATGTCACTTCGTGACCCTGTTTTCGCGCGGCTCAGCGCAGGGGCGCTGAGCTTTTACAGTAAACCTTCATGCGCCCGGCAGCGGACGCGCCACCACACATGAAAGTCTGGCGGGCGCGGTTGGCATACCTGAATTCAGATCGCCTGCGGCGATGAACTTTCAAAGTAAACCTGCATGCGCCCGGCAGCGGACGCGCCACCACACATGAAAGTCTGGCGGGCGCGGTTGGCATACCTGAACTTAGATCGCCTGCGGCGATAAACTTTCAAAGTAAACCCCAAAAAGTAAAGAGGAGAAAGTATGGATTACAGACCCAATATTATTTTTTATTTTACAGACCAGCAGCGGGCGGACACCTGCGGATGCTATGGACAGAGTCTGAATATCACCCCTCATCTGGACCGTCTGGCCGGGGAAGGTGTGCTGTTTGAAAAAGCTTTTACCCCCCAGCCGGTGTGCGGCCCCTGCCGGGCGTTGTTTCAGACCGGCAGATATGCCACGGACACAGGCTGTTTCCGCAACAACATCATGCTGCCGCCAGGGGTAAAGACCCTGGCAAATTACATAGAGGAGGCAGGGTACCAGACAGCCTATATCGGAAAATGGCATTTGGCCAGCAATGGAGAACTGGAAAAAAGGCCTGAGATCGACCATACCGTCACCCCGGTTCCCAGAGAATTCCGGGGAGGCTATACCGGCTTCTGGCGGGCAGCGGATGTGCTGGAATTCACTTCTCACGGTTACGGCGGCTATGTATTTGATGAGGATAATAAACGGATGGATTTTCAGGGATACCGGGCTGACTGTATTACGGATCTGGCGCTGGATTTTTTCCAGGTCCGCGGGGAACAGCCGTTTTTTATGACCATTTCCCATATAGAGCCTCATCATCAGAACGACCGCGGTCATTATGAAGGTCCTGAGGGTTCCAGGGAAAAGTATAAGGATTATGAGTTGCCTGGGGATCTGGAGGCTCTTGAGGGGGATTACCGGGAGGAATATCCGGATTATCTGGGAGCCTGTGCCAGCCTGGATGAGAATCTGGGAAAGGTAATTGCCCGTTTAAAGGAAAAGGGGCTCTATGAGAATACGGTTATTATTTTTGCGTCGGATCACGGCTCACATTTTCGTACCAGAAATAAAGACAGCCATCTAAACGGCTATGATGACTATAAACGCTCCTGTCATGACGGCTGCCTGAGAGTGCCTCTGGTTATCGCGGGCGGTGCTTTTAAAGGAGGAATCCGGGTAAAGGAACTGGTAAGTACAGAGAGCCTGCCCAAAACGATTTTGGCTTTGGCGGGGGTGGATGTGGGGGACGCCATGATCGGCGAAAATCTGCTGGATGTGGTAAGGAAGCACAATCCGGACAGACCCGATGAAATCTACGCTCAGATTTCAGAAAGCCGGGTGGGCCGGGTGATCCGCACTCAGGAGTACAAGTACGCCATTTACGCTCCGGGGATCGGAGGAGGGGAGGCGGCAGGAGCTAGGGTTTACGCGGATGATTTTTTATACAATTTGAAGGATGATCCCTTTGAGCTGAATAATCTCATAGAGGACCCGGCCTGGGATTTCATAAAAGATGAGCTGAGGAATAAGCTGCTTGGCTGGATCGAGAAGACAGAAGGCTTCCGGCCTGTTATGATAAACTGAAAGACAGAAGGTTGACGTATCCTTTGGCCTCATGTATGATTAGGAGGAAGAAATCTGATGTTGCCGGCCAGACAGAGTAAGGGGAATGGGACATGAAACATGAGACAAAGGCGGCGCGGGTATATGACTGGCTCCGGGCTTATATTGATGAGAGGAAATTTTCACTAGATAATAAGCTTCCGTCGGAAAATATGCTTAGCGGCCGATTGCGTGTAAGCAGAGATACGGTGCGGTGCGCCATGAAGCGTCTGGAAGAAGAGGGATTGATTTTTAGGTTAAAGGGCAGCGGCACTTATATCAATAAGGCGGCTGCCCTGACCCGGGAATTGAATAAGGCCGCGGCTCCGGTAAAGGTAGGACTGATCCTGCAGGGGCAGGACCGGGATGCCAACGCGGAGCTGATTCGAGGGGTTCGAAGCGTCCTGGACAGCGGGAATGTGGAGCTTCGGATCTTCTTTACGGACAATAAGTTTTCCAGCGAGCGGAAATGTCTCAATATGGTGGCCCATCAGGATTTTGACGGGCTGATCATCGACGGGGTGAAGGCCAGCCTGATTAACCCCAACCTGGATTGTTATTATAATCTATATCACCAGAAGCTTCCGGTGGTTTTCTATAATAACTATTATAAGGATTTGAAATTCCCCCGGGTAATCAATAACGATCAGCGCTGCGCGCAGGAGATGATTTACCGGATGACCCAGGCTGGGCATCGCCACATCGCGGGGATTTTCGTGTATGACAATTATCAGAGCACCGAGAAATTTCAGGGATATGTCCGGGCCTTGCTGCGGTTTGGGGCGGAATTTGATGACGACTATGTGAAATGGTGCGTCTCCAATGAGGCTCATGACTTGTCTTATGCCAAAGAGATCACCCGTTTTATCCGCGCCATCCCTAAGTGCACAGCCATCGTATGCTGTAATTATATGATCCTGCAGACCGTGCTCATGGTGCTGAAAAAGGCGGGAAAGAGGATTCCCGAGGATTATTCTGTGGTATGCTTTGATTATTCGGGAAAGGATTGGGAGCAGACCCGAATCACCTGCTCGGTCTCCCAGGGATACGATATGGGAATCAGGGCGGCAAACCAGCTGATGAAGATGCTGTGGGAAGGGGCGGACCAATGGAAAGCGGAAACCGTTGTAGTGGACCCCCTGATCCATGAAGGAAGCTCTGTGGGACGAATCCGCCTGCAGTCGTAGCCGGACAGAAAGCCGTTTACAGGCAGTCTCGGGTTTTCTGACCTGAGACACAGAAACTTAGGCTTAAGTCTCTGGAATGACAGAGATTTAAGCTTTTTGCCTGTAGAGGGAATGATAATTGCTAAATTATTATAAGAATTTACCAGGAGGAAATCATATGAACAGAACCATAGAAGAATTGATGGAAAGAAAATCCGTGCGGGCTTTTACGGATCAGCCCATTACGGCGGAGCTGAAGAGGACGATCATCCAGGCCGCCATGGAAGCTCCCATGGCGGGGAATCAGCAGCTGTACACCATCCTGGATATCACGGATCAGAAGCTGAAGGAGAGATTATCCGAGACCTGCGACCACCAGCCCTTTATCGCCAGGGCCCATATGGTGCTGATTTTCTGTGCGGACTGTCAGAAGTGGTATGACGCCTATGAGGCGGGAAACTGTGAGCCCAGAAAGCCAGGTGCCGGTGATCTGATGCTGGCGGTGACAGACGCGGCTATAGCGGCCCAGAACGCGGTGACAGCGGCGTGGAGCTTAGGAATCGGCTCCTGCTACATCGGAGACGTGATGGAGCGGTGTGAGATCCACAGGGAGCTTTTAAACCTTCCCCCCTGGGTATTTCCCGCCGCCATGGTGGTGTTCGGGTACCCCACCCAGCAGCAGAGGCGGCGGGTAAAGCCGGAAAGATGCAAACAGGAGTATATTGTCCATGAGAACACCTACCGCCGCCTCGGGGAGGAGGAACTGAGAGGCATGCTCCGGAAAAATTATAAGGACGGGGATTTTGACAGCTGGATTCAGGCGTTTTGCCAGAGAAAGTACAACAGTGATTTTTCCATAGAAATGAGTCGTTCCGTGAAGAAATATTTAGAAAATTTTTAGATTGAATTTTTATGCATTTGGTTGTATAATACACTCATTGCTTTGTTCTGACAAAGGTAAAATGAGGAGGAAACCGATTATGAAGAAAAAGATCCTATCTGTAATGCTCTCCGCCGCCATGTGCGCGGGCCTTCTGGCGGGCTGCGGCGGCCAGGGAGGAAGCGGGGAAACACAAGGAAGCGCGGCCGGGGCAGGAAGCCAGGGCCAGACAGCGGACGGCGGGGACGCGGGTGAGGATAACGGGGAACCGGTGTCTGTGACGGTAGGCGTTGCCCAGCAGTTCACCACTCTGGATCCCGGTCTTTCCACAGAGACCGTCAACCGTTTTGCCATCGCTCACATGTACGCGGGACTTTACAAAAAGCTGGAGGATGGCAGCGTGGTGCCGGATCTGGCGGCAGGGGACCCGGAGGTCAGCGAGGATGGCCTTACTTATACCATAAAACTCAAAGAGGGCCTTACCTGGAGCGACGGGGAGCCGATTACGGCAAATGACTTTGTGTTCGCGGTAAACAGGAATTTAACCTATGGAGCGGAGAATGGGTTTGTCACTGACAAGCTTGTCCGCTACCTGGATGGGGCGGAGGAGTACTTAGCGGACACGGAAGTGGATCTGGACACCTTCTCCTTTGCGGGAGTGGAGGCTTTAGACGACCTGACCATTGTCTATCATTTAAAGACCCCCTGCGCGTTTTTCAGCGGCCTTTTATGTGTGGCAGGTTACCTTCCCCTGAGGGCCGATGTGGCAGAGGCAGGTTACAGTGAGTGGGCCATGGAGCCGGGGTATCCTACCACAGGCGCTTATGTTCTGGATTACTGCAATGAAAATGAGAAAGTAGTTCTGACAAAAAATGATACTTACTATGACGCGGCCAATGTGACGGTAGATGAGATCACGTTCCAGGTTATGCCCGACATGGACGCCCAGGCGGCTGCCTTTAAGACAGGGGATATTGACGCCGCCCTGGCGATCAACGCCTCCATCGTGGCAACCTATGACAACCCTAACGAGCTGTGGAACCGTCCTCAGCAGTCCGTGTACTCCATCAACCTGAATTCCGGCGAGAAGGGACCAGAGGCCCTCAAGGATGTAAATGTACGCCGGGCTCTGGCCATCTCCATTGACAGAGATGAGATCGTAAAGGCCATCAACGCGGGGGACTTCTACACTCCTCTTTACGGCTATGTGCCCCACGGCATGATGGGCGCGGAGAAGGAGTTCCGCGCGGAGGGTGACGAGAGGGTAGCGTATCAGCAGTATGATCCGGAAAAGGCCAAAGAGCTGCTGGCGGGGGCTGGCTATGATGAGTCCAATCCTCTTACCCTGAAGTACAAGTATTCCAACAACTCTATCCACGCGGATGTGGCCCAGATGCTGGAGCAGATGTGGAAGGCGGTGGGCATCCAGGTGGAACTGGAAGTGGTAGAGTCCGGCGTGTTCTACGACCAGATCGACCAGGGCGACTTTGAGATGTCCAGGTATGGACTGATGTCCTCAAACGATCCTTCCGAGTTCCTGACCCAGTGGACCAAGGCCATGCAGCCGGTTCCCGCGGTTTCTGATGACAAGTATGATCAGATGATGGTGGATGTGACCAAGATCGTGGACAGGACCGAGTACATGAACAAGCTTCATGAGATTGAGGATTATCTGGTTGAGGAGAATGTGTATGTGATCCCCCTGTTTGATTTCAATGAGCCTGCTCTTAAGAAAGAGAACTTAAAGGGTGTGTACATGGTTCCGGGAGATGTACCTGTCTATTCCTACGGTTATTTTGAGTAAGGAGAAGCTTGATGGAAAACATAAAAATCAGCGATCTGGGAGATTACCGGTATCTCTCAGAGATAACAGCCTCCCCTTCAGGGAAAAAAGCCGCTTTTGTGGTAAAGAAGGCTGACACGAAGAATCAAGGTTATGATTCGTGGATCTATATCGTGGATTTTCGCGGGGAGGAAGTCAGGAAACTGACTTCCTTTGGCGCTGAATCCCATATTTTGTTTGAGGATGAAGACACGGTTTTGTTTTCCTCCCAAAGAGGAGACGAGGACAAGGCAAAAGACCTGGAGGAAAAGACGGTCTTCTACAGGATCTCCTTAAAGGGCGGGGAGGCGGAGAGGGCTTTTGAAGTTCCCTATACCGTGGAAGTGATCAAAAAGATTTCTTCCGGGCGCTACGGATTCCTGGCCACCGTGGATCTAAACAGGCCGGAAGATCAAGAGGAATTAGAGGAATATAAGGATTACCATATCCTGGAGGAGCTGCCCTACTGGGCCAATGGCGCTTACTTCGTGTCCCGGTTCCGCAGGGCCCTGTTTATCTTTGACGAGGATAAGGGAACCTGTGAGAAAGTGACAGAACCTCTTTTCGCGGCAGATGGTTTTGAGGTGTGGGAAGACAAGCTGGTCTATACAGGAGCTTCCTACGACCGGATTCTTCCAAAGGGCAATGGTCTGTTCCGCTATGACATAAACACGGGGAAGTGTTCCAGACTTGCGGGGCAGGACGAAGGAGGAGACCTGGGGGGCCAGGGGCGGTCCCAGGCCATGCGCGTCGGCCTGTTTGGATGCGGGAAAGGAAATGGGGGAGAACCTCAGGTAATTTTCGCTGGAGTTCCCATAGACCCGCCTGATGGACGAAGGAATCCAGACTTTTACGCATGGTCAGAGGGCGCGGTGAAAAAGGCGGCGGATTACGGGTATACCGTAGGCTCAACTCCCACAGGAGACACGTTCCTGGGAGGAGGACGCAGGTTCCTGGCAGAGGGAGAGAAGACCTATTTTGTCTCAACCAGGCGCTCCAAAGGGAAGATCTGTGTCATGTCAGAAGGGGAGATTGAGGAGCTGTTTGATTTTCACGGCGCTGTGGACTGCTTCGACAGGGTTGACGGCGGGTTTGCCTTTGTGGGCAGGACAGAAAACAGCCTTCAGGAGATTTATTTTTACGATGAGGAAAATGGACAGTGCCGCCAGATCACCTATCTCAACCGCCAGGCCCTGGCAGGAAAATATGTGGGGGCCATGGAGTATGCGGGATTTGTGAACTCTGACGGCGTGGAGATCGACGGCTGGGTGATTCTTCCAAAGGATTATGATCCCGCGGGAACCTATCCGGCCATTCTTGACATCCACGGCGGCCCCCGGGTAGCCTACGGCAATGTATTTTTCCACGAGGCGCAGGTGTTTGCCGCCGCGGGCTATGTGGTGATGATGTGCAACCCCAGAGGCGGGGACGGGAGAGGCGATGAGTTCGCGGATCTAAGAGAGCGCTACGGGACCATTGACTATGAGGATCTTATGGAATTTACGGACCATGTTTGCCGCCTGTATCCGGCTGTTGACCCAAAGAGGCTGGGCGTCACCGGAGGCAGCTACGGCGGTTTTATGACCAACTGGATCATCGGCCATACGGACCGGTTTGCCGCGGCGGTGAGCCAGAGGAGCTTTTCCAATTTCCTCAGCGACTTTGGATGCAGCGAGATCGGTTTTTCTTTTGATGTGGAGGAAAATGGAGGGAAGACTCCCTGGACGGATCATGAGGCTCTGTGGAAGCGTTCCCCTGTGGCCCATGCCTGCCGCGCCAAGACCCCTACCCTGTTTATCCATTCCCTGAAGGATTACAACTGCCCTCTCTCCGAGGGTATGCAGATGTTCGCGGCCCTTAAGTACTTTGGAGTTCCCTCCAAAGCCTTTCTGTTCGAGGGGGAGAACCATGAGCTTTCCAGAAGCGGGAAGCCTCTGCACAGGATCAGGAGACTGAAAGAGATGCTTGGCTGGTTTGACCATTATCTGAAAGAGACAGGTCTGTGAAGATAAAAGACAGCTGCCAAGAGACTTAAGAAAGGAGTGGACGAAAATTCATGTTGCGGTACATAGTTAAGCGCCTGGCAGTGGGGGTGGTGACCCTGTTTCTCCTGGCGACCATCACGTTTTTTCTCATGCATGTGATCCCCGGATCCCCTTTCGCCGGGGAGACTTCCAAGCTTCCGGTGAAGGTTGTGGAAAAGCTTCAGGAAAAATATGGTCTGGACAGGCCTCTTTTTGAACAGTATACCATGTATATGAAAAACGCTGTCAGGGGAGATTTCGGTGTTTCCATCTACAGAAAGGGCAGGAACATCGACAAGATCATTGCCAATGGCCTGCCCTACACCATGCGCCTGGGGGCGGTCAGCGTAACCTTTGCCCTGGTAACCGGGATTTTCCTGGGAACCGTGGCGGCTTTCACCAAGAAGAAATGGCTGTCCAATCTTGTGCTGGTGGTGGCCACGGCAGGGGTCAGTATGCCTGGCTTTCTTCTGTCGGTGCTGCTGCTTCTGCTGTTCGGAGTGGTGCTCCAGTGGCTTCCCTTTGTGGGCCTTGGCAGCCCTCTCCACTATATCCTGCCCGCGGTGGGCATGGCATTTGCGCCCATCTCCATGATCGCCCGCCTGGTACGTTCCAGTTTGAGAGAAGTGATGAAGCAGGACTACATGGTGCTGGCCCGTTCCAAGGGGACGCCGGAAAATCTGGTGATCTTAAGGCATGGTCTTAAAAATGCCATGCTTCCGGTGATCACCTACGCGGGACCTATGATCGCGACACTCCTTACAGGAAGCTTTGTCATTGAAAGCTTGTACTCCATCCCCGGCATTGGGGCGGAATTTGTCACCAGCATCACCAACCGAGATTATACCATGATCATGGCCCTGACCATACTCTACGGATCCTTTATTATTGTCGCCAATATTATTACAGATATCATAAATGCCATGATTGATCCCCGGATCAAGCTGGGAAGATAGGAGGTGGGGCAGATATGACGGATATAGAAAATCTGGATGACTCCATGTTTGAAAAACTGGAGGAAAGCCAAAAGAATACCGAGTTTATTGCCATGGAGAGCAAGACATATCTGAGGGATGCCTGGGATTGCTTTAAGAAAAACAGGCTGGCCCTGGCAGGGCTGATCTTCCTTCTTTTCATGATCATCATGGCCATAGGGGTGCCTGTTTTGTCGCCTTACACCTATGATTCCCAGAACCTTGACGTGAGGAACGCTCTTCCGTCCATGACCCATCCCCTGGGAACGGACAAGCTGGGAAGGGATATTCTGGTGCGGCTTATGTTCGGTGCCAGAATCAGCCTCATGGTGGGATTCGTGGCCGCGTTTTTAAACCTGATCATCGGCGTGGTCTACGGAGGGATTTCCGGCTACGCGGGAGGTAAGACCGATATGGTGATGATGCGCGTCATTGACTGTATCTATTCCATCCCTTCCATGCTGTATGTGATATTGATCATGATGGTGTTCGGCTCCAACATCGGCTCCGTGCTCCTGGGCATCTGTGTTTCCTCCTGGATCGGCATGGCCAGACAGGTACGGACCCAGGTGCAGACCTTAAAGCAGCAGGAGTTTGCCCTGGCCGCGTACGTTATCGGCGCGGGAAAGCTGAGGATCCTGTTTAAGCACCTGATCATCAACTGCATGGGTCCCATTATTGTCTCCACCACATTGATGGTGCCGGAAGCCATTTTTACGGAGTCGTTCCTGGCGTTTATCGGAATCGGCATTTCCCTTCCCCAGGCCAGCTGGGGGACCCTGGCCAGTGAGGCCCGCTCCGTGATCCAGAGCTATCCTCTGCAGATCGTATGGCCGGTGCTGGCCATATGCCTGACCGTCCTCTCCCTGAATTTTATCGGCGACGGCATCGGCGAGGCTCTGGATCCCAAGAACCGTCAGGAGGTGTAAATATGGCATTGCTGGACGTAAAAAATTTGACAGTGGATTTTAACACCGATCAGGGGCTGGTCCACGCGGTGAGGGATATTTCTTTCACTGTGGGGGAGTCAGAGGCCGTGGGGATCGTGGGAGAGTCAGGAAGCGGAAAGAGCGTGACCATGTATTCGGTTATGGGCCTTCTGGCCTCCAACGGGGAGATCAAAGAGGGAAGCGTTGTATTTGACGGAAAAGAGATCACAGAGAAGTCCTACCCAAACCACAAGGCTTACGAGGATCAGATGAGCCGGATCCGGGGAAATGAGATGGCCATGATCTTCCAGGATCCCATGACGTTTTTAAATCCCGTGGTAAAGATCGGAAAACAGATCACCGAGGTGATCAAAAATCACAACAAGGTAAATGACCGGGAGGCAAAGGACAGGGCCGTAACCCTTATGGGCCAGGTGGGCATCCCGTCTCCGGGAGAGCGGTTTAACCAGTATCCCCACGAGTTTTCCGGCGGCATGCGCCAGAGGATCATCATTGCCATGGCCCTGGCAAACAGCCCGAAGCTGATCATTGCCGACGAGCCCACCACGGCTCTGGACGTGACCATCCAGGCCCAGGTGCTGGAGCTGATCAAGGACATGAAGGAGCAGCTGAATTCCTCTGTCATTATGATCACCCATGACCTGGGGGTGGTGGCCAGTGTCTGCGACAGGATCATCATCATGTACGGCGGAAAGATCGTGGAAGAAGGGGACACCAGGGAGATCTTCTATGAGCCAAAGCATCCCTACACCATGGGACTTCTGCGGTGTGTCCACAACCCGGAGAAGAAAGAGAAGCTGACCCCTATCCCGGGATCTCCGCCAGATCTTTTAAAGCCTCCCGCAGGCTGTCCTTTTGTGGACCGATGCTCAGAAGCCATGAGGATCTGCAAGACCCAGATGCCGCATGTCGCCCGGTATTCCCAGACCCATACTTGTTCATGCTGGCTTGAGGAAGTCAGGAAAAGAAAGGGGGAGAACCATGGCTGAGACTTTGGAGCGGGAGGGCAAAGGGGAGACTCCCCTGCTTTCCGTAAACCATGTAAAAACATATTTTGACGTTACAAAAGGTCTGTTTTCCAAAAAGCAGATCGTAAAGGCAGTGGATGATGTGAGCTTTTCCATCGGGGAAGGGGAGACCTACGGCCTGGTGGGGGAGTCGGGATGCGGCAAATCTACTCTTGGCC
>Ga0137310_101213_pt1 | contig 16548 bp, 17 predicted proteins | sample NAcewiD2O_June_2_FD_97183 | JGI IMG/M metagenome (GOLD analysis project Ga0137310, IMG submission 97183) | Mouse cecal microbial communities from Vienna, Austria - N-Acetylglucosamine amended D2O_June | ecosystem: Host-associated > Mammals > Digestive system > Large intestine > Cecum | place...
AGCTGAAAATCTCCGTCAGAATGTCGTTTTTGTCATCCTTCGCAGCGTTCATCAGCTTCACCTTCACATCCGGATCGGCAGACTCGATGCCCCTGGCGATGGCCTGGGCCATCTGGCGGGTGGAGTTCCACATCGTATCATAGACGATGGTGATCTGGTTTTCCTGGTACGCATCTGCCCACTCCAGATATTGCCTCACGATGGCACCCGGATCCTGGTCCCAGATGATGCCATGACTCGGGCAGATCATGTTCAAGGGAAGGTTCATTTCCAGGATTTCACGAATCTTGCGGGTGACCTGCGGGCTGTACAGCGTCAGGATGTTTGCATAGTACTTCTTTGCTTCCCGCATCACTTCATCCATATCCGCAGTGGATTCCAGCAGAGACTCCGTGGCGTAATGCTGTCCGAATCCGTCGTTGGAAAACAGAATGTTGTCCCCGGACATGTAGGTAAACATCGTATCCGGCCAGTGCAGCATGGGGGCTTCCACAAAGGTCAGCCTGCAGCTGTCCAGATCAAGGGTATCCCCGGTTTTCACCGTGACGTAATTCCAGTCCTGATGGTAAAGCCCCCGCAGGATCTGTTCCCCTTTCTTTGTACAGTAAATGGGAACATCCGGGATTTCCCGCATCAGCTCCGGAAGGGCACCGCTGTGATCGTTTTCGTTGTGGTTCATCACAATGGCATCGATGTCCTTCAAGTCGATTTCTTCCTTCAGCCTCGTGACAAATTCTTTGTCATACGGCCCCCAGACTGTGTCGATCAGGACATTTTTTCCATCCCGGACCAGCCAGGCGTTGTAGCTGGATCCTTTGTGTGTGGAGTATTCATCGCCATGGAACGATTTGAGTTCCCAGTCTGTTTTTCCTACCCATGTGACTTTGCCTGTGATTTTCTTTCCCATATTCGAGACCTCCATGTTTCAGAATCACTCTACGAAAGGGATGCAGCAGCTTCCATCCGGATGACCTCCCAAATTCTGTGTACCGCAACTGGCTCCTTCACCGATTCTGTACAAATCCCGGGCCAAACTGTACAATCAATATGATCATCAAAGGAGCAGATATCAATGTATAAACGGGTATTACTGAAGCTGAGCGGCGAAGCGCTGGCCGGTGACGGACAGGCACTGGACGCAAAGACTCTCAGGCGTCTGGCAAAGGAACTGAAGAGGATCCAGGAGTCCGGTGTTGAACTGGCCATCGTTGTCGGCGGCGGCAACTTCATCCGCGGAAAAATGATGGCGGAAATGGGCATGAACCGGGCACAGGCCGATTACATGGGCATGCTGGGAACAGTCATCAATGCGCTGGCTGTGCAGAATGCCCTGGAGCAGGAAGGCGTGGATACACGTGTCCAGACAGCCGTGGAAATGCAGAAAGTGGCAGAACCCTATATTCTGCGTCGGGCCCTGCGTCACCTGGAAAAGGGCCGCATCGTGATTTTCGGTGCCGGCACGGGTTCTCCGTATTTCTCCACGGATACGACAGCCGCTCTTCGGGCATCCGAAATCGGCGCAGATGTCATTCTCATGGCGAAAAACGGAGTGGATGGTGTCTATGATTCGGATCCGAAGAAGAATCCGGATGCAAAGAAATTCCAGGAGCTTTCCTATATGGATGTCCTGAACAAGGGACTGCAGGTCATGGATTCCACGGCGATTTCCATGTGCATGGACAATGATATCGACCTGGTTGTCTTCAACATGAACGAGGAAGGCAACATTGAAAAAGCAGTGAAGGGAGAAGCCGACGGCACTGTGATCAGCAAGTCGGCACAGGTAACAGCATGAGTGAATATCTTGAACGCGCAGAAGAAAAAATGATGACAGTCATCGAAAACCTGGAAGGAAACTTTGCCACGATCCGCACAGGACGTGCCAACGCAAAGATCCTGGACCGGGTGCGGGTGGATTATTATGGCGAACCGATGCCCATCAACCAGATTGCCCGGATTTCCGTCGTGGAAGGCACACAGCTGGTGATCAAGCCCTATGACCGTACACAGGTCAAGCCGATCACCCACGCCATTTCTGCCGCAAACCTGGGTCTGACACCGCAGGCGGAAGCGGATGCCATCCGCATTCTCGTACCGCAGCTGACGGAAGACCGCCGCAAGCAGCTGGCCAAAGAAGCCCAGAAATACGGGGAAGAAGCCAAGGTGGCTGTGCGGAATGTCCGCAGAGACTGCAATGACTGGATCAAGAAGGACAAGGAGCTGCCGGAAGACGAGGCAAAGGCTCTCATAGCAGAAACCCAGAAACTGACAGACCGGTACATCAAGGACATTGATGGTCTCGTAAAAGCCAAAAAAGACGAGATCCTGGCAGTCTGAGTCCAGGACTGGTCCCGCTTTTCAGGTTACGGAAAGCCCGGCCCGGTTTTCTCCGGTGCCAATCCGGACTGTTTCCGGGTACAATAAAATACGTGAACAGCCCGGCTGCCGCCGGGCTTTTTCAAAAGTCCTGCCATGGCCGTTTGCGGAATGCATGCCATGACCTGACAGCACCCGGGTTGACTGACGCTGTGTCAGTGACGGGGCAGATGCCGGCAGGACAGACAATGCAGGAAAGGACTGACAGCATGTCGGAGCAGAAACAATCGCAGACAACCGGTCTGCCTGCCGGGATCCAGGTTCCGGACACCATGGCCATCATTATGGATGGAAACGGCCGCTGGGCGAAAAAACGGGGTCTTCCAAGGACCGCCGGTCACAAAAAAGGAGCGGATACGATTCACACAATCGGCCTGGAAGCCAACCGGCTGGGGGTGAAAAAACTTATTCTCTACGCCTTTTCCACCGAGAACTGGAAACGCCCGGAAGACGAAGTGGGATATCTGTGCAAACTCCCGGGGCTGTTTTTCGACCGGTACATCCGGGATCTGATGAACAACAACATCCGCGTCACGTTTGCAGGAGAACTCGGGCGTTTTCCGGACTCCACGCAGAAAGTGATTCGCCGCGCGGTGGAGCAGACCGAAGCCAATACCGGTCTGGAGCTGTGCATTGCGATCAATTACGGTGCCCGCCGGGAACTGCTGCTTGCGGCGCAGAAGTATGCCGAAGATGTCAGGAATGGCCGGGAAAACAACGTGACGGAAGAAGAGTTTTCGAAGTACCTTTTTGTCCCCGAGGAGGTGGATCTGCTGATCCGGACCAGCGGAGAAGAACGGATTTCCAACTTCCTGCTCTGGCAGCTGGCCTACAGTGAGCTGATTTTCACACCGACTGCCTGGCCGGATTTTGATGAGTCGTCTTTGCGCGAGTGCATCACAGAATACAATCACCGTGACCGGCGGTTCGGAGGCGTCAAGGCATGAAGACCCGTGTGATCACCGCCATCTGTATCATTGCGGCCGTTGCCATCCCCGTGGCACTTGGCGGAGTATGGCTGAACCTCCTGGCTGTGTTCATCCTCGTGAGCGGTCTCTGGGAATGGTGCCGCAACCTGGAGGGATTCGGCACCTGGGGAAAAGCCGTGCTGCCGGTCCTGATCGTCCTCACCTTTCTGTCCCGGTGGATGATGCCCGTGACCGGCTATGCCTGGCTGGCCATCTGCGGACTGATCCTCTGGTCGGTTCCTGTATTCTGCGAATCATTCACCGTGCAGGATTCCTGGAGCGTCATCTCCGGGTTCCTGTTCATGACCCTGGTGTGGCTGGCCATTTCCGTGCTCGCAAAGGAACCCCGGTATCTCTGGACTCTGTGTTTTGCCACCTATGGATCGGATACCGGCGCCTATTTTGTGGGGTCGAAACTGGGGAAACACAAAATGAACCCCAGGGTCTCCCCGAAGAAAAGCTGGGAAGGCTTTTTCGGGGGCATCCTCTCGGGAATCGTCCTGTCCCTGGTCCTGTCGCTGTTCTACAGCCAGGGACTGAATCCGACGCTGAACACACTTCTGTGCGTTCTCTGTCCTGTGGTGGCAGAACTGGGAGATCTTTGTTTTTCGGCGTTCAAACGGGCGTATTCTGTCAAAGATTTCAGCAATCTGCTTCCCGGGCACGGAGGGATTCTGGACCGGGTGGATTCGCTGCTGTATAATATCATCCTGTTCGGGATCCTGTTCCAGCTGCTCTATTAATGCAGACAGGACAGTAATGCAAACAGGACAGGATACAGACTGAAGGCACCGTTCGGTATCCGGATATCGGATACCGGACTTTTTTCAAACTGCAGACTACAGAAAACGGACCGGGCTTCACCTGCCGCAGGGCACAGGAACCGGATGCTGACAGCCGCAGGCAGCCAGATAAGCTCCTGCGGGAAAGGGGAATGGAAATGAACATAGTCATAGGGCTGATCGCCTTTGTTTTCATGCTGGGGGTCATTGTGCTGATCCACGAATTCGGACATTACATTGCCGCAAAAAAGTTCGGGGTCTATGTCCGGGAGTTTTCCCTGGGCATGGGGCCGGCATTGTGGCAGAAGCAGGGAAAGGAAACGGTTTTTTCCATCCGGGCCATACCCTTTGGCGGCTACTGCATGATGGCAGGGGAAGCTGACAACGTGGAAGATGAGGAAGACCAGGAAGACTGGCAGCATGACGTGCCGGAAGACCGGCGGCTGAATCACAAAAAAACCTGGCAGCAGATCGTGGTCATGGCCGCCGGTGTCTGCATGAACTTTCTGCTCGCAGCCATTCTCTATATTGCGATTGCCCTGTGCCAGGGTTATGTGGTGGTAAGCGAGCCGGTCATCAGCGAAGTCATTGCCGACACACCCGCTGAAACTGCCGGACTCCAGCCTGGAGACAGAATCACAAAGCTGGAAGCCGACGGGGATGTGCAGACCATCGAGTCACAGAGCGATGTCACGACCTTTGTGAACCTGCACCCTGGCGAAGAAGTGCAGATGACGGTGGAACGCAGCGGACAGGACCAGATCCTGAGCCTCACGCCGGAACTGGATGAAGAATCCAATGTCTATCTCATCGGCTTCCGCTCCACGGCGAAAGCCGTCCCCATCCCCTGGTACCAGAGCATCGGTGAAGGCCTGAAAACGATGTGGAACAACACCACGTTGATCTTCCGCTCCTTCGGCATGCTCCTGAGCGGCAAAGGCTTCGAGAACCTGTCCGGCCCGATCGGCATTCTGGATGTCACCACACAGACCGCATCCATGGGACTGCTGCCGTACCTGAGCCTGTTCGCGCTGATCAGCCTGAACATCGGCATCTTCAACCTGATCCCGATTCCTGCCATGGACGGCGGCAGGATCCTGATCCTGGGACTGGAACGGATCTTCCGGCGCAAAATCAATCCGAAGATCGTGGAAAACGTCATCGCAGCCAGTTTCCTGTTGCTGATCGGTCTGTTTCTGTATGCAAGCTTCAATGACATCATGCGTCTGATCGGGTGACTCCTCAGCCACCGGCTCTCACAGCGGGGGCCTTTTTTGTATTCTGCCAATGACTGCAGACAACAGCCTGAAACCGGGAAGGCAAGGAACCTTCCTCCAGAATAGCCTTGTCCGGCATCAGGCCAGGGCTGATCAGGCCGGCTCCATGGGCTAGCCATGAACATGTCAAAAGCTCTGAACCAGACCGGATTTCCCCGGCTGGGCAGCAGGAGGCAGACTATTTGAAGAACCAGTGATGGAAAGCGCAGGCATGACTCTCGGGGACATCGCCTCCGAAGTCTTCGTGTCACCGGCCACGGTGTTGCGGGTGGTTCGAAAATGCGGGTACGACAGCTGGCGGGCTTTGCAGCGGGTCTTCTGCTGTGCTCCGAAAGCGCCAGGCAGCAGCTGGTGTCTGTCAATATGTTGTCCCGGCCATTCGGGATGCCGGGATCATCCGCCGCGATTGTCTCGTCCATCAAGTCGCTGTTTGAACAGACCGTCCAGGAAGCCGCAGCGATGCTCTCCCTGGAGGACCTGGAAAGAGTGGCCGGTCTGCTGCCGGTTGCCTGACGTATTTTTGTCTTTGCCATTGGCGACTCCTCCCTCACGGCCAGGCCTTCATGAATAAACTGGTGAAGGTCAACATACATCCCGTCCTGGCCACAGAATACGGTCAGGAAATCGAGGAAAGCTGCAATATGGAAGCCGGGGATATTTCCCTCTTCGTTTCCTGTCATGGTCAGTCACAGAGCCTGGTTGGCTGCAGTACCATACTGAAGTCGAAGGGTGTTCCGGCCATTCTCGTGACCGGGGAAGGATCGAATCCGCTCATGGAGACCTGCACCCTGGGTCTGCCGGTCCGGCTCATGAGAAACTTTGCAGGAGCGCCAGTTTTCATTCCCGCATCGGCATGGAGTTCGTCCTGGATGTCCTGTTTTCCGTACTCTGTCAGCAGAACTGCAGCCGGTTCGAATGATATAAAGCCATGCTGGATGCCAGCCGCTGAAACAATGTTTGACGTTTCGGCGGCATTTTTTGACTGCCGGCGAAACAGACAGCCAGAATGACCGGCTGTTCTTTCTCTGAAGCCGCCAGGCCAGTATGGTGAAGGTGCAGAAAGATGCAGCGAAGCTGCCAGCTGCCGCTGCCGGCGCCGAAACAGAGGAGGAACAGAGATGCAGTACAACAGTCTGATGCACATCGGGTTTTTCACGGACCGCATGGAAGACATGGTCCGGTTCTATACAGAGGTTCTGGGCGGAACGGTGAAAGTCCCGCAAAGAAAGGTGATGGAGTGTGCTGCGGTCTCCATCGCTTTTTCGCTGTGTGCCCGGCAGTGGATCTGAGTGAGCGGCAGGCACAGGGGCTTGACAGACACTGTCTGTCGGATCTATCCTGAAAACAGATAACAAATAACGGATATGTTATTAAAAAACGAGCCGGTCTGTTCCCGGCAGAAAGGACTTCCCATGCCCATCGACACCACACTCAAAGCACTGGACGATCCGGTACGCCGGCAGATCCTTCATCTGCTGCAGGAGAAATCCATGACAGTCACCGAACTGGTCTCTCAGTTTGACATTTCCCAGCCTGCCATTTCCAGACATCTGGCGATCCTGAAAAAAGCGGACCTGATCCGCGACACCCGGCAGGGGAAGTATGTCATTTATTCCCTCAGCACCTCGGTCCTGGAAGAAATGATCCTGTGGATCCGGGAACTGAAAGGAGAAAGCGATGAAACAGCAGTTTCTGAAGTACCGGAAAGAACTCGCCGCTGAAACGCTGGTCCTGCTGCTGCCTGCCCTTGCCGGGCTTGTCCTGCCAGCCTCATCTTCTGACTTTCTGCGCCTGGAATGGCAGTGGCTGCTGCCGGGCTTCAACCTTGCTGTCCTCTGGGGGACCTTCCTGTTCTGTGCCGCTGTCCCGTCTCTTCACCGTGTCTCCCGCAAAACAGCGACCGTTCTGTTTCGGCTGCTTGCGGCATCGGAAACAGCCGTCTGCCTGATCCTGATGGCGCAGGACTACGGCAGCAGCTTCAGCATCATGACCCTGATCAATGGCATGACAGCCCTTCTGTTTCTCGTCATCGGCAACATCCTGCCGAAAATAGGCATGAATTCCGTCATTGGCATCCGCACACACTGGGCCATGGAGAGTGAAGATGCCTGGAATTACACACAGAGACAGGGCGGACGTCTGATGGTTCTGGCTTCCCTGGTGATGCTTCTTTGCTGCTTCATGCCCGGGTGGCAGCCCATGGTGCTGTACTGGAGCGCCGTGTTGGCGGCGGTCCTGGGGTCTGTCTGGATTTCATGGAAATATGCCAGGGATCATCCCGCTGCGGCTGGAAAATCGCTGCAGACTGCGCAGGAGAAGAAAGCGGGAAAAACAGCCTCCATTGTCACGGTGGTCCTGCTGCTGACAGTGGCACTGGGTATCGGGGCACTGCTGGCCCTTTCGGATTATCAGGTGGTCTTCCGGCAGGACAGGCTGGTGCTGGATGCAAACACAGCCACGGACACGTCCATAAAGTATGCCCAGATCCAGAGCATCCAGCTGGTGGATGCCGATGATCCGCAGGCTGCTGCCGGTTCGAAGGTCATCGGCTACAACGGGTTCGGCCTGGAGATGGGGACATTCGAAAACAGCTGGTTTGGCCGCTATCACCGGTATGTGCATGGGGGCAGTCCGGTGATCGTGGCGGCAACGGGCAAAGAAACAGTTGTGTTCAGCGGCAGGGATACACAGGAAACCCGCCGTTTCTATGAGCTGCTGAAGGAGAGAGTGGCGAAAGCGAAGGACTGACGGAAGGGTCCGGAAGTATCTGGCTGCGTGCTCTGTTGTTTCTGATTACTCTGATTATTCTTCTTTTCGCTGTAAATCCGGGTATGGGACTGCTACACTGGAGTCATGAACCATACCCTTTATATATCCCAGAAATTTTTCTCGCTGTGGGGCGAATACAGCGTCGAGAACAACGTCGGACAGACGGTATTCACAGTCCGGGGGGAGCCGTCCATCACCCGTCGTCAGAAGGTATTCGACGACAGCGGACGACAGGTGGGGGAACTCCACAAAGTCCTGCTGTCCTGGCTGGCACGGTTTGAAATCGATATTGATGGCCAGCCTGCCAGAACGATCCAGCAGAAATTCGGGTTCCGTCCGAAACTGGAGCTGGACTACTTTGGCTGGACTGTACAGGGCAATGTCTGGGGCTGGAACTACGATGTCCGCGATGCCCGGGGGCAGGTCATTGCACAGATCCGCAAGGAGATCTGGCATCTGACAGACCACTATGCGATACATTATGATGATCCGCGCAACGGCCTGCCGCTGTTGCTGCTGGCCCTGGCCATTGACTGCATCAGCGATGCCGGTGCGGCAGCAAATGCCGGGTGACAGGACTTTCAGTTCCCGGTCCGTTATACAGCGATGACCGTTATACAGCGATGACACAGAAAAAAACGGTCAGGTCCGATTCTGCAAAAAAGCGGGAACGGAACTGACCGGTTTTGTCTGCCGGCAGTCTTTGCCAGGCGGCGGGTTTACATAAAGTACAGGATCGCAGCCAGGTGGCAGAGACTCGCAAGCACGATGAAGATGTGCCAGGTGAAGTGAAAGAACCGCTTCTGCGGGTTGTTGTAGAAAAACACCCCGATGGTATACATCACACCGCCCAGGACAATGAGCAGCAGGAAGATCCAGCTGGATTTCCGCAACAGCGTGGGCAGGATGGCCAGTGCCAGCCACCCCATGACCATGTAAACAGTCAGGGACAGAACCTTGAGCCGTCTGCTGGTCAGGGACTTCAGGAGGATCCCCGCCACCACCATGCTCCATTCGATGGCCAGGACCGTCCAGCCGATCCAGTTGGGCAGCATCACCAGGCAGATGGGCGTGTAGGTCCCGGCAATCGCCAGGAGGATCATCATGTGGTCCAGACGCCGGAACACCGATTTGTACGGTGTGCCGTAGGGCATGATGTGGTACAGGCAGCTGGTGCCGAACATGAACATCATGGAGATGAAATAAATCGAGATTCCCCAGGCACCGGGGGTGCCCCACATCAGGTACGCCCGGATGGCGTAATAGGGAAGGGTGAAGAGCAGGGCAAACATCATCACGCCATGACTGATGGCATTGCCCACTTCTTCGCCGAAGGACAGCCGGAACGGCTGGTCCATCATCTTGGATTCTTCGTGTTTCATGGGGGGAATATATCATTATCTGGTATTGAAAACAAGACATCGGCATATTGTGCAACAGATGAATGACCGGCATACCGGAAGCCGGTTTCCTTTAAAGGTTCGGGACGTGAGACAGGGAACGCTTCCAGTGTTTTGCGGCAACGCTTTTGTCAATGGTATACTGTTTTTTCAGTCAGGAGGTGGGCCATTGTTTCTCAAACGCATTGAGCTGCAGGGCTTCAAGAGTTTTGCGGACAGGACAGTGCTGCAGTTTGACCAGGGAGTGACGGGAATCGTCGGTCCCAACGGCTGCGGGAAGTCGAACATCAACGACGCGATCCGCTGGGTGCTGGGGGAACAGAGCACAAAATCCCTTCGCTCCGGGACAGCCATGAGCGACATCATTTTTTCCGGAAGCGAAGTCCGAAAGCCGGTGAATCTTGCCAGCGTGTCTCTGGTCTTCGACAACACACAGCGCATTTTTGCGACCGACTTCGACGAGGTGGAAATCACGCGGGTGATCCGCCGGAACAGGGATGCCCAGTATCTCATCAATCGCACTCCCTGTCGGCTCAAGGATGTCACGGACCTGGTCATGGACACTGGTCTGGGCCGCGATTCGCTCTCCATCATCACTCAGGGCAACATTTCCTCCTTTGCGGATGCAAAACCGGAGGATCGCCGGAGTCTTTTTGAGGAAGCAGCCGGGGTCGCAAAATACAAAAAACGGAAAAAGACATCGCTGGCGAAGCTGGAAGCCACGCAGGCCAATCTGGAGCGTCTGCAGGACATTCTGGATGAGCTGGAACGCCAGCTGGGACCATTGGAGAAACAGGCAGAGAAGGCTCGCCGCTACATCTCGCTTCGGGATGAACTGTCCTCCATTGAGATTACGGTACTGGCAGACGAAATCGGGTCTCTTAAGGAGCAGGTCAGCCAGCTGGAGCAGGACATCGACCACAGCCGGATCCAGGAAGGGCGGATGTCTGAAGACATTCAGCGAAAGGAAGCCAGTGTGGCGGATCTTCGCAGGGAAACAACAGAACTGGATTCCCGGATCCTGGAACTGCAGAAGCAGTATGCAGCAAACCTGCAGGAGCGCGTGAGTCTGGAGAAACGGAAGACGCAGCTGGATGAACAGCGCCGGCGGCTGCTGGAAAGCGGATCGGATGAAGACCGCCGGAGTCAGCTGCAGGCCCTGGCTTCAGAAGCCCGTCTGGAATATGAAGACAGGCTGGACCGCCTGAACAGCCTGGAACAGACAAGGCAGGAAACAGAGCAGAATCTGGCAGATCTCCGGCAGAAGCAGGAGGTCCTGCAAAAGGAAAGACATTCGGCATCGAACCGCCTGCAGGATCTTCTGCGGCGCCAGGATACAGTCACGGCCATGCTCCGGCAGCCTTACACGCACCAGCAGGGGGTCAATGCGGTGATGAAAGCCCGGCAGTCTCTGCAGGGGATCGAAGGAACCGCTGCGGCCCTCCTGCAGCCAAAGGAAGGCATGGGTTCCGCTGTGAACGCGGCTCTGGGCGGGGCGGTGTTCAACATCATCACCACGGATGAGCAGTGTGCCAGGGGCGCCATCCGGTTTCTGAAGCGGAACCGCTCGGGACGGGCGACATTTCTGCCCATGAGCGTGTGCCGGCCGCGGTTTCCCAAAAAGGATCAGGAAACGATTGCACAGGCAGCACCCGGTGCTGTCGGCTGGGCGGCGGATCTGGTGGACTGCAAAGACAGATACCGCAATGTCAGAGACCGTCTGCTGGGGAACATTTTCGTCTGTGACACCCTGGAGCATGCCAATGAAACAGCCCGCCGGCTGAAATACGGTATCAAGATCGTGACTCTGGACGGGGACATCGTCCACACAGGCGGCTCCATGACCGGCGGCAGCCAGAAACAGGGAAGCAGCCTGCTGACGCTGCAGGATGAACAGCGTCAGCTGGAAAAACGGGCGGCAGATGCCCAGACAGCGGTTCAGGAACTGTCCAGGTCCCTGGCACCGCTGGAGAGTCAGGTACAGCAGGTGCAGGAAGAGCTGGTGCAGCTGCAGGTGGAGCGTGCCAAGCTGGAAAACATCGCTGCACTGAAGAAGGAAAAGTACGAAAGCCTCAAAAGCCGGCTGGCGGCAGCGGGGGAAGAAGAGGACCGGCAGGCGGTGCAGGATTCCCTGGCAGCTGAACTGTCCCGGATGCACCGCACTATCGACGGGCAGGAATCACAGATGAATGCCCTTCAGCAGCATCGGCGGGAAACCGGGGAGTCTCTGACCGGGCTGGAAGAGGAAATCCGGATCCTGCGCAGGGATCTTTCGGCTTTGCAGAACGAAAGCCGGAAGGGCGAAGTGGCAGCTGCGGGACTGAAATCCCGCATGGAGAGTCTTCTGATGCGCCTGAACACGGATTACACCATGACCTATGAATTTGCCCTGACGCAGAAACGGGACGTGGACCTGGAACAGGCACGCATCCGGGTGCGCGAGCTGCGGGAGGAGATCCGCGAAATCGGGTCGGTCAACCTCGACGCACCGGAGGAATATGATGCCCTGCATGAACGGTATGTGGATCTGAAGAAGCAGAAAGAGGATCTGGAGGAAGCCGGGACCCGGATCCTCAGCGCCATCAGCGAGATGGATGAGACGATGACGGCGCAGTTTGACGAGATGTTTCACAAAATCGACCATGAGCTCGACGGGGTGTTTTCCGCCATGTTCGGCGGAGGTCATGCCAGACTGATCCTGACGGATCCGGAGGATCTGCTGACCTCCGGCGTGGATATCGATGTGCAGCCTCCCGGCAAGCGGGTCAAGAACATTCAGACGTTCTCCGGCGGGGAAAAGGCGCTGATTGCGATTTCCGTCCTGTTTGCGATCCTGAAGGCCCGGACCATGCCGCTTTGCATCTTTGATGAGGTGGAAGCAGCCCTGGACCAGGCCAATGTGGAGCGCTTCGCAAGATATCTGTCGAAGTTCAAGGAGGACTCTCAGTTCATTGTGGTCACGCACCGGCCCGGGACGATGGAACAGTGTGATGATCTGTATGGCGTGACAATGCAGAAAGACGGTGTTTCGACGATTCTCAAGGTAAGGCTGGAAGATGCCAGGGAAATGGCAGCCAGCGCCTGAGAACCGGTGATTGTCCTGCGAAGGACAACCGTTCATAATAAAGACATGTGGCAGGACACAGAGGGCGGCTGCCTGTTCCCGGTTCACGGGACAGGGATGGCGTCCGGAATGCTTCTGCCAGTGACGGCCAGGCTGTCGATGCAGTCGTCAGCCTGGCCGGAGAGGAGAGACAGAATGGGCTTTTTTTCAAAGCTGAAGGAGAAATTTTCCCGGAGCGAAGACAAAGACAAATATCTCAGCGGCCTGACACCTTCCCGGAAGACCTTCGGAGACCGAATCCGCGCCCTGAGCAACAATTACCACGGGATCGATGACGAGCTTCTCGAAGAGCTGATGGTGATCCTGCTGGAAAGCGATGTGGGAATCCATGCAGCGCAGAAAATCGTGGACCGGTTCGAAGAGAATGCGTCCCGGATCACGGACTATGGATCCATGGAGGAGTACTTCATCCAGATCCTGCGGGAGTTCTATGATGAAAGCATTGTGCTTCCCCTGAATATGGAACAGGATGTGCCGGTGGTGATCCTGATGGTGGGTGTCAACGGATCCGGAAAAACCACCACGACGGCGAAGCTGGTCAAGTACTACAAGGACCAGGGCAAGAAAGTCTGCGTGGCTGCTGCCGATACCTTCCGGGCAGGGGCCGTGGATCAGATCGAGACCTGGGCTGAACGCCTGGGAGTGGAATGCATCAAGGGCAGGCCGAATCAGGACCCCTCCAGCGTCCTGGTTGACGCCTGCCGGCGCGCAAAGGAAACCGGAGCGGACATGCTCATCGCCGACACGGCCGGCCGTCTGCAGAACAAGCAGAACCTGATGAACGAGCTGACCAAGATGCACCGGGTATGCGAGCGGGAGATCGAGGGAGCACCTCACGAAACCTGGCTGGTGCTGGATGCAACCACCGGTCAGAACGGCATCCTGCAGGCCCATCAGTTCACCGAAGCCACGAATGTGACTGGCATCATCCTGACCAAGATGGATGGCACCGCAAAAGGCGGTGTGGTGATGGCCATCCGCGACGGTCTGGAGCTGCCCGTCCGCTTCCTGGGGCTGGGGGAAAAGCCCGAGGACCTGCGGCCGTTCGACCTGGACCTGTATCTGTACGGCATTACGAAGGGACTTGAGGATGACACGGATCGAAGCCAATGATCTTTTCGATATCTATGGTCCGCTGCTGACGGAAAGACAGCGGGAGATCCTGGCGCTGTCGATCCAGGAGGACCTGAGTTTCGGGGAGATCGCCGCGGAACTGGGCATTTCCCGCGCGGCTGCCGCAGATGCGGTCAAACGGGGGGAAACGCTGCTGTCCCAGTACGAAAAGCGGCTGGGTGTTGCGGGTATCCGCCGGAAAGTGCTGGAGCTGCTGGAAGGGCAGCCTGCCCTGCAGGATCAGGTCCGGCAGCTGTATGCATCTGCCGGAGTGCCGTCTTCCACGTTCTGATACCTGTCCCCCCGTCGGTCGCCTGCAGGAACCCGGCGGGGTTTTTGTACGGCAGTCCCAAATCCGGCAGAAAACGGGAAAATGAAAGCGCGAAACATGAGTGGCCTGTGTCATGCAGGCTGATTCGGCGTATAATCAAATAGATATGAAAAAACAAGGAGGAAACTCTATGAGCATCGTCATGAGTGTCAACGCGGGAAGTTCATCCCTGAAATTCCAGGTATTTTCCATGCCTGAAGAGAAAGTTCTGGCCAAGGGTCTGGTGGAGCGGATCGGGCTCCCGGATTCCATTTTCTCCATTACGGTGGATGGAAAGAAAACGGAAACTGTCTGTGACATTCCCGACCACAAAGTGGCTGTGGATATGCTGATCAAAGCCCTGATCGACAAGGGTGTCGTGAAAAACCTCGATGAGATCGAAGCCGTGGGTCACCGCATGGTACATGGCGGCGAGTATTACAGTGATTCCGTCAAGGCCAGTCCGGAGGCCGAAGCCAACTTCGAGAAATGCATTCCGCTGGCACCGCTGCACAACCCGGCAGGTCTGGTGGGGTACCGGAGCTTCAGGGAGGCACTGCCCAGGGCAAGCCACACATTTGTGTTTGACACCGCCTTCCATCAGACGATGCCGGAGGAAAGCTACATTTATCCGATTCCGTACGAATATTATGAAAAGGATCATATCCGCCGATACGGTATGCACGGCACGAGCCACAAGTACCTGACAGAGCGGCTGGCCGAGATCCTGGACAAGCCGGTGGAAGACATGAACATCATCACCTGTCACCTGGGCAACGGCGGATCCATCACGGCTGTCAAGAACGGCAAATCCTTCAAGACATCCATGGGCTTCACCCCGCTGTCCGGCGTCATGATGGGCACCCGCTCGGGAGACATTGACCCGGCGATCCTGATTTACCTCCAGAAGCAGTATGGCTACACGGCACAGGAACTGGATGACATTCTCAACAAGAAGTCCGGTATGCTGGGTGTTTCGGGCATCTCCTCTGATTCCCGGGATATTGAAAATGCCGCAGAGGAAGGCAACGAACGGGCGATCCTGACGCAGAAGATTTACGCTGACCGGATCATTGAGACAGTTGCCGGGTATTACGGCCTGATGGGCGGAGCGGATGCCATTGTCTTTGCGGGTGGCATCGGTGAAAATGCAGCGCACATCCGCCAGATGGTCTGTGACGGTCTGGAAGCCATTGGCGTGAAGCTGGATCCGGAGAAGAACAACATCCGCGGCAAGGAAATGCTGCTGTCTCCGGAAGATGCGAAAACGAAAGTATGGCTGATTCCGACCAACGAAGAAGTCATGCTGGCCAGGGATGCCTACAAGGACCTGCTGAATGCTTGAGAAAATCTGGGAAAAGATCCAGGCAGCTCCGGTGATCACACTGTTTCGGCACGTGAATCCCGACCCGGATGCCCTGGGATCCCAGCGGGGTCTGAAGCGGGCCCTGGAACACATCTTTCCGGACAAACAGGTCTATGCCCTGGGTGAAATGAGCAAAGACGGGTTTGAGATGGATCAGGTGTCGCCGGATGCTGTGAAGCAGTCCCTGGCGATTCTGCTGGACACCAGCAACCGGGACCGGATCGACGGTAAAGACCTGTATGAACTGGCCACAGACACCATCCGTCTGGACCACCATGTAAAGGTGGAGGATCTGGCCACCCTGGATTATGTGGATGAAGCTGCCAGTGCAACGGGTGAGATCGTGGCACAGCTGCTGCAGGTCAATGGCCAGCACCCGGGTTCGGGAGCCGCCCAGGACCTGTACCGGGCGCTGACCGCCGACAGCCAGCGGTTCACGACCGGCAATACCCGCCCGGAGAGCCTTATGGCCGGTGCCTGGCTGCTGCAGGAAGGGGCCGATGTCGTGGCCGATCTTCTGGCTTCCAGCCGGACGTCCATGCAGGCGTGGAGATACCAGAACTGCATCCGGTCAACGGCTGTTCAGATGCAGAAGTTTCTGTTTTCGGTCATGGAGCCGCAGGATTATCTGCAGTATGGACTCGCTGAAACAGATGCCCGGGAAAATGTATTCGTGCTTTCTGGCTGTGCCGACGTTCAGATCTGGGCGCTGTTCACCCGCTGTGCAGATGGTACCTTTGCTGCCAGTCTCCGGTCCAGACAGCTGGAGGTCCGGGACATTGCCGAATCCTTCGGCGGCGGCGGGCACATCTGTGCGGCAGGCATCAAGGGCCTGTCCAGCGTGCAGCTGACGGACCTCATCACACAGCTGGCTGCACGCAGTCTGGAAGAACCGGTTTCGCAGGTCTGAATCCTGCGGTCTGATGAATCAAAAGCCCTGACGGTCAGGCAGAGTGAGGCACAGACAGCCTCGCCTGCCGCACCCGGCAGGGCTTTTTCCTCTGGTCTGGAGCCGAATCTGCTGATTACGATACCCGACGGGCAGAGCAAAGCATAGGAGGAA
>Ga0137310_101214_pt1 | contig 16534 bp, 12 predicted proteins | sample NAcewiD2O_June_2_FD_97183 | JGI IMG/M metagenome (GOLD analysis project Ga0137310, IMG submission 97183) | Mouse cecal microbial communities from Vienna, Austria - N-Acetylglucosamine amended D2O_June | ecosystem: Host-associated > Mammals > Digestive system > Large intestine > Cecum | place...
GATCGACAACGGCCAGGTGGTGGACGAGCACACCCATATCAGCGTGATTTCCAGATGTATTAATCCATATGCGGACAGTGAAGCTTACATGGCTCTAGCGGAGAATCCGGATATGCGTTTTGTTGTGTCCAACACCACAGAGGCCGGGATTGAGTTCGTGGCTGACAACAAGTTTGAAGACGCTCCCGCGAAGAGCTTTCCAGGAAAGCTGACACAGCTTCTGTACAAGAGGTTCAAGCTGGGCCTTAAGGGCTTTATCATCTTATCCTGCGAGCTGATCGACCACAACGGCGAGGAGCTGGAGAAGTGCTGTCTTCAGTATGCTGACCTGTGGAACTTAGGCGAGGATTTCAAGACCTGGTTAAAGGACGAGAACGATTTCTGCTCCACTTTGGTAGACCGCATCGTCACCGGCTTCCCCAGAGACGAGCACGAGGCTCTGTGCAAGCGTATCGGTGAGACAGACAACATGATGGATACCGCGGAGATCTTCCACCTGTGGGTGATCCAGGGCCATCACGAGGACGAGCTGCCTCTTCAGAAGGCCGGCTTTAATGTGATCTGGACTGACAACGTAGATCCATATAAGAAGAGAAAAGTAAGGATCTTAAATGGTGCCCATACCTCCATGGTGTTGGGAGCTCACTTATACGGCTTAGAGACCGTTGGAGAGTGCTTAAAGGATGAGAAAGTATCCGCTCTTCTCAAGAAGTGCATTTTTGACGAGATCATCCCGACCATCGGCGACAACGAGGATAACCGCAAGTTCGGCGCGGCGGTTCTGGAGCGTTTTTCCAATCCATTTATCAAGCATCTGCTGCTGTCCATTGCTCTGAATTCGGTATCCAAGTTCAAGGCGAGAGTGCTGCCTACGATTCTGGAGTACAAAGAAGCGTTCGGTACCTATCCCCAGGGCCTGACCTTCTCTCTGGCAGCCCTGATCGCGTTTTACCGCACAGACGCCGCCAATGACGGCGAAGATATCATGAAGTTTATGAAAGACGCCTCCGTGGCGGATATTCTGGCAAAGACCGAGTACTGGGGCCAGGATCTGACGGACCTGCTTCCGGAAGTGTCCAGATGGTATGACATGATCCAGGAGGATGGCATGAACAAGGCTTATGACGTGGTTCTCGGCAGATAATGCCAGAGCTCTCTCACAAGAATAGATAGTTATTTAAAACCCCACAGAGACGGCGGAAGTTTTGCGTTGAATGCGCACAGGACTTTCGCCGTTTCTGTTGTATATCTGTATAGGAAGAATATTTGTGGTATTGGCGCATAAGATGAAGAAACAGAGTCTGCAGGGCTGGATATGGGTAAAGAGCGCAGGAATATCATCGCGGGTTTGACGGTATTGTCGATTGTGTTGTTGTGGGGCATGGGTTGGTTTGGGAACGCTGGCGGAAGGGACAGGCAATGGGGAAGCTTTTTGGGAAGCAGTCCCGCGGGGGGAAAGAGCCTGTCTTCTGGACATGGCCAGGCTTCTGGGGAGCTGGAGTTCTCTGACGGAGATCAGGCCGGGGAAGAATTGCCATTACCCCAGGGGCAGACCGGGGACAAAGCCCCGCTATCCCGGGGCTTTGTGGCCCTGACTTTTGACGACGGCCCTCATCCGGTGTACACCCTACGCCTTCTGGAGGGCCTTAAGGAAAGAGGCGTGCCGGCCACATTTTTCCTCATCGGACAAAATATTGACGGCAACGAGGAGGTCATCAGGAAGATGAAAGAGGATGGACATCTGATCGGAAACCACAGCCAGAACCATATGTGGCTGACTAAGGAACGGGCAGGGGAAGTCTGTGAGCAGATCAGCCGTACCAATGAAAAGATCAGGGAGATCACAGGGGAGGTACCGGAGTATGTCCGTCCCCCCTATGGGTCCTGGAGCGAGGAGCTGGAGTGTCTGGTGCCCATGAAGGTGGTGCTGTGGAACTTAGATACTCTGGACTGGAAGACCCAGAACAAGGACAAGATTGTCCGCCATGTCATGAGCCATGTGGAAGACGGCAGCGTGATCCTTCTCCACGATGTCTATGACACGTCGGTGGAGGCGGCGCTGGAAATTGTTGACAGACTTTTGGAGGAGGGATATAATTTTGTTACGGTAGATGAGATGATCATTGATTGAGGCGGCGCTGGCCGCGAATTCAGGAGACGACATGGATTTATTTGATTATATGAGAACCAATACCATGGAGAGGGAGTCCCCTCTGGCTTCCCGGCTCAGGCCGTCCACTCTTGACGAGGTGGTGGGGCAGAGGCATATAATAGGGAAAGACAAACTGCTGTACCGGGCCATCATGGCGGATAAGCTGGGGTCTGTCATATTCTACGGGCCTCCGGGCACGGGAAAGACCACCCTGGCCAGGGTCATCGCCAACACCACCAGGGCGGATTTCCGCCAGATCAACGCCACGGTGGCGGGGAAGAAAGACATGGAAGAGGTGGTAAAAGGCGCCAAGGACGCCCTGGGGATGTACGGGAGAAAGACCATCCTCTTTGTGGATGAGATCCACCGCTTTAACAAGAGCCAGCAGGACTACCTGCTTCCATTTGTGGAGGATGGGACACTGATCCTGATCGGGGCCACAACGGAAAACCCATATTTTGAGGTTAACGGGGCGCTGCTTTCCAGAAGCCGCGTTTTTGAGCTGAAGGCCCTGGAGAAGGAAGATATTAAGGAGCTGCTGAGAAGGGCGGTCTATGACGCGGAGAAGGGTATGGGAAGCTACGATGCCCAGATCGATGATGACGCCGCGGAGTTCCTGGCAGACGTGGCTAATGGAGACGCCAGGGCCGCTTTAAACGCGGTGGAGCTTGGGATCCTGACCACAGAGAGAGGCGCTGACGGGAAGATCCACATTGATCTGAACACCGCCCAGGAGTGCATCCAGAAACGGGCGGCGCGCTATGATAAGGACGGAGACAACCACTATGACACCATCTCCGCGTTTGTCAAAAGCATGAGGGGATCAGACCCTGATGCCGCGGTATATTATCTGGCCAGGATGCTCTACGCGGGGGAGGACATCAAGTTCATCGCCAGGCGGATCATGATCCACGCGGCAGAGGACGTGGGGATGGCGGATCCCCAGGCCCTGGTGGTGGCTGTGGCGGCGGCCCAGGCAGTTGAGCGGGTGGGCATGCCTGAGGCCCGGATCCTTTTAGCCCAGGCAGCCATCTATGTGGCTTCCGCGCCCAAAAGCAATTCTGTGGTTCGGGCGATCAGCGAGGCCATGGAGGCGGTCCAAAGCCAGAGAACCCCGGCAGTCCCCGTTCACCTTCAGGATAAGCATTACAAAGGGGCCGAGAAGCTGGGACACGGGGCAGGCTACCAGTACCCCCACGATTACCCCAACCACTATGTCAGACAGCAGTACCTGCCCCACGGCATGGAAGGAACGGAGTTTTATCACATGTCCGACCAGGGTTATGAAAAGAAAATACAGGATTTTATGACTTTTCTCAAAAAATAGCTTTTCTTTTTGGGAGAAATGGACTATAATAGAAGCGATGATACAGGCGGCTTCAAAAGCCGCCGGATCTTAAGTTCAAGAACATTTCGTTTATTCCTGACTCAAAGGAACAATCCCTGAGCGAGAACAGAATAAAGATGTTGATTATAATTAAATAAGGAGAGAAAAATATGCGTGAAAAATTACAGACACTGCCGCTGACAGAACTGAAAGAACTGGCTAAAGCCCAGGGGATTCGAGGAATCAGCGGCATGAAGAAGAGTGACCTGATCGATCTGCTCTGCGAGAAAGATAAGGAGGCCGAGGACCAGAAGAAACCAGCTCCCCAGCGTCAGGAGTCAGCCGACCAGGCCCGGAAGAGCTCTGGTTCAAACCAGCCATCCCAGCCCCAGAACCAGGAGGCAAACACAGCTCAGGGCTCTGGCTCAAACCAGCCCCAGAATCAGAGAGGCGGGGGTCAGAGGACTTATCAGCCAGCGCCCACGGCAGACGGCCCTCAGGATATGCCGGAGTTAGACAGCGGCATTGAGGCCAACGGGATTCTTGAGGTTATGCCGGATGGATTTGGATTTATCCGGTGCGAGAATTTCCTGCCCGGAGAGAATGATGTCTATGTGGCTCCATCCCAGATACGCCGTTTCAACATGAAGACCGGGGATATTATAAGGGGCAACCGCAGGATCAAAGCAGCCACAGAGAAATTCGCGGCCCTGCTGTATGTAACCAGCATCAACGGCTATCCGCCGTCTGTCATTGAGCGGCGTCCCAACTTTGAGGACCTGACCCCCATTTTCCCCAACGAAAGGCTCCACATGGAGACCAGGGGCAGGGTCAACAGCACTGCCATGCGGGTTCTGGATCTCCTCTCCCCCATTGGCAAGGGACAGCGCGGTATGATCGTGTCCCCGCCAAAGGCAGGAAAGACCACCTTGTTAAAGCAGGTAGCCCAGGCCATCACCACCAACAATCCGGATATGCACCTGATCATCCTGCTGATCGACGAGCGTCCAGAGGAGGTTACGGATATCAGGGAGTCGGTGACAGGGAAGAATGTGGAGGTGATCTACTCCACCTTTGATGAACTGGCGGAGCGCCACAAGAGAGTGTCCGAGATGGTCATCGAGAGGGCGAAACGTCTGGTGGAGCACGGGCGGGATGTGGTGATCCTTTTAGACAGTATCACCCGTCTGGCAAGAGCCTACAACCTGGTGGTGCCTCCCAGCGGCCGTACGCTTTCCGGAGGTCTGGATCCGGCGGCCCTCCACATGCCCAAGCGGTTCTTCGGCGCGGCCAGGAACATGAGAGAAGGCGGCAGCCTGACCATCCTGGCGACAGCCTTGGTGGACACGGGAAGCCGTATGGATGATGTGATCTACGAGGAGTTCAAGGGCACCGGCAACATGGAATTGGTTCTGGACAGAAAGCTGTCGGAAAAGAGAATCTTCCCGGCCATTGACATCTTAAAATCAGGCACCAGAAATGACCAGCTTCTGCTGAACGCGGAGGAGAAAGAGTGCGTGGACATGGTGCGGAAGGCCACCAACAGCCTAAAGCCGGAGGAGTCCGTGGAGAGGATTCTGGACCTGTTCGCGAAGACCAGAACCAACCGGGAATTCCTCGACAATGCCAGAAAGATCCGTTTCTTCTGAGGCTGACGGGGAAGCAGACGCCCCACCGCCGCGGGCGATTTTAAATGGGCATACGCGGTTACGTTCACAGGGCATCTGTGAACAGTAACCAGCGGGGAAATTATCCCCGAATCTGTGAAAATTGGGGCTTGCGTAAAGGCGTATTCTGTGATATACTGAACAAGCTGTTTAACGACAAGGTGTGATGGCCAGCCGTCACAATATATATGATATAACAGAATAAAAGGATTTGAGAGGTGAGAAGCATGAAAGAAGGTATCCATCCAGCGTACTATCAGGCAACCGTTACCTGCAACTGCGGCAATCAGTTTGTGACCGGTTCCACCAAGAAGGAGATCCATGTGGAGGTTTGTTCCAAGTGCCATTCCTTCTACACTGGCCAGCAGAAGAACATAGCTGCCCGGGGACGTATTGACAAGTTCAATCGCAAGTACGGTGTTAATGCCGGCAAATAACCAGAGTATGAGTAAAAGACAGGTTGAGACCTAAGTGGCGACACTTATGCTCAACCTCTTTTTGCGTACACGGGGCGGAGAGTAATATGGCCGCTAAAGCGGCCCCGCCCTGGCGCGGCGAGTAGGGGAAAGGGCTTCCCCTACTCCATTAATATAAGAAAAAGAGGGATTATGAAATATTCAGGAATCGGCGGCCAGGCCGTCATTGAAGGAATTATGATGAAGAATAAACAGGAGTATGCCACCGCTGTGCGCAAGCCTGACGGGGAGATTGAGGTTGAGAAGGACACCTATGTGAGCATGACAGAGAAAGTAAAACTGTTCTCCCTGCCTTTTATAAGAGGCGTGTTCAGCTTTGCGGACTCCATGATTCTTGGGATGAGGACCCTGACCTTTTCCGCCAGCTTTTTTGAGGATGACGAGGAAGAGGAGCCGGGCAGGATCGAAAAGTGGCTGGACGAGAAGTTTGGCGAGAAGCTGGAGAAGGTGCTGATGCCGGCGGTGATGGCGTTTTCCGTGGTAGCCGCTGTGGTCATTTTCATGATCCTTCCGCTGGGGATCAGCAGCCTTATCCGGCCGCTGGTGGGGTCTGATACGGTGATGGCTTTTCTGGAGGGATTGATCCGGCTGGGGATCTTTATAGCCTACATTAAGGTGATATCCAACATGGAGGATATCCGCCGGACATTTATGTACCACGGCGCGGAGCACAAGTGCATCAACTGCATTGAGCACGGCCTGGAGTTGAATGTGGACAATGTGAGAGCCAGTTCCAAGCAGCACAAGCGCTGCGGAACCAGCTTTCTTATTATCGTGATGATGATCAGCATTGTCTTTTTTATGGTGGTGCGGGTGGATGGATTTTTCCTGAAGATGATCAGCCGCATCCTGCTGATTCCGGTGATCGCCGGAGTGTCCTATGAGTTTCTGCGGCTTGCGGGCAGAAGTGACTCAAAGATTGTGAACCTCTTAAGCAAACCAGGGATGTGGATGCAGAACATGACCACAAAGGAGCCGGATGACAGCATGATCGAGGTAGCCATCGCGGCGGTGGAAGCGGTTTTTGACTGGAGAGCCTATCTGGCGGAGAACTTTTCCGGACAGGATTCTCCCCAGAGTCTTTAGAGGAGTCTTTTGACATGACATTACATCAGTTGCTCAATGAAGGTACAAGGAAGCTGGAGCGGGCCGGAGACAGGGAGGCGGCATTGGATGCCCGCAGGCTTCTTTTGGAGGCCTTTAGGCTGGACATGGTCCATTTTCTCATGAACCGCATGGAGAGTCTGGAGGAGACCAGGGCAGTGGAGGAAGCGGCGGCGGATTATCGGCAGATGATTGACAAGAGGTGCCGGAGGATCCCACTGCAGCACATCCTGGGGACCCAGGATTTTATGGGGTTCACCTTTAAAGTGGACCGCCGGGTGCTGATCCCCAGACAGGATACAGAGACCCTGGTGGAGACCGTGCTTGAGGAACAGAAGGACCCGGCAAAGAAGGTTCTGGATCTGTGCACCGGATCAGGGTGTATTGCCATCAGCTTAATGGCCATGGGAGGCTATGACCATGTGACGGCCACGGATCTGTCCGGGGAGGCTTTAAAGGTGGCGGCTGCCAACGGGGAACAGATCCTGGGAGCGGGCCATAAGATCCAGTGGCGGCAGGGAGATCTGTTCCAGGCCCTTTCCGGGGAGGAGCGGTATCTTTCGGACCAGGGACCGCGGGAGGCTGGATACGATATCATTGTCTCCAACCCGCCCTACATTCCCACAGAGACGATCCGGGGACTGGAGCCGGAGGTGCGGGATCATGAGCCGGTTATGGCCCTGGATGGGGACCTGGATGGTCTTAGATTTTATAAGAGCATTGCCGGTGAGGCGGGGAAATGGCTGAGGCCGGGAGGCAGTATCTATTTGGAGATCGGCCACGACCAGGCCAGGGCGGTGACAGACCTTCTGAGGGAAGGGGGATTTGTCAATATTAGGGTCATTAAAGACGCCCCGGGAAAGGACCGGGTGGTCCGCGGGGATGTAGATAAGAACCATTACATTATAAAATAAATTAGGAGGCAGCCATGTTTGACCGTTTGGATGATATGCTGATCCACTACGAAGAGCTGATGCAGGAACTTAACAGCCCTTCTGTAGCTGAGGATCAGAACCGTTTTCGCAAGATCATGAAAGAGCAGGCTGATTTGTCCCCAGTGGTGGAGGCCTACAGACAGTACAAAAAAGCAAAGCAGGATATAGAGGACAGTGTGGCTCTTCTGGAAGAAGAGAGCGATGAGGAGATGAGGGAGCTGGCCAAGGAGGAATTATCCGATGCCCGCAAGAGGGTGGAGGAGCTGGAACAGGAGTTAAAGATCCTGCTCCTGCCAAAGGACCCCAATGATGACAAGAACATCATCCTGGAGATCCGGGCCGGCGCGGGAGGAGACGAGGCAGCCCTGTTCGCGGCAGAGCTGTACCGCATGTATGTGAATTACGCTGAGAGCCAGAGGTGGAAGGTGGAGATCGTCAGTGTCAATGAAAACGGGATCGGCGGTTTTAAGGAAGGGATCGCCATGATCACGGGCAAAGGGGCTTACTCCAAATTAAAATATGAAAGCGGCGTTCACCGGGTACAGAGGGTGCCTGAGACAGAGAGCGGGGGCCGCATTCATACATCCACGGCCACGGTGGCGGTGATGCCTGAGGCGGAGGAAGTGGATGTGCAGATCGATATGAAAGACTGCAGGATTGACGTGATGCGGGCCTCCGGAAACGGCGGACAGTGTGTCAACACCACAGACTCCGCTGTGCGCCTGACCCATATTCCCACAGGGATCGTGATCTACAGCCAGACGGAAAAGTCCCAGCTGCAGAACAAGGAGAAGGCGTTCCGGCTGCTCCGCTCAAAGCTCTATGACATGGAATTGGAGAAGCGTCAGAATTCTGAGGCCGAGGAGAGGAGAAGCCAGATCGGGACAGGGGACAGGTCGGAGAAGATCCGCACCTACAATTTCCCTCAGGGCCGGGTGACGGAGCACAGGATCAAGCTGACCCTCTACAAGATCGATTCCGTCATGAACGGGGATATTCAGGAGATTATAGACAGCCTGATCGCTGCCAGCCAGGCGGCCAGGCTGGCAAAGATGAACGAGGGCGCATAGGTGGAAAATCACGGAAAAAACACACGAAAACAGAATATTTTTCATAAGATAATATTGGCGGTTCTTATATGTGCCGCTTTTGTCAGCGGCGTCTGGTTTTTGGCCGAGATGGCGGAAAATTACAGGACCCAGCAGGAATATGAGAGGCTGGCTCAGAGCGTCAGGCAGCAGCCGGAGGAGGAATCGGTTCCTGAGACAAAAGCCCCGGTGGAGGAGACAGAAAAAGACACGGAGCCGGAGACTCCGAGGGAGACAGAACCGCCCTATGTGTCCCCCATTGATTTTGAGGAATTGGCCAAAATCAACCCTGACGTGGTGGGATGGATCCGGATCCCGGGTACCAATATCGACTATCCCATCGTTCAGGGGGAGACCAATGACACCTATCTCCACACAAGCTTTGAGGGGGAGGAGACTGCCGCTGGAAGTATTTTTCTGGATTTTGCCAGCCAGGAGGATTTAAGAGGCTACAACAGCATCTTCTATGGACATCACATGAGAAACGGTTCCATGTTCCGGGATATCGTGTACTACAAGGAAGAGGAGTATTTTAAGGAGCATCAGTATTTTGAGCTCTACACTCCCAAGGAGACCATTCACCTAAAAGCGGTCTCCTGCTATTACATAAAAAATGATCCCATGGTCAGGAGGACCAAATTCAAGTCCAGAGAGGTTTTCCAGGAATTTGTCAGGACCATGCTGGAGCCCTGCGATTATGGGGAGATTCCGGAGGAGCCGGTGAAGAATCTCTATACCTTTGTGACCTGCAGCTATGAGGTGGACGACGGGCGGACCGTTCTGTTCGCGGTGGAGGCGGCCCCGGATTCCCAAGAGGAGCCGGAAACAGGGCAGAGATGAAATTGCCAACAGACAAAAAGTGTGCTATTATACTACACAAGACTTTTTTCATATGGCGCAAGTTAATAATAGAGAACCGGAGGATTTATTATGGGAAAGTATTTTGGAACAGATGGCTTCCGCGGGGAGGCCAATGTGGATCTGACAGTAGAGCACGCGTATAAGGTGGGACGTTTCCTGGGTTGGTATTACGGGCAGTCTGAGCCAGATACCAAGTGCCGGGTGGTGATCGGTAAGGACACCAGGAGAAGCAGCTACATGTTTGAGTATTCTCTGGTGGCCGGGCTGACAGCGTCAGGGGCGGATGTGTATCTGCTCCATGTGACCACCACTCCCAGCGTGTCCTACGTGGTCCGCACGGAGGGATTTAACTGCGGCATCATGATCTCGGCCAGCCACAATCCCTATTATGACAATGGCATCAAGGTGATCAACGAGAAGGGGGAGAAACTGGAGGAGTCCGTGATCGAGAAGATCGAGCAGTATCTGGACGGAGAGATGGGGGAGATTCCCCTGGCCAGAAAAGATAATATCGGCCGCACCACAGATTTTTCCGCTGGCCGGAACCGCTATATCGGCTATCTGATCTCTATCGCTACCCGGTCCTTCAAGAATATGAGAGTGGGCCTTGACTGCGCCAACGGCAGCGCTTCCTCCATTGCCAAGAATGTGTTCGACGCTCTTGGGGCAGAGACCTTTGTGATCAACAACGGGCCTGATGGTCTGAATATTAACACGGACTGCGGTTCCACCCATATTCATGTGCTTCAGGAATATGTGAGAGACAATCACCTGGATGTAGGGTTTGCCTATGACGGCGACGCGGACCGGTGCATTGCCGTGGACAGCAGGGGGGAAGTGGTGGATGGAGACAAGATCATGTACATCTGCGGAAAGTACATGAAAGAGCAGGGGACTCTGGTGAACAATACCGTGGTCACCACCATCATGTCAAACTTCGGCCTCTACAAAGCCCTTGACAGGGAAGGCATCTCCTACGAGAAGACAGCGGTGGGCGATAAGTATGTGTATGAAAACATGTCCACATACGGACACTGTCTTGGAGGAGAGCAGTCGGGCCACATCATTTTCAGCAAGAACGCTACCACGGGAGACGGGATCCTTACTTCTTTAAAGGTTATGGAAGTGATTCTGGAGAAAAAGCAGACATTGGAGAAGCTGGCGTCCGAGGTGGAGATCTATCCTCAGGTTCTTAAAAATGTAAAGGTGAAAGATAAGCTGGCAGCCCAGGAAGATCCGGCGGTGAAGGCAGAGGTGGAGAAAGTCACCCAGAGCCTGGGCGGAGGCGGAAGGATCCTTCTGCGTCAGTCCGGAACAGAGCCGGTGGTGAGAGTCATGGTGGAGGCCGGCACTCAGGAGATCTGCGAAAAGTATGTGGATCAGGTTATAGATGTGATGAAGGCTCAGGGCCATCTTTTATAGAGACAAAGGAGAAACGGTAATGCTTGAACAACGTGTATTAGATTATATTGACGCTCATGCCCAGGAGGCCAGGGAACTTCTCATCACCCTGGCCCAGATCCCATCCCCCTCCAACCACGAGGAGAAGCGGGCGGAGTTCTGCAGGAAATGGTTGGAGGACCAGGGAGCCAGGGGCGTGTTTGTGGATGAGGCCCTGAATGTGGTGTACCCCATAGGCGTGACCCATGACAACCCTGTTGTGGTGTTCATGGCTCACACTGACGTGGTATTTCCCGACATGGAGCCCCTGCCGCTGAGGATTGAGGATGGTAAGATCTTCTGCCCGGGCGTGGGCGACGACACGGCCAATCTGGCGTGTCTGATGATGATCGCCAAGTACCTGACCGAGACAGGTGAGGCGGACAGGCTGGACAAGGCCGCGGGGGCCGGGACATGCCCCCGGGGTCTGGTGCTGGTGTGCGACTCAGGGGAGGAAGGCCTTGGCAACTTAAAGGGGTCCAGGAAGATCTGCGAGACCTACGGAAAGAGGATTCAGGAATTCTACAGCTTTGACGGCACCCTGTCAGACATGGCTGTCAGGGCCGTGGGGTCCAAGCGGTTCAAGATTTCCGCCCATACGGTGGGAGGCCACTCCTACGGCTCCTTCGGCAATCCAAATGCCATCGCCCAGCTGTCGGAGCTGATCCATGACCTTTACAAGATCCAGGTTCCATCAGAGGGAAAGACCACCTACAATGTGGGCATGATCTCCGGCGGCACTTCTGTGAACACCATTGCCCAGTGTGCCGAGATGCTCTATGAATTCCGCTCCGACAGCCGGGAAGGTCTCAGCTATATGGAGCGGCAGTTTGACAGCATCGTTGACGCGAAGAAGGGGCAGGGCATGGATATCCAGGTTGAGATCGTGGGCCTTCGTCCCTGTGAGGGTGACGTGGACTTAGGGGTGAGGGAAAGGATGCTCCGTCTGGCTTCCGACACCATTCAGGAGTATACCGGCAGGGAGCCTGGCCGGTGTCCCGGCTCCACGGACTGCAATATCCCCCTCTCTCTGGGTATTCCGAGCCTGTGCATGGGAACCTACGAGGGCAGCGGGGCCCATACCAGGGAAGAGTATGTGGTCATGGATTCCCTGATGCCGGGTTATAAGGTAGGTTTTCAGATGGTGCTCAGCTATATCTGACATTTTAATCACAAGGAGGAGACATACATGTTGAATTATCAGAGATATAAGAGGGTTCCTGTTGTGGACTTCCCGGAGAGGAGCTGGGCTTCCAAACAGATCCAAAAGGCACCGGTGTGGTGCAGCGTGGATCTTCGGGATGGAAACCAGGCTTTGGTGGAACCCATGGTGGTAGAAGAGAAGATGGAATTTTTCAAGATGCTGGTGGATCTGGGATTTAAGGAGATCGAGGTGGGATTTCCCGCGGCTTCCCAGATCGAGTATGATTTCCTGCGTCAGTTGGTGGAGCGTCACATGATTCCGGATGACGTGTGGGTCCAGGTTCTGATACAGTGCAGGGAGCATCTGATCAAGAGGACCTTTGAGGCCATCAAGGGCATTAAGAATGTGGTGGTGCATATTTACAATTCCACGTCAACCCTTCAGAGAGACGTGGTGTTCCACAAGAACAAGGAGGAGATCACCCAGATCGCTGTTGACGGAACCAACATGGTAAAGAAATACGCGAAGAATTTTGATGGCAACCTGATCCTGGAGTATTCTCCTGAAAGCTTTACGGGAACAGAACTGGATTATGCCCTGGAGATCTGTACGGCTGTCCAGGAGACCTGGGGAGCCACCGCGGAAAATCCCATTATCATCAATCTGCCTTCCACGGTGGAGATGACCACGCCCAACGTGTACGCGGATCAGATCGAGTGGATGCACACCCATTTTAAAAACAGGGACAGCATCATCTTAAGCGTGCACCCTCACAATGACAGGGGAACCGGCGTGGCGGCCACGGAGCTGGCCCTCCTGGCGGGAGCCCAGAGGGTGGAGGGAACCTTGTTTGGCAACGGAGAGCGGACAGGCAATGTAGATATTTTGACTCTGGCTTATAATATGTTCTCTCAGGGAATCGATCCGGAGCTGAACATCGAAAATATCCGCTCCATCGCGGAGGTGTACGAGCGCTGCACCAAGATGAACATCCCGGAACGTCACCCTTATGCGGGAAAGCTGGTGTTTACCGCATTTTCCGGTTCCCATCAGGATGCCATCAACAAAGGCATGGCAGCGCTGAAGGAGAGGGGGAGCCAGCACTGGGAGGTTCCCTATCTTCCCATCGACCCGGCAGATATCGGAAGGCAGTATGAGCCTGTGGTCCGGATCAACAGCCAGTCCGGCAAAGGCGGGGTGGCCTTTGTCATGGACACCTTCTTCGGCTTCAAGCTTCCCAAAGGGATGCATAAGGAATTTGCCGATGTGATCCAGGCCATTTCCGAGAAACAGGGAGAGGTGGCTCCGGAACAGATTATGGAGGAGTTCAGGCACAACTACACGGAGCGCAAGGAGCCCATCCATTTCCGCAGATGCCAGATCACGGACACGGAGAACGAGGATGGCGATTTCGCCACACTGGTAAAGGTTACGTACAGCAATCACGGTCTTGAGAAGACCTTTGAAGGGGTGGGAAACGGCCCCATCGACGCAATCCAGAAGGGCCTTGAGAAAGAGCTTGATATTGAGATCCGGGTGCTGGATTACAGCGAGCATGCCCTGACATCAGGTTCCAGCGCGCAGGCGGCCTCCTATATTCATCTGATGGATGTGAGAAGCGGGAAAGTGACCTACGGCGTGGGGATCAGTTCCAATATTACAAGGGCCTCTTTCAGAGGAATTTTCAGTGCGGTCAACAGACTATTCTACTAGATCTTTGTATATAAAGAAACAGGCAGGTGCATTTGAGTTGGCACCTGCCTGTTTGTGGATATGAGGAAACAATATTCTGCTGACAAGACTGGAGGTTGTCCTCTTTCCCCGTCTAGTGATAGGTTCCGGGACCTCCTGTAAGTCCTTCCACCAGGGTTTTGTTATTGCCTGAGGAAGAACCGCCCGGGGAGGACGAGGACCCAGGTGTGGGGTCCGGAGTCTGGGAGGACCCTGTGGGCGGTTGGATGCCTCCTGGCTGGGAGGAGGATCCAGGTGCCTGGGATGGGGCTCCGGAATTATTTCCCGAAGAACCAGGGGCACCGGTGGATACGGAACCGGAAGAATCCGTGGGACCGCCTGAGATGGTGGTATTGCCGGTGGAGGAAGTCCCTCCCGGTATGTACGCGCCATTGGATCCAAAGGTGTAGGAGACGCCGTTGATGGTTAATGTGGTGCTGACGGCCATCTTTCCGCTGGAAGGATCCAGATAATAATAGTTGCCGTTGAGAGTCACCCACCCGGTCTGCATGTGGCCGGACCCGTTGAAATAGTAGGTGCTCCCGTCGATCTGCTTCCAGTCCGTGGTCATGGAGCCGTTGGAGGGATCCATGTAATACCGGTTGGTGCTGTCGCTGAGCCACCCGGTAAGCATCTTTCCGTCGCTGCCAAGATAATAGTAGGTGTTGTTCAGCTTCAGCCATCCAGTGGACATCTTGGCGTCGGAGCCGAAATGATACCAGTAATCACCGATCTGCTTCCAGCCCATGACCACCTTGCCGTTGGTTTCAAAGTAGTACCAGGTGTCGTCCATGGGCCGCCATCCCACAGCCATGGAGCCGTCTGCCTTCAGAAAATAATAGTCGCTGCCGATCTTCAGCCATCCTGTGACCATGGTCCCGTCATCCAGCAGGTAATAGAACTTTCCATTATCCGTGATCCAGGTGTTGGAGACCATGAGGCCGTTAGATTTGAAATAATACCATTTATTATTGATCTGTTTCCAGCCTACCGTCATCTTGCCGGTGGTCAGATCCAGATAGTAATATCCATCCGTGGTCCGGATCCAGCCTTTGTACAAAGAACCGTTATCGTCGTAATATACCCATGTGTCGTCAGCTTTGCTCCAGCCGGCAGCCAGAGCGTCAGATGCCGGGGCCAGAGTCAAAAGTCCCAATATTCCCGCTGCCGCCACGGCGCGGATCTGTTTTTGGCGTATCAAGGTTTTAAGTCCCCCTTATCTGTTTAGTATGGCTTCATTACAGTATAGCACATCTGTTCCTCAAGGGGTAGAGAAAAATGGAAATATTTTTTTCGCTTTTTGATAGTAGCGTTTGGCATAGCGGTACATGATAAGGGTATATTCCCCAAATTCCTCGCCCAGGGCGCTTTTGTACACCGCCCACAGAGTCCAGAGAAAGCCGCCCAGGGCCATGTAGGAGTACACTACCACCAGCTCCTGGCTGTCAGGGGTGCGGCCCAGGTAAGCCTCTGTAAGCCAGTCGCTCTGGTCTTCATTATAATAGGAATAGATACAGCACATGGCCACATCGATAAAAGGGTCGCACATGCCGGCGTACTCCCAGTCGATGAGGCGGATATTGCCGTCGGGCAGAAAGAGAAAATTGTCAGCCACACTGTCAATGTGGGACAAGGCCCGGGGTCTGTCTAAGTGATCCAGACCATCCATCAGCTCTGTCATCTGCCTTTTAATCTGAGGATAGTCCTCAAAAGGGATACCGCCGTGGCTCTGGCACAGGTCTTCATAAAAGCCGATCCGTTCCCGGATGTCAAACCGGTGGGCCACAGTTAAGTCCGACTGGTGGATCTGTTTTAAAAGTTCCATGCATCTTGCCATGTCTGTCCTGTTTTCCGGGTCTGCGTTTCGGGCTCCTTCATAGAACTCCGCTATCTTGTAGCCGTTTTCCTTATTAAAATAGAGGACATGTTCCGTAACGTCCAGGGGCTTTACCGCCTCATAGACAGCGGCCTCCTGACTCCGGCTGATGAGCAGCTCGGTTCCCGGCCCGGGGATCCGGCAAATGTACCGTTTTCCGGCAGCGGAAAAGAGAAAGGATTTGTTGGTCATTCCTGCTTTTAAGCAGGCGATGTCGCGGATCTGGGACTCAGGGATCTGGAAAACCCGGGCTACCAGCTCCATGGCCGCGTTGTCTGAATGGTTCTGGTATTTGGAATCAAACCGACGGAGTTCTTCCAGGTTTTCGAATTCGTAAACCTGATCAGAGGACTGGCGGTTGATGTAAAGCTCCAGGGGGGCGGCGGAGGGGTCAATACTTTTCCCGGGGGTTTGGGCCAGCTGTGAGATCCCTGCCTCTGTCAGCCGCTTCTGGGCGGTTCCGTTGACCAGTTCCAGATACACCCGCTCCCAGTAAAACTGCTCAGTTCCCGGGAGATGATAGTAAGCCTCCAGAACCGGAAGGAATTGCCGGGACCATTCCTTCCGCAGGAATACCGGACCGTACATGACCCAGGAATCATGGCCTCCGATATCCACCCGCTGGATCTTTCCCTTCTTATTAAAGGAAAGGCACCATTCAGAGGTGTCTCCCTCTTTGTAAACAGAAGAATACCAGGAGCCGCACTCGTAAGTGTGATACATGTTTTCCCGC
>Ga0137310_101217_pt1 | contig 16523 bp, 11 predicted proteins | sample NAcewiD2O_June_2_FD_97183 | JGI IMG/M metagenome (GOLD analysis project Ga0137310, IMG submission 97183) | Mouse cecal microbial communities from Vienna, Austria - N-Acetylglucosamine amended D2O_June | ecosystem: Host-associated > Mammals > Digestive system > Large intestine > Cecum | place...
AGATGCCCCAGTGGATGAACATACCGAAGCGGGCCTGCTGGAACCATTCCATACGTTGTTCGTACTCTTGACGGTTGAATTGATACATGATGTTGCTCCTTTTGTAGTGTATTTATTGATTATACAGAGCAGAGGGCGGCCAGCCTGACGGCAGGCCAGAGGAAGTTTTTGAAGGGTCCAGGGGGACTTTTTTCAAAAAGTCCTCCCTGGCAGGGGTTCGGGGACAGAGGCCCCGAGGTCTTGCCCTTGACCTTCATAGCGTGAGCAAACGCAGGAGGGTAGGAAAACGTCCCAGTGGGACGTTTTCCGTAGGGGACCCTCGTCGGGGGGTGAGCGTGTGCCAGTGGCACACAAGCTGCGAACCGACCGAGGCGGCAGCCGAGACCCCCTGTTGTCTGCCAAAGTCCCTTTGGCAGACAAAGCCTCCCTCAGCCTGGCTCATAGAACCTGTTCGCCAGCGGAGCCGGCCGAACGCGGTGAGGAAGAGCCCCGCAAGATGGCGGCATCTATCGGGAACGCTTAGGGCTTGCGCAGTGCGTCCGCCTCTCTCCGAAAGTTAGGAAAGCAACGCTTTCCTAACTTTCGGAATCTTGCTGCTGGCTGCGGCGTATGGGCGGCGCGATTGGGCGCCTCTGACGGGCTTGGGAGATAGGAGCTAGGTGCTGCCTCTTTTGGGGACTTCTGGCGCCGCCCTTTTAAGGTCAAGGGCAAGACCTTGGGGGCGCTGGTCTCGCCTGCCGGCTCGGCCGGTTCGCAGCTTGTCTGCCACTGGCAGACGCTCACCCCAAACCCCCGCCAGGGGCCAAGAGTTGGCCAAAGCCAACTCTGCGCCCCCTGGACCCCGGTCGGGGCTCACCGTCAGGCTGTGCTGTCCCGCGCTGTCAGGCTTTTTCCCTCAGCAGGCACACCGCCTGGGCTGCCATACCCTCTTCCCTTCCAGTGAACCCCAGCCCTTCCTCTGTGGTGGCCTTCACGCTCACCAGGCCCATGTCTACGCCGCAGGCCCGGGCAATATTCTCCCGCATCCTGGGAATATGCGGGGCCAGCTTGGGCCGCTGGGCCATCAGGGTGGCGTCAATATTTTCAATTTGGTACCCGGCCTCTCCCACCACCCGGCAGACCTCTGAGAGCAGTTTCAGGCTGTCCGCCCCCTGGTACCGGGAATCGTTATCCGGGAACAGGTGCCCAATATCCCCCAGCGCCGCCGCGCCCAGCAAAGCGTCCATCACCGCGTGGGCAAGCACGTCCGCGTCGGAATGGCCCAGCAGGCCCTTCTCAAAGGGGATACGCTCCCCGCCCAGAACCAGCTCCCGGCCTTCCGCCAGCTTATGTACGTCATAACCGCTTCCAATGCGCATGGCATTCTCTCCCTTCTCCTGCTCCACCAGGGCCCGGGCGCAGAGCATGTCTGACCGGGTGGTGATTTTCAGGTTGGCGTAGTCGCCCTGGGTCAGCCGGACCCGGGCCCCGGCCGCCTCCACCAGCTGACAGTCGTCTGTATAGCTCAGGCCCCGGGCCCGGGCCTTCTCCGCCGCGTAGAGGTACAGCTCCCGCCGGAAGGCCTGGGGAGTCTGCACCTGGAACAGCCGGGAGCGGTCCGGGGTGCTCTCCACAAAGCCCGCGCTGTCCGCCAGCTTGCAGGTGTCCTTGCTGGCCACTGCGGCAGTGGCCGCGCCGTACTCCAAAGCGTCCCGGCACACAGCCTCCAAGGTCTCCCGGCTGAGCAGAGGCCTGGCCCCGTCGTGAATCAGGATATAGCCGCTGTCCCGTCTCAGGGCCGTTACCCCATTCCATACCGAGGCCTGCCGATCCTCTCCGGCAGGGGCAAAGATAAGGGTCTGCCCCCTGCCCCGCCGGGCTGAGAGCTCCGCGGCCAGGCGGCTGATTTCGTCCATCTCCGCCTCCCGGCAGACCAGGCAGACCTCCCGGATAAACTCACTGGACAGCAGGGTCTCCAAAGACCAGGCCAGCACAGGCCTGCCGCCCAGCTGGCCCAGCACCTTAGAGCGTCCGCCGCCCATGCGGGTCGAGCTGCCCCCAGCCGCCAAAACAGCGCTGAAAAACTCGTTCACAGTGTTACCTCCTTTTTCGGGCAAAGGCTTTGTGAGCTGTGTTAACTATAGCACACCTGCAATAAATAATCCAGGAGTATTTTGACTTTTTCCTGGTTATTTCTCCCGATTTTTCCAAAACCCATTGATTTGCCCCCAGGCGGTATGATATACTTTTTTAAGAGTGGGCAACAGAGCCTAAAGGTAAGCCCATCCCGGGGTCAAGGGGGTGAGCGTGTGCCGGGTACTTGGCTTCGCCAAGTACAGCACGCTAAGCTGCCAAGTTGGCTGCGCCAACTTGACCGACCGAGCCGGCAGGCGAGACCCGCATGTCCCCTTGCAGGGTGTGGGGGTGAGCGCGTGCCAGTGGTACGCAAGCTGCGAACCGACCGAGTCGGCAGACGAGACTCAGCGCCCCACGACCTTGCCCTTGCCCTTAATCCCTTAGGGCGGCGCGCAAAAGGAAGGGGCGAGGCAGTACGAGGCTCGCCCCCAAGCGTCAGGCCGTAGCACCCATCCGCGCCGCCCCCAGTGCCCCATAAGCCGCGGCACATAGCAAGATTCCGAAAGTTAGGAAAGCCGGGCTTTCCTAACTTTCGGAGAGATGCGGACTCCCAGCACCCTCGTTGGGAGGCTAAGCGTCCCCGCAAACTGCCACTTACGGCTGGGAAGCTGCTGACCGTCAGGCCCTTGCCCCAGAGCAAGCGCCATCTCCCAGGAACGCTTAGCGGCCCAACGCCTGTGCAGACGGTCTGCGGGCTCTCCGTGAGTTGGGAAATCTGTGATTTCCCAACTCAACGGATTCGCGCGGCTGGCATCTTTGGCGGCGCGATTGGGTGCCACGGTTGGACGCTGGATTGCCGCCTGAGGTGGTGCGACGCTCCTTTTCTTGTGGCCGCGCCGCCTAAGGGCAAGGGCTTGGGGCTTTGCCCCAAACCCCACCAGGGGGCAAGGTCTCGGCTGCCGCCTCGGTCGGTTCGCAGCTTGTTTGCCACTGGCAAACGCTCACCCCCCTGGACCCCGGTATCCGCCTTTTGGGGCTGCTTTACGGCCGCGCCCTGCCCGCGCCGTCAGGCGCTTTTGCAATGTGTGCTCTACGTTTGAAAAATGAATAAGAGTTTCAGGACAGCAAGGAGTTAAAACATGGACATTTTCTCAATTTTCAGCCTCTTGGGCGGTCTCGCGTTCTTCTTATACGGAATGCACGTGCTCTCCGCCGGACTGGAAAAAATGGTGGGCGGCAAGCTGGAATCCATCCTCCGCTCTATGACCTCCAACCCCTGGAAAGGCCTGGCCCTGGGTGCTGTGATTACCATCGCCATCCAGTCTTCCTCTGCCATGACCGTGATGCTGGTGGGCCTGGTCAACTCCGGCATTATGGAGCTGAGCCAGACGGTCAGCGTCATCATGGGCTCCAGCATGGGCACCACGCTTACCGCGTGGATTCTGAGCGCCACAGGCATTGAGAGCGACAGCTTCTGGCTGCAGATGCTCAAGCCTGAGTCCTTCTCCCCCCTGGTGGCCCTGGTGGGCGTGATTATGCTCATGACCGGCAAGGACGGCAAGAAAAAGGACGCGGGCAGCGTCCTGGTGGGATTCGCCATTTTGATGACCGGCATGACCCTGATGAGCCAGGCTGTGGCCCCCCTGGCCGAGACCCCGGTGTTTAAGGATTTGCTTGTGATGTTCAACAACCCCCTGCTGGGCCTGCTTTTGGCCACGGCCTTTACCGCCGTGATTCAGAGCTCTGCCGCCGCGGTGGGCATCCTCCAGTCCCTGGCCCTGACAGGCAGCATCTCCCTGGGCATGGCCTTTCCCATTATCGCCGGGGCCAACATCGGCACCTGCATCACCGGCCTGCTCTCTGCCATTGGGGCCAACAAGAACGCCAAGCGGGTGGTGGCTGTAAGCATCTACTTCAAGGTCATCGGCGCGGCCATCTGCATGACTGTGTTCTATGGCCTCAACGCAATCTTCCATTTCGACGTGGTGGACGCGCCCATCAGCGCGCTGGGCATTGCGGTGGTGCACACTGTATTCAATGTTATCAACACCTTTGTGCTTATGCCCTTCTCCAAGCCCCTGGAAAAGCTGGCTAAGGTCACCATCCGGGACACCAACACCCAAGAGGCCCTGCTGGACGAGCGCCTGATGCTCTCCCCCTCCTTCGCGATTGCGGAGTGCCGGGCCCTGGCGGTGAAAATGGCCCACGCCGCCCGGGACTCCATGCTCTCCGCCATTCAGGTCATTAAAGAGTACGACAGCAAGACAGCGGCTGAGATTACGGAGTGGGAGGAAAAAATCGACCTGTACGAGGACACCCTGGGCACCTTTTTGGTAAAGCTCAGCAGCAAGGACCTGTCCCACTCGGATAGCAATGAGGCCGCCGAGCTTCTCCATGCCATCGGGGATTTCGAGCGCATCGGAGACCACGCCATCAACATCCTCCGGGTGGCGGAGGAAATCCACGACAAGCAGCTGCATTTCTCTGACAAGGCCCAGGCTGAGCTGGAAGTCATCACCCGGGCCATTGTGGATATTCTCAACCTGACGGTGGAGGCCTTTGAGTTTGCGGACAATGTCCGGGCCGCAAAGGTGGAGCCCTTAGAGCAGGTGGTGGACAGCCTGAAAATTGATTTGCGCAACCGGCACGTGCGCAGGCTGCAGGAGGGCCGCTGCACCATTGAGCTGGGCTTTGTGCTGACAGATTTGCTGACCAATTATGAGCGGGTGTCTGACCATTGCTCCAACGTGGCGGTGACGGTTATCCAAATCAAAGACTCCTCCATGGACGCCCATGGGTACTTGAATGAGCTGAAAAGCTCGGGCAGTCCGGAGTATACCCATGCGTATGATGATTATCTGCGCAAATATACGCTGCCCAGTTCCCATGCGTAATCACGCACGTAATATAACGCGCGTAATAAAGAAGGAGTCCGCCAGTGGCGGGCTCCTTTTTGTATACCTAATGGCGGGCCCATCCCGGGGTCCAGGGGGGTGAGCGTTTGCCAGTGGCAAACAAGCTGCGAACCGACCGAGGCGGCAGCCGAGACCTTGCCCCCTGGCGGGGTGTGGGGCAGCGCCCCACGGCCTTGCCCTTGACCTTAATCCCTTAGAGGGCGGCGCTCACAAAGAAACCAGAGAGGCAGTGCTCCACTCGGCCCGCCCGAGCCAGTCAGAGGCACCTTTGAGCGCCGCCAAAGATGCCGGTCGCGCGAATCCGTTGAGTTGGGAAATCAAAGATTTCCCAACTCACGGAGAGCTGCGGACGAGCCTTCCGAAACGTTGGGCCCTGGGCGTCCCAGCAAACTGCCGCTTGCGGTTGGGATGCTATGAACGGTCAGGGCCTTGACCTTACAGTAAGCACCATCTCCCGGGAACGCTTAGCCTCCCAACGTGGGTGCAGTGCGTCCGCCTCTCTCCGAAAGTTAGGAAAGCCCAGCTTTCCTAACTTTCGGAATCTTGCTGTGTGCTGCGGCTTGGGGGCGTTCCTGGGGGCGGCGCTCAGAGGTGCCTCTGAACGGCTCGGGCGGGCCGAGTTGGGCACTGCCTCTCTGGTTTCTCTGTGAGCGCCGCCCTTTTAGGTCAAGGGCAAGGTCGTGGGGCGCTGCCCCACACCCTGCCAGGGGGCAAGCCCCCCTGGACCTCGGGATGAGCTCCCCGTCAGGCTTCCCTCTCCTCCGTCTCCTCCTGCTCCAGCAGCAGCCTTACCTTCCCGTCCTCCCGCAGGGCCCGGATTACGGCCTGCCGTCTCTGCACCGCCAACGCCAGGGCCAGCGCCAACTGGATACAGCTCACAATCCCCAAAGCCAGCTTGCCCCCATTGCCCCTTCTCCGCCGCCCGGCCCCTTTTCTTTTGCTCATGCCTCTTCCTCCATCCGCTCTTGAATCTTCTCCATGGCCTGCTTTGTGCTCAGCCTGTCCTGCTCCACGTCCCGCTCTCCAAACTCTTTGCCGCACACCGCCCCATAGGGGCAGTATTTACAGGCCGCTTGGTTCCTCAGGCTGGGCCGGGCCGCTGCCTGGCCCTCTTCCAGCTCCCGGCCCATGGTGGCAATCAGCTGCTTAGAGTACTCCAGCACCTGCCGAAGGCCCTCTGCCCCCAGCACCGCGCTGTGGCTGTCCGGCGTCCCGTCCTTTTTCAGCTTGGCGGGGATAAACTCCCCCCGGGCCCCGGCCTCCATGGCCTGGATGATATCCACATCGTCCAGCAGCAGGCCGCTCATTTTCATCTGGGCCCGCTGGGCTTTCTCTACCTCTTCCGGGGCCGCGTCCCGCTCCACGCTGACGCTGGGCTCCGCGGCAGGCATATAGAGGATGCCTGCCGGAAGATAGTCCCCCTGCTCCACCAGGGCCGCCAGATACACCAGCATCTGCATGTTCAGCCCGTACAGCACGTCTCCCAGATGGAAGGCCTTGTTCCCGGTCTTATAGTCAATGACCCGCACATAGCCCCGGCCATCCGGGGCCCGGTACAAGTCCACCCGGTCAATGGTGCCCCCCACAGTGACTGTGCTTCCCCGGCCTGTCTCCACCCGCAGGGGGGGCATATCCTTTCCCAGCCGCCACTCCATATGGGCAGGCACAAACCGGCTCTGGGCCAGCTCCTCCTCCACATGGGCAATCAGCTGGCAGGCAGAGCGGGCCATCCTGTCCAGGCGGTAGCGCTCCCGCCCGGAGAGGCTTGCAAGGCCCCCCATGTTCTCCGCGGCGTAGGCCTCAATCAGCTGCCGGATTAGGGCCTCCAGCTCCTCTGGGGTACGCTTGGCCCGGGCCTCTGGGGCCTCCCGGAAAATCCTCTCAAACAGGAAGTGCATCAAAGTGCCGTACTGGAGCACGTCCATCTGGGCAGGGCGGCGCTCCCGGGCGTTCAGGCCGTAGCGGCAGAAGTACTGGAAGGGGCAGCTGTGATAGGTCTCGATTTGGCTGGGCGACAGGCGCAGCTGCTGGCCGTACAGGGCCTGGGCTGAGGCAGAATCCTCTATGCGCTGGGCCCGCTCTCCCCCGGCCCGCTCTAAAGCGGCCAGCCTGCCCGCAAACTCCTCCTGACTGGCAGCGAACTCCCGCAGGGCCGCGGCCTCGGGGCTGTTCTCCCGCCAGCGGGCCGCCATGCGGGAAAAGGCCGCCTGGCTGGAATTGGCGAAATAGGCCTCAGGCAAATCCTTCACAGGCTCCAGCCCGGGGAAGATGCCCCGCACCTGGGTGACCAGCTCGCTGGGCTCCTTATCCTCTCCCCCGGCTGAGCGGGGCCAGGATATGTACAGCCGCTCGCTGGCCATGCAGGCCACGGAATAGGCCAGGTACCGCTCCTCCATGGCCTTCTGCTCCAAGGGGTCGCCCAGGGGCAAATCCAGGGCCAGCAGCTCCCGGCGCTCCGCGTCTGAGAACACCCCGGAGGATTTGGGGTTCAGGGGGAAGTCCCCCTGGGTGACGCCCATGAGGAACACCACCCGGGGCGAGGTCTGGCGGACCTGCTCGGCTGTACCGAAGATGACCTCATCCACGGTCTGGGGGATTTCGGACACATCCTCCCCAGCCATCACCTCCCGCAGCAGCCGGTAGAACCGCTCTCGGGGAATCTTCCTGTCCCCCAGGATGCTGTGCATCTGGTGCAGGGTCTCCATAAGCAAATCCCAGACCCGCAGCTGCCGGGCAGCAACGTCCTCCTCCCCGGCCTGCTCCAGCTGGCGGCAGTACTCGGGCAGGCTCTCCTCCAAGCCAAAGTCCAGCAGCAGCTGGTACAGGGCCTGGCTGATTTGCGCGCCGGAGGCGTCCTTGGTGGCGGCGGTGAACCGCTCCAGAGGGAGAATCAGCTGCTCCCGCAGGCTGTTCAGCCGCCGGAGCTGTTCCTCGTCCTCTGGCTCCAGCTTCTGGCCAAAGCCCCGGGGGTGCCGGGTGAACGCCTCCCGCCAGCCCTGGCCGGTCAGCCGCCAGAGGAAGGCGTAGTTCTCCAAATCAGAAATCTCCTCTGCCGTGAACCCGGACACCCCGGTTTTCAGCAGCTCCAGCAGCCCGTCCGTGCCGAAGCCCCCCTGCACAGCCCCAAAAGCCCCCAGGGCGAACCGGCACACCGGCTCCCCGTCCACCCGCACAGGCTGGGAGAGGAAGCAGGGCACCTCCCGCTTTTTCATGGCCACGTCCAGCACGCCGAAGTACCGCTCCGGCTGGCGGCAGATAACGGAAACCTCACGGTAGCGTATCCCCTGGGCCGCCAAATGCCGGATGGCAGCTGCCACGAACTCTGCCTCCTGGTACACGTCCTGGGCCTCATAGAGGGTGATTCCCTCTGGCCGCAGGTCCACCAAAGCCTCCTCCGGGCAGAAAAGCTGGGCCTCCATCAGCTTCAGGCTCTCATTGCGGAAGCGGGGGGCCTTGGTCAGCACCACCGGGGGCAGCACCTTCACCCCCTGTTCCTCTGCCGCCAGGGTGAGCCTGCGGCGGGTGCGCTCCACCAGGGCGAACAAGCCCGAGCCGTCATCCGGCAGGCCGTCTGTGCACAGGGACACAAGCACATTGTCCGCCTGGCGAATCAGCTCCCCCAGCACCCGCAGCTCCTGAACCGTGAAGCCCTCAAAGGAGTCCACGGCAATGGTGCACCCGGCGAACAGCTTTGTCCCCCGCAGAGCCTCAGCCAGACGAGTCAAATCGTCCCGGGAGTCCAGGTAAGAGGCGCTCACCAAAGCGTCATAGGCAGCGTACACCCGGCCCAGCTCCCGGAGCTTCCCGGCCAGGCCCTGGCTTCTGAGCAGGGAGGCGGTCTCTGTGAGCTGGGCAGGGGAGATGCCGCACATCTTCATCTCGTTCACGGCAGTGAGCATCAAATCCGTCACATGGCCGGAGCGTGCAGCGTTTTTGTATACCTCCAGGCTGTCCTCACAGGCGGCAATGGCAGAGGACATCAAAATCCTCCGGCCCCCGTCGCTGAGCCTGTGGCCCGCCACGCCGCCCTCCCGGCGGAAGACGGTCTCAGCCAGACGGGTGAAGCTGTAGATGCCGATAGCGTTGGCCCGCCGGGGCCCCGCCAGGCGGAGCATGGCCTTTTCGGTCTCAAAGCTGTACTGTTCGGGGACAAGCATGATACAGCGGCTGTCGCCCGCAAGGCTGCGGTCAGAGAGGGAGCGGCGGAGATATTCGGTTTTGCCGCTTCCTGCGCGGCCGAGGATGAATTGAAGCATGAGGACCTCCTGGAAAAAGAGTAAGAGCCTAGCGGCAAGCCAATCCCGGGGTCCAGGGGGGTGAGCGTTTGCCAGTGGCAAACAAGCTGCGAACCGACCGAGGCGGCAGCCGAGACCTTGCCCCCTGGCAGGGGTTTGGGGGCGACTTGGCGAAGCCAACGTCAGCCGCCCCCAAGGTCTTTCCCTTGACCTTAGAGGGGCGGCGCATCAAGTCTTAAAGAGGGGTAGAGGCAAATTTCCATATCCCAAGCCCGCCAGAGGCAGAAAGCCGCGCCGCCCCAGGAACGCCCCCAAGCCGCAGCACACAGCAAGATTCCGAAAGTCAGGAAAGCGAGGCTTTCCTGACTTTCGGAGAGAGGCGGACGCACTGCACCAGCGCTGGAAGGCTAAGCGTTCCCGCAAACTGCCGCTAACTCAGAAAACGGGAGCTAACGGGTAAGGGCAAGGGCCTGACAGTAAGTGGGTTCGAAGCCGCAAGCGGCATCTGACGGGAACGCTTAGCGGCCCAACGTTTCAGAAGGCCCGTCCGCAGCTCTCCGTGACCTGGGAAATCTGTGATTTCCCAAGTCAACGGATTTGCGCTGCTCGGGATGGTGGGCGGCGCGGAAGACTGCCTCTAACAAACTTGGGAGATGGGAGTCAGGCTCTGCGTCTCCTTGGGATTTCTGGCGCCGCCCTTTAAGGTCAAGGTCGCCTCCGGCGGCCAGGGCTCTGCCCTGGCCCCGCAAGGGGCCATGCGCCCCTTGACCCCGGGATGGGCCCGCCCCCAGGCCCTAGCCTCGCATCCACTCCCGCAGCTTCTGGTAAAGCTCTGTCACCTTCAGCTCTACCTTATACCGTCCCCCATTCTCTATCAGCTCCCGCTGCCCCTCCGGCAGCTCCGCCAAGGGCTCTCCCCCTTCCCCTGCCGCTGGCAGGCACAGCCCCGGGAACACCACGCACCACCAATTATGCCCTTCCCCTTTCCCTATGCTCACCCGCAGCGCCCGGTATCTTCCCGCCGGAAGCACAAACCCCTCATACTCCCTGGTGGGGAAAAATTCCTCCGTCACCCAGGCCCGGACTTCCTCTCCCCTGCCCTGCTCCCGCAGGGTCTTCTCTGCAGCCCGGGTAATCCCCTCCAAATGGGTGCAGATTTCCCGGTTGGCCGCCTCCAGGCTCTCTGCCCCCGCGCACCAGCGGCTGGCCTCCTCCAGCACCGCGTCCCGCACCAGCAGCTTCAGGGACTGGTCCTCCTGGCTGTCAGAGTTGGCCACCACGTGCAGCCGCAGAATATTCTCCGGCAGCAGCTCCGCTGTCCCCGCAGCCCGAAGCCACCCCAGGCTGGCCGCCAGAATCAGGCCACAGGCCGCTGCCCGGGCCAACCCGTGGGCTGCTGCCCGGGCCAACCCGTGGGTTGCTGCCCTGGCCAACCATGTTATCCTTCGCCCTCTTTTATGTTCTCTTTGCTCCTTCATTTTCCGCCCCACCTTTTTCCAGTTTTTGTAAGCGGAAAAAGTATGGGGCACGGGGGCAAAATTTATTCAGCTTTGAAAAATTTCCTCCAAAGGAGTATAATATACTTTCCAGGGGCCCTCTGTTGGCCCTATTGGGAAATCTCACAAAAAAGACGAAAGAAAGGCTGAACCATGCTGGATATTCTCTTAGACTCTGTCATCGACACCCTGAAAAGCCTGCCCTTCTTGCTGGGCGCATATCTGCTGATTGAATGTATGGAGCACCGGGCCAGCGGGAAACTCACCCAAGCCCTGGGGAAGCTGGGCCCCCTGGGGCCAGTGGGCGGGGCCCTGCTGGGCTGCGTGCCCCAGTGCGGGTTCTCCGTGGCAGCGGCCAACCTCTACGCCGGGCGGCTGATTACCCCCGGCACGCTGCTGGCCGTGTTCTTGGCCACCTCAGACGAGGCCCTGCCCATTTTGCTGAGCCGGGCAGGGGCCGGGGGTGAGGTGCTCCGGCTTTTGGGCGTAAAGCTGGCCGCTGCCGCGCTGGCGGGCATTCTGGCTGATTTCGTGGCTGCCCGTCTGCCGGGCGGGCGGCAGCGCCAGCCCTTCCAGGATTTGTGCCAGGACTGCGGCTGTGAGGAGAGGGGTATTTTCCTGTCAGCCCTGTCCCACACCCTGCGGGTGTTCCTGTTCCTGCTGGGGGTGAACCTGGCGCTGGGCCTGGGCATGGCCTGGGTGGGGGAAGAACGGCTGTCCAGGCTGCTGCTGACAGGGAGCGTGTTTCAGCCGCTGCTGGCAGGGCTGATTGGGTTTATTCCCAACTGCGCGGCATCGGTGCTGCTGACAGAGCTGTATTTAAGCGGCTCCCTGTCCTTTGGCTCCGCGGTGGCGGGATTGTGTACAGGGGCAGGGTTAGGGCTGGCAGTGCTGTTCCGGGTGAACCAGAATCTGAAAGAGAACCTCTGTATTGCGGGGGCCTTGTACGCGGCGGCAGTGGCAGCAGGGCTGGCGTGCCAGGCAATCGCGTAGCCAAAAAGCGCCGCCTGACGGCTCGGGGGGGAAGGTCCCCAGTGGGGACCGTTCTGACCCGACCGAGTCGGCAGACGAGACTCAGTGCCTTTCGCCAAGAGCAAGGCACATGCGGTGACCGGGCCCCCCCGTCAGGCTCCTTCTACACCCCCTGGCACGGTCTCACCAAAAACACCTTGCCCAGCCCTTCCAGACCTTTCATCGCCGCTTTCGCCTGCTGCTCTGTCTCAAAGATTCCATACACCCCTGACCCGCTTCCTGTCATCATCGCGCCCAATGCCCCTATCCCCAGCATTGCCCGCTTCACCCCCCGCCCCTGGGCCATGCGGATGGTCTCGTCAAACCGGTTCGCCAACCCCTTTGCCACCCGCCGCAGATTCCCTGCCTCTAAGGCGTCCATCATCCGGGGCGTGGCCTGGGTACTGGAAAGGGGGTACTGGTCCAGCAGGGCATAGGCCCGGGGCGTACTCATGCCAGCCGGGGGCTTGCACACCACCAGCCAGCATTCCGGCATCATGGGCGCCGGGGACACCTCTGTCCCTGTTCCCGTGCACCGGGCCGCCCCGCCTGTGACGCAGAAGGGCACGTCCGCGCCCACCTTCGCGCCCAGCTCCATCAGCTTTCCGTCAGAGAGCCCCGCGCCATACATCTCGTTGAGTCCCCGCAGCACTGCCGCCGCGTCCGCGCTGCCGCCCCCCATGCCGGAACGGCTGGGGATGAATTTATGGATGTAGATGGTCAGTCCTTCGTTGACAAGGCCCTGGTCCTCCAGGAAGAACTTCGCCGCCCGGTAGACTGTGTTCTTGCTGTCCAGGGGCAGGCTCTCCCGGTTGCACTCCAGGCGCACGCCCCGCTCTCCGCCGGTCTGTATCTCCAGCTCGTCCCAAATGGACACGGTCTGCATCACGGTATCCAGCAGGTGATAGCCATCCCGCCTGCGCCCCAGCACATCCAGGGTCAGGTTGATTTTTCCAAACGCTTTTACTTTCATATTCCTCCACTCCTCTCCGCAGAGCTTAGCCTTTCCCAAGCAGGGGGCTTTTATCGCAGGCTTTGCCGCCTGTTTACAGCGCCTGCAGAAACGCCTCCATTCTCTCCAACGCCTCTGTAATGTGCTTGATGGAATAAGAATAGGAGATGCGCACAAAGCCCTCGCCGCTGGCCCCAAAGGCGTCGCCGGGCACCACGGCCACATGCTTGTCATAAATCAGCCTCTCGCAGAACTCCTGGGAGGTGAGGCCAGTGGACTTCACAGAGGGGAACACGTAAAAGGCCCCCTGGGGCTCAAAGCAGCGCAGGCCCATTTTGTTCAGCCCGTCCACAATCAGGCGGCGGCGCATATCGTACTGGCCCCGCATATATTCCATATCCTCGTCCCCGTTTTTCAGGGCCTCAATGGCAGCATACTGGCTGGTGGTGGGGGCGCTCATAATGGCGAACTGGTGCAGCTTTGTCATCAGGCTGATAATCTCCTGGGGCCCGGCGGCATAGCCCAGCCTCCAGCCGGTCATGGAGTGGGCCTTGGAGAAGCCGTTGACCACCACCGTGCGCTCCCGCATCCCGGGCAGGGAAGAGAAGGTGGTGTGGCCCGCCTGGGTATAGGTCAGGGCGGCGTAGATTTCGTCCGAGAGCACCAGCAGGTTATGGCGCTCTGCCACTTCCGCGATTTCCTCCAGCTCCGCCCGGCTCATCACCGCGCCGGTGGGGTTGTTGGGGTAGGGCATAATCAGCAGCTTGGTCTTATCCGTGATTTTGCCCTCCAGCTGCTGGGCGGTGAGCTTGAAGCCATTGTCCGGCTGGGTCTCAATGATTACCGGCACGCCCCCGGCGGCCTGGGTGATGGGCACATAGCACACAAAGCTGGGCTCTGGGATAAGCACCTCATCCCCAGGGTTCACCAGGCTTCTCACGCACAAATCAATGGCCTCTGAGCCCCCCACGGTGACAAGAATCTCCTTCTCCGGCAGGTACTCCACCCCATAGTGGCGCAGAAGGAAGCTGGACACCTCCTGGCGCAGCTGGATAAAGCCCCGGTTGGGGGTATAGCGGGTGCGGCCCTTTTCCAGAGAGGCAATGCCCGCCTCACGGATATGCCAGGGGGTGTGGAAATCCGGCTCGCCCACAGACAGGGAAATCACGTCCTCCATCTCGCTGGCAATGTCGAAGAATTTCCGGATGCCTGAGGGCTTGATTCCCTTTATTGTGGTATTTACCAATTTATCATAATCAATCACAAAGGTTGCTCCCTCTCTCGTCGATTTCCTCGTAATCCGTCTGGAAGATGACTCCGCCGTCCTTGTACTTGGTCAGCATAAAATGGGTGGCGGTGGACAGGATGCCGTCAATGGTGGCCAGGCGCTTCTGCACAAACATGGCCACATCCTGCATGGTGCGGCCTGTGACAGTGACAGCCAAATCATAGCCGCCGGACATCAGGTACACGCTCTCCACCTCAGGGAAATTCATAACGCGCCCGGCGATTTCGTCAAAGCCGGTGTCCTTTTTGGGGGTGATGCGCAGCTCGATAAGGGCGGAGGCCTTCTGGGTCTCGGTGCGCTCCCAGTTCACCAGGGCCTGATATCCGCGGATGACACCCTCGCGCTCATATTGGGCGATGGCCTTGGCCACAGCATCCTCGGTTTCACCCAGCATTACGGCCAGCTGGCTGTTGGTCAGTTTGGCGTTGTCCTGCAGAAGTTCTAATACTTGTTCCATTGCCATGTGGTGGTCTCCTCTCTATGGCGAAAATAGTTGAAAATGAGGGAAATAGATAGAGCCTGACGGTGAGCCAGCTGCGCGGTCCAGGGGCGTCAGGCCCCTGGCAGGGGTTCGGGGGTGAGCGAGCGCCAGTGGCGCTCTAAGCTGCCAAGTTGGCTGCGCCAACTTGACCGACCGAGCCGGCAGGCGAGACCAGAGTCCCCGAGGTCTGGCCCTTGACCTTCGGGCGGCGCTCACCAAAACAACTCCGGGGCAGTACGTCCGGCGGCCCGCCCAAGCCCGTCAGTGGCACAGGCAAGCACCGCCCCATAAGCCGCAGCACCCAGCAAGATTCCGAAAGTTAGGAAAGCTGGGCTTTCCTAACTTTCGGAGAGAAGCGGACGCACCGCACAGGCGTTGGGAGGCTAAGCGTCTCCGGAAGATGGCGCTTGCTGTAAGGTCAAGGGCCTGACGGTCAGCAACTTCCCGGCCGCAGGCAGCATCTGCCAGAGAAGCTCAGGGCCTAACGCTCCTACAGACGGCCTGCGGCTCTCTGTGAGTTGGGAAATCTGTGATTTCCCAACTCGACAGAATCGCGCGACTGACATCTTTGGCGGCGCTCCTGGTTCCACATACTGACTCGGGCGGGCCGACTTGGATTCTGCCTCGCTCATTTCTCTTGGAGCGCCGCCCTTCTTGGTGCCGCTCTTGGGGAACTTACGGCTGCCGTTGGGCTAAGGCCGTGGGGCTTTGAGTCTCGTCTGTCGACTCGGTCGGTTCGCAGCTTGCGTGCCACTGGCACGCGCTCACCCCCACACCCCACCACCTTTTGAAAAAGGTGGACGAAAACTTCCATTCCGCCTGTACCTTGCTCTTACCGCTGGGCCACTGCCCCGAGCCGTCAGGCTCCTCTACTCCAGCGGCAGCAGCACTGGCTTCCGCTTTTCGTACACCGCGAACTCACGGAATCCCGCCGCTTTCAGCAGCTCCATCCCCTCGTCAATCCCCTTCCCCAAGTCCTCTGTACAATGGGCGTCCGAGCCCAATGTCACCAGCCGCCCGCCCTGGGCATAGTACCTCTTGAGCAGCTCCAGCCCTGGCATGGTCTCCCCCAACCCCTGCCGCAGTCCAGAGGTGTTTACCTCCAGGGCTATGCCCTTCTCCACCAGGGCCGAAAAAACCTCCTGGATTTTCCCGGCGTGGCGCTCCAAATCCATAAAGACCCCGTGCTCCCCCTGGATGTACCGCAGGGGATAGGTCAGGTGGCCCAGGCTGTCAAACCCGCCCCAGTCAATCATCTCCAAAAGCTCGTCCCAATACCGGGCCAGCAGGGTGTGGAGCTGCTCTAAGGGCATATCGGCAGCTTCCATATAATAGAAATCCTTCTCCCCCCGCAGGTTGTGCAGGGAGCCGATGATAAAGTCATAGTGAAAGCGGGCCACAGCCTCTTCGGCCCCGGGCAAATCCTGCATGGGCTGGCCCAGCTCCAGGCCCCGGTAAAAGCGCACGCCCTCCACCGGCCGGGTTATACACATGGCCATCCAGGCCGCCCTGGTCCGGGCGCAGTATTCCTGCTGATAGGCGTTGCACTCACAGTGGTCGGTAAGGGTGTAGGCGTAAAGGCCCAGCTCCTTTGCCCGGGCGAGCATGGCAGGGACAGTGTCCTTGCCGTCAGGGGAGCGGTCGGAATGGTTATGGCAGTCGCTGGCGAATGTATGCGTCATTGGGCAGATACCTCCGGGATAAAAAAGATGGTCAGTGGTGTATTATAGCATATTTTCCCAGAAAATGGAAGGGGAAAGTAAGAGAGGTGCGAAAAAGAGGAGGGTGACGGCCCCGCAGAGCCTGGGGGCGAGCCCCAAACCCCTGCCACCTTTTGAAAAAGGGCGAGGGTCGCCAGTGGCGACCGTCCCGAGCCGACCGAGGCGGAAGCCGAGACGACGAAAACTTCCCCTTAGCCCACCGCCACGCGCTGCTTGGCGCGGCCTCAGCTCACACTATGATAGAAAGCCAGCGCTTCCGGCATCTCCCCCAGCACATACAGCGCATACGCCTCTGCTGCCGCTGACAGCTCCTCCAACGCGCTCCCCGTTACATTGAACCCGAACACCCTCTCAAACTCCGCGTACACA
>Ga0137310_101230_pt1 | contig 16439 bp, 10 predicted proteins | sample NAcewiD2O_June_2_FD_97183 | JGI IMG/M metagenome (GOLD analysis project Ga0137310, IMG submission 97183) | Mouse cecal microbial communities from Vienna, Austria - N-Acetylglucosamine amended D2O_June | ecosystem: Host-associated > Mammals > Digestive system > Large intestine > Cecum | place...
TGCTTCACAGCGAATGGGCGGGAATTAACAATTTCAAGTATTTCTTTACCTCCAATTCCTTTACCATGCTGCTTCGGAACACGATTCTCTACAATATCGCATTCATCATCATCAGTGCCAGCGTCGCAGTGGGAGGTGCGCTGATGCTCAGCAGTATGAGGAATAAGAGAGGGTCCAAGGTATACCAGACCATGATGTTCCTGCCTTACTTTATGTCATGGGTGGTCGTGAGCTATTTCGTTTACGCCCTTCTGACACCGGAGAGAGGTTATCTGAACGGAATCATCACTGCTCTTGGCGGAGAGAAGATCATGTGGTATCAGGAGCCAAAATACTGGCCTTTTATCCTGGTCTTCCTGAATACCTGGAAGGGTATGGGATACGGAATGGTGATCTACCTGGCCAGCATCACGGGAATTGATCCTTCTCTCTATGAGGCGGCGGTCATGGACGGAGCCACCAAGGCGCAGCAGGCAAGACACATCACCATCCCGAGCATTAAGCCGGTGTTCGTTATGATGCTGATTCTTGACTGCGGTAAGATTTTCAACTCGGATTTCGGACTGTTCTATCAGGTAACGGGAGGAATCCCCCAGTCACTCTACACGACCACGTCGACCTTTGACACTTACATCTATAATGCGATCCAGTCCACGGCGCCTATCGGGCAGACGGCTGCGGCAAACTTTTTCCAGGCAATCTGCAGCTGTGCGACGATTCTGTTTGCAAACTGGGTGGTGAGCAAGATAGATAACGAGAACCGGATCATTTAAGGAGGTGGAAAAAGTGGAAAAGAAAATGAAAAACAACCATGCGTCCCTGAACCAGATCAAGACGTCTACCAATGTATTATTTAATGCGGTGTTTCTGATCCTGGCCGTGATGTGCGTGTTCCCTCTGCTGTTCGTGTTCTCCATCTCGATTTCCAGTGAGGAATCGCTGCGGATGAACGGATATCAGATCATACCGCCACAGCTCTCCTCGGCGGCGTATCAGTTTCTCTGGAATGAGCGGATGATGATCCTGCGGGCGGTGTTCATGTCCGTATCGGTGACTGTACTCGGAACAATTCTGGCCGTGATCCTCACCACTTCCATGGGGTACGTGGTTTCCAGAAGAACCTACAAGCTCAAGACATTATATACCTGGATCGTGTTTATCCCCATGGTGTTCAACGGCGGTATGCTGGCGAGCTATGTGGTGGTAAACAATATCCTGAACCTGCGCAATACCATATGGGCGCTGATCCTGCCTCTGGCGTGTTCCTCGTTCAGCGTCACCATCTGCCGGACCTTTTTCAGGATCACGGTGCCGGATTCCATCGTGGAGTCGGCCAAGATTGACGGTGCGGACCAGTTCTGTATCTGGTCCAGAATCGTGCTGCCGATCTCGAAGCCGGTGATGGCTACCATTGGGATGTTTGCGGCGTTCGGTTATTGGAACGACTGGTTCCAGGCATCCCTGTATATTCAGGATAAAAATCTGCAGACACTGCAGTCTTTGCTCAACAATATACAGAAAAACATTGAATACATTGCAAACAATCCCTACGGCGGACTTTCCCTTCAGCAGTATAAGTCATCCATGCCCACGGAGAGTGTGAGAATGGCCATTGCGATTGTCATTATCGTACCGATTGCTTGTACCTATCCGTTTTTCCAGAAGTATTTCATTTCCGGCCTTACCATCGGTTCGGTGAAGGAATAAAACAATTATAATAAGGAGGAAGATTATGAAGGTGAAAAAATTATTGGCGGCAGGACTTGCGGCAGCGATGATGCTGGGGACGCTGGCAGGCTGCGGAGGCGGAAAAGAAAACAGCGGCGGCAATACCGGCGGTGAGGACAGTAAATCCCAGGAAGCGTCTGCGGAGACGAAGGAAAGTGAAAAGGAATCCGGCGGCGAGACAGCTTCCGGCGAGATCGTGAATCTGAAATGGGTGACCATCGGAAACGGAATGCCCACCAACTATGACACATGGATAACAAAGGTAAACGACTATATCGGCGAGAAAATCGGCGTCAACCTTGAGATGGAGGTCATTCCCTGGGGAGACTGGGATAACCGCCGGAATATTATCATCAGCACCAATGAACCCTATGATATTATTTTCGGAAACGGAAACAATTATCTGGCGGATATCAACCTTGGAGCTTACTATGATATCACTGACATGCTGGATGCCAATATGCCGGGGCTTAATGAGCTGATGCCTGCAAAGTATTGGGATGCGGTGAAGGTGAAGGACAGAATCTACGGTGTTCCTACCTACAAGGACAGCTCGATCAGCAACTACTCCATCTGGGACAAGGAGCTGGTGGATGAGTACAGCCTGGATGTGGCTTCCATGACGGAGCTTGCTTCCATGACGGAAACCTTTGAGACGCTGAAAGCGGATAAGAATGATTATCCCGTGTATGTAAAGAACGACGGTTTGTATTATATCTTTGACGTTTATGATCAGATCGGAGGAGGAACGCAGATTCTGGGCGTGAGATATGATGATGCGGACGGCAAGGTATGCTTTACTCTGGAAGAGCCTGATATTTACGCACAGCTTGAGATTCTCCATGACTGGTATAAAAAGGGAATCATCAATCCGGACGCTTCCGCACTGTCAGAGGGACGTGTTTACAATATGTGGAGAGTTGCACAGGGCTGGGAGTCTGCGGGAACCACGGTCTGGGGACCTCAGATGGGGAAAGAAGTAGTGGTTCAGAAACTGGGAGACACGATTCTCTCCAACGAGACCGTGAGAGGCTCTCTCAACATGATTTCCATAAATACCAAATATCCTGAAAAGTGTCTGCAGTTCCTTGACATGGTAAATACGGACACAAAGCTGCGCGACATGTTCTATTATGGAGAAGAGGGCGTGAACTTTGAGTACAATGCGGACGGCAAGGCGCACAAGATCAACGAGGAGTGGGCTATGGCAGGCTATACCCAGGGTTCCTTCTTCACCGTGACGCAGATCGACACGGATGAGTTTGATCAATGGGGCGAGATCAAGGCGCTGAACGAGGCGGCGGTATCCTCCGCTATGCTGGGCTTTAACCTTGATACCAGCGCAATCACTCACGGATCAGCTTGCAAACTGCCGCGAGATCTGGCTGCGCTACCGCAGTGAGGTGATGACCGGCGTACAGGATCCTGCGGTTGCGGTTCCCCAGATTAAGGAGGAGCTGATGAATGCGGGCTGGCAGGATGTTATGGATGAGGCGCAGAGACAGGTTGACGAATTTTTAGGCAAATAAAAGAGACGGGTGGTAGCGACGGGATGACGAGAATAATCGGAAAGGATCTGCCGAATATACCATGGCAGGATCCAAAGGGCGAAGAGAAGCTGCCGGTATGGCGTTACGATGCAAACCCTATTATTGAAAGGTTTGCCACAAAGAATTCAAACAGCATTTTTAACAGTGCGGTGGTGCCCTTCGGGGAGGGCTTTGCGGGAGTGTTCCGCTGCGACAGCAGATCTATCAGTATGGATATCTTTACGGGATTTAGTAAAGACGGCATTCATTGGGATATTTCCGATGAGCCCATTGTGTTCCGGGGGGCGGATCCGGAGGTGGCGAAAAGGGATTTCCGATATGATCCGAGAGTGTGCTTTATCGAGGACAGGTATTATATCACGTGGTGCAACGGGTATCATGAATACCCTACCATAGGGGTGGGATATACCTTTGACTTCAAAACCTTTTACCAGATGGAGAATGCGTTTTTGCCATTTAACCGCAACGGCGTGCTGTTTCCGAGAAAAATAAACGGAAACTATTATATGCTGAGCCGGCCCAGCGACAACGGGCACACCCCCTTCGGGGACATCTTCCTGAGCGAGAGCCCGGATCTTACGTACTGGGGACGTCACAGATACGTGATGGGTGCGATAAGGGGTGATCTTTCGGCATGGCAGTGCACCAAGATCGGTGCCGGGAGCGTTCCCATTGAGACGGAGGATGGCTGGCTTCTGATCTATCACGGCGTGATTAATACCTGCAACGGGTTTGTGTACCGGATGGGGTGTGCGCTTCTGGATCTTAAGGAGCCATGGAGGGTGAAAAAGAGGACCAGAAATTATATTCTGGGACCTCATGAATTATACGAATGCGTGGGAGACGTGCCAAACGTGGTGTTCCCCTGTGCCGCTCTTACGGATGCGGCCACGGGAAGAATCGCAATCTATTACGGATGTGCGGACACGGTGACCGGACTTGCGTTTACGACAGCGGACCGTTTGATGGAATACATGGAATAGATTCCATACAAAGACAGGCCGCCGCAAAATGAAGAGTGAGATACCTGCTTTGCTTTGCGGCGGCCCTTTTGCGGCATTATGGGAGGCTTTCGCAGTCGGATTCCGGTGCCGCCGGATATATAGAAAGGAAACGACCCGGCAGAGGGCGTACAAGGAGGCGGAAATGCAGTTTTTAGACAAAAGGGTCAAGGTAATCTGCGAGGAGCTGAAAAAGCTGAGGGTGAAGCAGACATTTGCGATGGATAACTGGAAGTACAGGGAAGGGAATTTCATAAGGCCGGAGGATGCCGCGGCCTGTGAGGAAACGGAGCCCGGCAAAGAGGTGTGGGAGGACTTTGACTGCCAGACCATGCACTGGTATGGAAAGGACCGCCATTACTGGTTCAGGACGGTTTACACGGTTCCGAGAGAGCTTGACGGGAAGCGTATGTGGTTTCATGTGCGCACACAGATCGATGAGTGGGACGATGCAAAGAATCCTCAGTTTCTGCTGTTTGTGAACGGGGAGGCGGTGCAGGGAATTGACATGAACCACAGGGAGGTGTTCCTTAATCCCTGTGCGAAGGCGGGTGAGGAGATCACGCTGGAGCTGCAGGCTTATACCGGAATTCTTCACAGCGAATTTAATCTCATCACACAGATGCAGGAGATTGATTAGAGAATCGAGAAGCTCTACTATGACCTGTGGGTGCCCCTTGCGGCATTCACCCGGATGGAGGAGGATGACAAGAACCGAAGGGATATCGAGGAGATCCTGAATCAAACGGTGAATTTTCTGGATCTGAGAACCCCCTACTCGGAAGAGTTCTACCGCACGCTGGATGAGGCGTCTGCGTATATCGAGGAGGCGCTGTATTCAAAGCGGGCAGGTTACAGTGATGTGATTGCCACCTGTATCGGGCATACCCATATCGACGTTGCCTGGTGGTGGACTGTGGCCCAGACCAGGGAAAAGGTGGCAAGAAGCTTTGCCACGGTGCTTAAGCTCATGGAGGAATACCCCAATTACAGGTTTATGTCCAGCCAGCCTCAGCTCTATGCGTTCCTGAAGGAACGCTATCCGGAGCTGTACGAAAAGGTGAAGGAACGCATCCGGGAAAAACGCTGGGAGCCGGAGGGCGGCATGTGGGTGGAGGCGGACTGCAACCTGACCTCCGGAGAGTCCCTGGTGCGCCAGTTTATGCACGGAAAGCGGTTTTTCCGGGAGGAGTTCGGGGTGGATAACCGGATTCTCTGGCTGCCGGACGTGTTCGGGTATTCCGGAGCCCTGCCCCAGATCATGAAAAAGTGCGGGATCGACTATTTCATGACCACGAAGCTTGCCTGGAACCAGTTTAACAAGGTGCCCTATGACACTATGATGTGGAGGGGAATCGACGGGACGCAGGTACTGACTCACCTTGTTACGACTCTGGGAGTGGAGCAGCCTGTTTCCAATTTCTTCACCACCTACAACGGAATGCTTCATCCGGATGCCATCATGGGCGGATGGATGCGCTACCAGAATAAGGACATTAACAATGATATCCTGATCTCCTACGGCTACGGGGACGGAGGCGGCGGCCCTACCAGGGAGATGCTGGAGACATCCCTCCGTATGGAAAAGGGGGTTAAGGGAATTCCCAAGGTGAGACAGGAATTTGCCCGAACCTACTTTGATGAGCTGAAAGAAAGGGTGGAGAAGGACAGACGTCTTCCGGTGTGGGAGGGAGAGCTGTACTTTGAGTACCACAGGGGAACTCTGACCTCCATGGGAAGAAACAAACGTTCAAACCGCAAGTCCGAGCTTGGGCTTATGGATTTGGAGCTGCTGTCCGTGCTTGCGTCAGGGACTATGAATTATCCCGCATCCGAGCTGGACTCCATGTGGAAGGTGGTGCTGCTCAACCAGTTCCACGACATTCTGCCCGGCTCCTCCATTCGGGAGGTGTACGAGGTCACGGGGGAAGAGTACGCACAGCTTGCGGGGCAGCTCTCTTCCATGACCGAAGAGCGCATGAGAGCCATTGCCGGGCCGGGCGGCGGGATAACGGTCTTTAACACCACGGGAAAGCGGCGGGACGACGTGGTCAGTCTTGAGGGCTTTACCGGCGGGGCGCTTATGGACGGTGAGGGAGAAGTATACCCGGTTCAGAGAACGGCGAACGGAGCGGTTGTGTATGTGAAGAACATTCCCTCGAAGGGCTACAAGTCCTTTGCCGTGGTGGATTCGGCGGCTGACACCGGGACGCTGTGTCCGTTTGAGCTGACAGATGATTATGAGCTGGAAACTCCTTTCTACAAGGTAAAGCTGGATAATCAGGGAATGTTTACCAGCATTTACGACAAGGAGAATGACCGCGAGGTAGTGCAGGAGGGGCACAGGGCAAATCTGCTTCGGATGTACGAGGACAAACCGATTTACTTTGATAACTGGGACATTGACATTTATTATACGGAAAAATTCTGGGATGTTGATCAGGTGGAACGCATGGAGTGGACGGAGCTTGGCCCGGTGAGGGCGGTTCTTTCCATAACAAGGAAAGCGTCGAATTCCGTGATTGATCAGGAAATCATTTTCTATGCAAAGAGCCGGAGGATTGAGTTCGTAACCCATGTGGACTGGAAGGAGCACCAGACGCTGCTCAAGGTGCATTTCCCGGTGGCGGTGCATACGGACGAGGCCACATTTGACGTGCAGTTCGGAAACCTGACCCGGAAGACCCATCAGAATACCAGCTGGGACGTGGCCCGGTTTGAGAGCTGCGGACAGAAGTGGATGGACCTCTCCGAGGGACATTACGGAGTGTCTCTGCTCAACGACTGTAAGTACGGCCATTCCGTGAAGGATTCCAATATGGCTCTGACCCTGATCAAATCAGGCATTGAACCCAATCCGGTGGCGGATCAGGAGGAGCATGTGTTTACCTATTCCATCTATCCCCATGCGGAAGGGTGGCGGGCAGCAGGCACCGTGGAGGAGGCCTATAAGCTGAACCAGCCTCTGCTGGCCCGGATCGGGACGGAACCGGGAAAGGAGTATTCCTTTGCCTGTGCGGACCGGAAAAATGTGATTCTGGAGACGGTTAAGAGAGCCGAGGACGGAGAGGGAACCGTAATCCGTATGTATGAATCAGAGAATGCACTGACCAAAACAAAGCTGACCGTAAATGCTCCCTTTGAGCAGGCCTGGATCTGCAATCTTCTGGAAGAGAGGGAAAGGCAGGCCGCGGTTTGCGGAAATGAAATAGAAGTTGTGCTTAAGCCTTACGAGGTGGTTACGGTATTGATCAAGTGAAAGGAAAAGATAAATGACAGGAATAAAAAATAAGAAATGGATCAGCATTCTTCTTGCGGCGGCTATGACGCTTGGGATGACCGGCTGCTCCGGCAGCGCTGAAAAGGAGCCTGCCGTGGAGACAACGGCTGTGGAGGAAGAAGGTCGGGAAAGCGCCCAGGCCCAGGAGACTGAGGCGGAGGAAGAGGAGACCGCCGGGGAAGAGGAACAGGAGAATGCGCAGGCGGCACAGTATTCGGTGACGGAGGAAAATGATAACAAGGAGCTTACCATGAACCGTCAGCCGGAATCCTCCTACTGGTTTCCCGCGGGACTTCTTGAGTGGAAGGCGGAGGAGGACGAGGACCTGCGGTTTAACGTAAGCAGCGTGCCTCTTGCAAAGCGCGCGGATCTTGCGGAGCTCGAGACTGTGAATTCCACGCAGAATAAGGACACGAAGGTGATGGCGGTTTCCATCATGAACGGCAGTACCAGCGGGAATTCTCCCCACGGACTGAATAAGATGAACGCAAACACCTTCTCCTACTGGCAGTATGTGGATCTTCTGGTTTACTGGGGCGGTTCCTCGGGGGAGGGCCTGATCGTGGCACCCAGTGCGGACGTGGTGGATGCCGGACACAGGAACGGCGTGAAGGTGATCGGAACCATATTTATGCCCCAGGCGGCTCACGGCGGAAAGATGCAGTGGCTTGAGGATCTCCTCACCAGAAAGGAAGACGGAAGCTATCCGGTGGCCGACAAGCTGATCGAGGTTGCGGATGTCTATGGGTTTGACGGCTGGTTTATGAATCAGGAGACCGAGGGCACGGATGAGGAACCTCTGACAGCGGATCATGCCGCAAGGATGCGGGAATTCCTTTCCTACTATAAGGAGAAGGCTCCGGAGCTGGAGCTGATCTATTATGATTCCATGACAGTGGACGGCAAGATGGACTGGCAGAATGCGCTGACTGAGAAAAATGCGGCTTACCTCATGAATGAGGACGGAGAGGCCGTTGCGGACGAGATGTTTTTGAATTTCTGGTGGACTACCGAGAAGCTTGCCGGGGAGGAGCTGCTTAAGGCCTCCGCCGGGCTGGCGAAGGAGAAGGGAATCGACCCTTACGATCTGTATGCGGGAGTTGACATCCAGAGCAACGGATATGACACGCCTGTCAGGTGGGATTTGTTTGAGAATCCGGAGGGCGGCACCTATACTTCTCTGGGGCTCTACTGTCCCAGCTGGGCGTACTTTTCGGCAGGTACCGTGCAGGATTTCTGGAAGCAGGAGAATAAACTGTGGGTGAATTCCAAGGGGGATCCCTCTTATGAGGCGGATGTCAGCGGAGATGATACGCAGTGGAGGGGCGTTTCCGCTTACGTGGTGGAGCGGACTGCGGTTACAGAGCTTCCCTTTGTGACAAACTTCTGCATGGGCAACGGCTATGGGTTCTATAAGAACGGACAGCTGATCAGTATGCTGGACTGGAACAACCGGAGCGTGTCGGATATTCTGCCCACCTACCGTTATATCATTGAGAACGGCGAGGGGAACACTCTTGCGGCGGATCTGGACGTGGGAGACGCTTACTATGGCGGCAACAGTCTGATTCTGCGCGGAGACGTGAAGGAGGATACGGAATCCGTGATCAAGCTTTACAGCGCCGACCTTGACGCACAGGAGCAGATGATCTTTACCACGGCGGCAAAGGTGAGAGGCCCCGAGGTGGCGCTGGATGCGGTGCTTGCCCTGGACGACGGCTCCGAAGTCATTTTGGAAGGAGATAAGAAGGTAGGGGAAGAGTGGACGGTGGTATCCTACGATGCGGCCTCTCTTGCAGGAAAGACGATAAAGACAATCTCCTACAGAATAAAGGCCGGCGAGGATGCAAACGGGCTGCAGCTGCGTCTGGGAAATATCACCATGGCAGGGCCGGAGAGCTTTGAGAGCGCCAGTGTGAGCAATGTGCAGGTTCTTGACAGCGAGTTTGACGAGGACGGCATGTATGCGGGTGTGCGTCTGGCCTGGGAGAGTGATGTGGATTCAGAGTATTATGAGATCTACCGCATGAACCAGGACGGGACGAAATCCTTCCTTGGCGTTTCGAATACGGACAGCTTTTACATCAACACTCTGCCCCGGACGGACGAGACCAACAAATCCGAGTTCGAGGTGGTTCCGGTTAACGGACTGCTGGAGGAGGGAAGCGGAAGCGCGGTTGTCATGGACTGGCCGGATAACAGCATTCCCAAGGCGGCGTTTACGGCGGATGTCACACTGGCGGCACCGGGGCAGACCATAACCTTTACCAGTCTCTGCTCTCAGAACACCCAGAAGGTGACGTGGACGCTGACAGGCTCTGATACGGAGAGCGCACAGGGCGATACGGTCTCCGTCACTTATCCGGAGGCGGGCATCTACGGCGTTTCCATCAAGGCCGAAAACGAATCCGGAAGCGGGGAGGCATCCCATGAGAGCTATATTGTGATCACGGACAGCGCTGCGCAGGGCCTTGTGCTCCTGTCACAGGGAGCTGCCACGGAGGCGGATACTTACGTGAATGACAATGAAGCGCCCCAGTTTGCGGTGGACGGCGATATCAGCAAGAAGTGGTGTGCGACGGGAGGAGCGCCTCACGAGATCACCATTGACCTTGGAGAGGTGAGAGCGGTCAGCGCCGTGGATATCAGCCACGCAGAGGCAGGCGGCGAGAGCGCCGACATGAACACCAAGTCCTACGCTATTTATGTGAGTGAGGACGGAGGAGCCTTTGAGGAGGTAAGGAGCGTGACCAGGAACACGGCGGGGACGACCCACGATACCTTCGCACCGGTGAACGCCCGGTTTGTGAAGCTTGTGGTGAACAAACCAACCCAGGGTAGCGACAGTGCGGCCCGGATCTATGAAATCGAGGTATACGGACTGGAAGCGGCAATGGAATAAGATTGTGAAATAGTAGACAGGATCAGGGAAGATTTCCGGACAGGAGGAGGTCTTCCCTGATTTTTTACATAATATTTTTCAATTAGCGGTGGAAATTACATGTACGGTTCGGTAAAATAAAGGAAATTGTGAGCCCGGTAAAACGGGCGGACAGGAGGCGGATATGCATTTTTTGGACAAAAGGGTCAGGGTAATCTGCGAGGAGCTCAAGAGGCTTAAGGTAAAGCAGAGCTTTGCAATCGACGGCTGGAAGTACAGGGAGGGATTTTTCATCCGGCCCGAGGATGCGGCGGTTGGCGCATGGGAGGATTTTGACTGCAATACCATGCACTGGTACGGGAAGGACCGCCATTACTGGTTTAAGACTGTCTATCAGGTGCCGCAGGAGCTTGAGGGAAAGAGAATGTGGCTCTATGTGTGTACCCAGATTGAGGGATGGGATGCCAAGAATCCTCAATTTCTGCTGTTTGTAAACGGGGAGGCGGTGCAGGGGATCGATATGAACCACAGGGAGGTGTTCCTGTGTCCCTGTGCAAAGGCGGGAGAGGAGCTTGCACTGGATCTGCAGGCCTATACCGGAATCGACCATCAGGAATTCAGCCTGGTGGTCAGGCTGATGGAAATTGATGAGAAGATTGAGAAGCTGTATTATGATCTGTGGGTTCCGCTCTCGGCCTTTGGCAGGATGGAGGAGGACGACAGAAACCGGAAGCAGATCGAGGAGATCCTGAATAATACGGTGAATTTTCTGGATCTGCGCATGCCTTACTCGGAGGAATTTTACCGCACTGTGGATGAGGCGTCGGCCTATATTGAGAAGGCTCTGTATTCGGAGATGACGGGCTTTAGTGACGTGATCGCCACCTGTATCGGACATACCCATATCGACGTTGCCTGGTGGTGGACTGTGGCCCAGACCAGGGAAAAGGTGGCAAGAAGCTTTGCGACTGTGCTTAAGCTCATGGAGGAATATCCGAATTACAAATTTATGTCCAGCCAGCCCCAGCTCTACGTGTTCCTGAAGGAACGCTATCCGGAGCTGTACGAAAAGGTGAAGGAACGCATCCGGGAAAAACGCTGGGAGCCGGAGGGCGGCATGTGGGTGGAGGCGGACTGCAACCTGACCTCCGGGGAGTCCCTGGTGCGCCAGTTTATGCACGGGAAGCGTTTCTTCCGGGAGGAGTTCGGGGTGGACAACCGGATCCTCTGGCTGCCGGACGTGTTCGGCTATTCCGGAGCCCTGCCCCAGATCATGAAAAAGTGCGGGATCGACTATTTCATGACCACCAAGCTTGCCTGGAACCAGTTCAACAAGGTGCCCTATGACACCATGAGATGGAGGGGGATCGACGGCACGGAGGTGCTGACCCATCTGATCACAACGCTGGACGTGGAGCAGCCTGTTGCCAACTTCTTCACCACCTATAACGGAATGCTCCATCCGGGCGCTGTCATGGGCGGATGGATGCGCTACCAGAATAAGGACATTAATAACGATATCCTGATCTCCTACGGCTATGGGGACGGGGGCGGCGGCCCTACCAGGGAGATGCTGGAAACCTCTGTCCGTATGGAGAAGGGGGTCAAGGGGATTCCGAAGGTGAGGCAGGAGTTTGCCCGCACCTACTTTGACGAGCTGAAGGATCGTGTGGAAGGAAACAAAAGGCTTCCTGTGTGGGAAGGGGAGTTCTATTTTGAATACCACAGGGGAACGCTGACCTCCATGGGAAGGAACAAGCGGGCCAACCGCAAGTCCGAGCTTGGACTTATGGATCTGGAGCTGTTGTCCGTGCTGGCGCAGGATACCGTGGATTATCCGGCATCCGAGCTGGATTCCATGTGGAAGGTGGTGCTGCTGAACCAGTTCCACGATATCCTGCCGGGATCCGCCATCCGGGAAGTGTATGAGGTGACCAGGGAGGAGTACGGACAGCTTGCTGAAAAGCTTGCGGATATGGGAGAGCGGCGCAGGAGAGCCATTGCGGGCGAGGGCGATGCCGTAATGATTTTCAATACCACCGGAAAAGAGCGCGACGACGTAGTAAGCCTTGGCGCTTTTGCGGGAGAAGCTCTGAGAGATGATGCGGGTGAGGTATACCCGGTTCAGAGAACGGAAAACGGGGCAGTGGCTTATGTGAAAAACATTCCTTCCAAGGGCTATAAGTCCTTTGCCGTGTTGGATGCGGTGCCGGCTTTGGTTGAAAGCGATGCGAATGCCGTTCCCTTCCGCTTGATCAATGAGCGCAGGCTGGAAACGCCGTTTTATACGGTAAAGCTGGATGAACAGGGAATGTTCACCAGCGTCTATGATAAAGAAAACGACCGTGAGGTGATACAGGAGGGGCACAGGGCCAATCTTTTTCGGATGTATGAGGACAAACCGATTTACTATGACAACTGGGATATTGATATCTTTTACACGGAAAAGTTCTGGGATGTGGATCAGGTGGAGCGGATGGAGTGGACGGAGCTTGGCCCGGTGCGGGCGGTTCTCGCCATTACAAGAAAAGCTTCAAATTCCGTGATCAACCAGGAAATTATCTTCTATGCGCAGAGCCGGAGGATCGATTTCGTAACCCATGTGGACTGGAAGGAGCATCAGACATTGCTCAAGGTACATTTTCCGGTGGCCGTGCACACGGACGAGGCCACATTTGACGTGCAGTTCGGGAACCTGACCCGCAAGACCCACCAGAACACCAGCTGGGATGTGGCCCGGTTTGAGAGCTGCGGACAGAAGTGGATGGATCTCTCCGAGGGCAACTATGGCGTTTCGCTGCTCAACGACTGTAAATACGGGCATTCCGCGAAGGATTCCGATATGGCCCTTACCCTGATCAAGTCCGGGATCGAGCCGAACCCGGTAACGGATCAGGAGGAGCATGTGTTTACCTATGCCATCTATCCCCATGCGCAGGGCTGGCGGGCGGCAGGCACCGTGGCGCAGGCCTATAAGCTGAACCAGCCGCTGCTCGTGCAGACGGGAGCGCAGGCGGGGAAGAATTATTCCCTTGCGTCCGTAGACAGATCCAATGTGGTGATCGAGACCATCAAACAGGCGGAGAGCGGAGAGGGAATCGTGATCCGTATGTATGAATCGGAGAATTCCCTGACAAAGGCGAAGCTGACGGTAAACAGGCCTTTCGAAAAGGCCTGGGTCTGCAATCTTCTGGAAGAGGAAGAGAGCGAGGGCCATGTGGAGGGACAAGTGATTGACGTAACATTAAAGCCCTATGAGGTGGTTACGGTGAAGATTTGCTGATAAGGAAAGTCCGGTTAGCAAGTGAGAAAGGCGGAAAGGAATCGGTTCCTGTCTATCTCATTTCGCTGGTTGAACATAAGAGCCGGGTGGATTATAATGTATCCATGCAGCTGCTTCGGTATATGGTCTGTATCTGGAATGAATACGGAAAGGAGCTCAAAGGCAAAGACGAAGAGCTTCAAAGGGCTCTTGCGAGGGAAGCTGAAAACCGTATTAAGCTGGTGATCGACACGTTACGGGAGCTTGATCTGCCGAAGGAGCAGATTACAGCCATGCTTATGAAAAAATGCGGACTTGACAGGGAAGAGACGGCTAAGAGAGTGGAGCTTTGACGAAATGAAAAGATGGATCAGGATTATCTTTATTACAGCGGCAATTTTTTTGGGCTTGTCTGTTCTTCTGGCAGGAAGCATTATCTATACAACGAAGTACCGTGTTACAGTGATTGACAGACAGGTATCCCCGGATGGCAGGGGCGAGGTCACGCTGCGGATGAAAGGCGAGCCGGAGTGGCCATTTGGTTCGGCTTATGGGGATATTGTGTTTCGGTATGATGGGGAAGAGCGGGCGCAGATAAACATTGCGATTCGGGACGACGGGGCGATGCTGCGGCCGGACAGCTGGAAGCCGGAATGGGGAGAGGCAGGTGTCAGGATCACCCTGACTGGCAGCGAGCAGGAGGATGAGGTCATCTGCCTGTTGTATGACGGTTTGCGGACAGAGGATCCCGGTCTTTTACAGCTTGCCGGGGAGGACGCAGAGCCCGATGCCAGGATGGAACGTAAGTAGGAAATAATCCGTACCTGTTCATAAATCTACGCATTTGGTAAAATATTCCTTAAAGATGAATGGAGATTCATCCGTGCTTTGACAAAAAAATCCACCTAACAGTTTCTGCTAAGTGGATGTCCCCTCTGGTCGTTTGGTACGACAGTTTTCCGGTATTGTTTCTGACCAGGGCAATAGTGGAAGAATATCTTCTTTTGTCGGAAATGGGGCCAAATCTTTCATCTTTTCCAATATGTAGGTCAGATAATTATAGGGCTTGAGTCCGTTCAGGATCGCCGTTTCCGTTATGCTGTATACGGTTGCGCTGGCCTCCGCTCCTTTGATACTCTTGGAAAACAGCCAGTTGCGGCGTCCTACCGCAAAGTTCTTAATGGCTCTCTCAGCGACCGTATTGTCGATACTCAAATGTCCGTCATCCAAGTATCTTCTTAAGTATTGTTCCTGGTTTATCGTGTACAATACCGCTTCCCCTATTTTCGATGATCTGTCTGCTGCATCCTCCAGGGAATGCAGCCACTCAAAGAAGGCATCTAAAAGCGGTTTTGACTGCTTCTGACGCTCGGTATATTTTTCCTCCGGCGATTTGCCGCGGAGCATTTCTTCTATCTTATAGAGCATGCCGATCCGCTCCATTGCCTGATATGCAGTTGTTTCTTTCAGCCGCTCTTTGGTGAAATCCTTTTTCAATGTTGTAAGGGCTTCATCAAAGCGCCGCCTTGCATGGGCCATACACCCTGTCACGGTGATCTTCTCCGGGAGACTATGGTACGCCTGGTATCCATCACAGGTAAGATAACCCTCAAATGTATCTCCCAGAAACTCCACCGGGTGGCAGCCGCCCCGGGTTCTCTCATACTGGAAGAGTACCATTCTCGGAGATCCACTGTTCTCATCCGTAAGATACACCCACATCCAGTTCTGTGTCGTACCTTTCTGCTCCGGTTCGTCTATGACCTGGATCCGCGTCTCGTCGCCATGGACATACCTACTGCAAAGGAATTCCTCCTTCATCAGGTCATAGACCGGCTGGAGATACCGCCCGGCACACAGGATGATCCAGTTTGCCATCGTTTTGGTTGACAGATTCAGATCATACCGCGCAAATTCCCGCTCCTGGCGTGCAAGCGGCATCCCATTTACATATTTGGCGTTCATGATACCCGCAACCAGGGACGGTGTGGCGACACTCCCTTTCATAAGTGCCTGGGCCTTCTCTGGCCGCCGCATTTTTCCGCATTTTGGACAGCCGTAAATATATGTGACCTCTTCCACGACTTCGAAACGGGCCGGAATAAATTTCAGATATTTCACTTTCTCTGTCGTCACTACCTTGTATTTCGTCCCGCATTCCGGGCAGAAGCGTTCTTCCCCTTCCAGTTTATGTTCGATCACCTCTGTCGTTTCAAAAGAAGAAAGATCTTCTTCCTTTTTTCCGGCAGGTTTTTTGCGCTTGTAAGAGTTCGGATGGATCTCTTCCGTTTCCGGTTCCGCTGCATTCGGATCCGCTTCCTGCTCGGCCTCATTGAACAGGTTCATCTGCGTATATCCGTCCGCATATTTTTCACTGGAAGCACCAAAACGTTTCCGCCGGGCAAGCGTCAGCCGGTCAGAAAGCAGCGCATTCATGAACTCCAGCTCCTTCATTTTTTCCGTCAGGAGCCGGATCTTGGTTTCCTGCTTTTGCCGATGTGCCTGCATGGTTGTAAGCAGTGTGATCATATTTTCTTTGGTCATTTCCTGTAATTGTTTCTCGGAAAAAAGCGGTTCCATAGTCCGGTGCTCCTGTCTGTTTTAAGCTGAGAAAAGTATACCATAAAACCGCGCTGTTTTCGAGGGAAAACACTTCAGAAAAACAGAGGAAAAATCGCTGAAAACCCAGTGATTTTCAGCTTTTTGCGAATTGACAGACTCCGTTTTTGGCTAGATG
>Ga0137310_101243_pt1 | contig 16314 bp, 17 predicted proteins | sample NAcewiD2O_June_2_FD_97183 | JGI IMG/M metagenome (GOLD analysis project Ga0137310, IMG submission 97183) | Mouse cecal microbial communities from Vienna, Austria - N-Acetylglucosamine amended D2O_June | ecosystem: Host-associated > Mammals > Digestive system > Large intestine > Cecum | place...
AGGTGCGGGTGGTGCGGGACGGCATCATCGTGGCGGACGACAAGATCGCCTCCCTGCGGCGCTTTAAGGACGACGTGAAGGAAGTGGCCGACGGCTACGACTGCGGCATCACCCTGGAGAAATTCTCCGACATCAAGCAGGGCGATATTCTCGAGGCCTATGAGATGGAGGAGTATCGGGATTGATCATCTGGCGCCTGATAAAGAAAATTGTGTTGATGTGGGACCCTGACTTTACAAAGGTCACGTTATTTGAACGAATATCACTCTGGAAAGCGCAACGGGCATATGCCCGGGGCGAATACTATACGGATGCGGACATCAACTGGGGAGACGACTGAAAAGGAGGCACAGCCATGCCAGGACACAAACTAGGACGCGTCACCGAGGACGTGAGCCGGGAGCTCTCCGCCATTCTCCGGGAGCTGAAGGACCCCCGGGTGACCGGGTGCCTTTTAAGCGTGGTGCGGGTGGAGGTCACCAACGACCTCTCCTACTGCACCGCCTATATCAGCACCGTGGAGGGCATGGAGCGCTCCAAAGAGGCGGCGGCGGGGCTCAAGTCGGCGGCGGGGTACATCCGCCGGGAGCTGGGACACAGGCTCAAGCTGCGCCATGTGCCGGAGCTGATCTTCAAGCCCACGGATTCCATCGAGTACGGGGCAAGCATCTCCAAAATGCTCCACGACCTGGACATTCCCGAGGCCCCAAAGGAGGACGAAGAATGATTCCTTTTGACCAAGACCGCGATTGTATGGAGGCGGCCAAGCTCATAGAGAGCTGGGACGATATTTTAGTCGTCTGCCACGCGAACCCGGACGGGGACGCGTTGGGCTCCATGCTGGGCCTGGTGCGGGGCCTGCGCTCTATGGGCAAGCGGGCGGGCTGGTACTGCGCGGACCCTGCCCCTCAAAAATTTGCCTATCTCTTCGAGGGCCTGGAGCCCCTGAATTTTACTCCCGCCCATGTTCTTACGGTGGACGTGGCGGACCAGAAGCTGCTGGGGGACGCCTGGGAGAAATTCGGGGATAAAATCGAGCTGGCCATTGACCACCACGGCACCCACAAGCCCTTTGCCCCCGCCCGCTGGGTGTGTGGGGAGTATGCGGCCACGGCGGAGATGATCTGGTGCCTGCTGGATATGATGGGCTATAACCCCCAGAAAGCGCACCCCAGCCAGGAGGATGTGAAGACGGCTCAATGCATTTACACGGGCGTCGCCACGGACACGGGCTGCTTCCTCTTCCAGAATACCACATGGTTCTCCCATATGGTTGCCGCCTCCATTCAGAGGATAGGTGTGGACGTGAGCGAAATAAACCGCGGCCTGTTTGAGACCAAGAGCCTGGCCTATTTTCAGGCCGAGCGGCGTATGCTGGAGGGCATGGAGCTGTTCGGCGGGGGCAAGGCGGCTATGGCGCTGCTGCCCCAGTCCCTCTATGCCGAGACCGGGGCCCGGGAGGACGAGGTGGATGCCGCCGTGGGCCAGCTCCGGCAGATTGAGGGTGTGCTGGTGGGAGTCTCCATCAAGGAGAAGCCCAACGGCGAAATCAAGGCCTCCCTGCGCACCAACCCCCCGGCCAACGCTTCGGCCATTGCCCAGCGCTTTGGGGGCGGCGGCCACGCGGGGGCGGCGGGCTGCACTCTGGACGGTATGGACATGGCACAGGCCCGCCTGGCCATGATGAGAGCCTGCGAGGACTATTTGGCGGAATTGGAGGAAGCGAATGGATAAACAGTGGGAACAGGAGGCCATCCGGCGGGGCCGGGAGTTTATGATGTCCGTCTGCGGCTCGCCGGAGGAACAGAGCTATGAGTCCGACCAGGACAAAAAGCTGCCCCAGCCTCCCCTGTGCAAGGCCCCCATGGCAGAGGCCTCTTTGGAGCTGCCCCGGGACTTCGACCGGCTGGAACGAGAGGGGGACGTTTTTCACGTGATGATGTCCCGGGAGAGCAGCCGGAACTACACCCAGGAGGCCATGAGCCTGCGGGAGCTCTCCTTTCTTCTGTACATGAGCCAGGGAATCAAAACCATCGCTGGCAACGGGTATGCCACCAAGCGCCCGGTCCCCTGCGGCGGGGCCCGGCATCCCTTTGAGACCTACCTGCTGGTCCAGAACGTGGAGGGCCTGGAGGCAGGAATCTACCACTACCTGCCCCTGACCCACAGCCTGGAACGGCTGGAAGCCCTGGCTCCGGAGGAGGTCCCTCCCCTGATGGTCCGCACCATGTTCGGCCAGGGCTGGACCAGCCGCTCCAATGTGATCTTCTTTTGGTCCTTCACCGGCTACCGGGCCGAGTGGCGCTATGGGCCTTTTGCCCACAAGATCAACCTGATCGACCTGGGCCATGTGGGCGAGAACCTGTACCTGGCCTGCGCGGCCCTGGGCCTGGGGACCTGCGGCATTGGCTATTATAATCAGAAGCTGTGTGATGAAATCTTCCGGCTGGACGGAGAGGAAGAGTTTACCGTCTACTCCCAGACCGTGGGCACGGTGAAGCCCAAGGAAGGGGAGCGGCCGGACTACATGCGGCTGATCAAGGAACTGGATCTATCATGAACGGCGTGATTGTTTTGGACAAACCCTCCGGCTTCACCTCTTTCGACGCGGTGGCCGTGGCGCGGGGATTGACAAAAGAGAAGAAAACCGGCCACACCGGCACCCTGGACCCCATGGCCACCGGCGTGCTGCCCCTGCTGCTGGGCCGGGCGGCCAAGGCCTCCAGCCTGCTGCCGGACACGGAAAAGGAATATGTGGCCGGGTTCCGGCTGGGCCAGCGCTTTGACACCGGAGACATAACCGGTTCTCTGGTGGAGGAGGACCACAAGACGGTTTCCCCCCAGGCTCTGGAGCAGGCGCTGGCGGGCTTTCGGGGAGCCATTGAACAGGTGCCGCCCATGTACTCGGCGGTGTCGGTGCAGGGCCAGAGGCTCTACCAGCTGGCCCGCAAGGGCATAGAGGTGGACCGGCCCGCCCGGGCGGTGTTCATCCACAGCCTGACTTTGGAACACTACGACCCAGCCTCCCGAGAGGGGGTGCTGCGGGCGGCCTGTTCCAAGGGGACCTACATCCGCACCCTGATTGAGGATGTGGCCCGGGCGGCTGGGTCCTGCGGAACCATGACCTCCCTGCGCCGGACCCGGGCCTGCGGCTTCGGCCTGGAAGAGGCGGTGAGCCTGGACCATCTGCGGGAGCTGGCGGCAAAGGGCGCTCTCGGCACCGTGCTGCTGCCTGTGGAGACGCTCTTCCGCGAGTACCCCCAGGCGCAGGTCAGCAGGCCCCAGGCGGTGCGCTTTGCCAACGGCGGGGCGCTGGACATGAAGCGGCTGCGCCTGCCCCGCATCACCCTGCCAGAGGGCCAGCCCCTCCGGCTCTATGGGCCGGAGGGGGTCTTTCTAGGCCTAGCCGCTGTGGATGGGGAGGCTGGCCAGCTGAAATTTTTGAAGCGGTTCGCGGAGGACCAGCCCAAGGAAGGAGACTGCTGATGGAGAGTTTTGAGAACCTGCGCTTTGCCCCCCAGGCCCCCTGCTCCCTGGCCTTGGGGGCTTTTGACGGGCTGCACCCAGGACATTTGGCTGTAATCAAAGCCGCTTTGCAAGGCGGGCTTCCGGCGGCGGTGTTCACCTTCCCCAGCGCCCCTTCCGGGGAGCCTGCCGTGGTCACCGGGGAGGACAAGGCCCGCCTGCTGGCTGGGCTGGGCGTGGGCCGGGTCTACTCGGTGGAGTTTGAGGCCCTGCGGAATATGGAGGCCTCGGGCTTTGTGGAACAGGTGCTCTTCCAAAAAATAAACGCCCGCCGGCTTTGCTGTGGAGAAGATTTCCGCTTTGGCCGGGGCGCGGCGGGAGATACGGCGCTGCTCCGCGCCCTGTGCGAAAGCCGGGGGGTGGAGCTCCAGGTGGTCCCGCCGGTAAAGCTGGACGGAGAGAAAATCAGCTCCACCCGCATCCGCCAAGCGGTGGAGGCGGGGGAGATTCCCCAGGCCAACCGGCTCCTGGGCCGGCCGTTTGGCTTTGCCCTGGAGGTAATCCACGGCAACCACATCGGCAGGGGCCTGGGCACACCCACCATTAACCAGGCCCTGCCCTCGGGCTTCGTCCTGCCCCGATTTGGGGTATACGCCGCCTGGTGCCAGGTGGAGGGGGCCTTTTATTACGGCGTGTGCAACATAGGGGTTAAGCCCACCGTGGGCTCGGACCGGGTGCTGGCGGAAACCTGGATGCCGGAATTCCAGGGGGATGTATATGGCCACCGGGTGCGGCTCTTCCTGCTGGACTTTATCCGGCCGGAGCGAAAATTTGCCGGGCTGGAGGAACTGAAGCGGGAGATTTTCCGCAACGCCCAAGCCGCCCGGGCCATTACCCAGGCCATGCCCCCGGAGAAGCTGGGGCCGCTGAGAGAATCCTTTGCGGAACGTGCATAAAACAAAAAAGACTGGCGCGGCATCCACCGTGCCAGTCTTTTTTATTTGATTCCATATCACATAGGAAAGCCCTTAGCCCATCATGGCCCGTACATGGTTCAGGCTTGTCTCCAGGCAGTCAAAGGGGCTGCCCTGGCACAGGTCCTGTTCCACCAGCAGATGCTTTACCCCACAGCGGGAAGCCGCCTGCAAAATGGCCGGGAAGTTCAAGTTGCCCTCGCCCACCGGGGCCATAATTGGCTCATAGCCCTGCACGGCCATGTCCTTTAGGTGGATGCAGGGAATGCGCCCGCTAAGCTTTTCCATCCACTCCACTGGGTTCGCGCCGCCCATCTGGACCCAATAGGTGTCCAGGGTAAAGCCCAGCTCTTGGGGGGCAAAGGCTTCCAGCAGGGAGTCCATGACCAGCTTGCCATCAAACTTCTGGAACTCCAGGTTATGGTTGTGGTACATAAGCAGCTTGCCCGCGGCGGCAATCTTTTTGGCGGGCTCCCGGTAGTCCTCAGCAAAATGCCAGAACCAGGCGGGAGAGCGGTACTTTTGGGGCATCATGCCAATGCCGATGTAATCGCAGCCATAGAGCTCATGCTCCTGGATGACAGCCTCTGTGTCGTTTAGAATGCGGTTGGGGTCCGTATGGGTCAGCACAATGGAGAGGCCATGCTTGCCGCAGAGTTCCCGGACCGTCTGGGGGGCAATGGGCCCAATGGCGGAGAGCTGCACAGTCTCATAGCCCATTTGGGCCACCTGGGAGAGAGAATAGTCCAAATCCTTCTCGGTTTGGGTAAATTCCCGAAGGGTAAAAAGCTGTGCGCCTAAGGTCATGGTGAATACCTCCTTTTTTGCAATATAGGTAACGCAGTTCAAAAGAGGTGATCCCTCTTTTGAACCTGACGGCACGGACACGCCCGCGCCGCCCTGCTTGTTACTATAATAGCACATTTTGGCAGGAAAAGCAAGGCGGGATGGGCAAAGGGGAACACGAAAAGCTATCCGAAACGGACACTCCCTGGGCAAAGAAAGCCGGGACGGGCAGAGCGTTTGCCCACTTGTTAGCAAAGGCTAATCTTCATCCAAATGAAAAGCGCCCAGCCGCTTTCGCGTCCCGGCGCTTATGTTCCTTACTCCTTCTCCGCCGAGCCTGCCTTGTACAGGTTAAAGCGGAACAGCTTTGACTCGTCTGCTTCCTTCTCGCACATCACAAAGGCCTCGGCAATTTTGCCGCCCTCGATCAGGGCCGTGAGGCCAACCAACTGGCATAGCTTGCTCTTCAGGTTCAGCCGGTCGCCGTCGCGAGTCATCAGGTACACTTCGCCCTCGCAGCTGTCCAAAAGCTTGAGAAAGGACGGAACGTCCACATCGTGCAATTCTACCATCTTCGGTGACATTTGGCATCCTCCTTTTACCGTTGTTTCCCCTTTTTAGGGGGCTTCCCAAGTATACCATAAAGGAGCCGGAAAGGCAAGCAAAAAAGGCGGCAAGGGATTGTACCAACCACAGAGATGATCGTCTGTGTTCCCCCTCCCTACGGGCGGAGGAACACGAAAAGCTCTCCAAAACGGACACTCCCAGGCGGTAAGGCCGGGGCTAACGCCCCAGCAGCTTCATCAGCAGCCCAGAGCGGCCAAAAATCTTTACGCTTTTCAGCCACTCCGGCTCAATTTTTTCTAAAACCACCTGGGGGCAGGCATATTGGTTCAGCTTTTTTTGATACTGCAAATTCTCCAAAATCTGGTTGTACCGCCGCACGCTGATTTCCTCGCAGTCCGGCCGCAGAGAGCGGTAGTTTCCGGGCTTGGTAAACTGAAAGGCATAGAGAAAGTCCGCCCACTCATCGTACTCGGTCAGGTGGACCGCCTCGTCGGGCACGTCCAAAGTCAAGCGCACCGAGCCGGAAACCTTGCCGCCGGTGTTCTGCCTTTTTCCCTTGACCACCGCGAAGATGGGGCACTCGCAGTGCAGGCCGAACATATCAATGAGGGCGTTGTACTGGCCCCGCAGGCCCAGGTTGGGCTTGGCCCGGTAGGCCTCCCCAGCGTGGAGGGTGCGCAGCACCAGCTGGGATTGATAGGTTTGAATGATCATAGAATCGGAACTCCTTTCAGAGTGCGGTCTAATGGCTGGGCCGCAAAGCGCGGCTCCTGGCGAAGGTCCCAAGGGCGCGGGCGGTCCAGCTTTCCTCCTTAGCGCGCCGCGGCACCGGTTGTCTTGGTGGCCCAGTCGTAGAGGTAGGTGTCGAAAGCGCCCACCTTGTTGGGGCGCACCAGGAAACGGCGCAGCAGAGCGTCCTCATCCTGGCCGGTGCCGCCATAAAAAGCGTCGGCAATGCCCCCGGCGATGCAGCCTACTGTGTCCGTGTCGCAGCGGACGCTGAACACGTTTCGGATGCAGCTCTCCCAGTCCTCCGACTCCAAAAAACAGCGGATGGCCAGCGGCATGGTGCCCATGGCGGTTACATCAAACTTGCCAAAGGGGCGGTAGGACCACAGAGGCCGCAAAACCGGATAGCGGTAGGTTCTGTGCAGGTAGCGGGCAATTTGGGCCTTGCTGGAGCCGGTACGGGCCAGAAAAACCGCGGCGGCAGTAGCCTGGGCGGCCTTCACCCCCTCCGGGTGGTTGTGGGTGCAGCGGGAGCTCTCGGCGGCTTGGCGCTCCACCTCCTCCAGGGTGTCGAAAGCCCAGCCAATGTAGCTGACCCGCATGGCGGAACCATTGCCATAGCTGTTATAACCCCGCTCGGACTGGGCGTGGAGCCAGTTTTTGAACATGGGCCCATAGCCCGCCTGCATATACCGCCTGCCAAACTGCCGGTAAGCACGGGCATAGGACACGCCGGTGAGCACGGCGTATTTTGTGGCAATGGTAAGCACGGTGTCATCGGTATACTTGCTCATACCGTTAAAGAGCTCCGCCGTCTGCCAGTCAAAAGACTCGGGCCGGGTAAACTCGAAACGGGAGCCCGCGATGTCGCCCAAAATCGCTCCGTACATGGGAAGGACTCCTTTCTAGGAAATGCTGCGGCGGTCCTTCCGGTTCCAAAGAACAGGGGAGTGTCCGTTTCGGAGAGCTTTTCGTGTTCCCCCGCCCGTAACACAGATGATTATCTCTGTGGTTAGGGCACTCCCAAGAACAGGTCCCGCTTGCATCTTGCTTCAAAATATGCGACAATAGAGTCAGGAGGCCTGGTTGTCTACATGGCGCTGGATGGCGCGGAAGGATTCCTCGCTGATCACATGCTCAATCCGGCAGGCGTCTTCCGCGGCGGTCTGGGGGGGCACGCCCAAGGAGGTCAGCCAGCGGGTGAAAAGCAGGTGGCGCTCGTACACGGCGGAGGCAATGCGGCGGCCTTCAGGCGTCAGGCTGATCTGACCATCCCGGTCCATGGTAATGTGGCCCTTCTCCCGCAGATGCTTCATGGCTACGCTGACGCTGGGCTTGCTGAAGTTCAGCTCGGCGGCAATCTCCACCGAGCGCACGGAACCGTTGCGCTGGTGAAGGATTAGGATGGTCTCCAAATAATTTTCAGCGGACTCCTGGATTTTTTTCATCGCTCCGTGCCTCCTAGGGGAAACGCCATGGAATACTCTAGTTTTCCTATTATATCGTTCTTTTTCAAAAATTTCAAGAGGAACCGGCATTTTGGGTGTGTCCCAACCACAGAGATAATCATCTGTGTTTCTCCGCCCGCAGGGTGGGGGAACACGAAAAGCTCTCCGAAACGGACGCTCCCCGGCATTTTTAGGGCATGGGCGCGGAAGCTCCGCCCTATTCACACAAACTATGTTTCAAGGAGAAAGAGATGAAGCATCGCTATTTTGGAACCTTTGTCCCCGGCGCGGAGCAGATTGTATCCGGGATTTTACAAGAAAGCGGCGCGGCCTGCATTGGGCGGTTGATGAGCGGCGCGGTGGAATATGAGCTGGAAGCGGGAGCGCGGCTTTCCACGCCCTGTCTAAACAACCGGTTCCGGGTGCTGTACCGGGCCCAGGCCAAGGCGGATAAGGCGGGGCTGGAAAAGTTTTTGCGGGCCCTGCCCAGCAAAGAGGTGGACTGGTCCGCCGCCCGGGAGGGGAAACGGGGCAAAAGCTTCCGGGTGGTGACCTCCTGCCAAAACCAGCTCACTGGAGTGAGCAAAGCCGCCAAAGAAGCGCTGGAAAGGCGCATTGCTCAGGAGACCGGCATGAGGGTGGACCGCAGCCTGCCGGACCAGGAATTTTGGGTCCTGGCCCGGCGGGAGGGCGCCGCCTACTTTCTGAAGCGGCTGACCCGGCATAAGGCCTATGACAAACTGCTGCACCCAGGGGAGCTGCACCCAGAGCTGGCCTATCTGCTGTGCTGGCTGGCCGGGCCCGCCAAGGCGGTGGCGGACCCTTTTTGCGGCTATGGGGCCATTCCGGCCTCAGGGCGGGAGTTTTTCCCTTATGAACAGCTATGGGGCTTTGACCGAAACGAAGAGGCCCTGGCCTATGCGAAAAATAAGATAAAGCCCGGCCCTGGCCTGATATTGGAGTGCCGGGACGCTTTCACCCTGGGGACGTTTCTGGGGCCGGGAAGCTTGGACGCCATTGTCACCGACCCGCCCTGGGGGCTGTACCAGGGCTTGGACCTGCCTTTGGAGGAATTTTATGGCCGGATGCTGGAGCAGTTTGCCCTGGCCCTGCGGCCCGGCGGGCGGGCCGTGGTGCTCACCGCCGGAAAAAACGAGCTGGAGGCAGCTTTGGCACAGGCCCCGGCCCTGGCGCTGGCCGCCCGGTACGATATTTTGGCCTCGGGGAAGAAGGCTGCTATTTTTGTGATGGAGCGGCAGGGGGGCTAGGCATGCACTAGGGGCAAGCCCTCTGGGAGGCCCCTGCCCTCGTCCTTTGGACGAGGGGCCAGGGGCCGGGGTCTCTCCCCCGTCCTTACAAAACCGTAAGGCGAAGACAGGGATTCTAAAGAATTCCCGTAAGAATTTCGCAAGAATCGGCTGGTATCATAGGGACATCAAAACAAGCGCCCGGATCTCCGGGCCGAAAGGAGCCGGTCCCTTATGAAAAAGAAACGCTGTGGAAAAATCATTCGAAACACCGTTTTAGCCCTCTTCCTGCTCTGCGTCTGCGCTGCCGGAGCCCTTGCGCTGCGGGGCTACTCCCTGTACACCAGCGCTCTGGCCGCCAAGCCTGTCTCCAAGGCCGTGAAAGAAGTCCGGGAGCAGCCCGGCTTCACCCCATTGGCCAGTCTGCCCGAAACCTATCCCCAGGCCGTTCTCGCTGTAGAGGACCACCGTTTTTATGAGCACGGCGGCGTGGACTTTAAAGCCATTGCCCGGGCGGCCCTCCACGACTTACAGGCCATGGCTCTGGTAGAGGGAGGCAGCACCATCACCCAGCAGCTGGCCAAAAACCTCTATTTTACCCAGGAAAAAGAGTTCACCCGGAAAATCGCCGAAATGTTTATGGCCTGGAAACTGGAAAGCCAGTTCAGCAAGGACGAAATTTTAGAGCTGTATGTCAACAGCATCTACTTTGGCAGCGGCTGCTATAATGTGGGCGACGCCTGCCGGGAATACTTTGGAAAAGACCCCTCCCAGATGGATGACTATGAGGCCACCCTGCTGGCGGGCATCCCCAATGCCCCCTCCGTCTATGACCTGAACGAAAACCCTGATCTGGCCCATCAACGTCAAAAGCAGGTGCTGGGGCTGATGGTGAAGTACTCTGGCCTGGACCCCAACCGGGTGGACAGCATTTTGGCCTGCGCCGCCCCCGCGGCTTGAAAGGCGGCGGGACGATGGAGAAAGCCTTGCTGGAGCAGCTGCGAAAAATTTTAGCTGGAGAGGCTGTGGCCTGGAAGGAAGACCTGGCCGGCCAGGGAATCGCCCTGCGGCCCCAGGTTTTCCGCGCGGCGGTTCCCGAGCACCGCCACGCCTCGGTGGAGCTGCTCTATATGTGCCAAGGCGGCAGCCGCCACCGCATAGACGGCGCCCCTCTGACCCTGCGGGCCGGGGAGTTGCTCCTTCTCAACCAGTCCGTCCGCCACCAGGTAGAGGCTGGGGAAGAGTGCCTGGGCGTCCGCTTTCTCCTGCTTCCTCCCTTTTTCCCCTATGCCCGGGAAATGGCTGGCAAAAGCAACGCCCTGGCGGAGTTTCTCCTAGACGGTCTGCGCAAAAGCAGCGGCGGCATTGGCTGCCTGCACTTTCAAACCGCCGGATGCCCGCCCGTGCAGAACCTGGTGGAAAACCTGCTGTGGAATTTGGCCTTCCCTCATCAAGGCGGAAGCCGGACCGCTTTGGCCACCATGGGCCTGCTGCTGCTTCAGCTGATGGAAGAGCTGCCCACCCTAAACGAGCCGGGGAATAGCGGCCTTGTGCTGGCGGCTCTGCGGGAAGCGGAGGAAAACTACCGGGACGCGGACCTGACCCGGCTGGCAGGCCAGCTCCATGTGTCCCTGCCCTATTTGAGCCACACCATCCACAGCTCCACTGGAAGAACCTTTAAGGAGCTGCTGCTGGAAAAGCGCCTGGAGCAGGCCCGGGTACTGCTGGAGGAAACCGGGCTTCCCATCGATGGCGTGATTGACGCGGTGGGCTATGACAACACCAGCTATTTCTACCGGAAATTCCGGACCCGCTATGGGACCTCCCCCAAGGACTGGCGCAAGGCTCGAAACCGCCAGTAAAAAGACCGCCGGGGCAATGCCTCCAGGCGGTCTTTTTTATAGATCGTTCAAATATAGTTAACGCGGTTCATAAAGAGGTGATACCTCTTTTGAACCTGGCGGCACGGGTGCGCCTGCGCCGCCCTGCTTGAAAATCGGTAAATACCGATTTTCAAGTGCGTTTACTATAAAAAGCATACCAGCAGCCTCCGGCGGCCTAGGGTCACAGAATCTTCGCTATGCGGAGCTCTTCCAGAGCCTTTTCCGTTTCCCCTATTGCCACAGCGCGGCGGAGATCAGGTACAGCGCCGCCCAGTAGAGCAGCATCACCGGCTTCTGCCACTTAGGGTCCAGGCCGGAAAGCTCCCCCTTGGCCACCATCATGTCGGAGACGAAGAAGCACAGCGTCCCCGCCGCCAGGGGCCAGTACTCCGCCCCCGCCGTAAAGGGCAGCGCCAGCCCCAAAGCCAGGGAGGCCCCCAGCAGGGCCGGGTACAGGCAGAAGGGGACCAGCAGCTTTCCCAGCTTGGGCAGCTCCCGCCGGAAGAGCAGCGCCGCCGCCCCATAGGCCAAGGCCCACAGCAGGACGCTCCACCCCGTGACCGGGGCCAGGCCCCACAGCCATAGAATCAGGCAGAAATGGGCCGCGCCGAACACCAGCATCCCCGGCACAAACCAGAGCTCCAAAAGAGCGTCCGCCGCGGTACACAGGGCGAAGAACCAGAAAACCGGCTCCTCCAGGGGATTTCCGCCCTGTTGCAGAATGGCAATCACCGCCGAAGCCACAGCCAAAAAGCTCCCGGCGCACTTGGCCGCCAGACTTTCCCGGCTCAGTCCTGCCCGGCGCAAAATGAAGTACAGGGCGAACTGCGTCCCCCAAAGGGGCAGGGCCAGCAGGGAGTACAGGCCGAAGCTCATGCTTCCAACTCCGCCCGGACCTGCTTGAAGCACTCCACCGCGAAGGCCACGTCCTCCTTGGTGTGGCTGGCGCAGACCTGGGTGCGGATGCGGGCCCGGCCCTTGGGCACCACCGGGTAGGAGAAGGCCACCACGTACACGCCCTTTTCCATCATCCGCTTGGCGTATTCCACGGCCAGCTTCTCTTCATAGAGCATCACTGGCACACAGGGGTGGGTGCCTGGGATAATGTCGAACCCGTTTTCCACCAGCAGCTGGCGGTAATAGCCGGTCACCTCTTCCAGGTGGTCCCGCAGGGCGGTGCTCTCCTCCAGCATGTTCAGCATCTCGATGCTGGCCCCGGCAATGGCGGGGGCCAAAGTGTTGGAGAACAGGTAGGGGCGGCTGCGCTGGCGCAGCAGGTCCACAATCTCCCGCCGCCCGCTGGTGTAGCCGCCGGAGGCCCCGCCCAGGGCCTTGCCCAAAGTGCCGGTGATGATGTCCACCCGGCCTTCCACGCCGCAGTGCTCCGGGGTGCCCCGGCCCGTCTTGCCCACAAAGCCCACGGCGTGGCTGTCGTCCACCATGACTAAAGCGTTGTACTGGTCGGCCAGGTCGCACACGCCCTTCAGGTTGCAGATGATGCCGTCCATGGAGAACACGCCGTCCGTGGCGATCAGCTTGATGCGGGCCCCGGCCTCGTCCGCAGCCTTCAGCTGGGCCTCCAGATCGGCCATGTCGTTGTTCTTATAGCGGTAGCGCTTGGCCTTGCACAGGCGCACGCCGTCAATGATGGAGGCATGGTTCAGCTCATCGCTGATTACCGCGTCCTCCGCGGTCAGCAAGGTCTCAAACAGCCCGCCGTTGGCATCGAAGCAGGAGGAATAGAGGATGGTGTCGTCCGTGCCCAAAAAGCCGGAGATCTTCTGCTCCAGGGTCTTGTGGATGTCCTGGGTGCCGCAGATAAACCGCACGGAGGCCAGGCCGTAGCCTTTCTCGTCATAGGTCCTCTTCGCCGCCTCGATGAGCCGGGGATTGTTGCCCAGCCCCAGGTAATTGTTGGCGCACATGCACAAAAGCTCCCGGCCGTCCTCCATCTTCACCCGGGCCCCCTGGGGCGAGACAAAGGGCGCCTCCCCCTTAAAAAGCCCGGCCTCCCGAATGTTCTCTACTTCCTTCGCGTAAATCTCTAAAATATCATTTTTTCTAGCCATAGCAAAATCCTCCTAAAACAAAAATTACCTTGCAAACTAATTGGCCTCTTGCAAAAATAAATTTTTGACTAATAAAAGGCCTCCGGACCAAAGGGCGGTCCTGCGGCAAGACCTTGGGGCGCTGCCCCAAACCTTGCCAGGGGCCTAACGCCCCTGGACCGCGCAATATTTCTTTCTGTTCAATTTCGAGGTAATCATAAGCCAGCGGTCCAAACAAAACAATTTCGTCGTAAAAGTTTTCGTCCACCTTTTTCAAAAGGTGGTGGGGTTTGGGGCAACGCCCCAAGGTCTTAAAAGCTACCCGTTAACACTCGCCCAATCCAGCACCACCTTGCCGGACTGGCCGGAAATCATGGCCTCGAAACCCTTTTCATAGTCCCGGATGTCAAAGCGGTGGGTGATCACCGGGGCAATGTCCAGCCCTGCCTGGATCATGGTGGTCATCTTGTACCAGGTGTCCCAGACCTTGCGGCCATAGATGCCCCGCAGGTTCAGGCCGTTGAAGATGACGGTTTCCAGGTCCACCACCGCGTCGGTGCGCTGCAGGCCCAGCAGGGCGATTTTGCCCCCGTGCTTCATGTTGTGAATCATATCCGAGAGCCCCGCGCCGCTGCCGGACATCTCCATGCCCACATCAAAGCCCTCGGTCATGCCCACTTCCTTCATCACCTGGGTCAGGTTGCGCTCCTTCAGGTTCACGGTCTCTGTGGCCCCCAGCTTTTTGGCCAGCTCCAAGCGGTAGTCGTTCATGTCTGTAACAATCACATGCCGCGCCCCGGAGAACTTGGCAATGGCCGCCGCCATAATGCCAATGGGCCCCGCGCCGGTAATCAGCACGTCCTCTCCCAGCACGTCATAGGAGAGAGCCGTGTGGGTGGCGTTGCCCAGGGGGTCAAAAATAGCGTAGAGCTCCTCAGGCACATTGGGGTTGCAGGGCCACACATTGGAGGAAGGAATCACCAGATATTCGGCAAAGGCCCCGCTGCGGTTGACCCCCACGCCCTTGGCCTCCTTGCAGTTCTCCTTGTGGCCCTCCAGGCAGTTGCGGCACTTGCCGCAGGTAATGTGCCCCTCGCCGGACACCAAATCGCCGGGGCGGAAGCCCTCCACGCCGGGCCCCACCTCCACCACTTCGCCCACATACTCATGGCCCGCGGTCAGGCCCACCGGGATGGTATGCTGGGCCCAGTCGTTCCACTGGTAGATGTGCACATCCGTACCGCAGATGGCGGTTTTCCGGATCTTAATTTTCACGTCGTTGGGCCCCAGCTGCGGGATGGGGACCCGTTTCATCCACAGGCCCTCCTCCGGCTTTTCCTTTACCAGTGCCCACATTAACCCATCGTTCATGGCAGCGCCCTCTTTTCCCTTAATTTTTTACAAAGCGGCGGAAAGAAGCCCTTCCGCCCGCTTATTTCTGTGCATCCAGTATACCGCAAAGCGCCTGGCTTTTCAATGCTTATTTTTGTATTTTTTCCATGCTTGCGGCTTCCCTCCCGCGTCCTCCCCGCGCCAGGAGCGGTCAAACGCGTGTTTTATATGGAGAAAGCTTCCTAAGTACAACAGGAAAAGTTTCGTCATTCTCGCCTGCCGTCTCGGTCGGCGCTAAACGGCCGCCACTGGCGACCAGCGCCCTTTACAAGAGGTTGACGAGTTATCCTTTGGATAACTCGTGGGTTCTTAGGGGACTTCGCGAAGCGAATGTCATGGGCCCCTAAGCCGCCGGAGGCCACTCCGTAACACTCCCATATAAATGCGCCCACTCCCCCTGCGGCCTGGCTGTCTCAAAAATAAAGAAAGCCCGCGCTCTTTGGCGCAGGCTTTCCCAATATTTTACCTCAACGTGAACCAGTGGCTCAGAAGTTGCCGCCGGTCAGATCCTCCACCACCAAAGTGCGGGGAGAGTTATCATTGGCCGGAGCCGCGGCAACGGGTGCTGCTGCAGGCGCTGCGGGCGCGGCAGGGGCTTCCCGCTTCTCGGGATGATCCCGCCAGTCGAAGAACTTGGAGGCCACCTGGGGGAACAGGGCGTAGCTCAGATAGTCCTCTTCGCAGTGGCCCAGGCCCTTCTCCTTGCACTCGGCCCGGAGCTTCTCCATTTCGGGCTCCAAAAGGTCGGCAGGGCGGCAGGTGATGACTTCATCGTTGCCAATGCACTTTTTGCGCACTTCCTCATTGACCTTGCCGGGCAGGTTGCCGTACTCGCCCCGCAGCAGACCCTTGGACTCCTTGGAGACCATCTTATACCGCTCGCCGGAGAGCACGTTCAGCACGGCCTGGGAGCCCACAATCTGGCTGGTGGGGGTTACCAGGGGCGGGTAGCCAAAGTCCTCGCGCACGCGCGGAACCTCTTCCAGCACCTGATAATACTTGTCCTCGGCGTTAGCCTGCTTCAGCTGGGAGATCAGGTTGCTGAGCATGCCGCCGGGCACCTGGTACAGCAGGGTGTTTACGTCCACCTTCAGCACCTTGGGGTTGATGTCCAGCTTCTCCGCCACGCCCCGGAAGTGGGCGGCGGCCTCGGAGAGCTTGGTCATGTCCAGTCCGGTGTCCCGGCTGGTGCCCTGCAGAGTGGCCACCATGGCCTCGGTGGCGGGCTGGCTGGTGCCGTTGGCCAGGGGAGACAGGGCGCAGTCCACAATGTCAACCCCAGCCTGAGCGGCCATGAGATTGGTCATGTCGCCGGTGCCGGTGGTGTTGTGGGTGTGCAGGTGGATGGGCACGCCCACGTTTTCCTTGAGTTTCTTTACCAGGGAGTAAGCGTCATAGGGCAGCAGCAGGTTGGCCATGTCCTTGATGCAGATGGAGTCAGCGCCCATCTTCTCCAGCTCCATGCTGAGCTTGACAAAATAGTCCTCGCTGTGCACAGGGCTCTTGGTGTAGCTGATGGCCACCTCGGCAAAGCCGCCGTACTGCTTCACGAACTTTACCGCTGCCTGGACGTTCCGGGGGTCGTTCAAGGCGTCGAAAATACGCACCACATCAATGCCGTTTTGCAGAGACTTCTTAACAAAGGCCTCTACCACATCGTCAGCGTAATGGCGGTAGCCCAGAAGGTTCTGGCCCCGCAGCAGCATTTGCAGCTTGGTGTGGGGCAGGCCCTTTTTCAAGGTGCGCAGGCGCTCCCAGGGGTCCTCGTTCAAAAA
>Ga0137310_101255_pt1 | contig 16232 bp, 13 predicted proteins | sample NAcewiD2O_June_2_FD_97183 | JGI IMG/M metagenome (GOLD analysis project Ga0137310, IMG submission 97183) | Mouse cecal microbial communities from Vienna, Austria - N-Acetylglucosamine amended D2O_June | ecosystem: Host-associated > Mammals > Digestive system > Large intestine > Cecum | place...
AAGCTGTTCCTTTTTTCCTATTTCCGCCATCTCCTGCTCCTTCCCGTCCTTTTATCATTTCCCTTTGCCGCAGCACTTTTTATATTTCTTACCGCTGCCGCAGGGACAGGGATCATTGGGATATATCTTTTCCTCTTTTACAACAGTTGTGGAAGATTTCTGTTCCTTGTACAGTTCTTTCCTCTTTTCCTCATCAAAGATCGGCTCCCACTCTTCCAGATTGTAAAGCCAGTCGGCGCCTGCCGCCACCATGTTCTTATACAGCAGTTCCTTCTCAAACCCGAGATTTACCACCGTATCCTCTTCCATCTCTTCAATAGGATTCTGCTCCTTCAGGCTGTCATTGATGCCGTCCAGGAAACCGGTCATAGTCATGATCGTCACATCATACTTCTCCGCCAGTTCCTTTACTGTACCGGTCACCACTTCATCCGGATTTTTCAGGAGCTGTGCGTAAATCCCCTTTTCCTCCTCAAAATACTGACTCCACAGCCTCTGCAGGTCGCCTTTGTTCGCGGTCTCCGAATATGCCATATCCCGCCATTTCTTTAATAAAGCCATTGTCGTTTGTCTCCTTCAATATTTTTTTGATCCTATTTTTGTTTGTATCTTATTTATTTTATAAGCGGAAGCAGCCCGCCGGATACCCAGGCACATTCCTCCCGCCGGCACTCATGATATCATAGGATAACACCCAGTTTTTCCAGATCCTCCACCGCCTGCTCCCTGCTCCGGAACAGGATCGTACGGATGCCAAGTTTTTCCGCCCCCGAAAGATTCTTTTCCGTATCGTCCAGAAATACGCTCTCCTCCGCCTTCAGTCCATACCGCTCCAGCAAAAGCTGATAGATCTCTCTCTGGGGCTTGATCAGTTTGTCCCTGTAGGATAAAATACCGCCGTCCATATATTCCAGAAAACCCAGCGCATCTATGCAATCCCTGTGCGCCTTGCTGCTGAAATTGGAAAGATAATAGCAACGATATCCCGCCTTCCGCAGTTCTTTGATCCAGGGAATGGCGTATTCCCGCTTTGACACCATACCGCGGACATTTTCGAAAATCCGGCGGATCTCTGGTTCCAGCCCGGGATCATTTCGGATAAATCCCTCCACCAGTTCTTCCTCGCTCCAGACGCCTCTGTCCACTTCATCCCACACGGCACTTTTTACGGTAGCCGCCGCCAGTCTCTCAAGCGTCTCTCCCTCATAGCCGAACTTCCCAAAGAAGTCCCTCCAGCCAAAATCCGCCAGCACATTGCCGATATCAAAAATAATATTCCTGATCATATATCCAACCATTTCTTTCCAGATTATTTCAGAGCGCTCTCCCTGTATATGATATCCTCTCTTCCCGGTCCGTTGCTCACCATGGTGATCGGATATTCGATCTGCCGCTCGATAAACTCGATATATTTTCTGCAGTTCTCCGGCAGATCCTCATACTTCCTGATGCCTCTGATATCACTCTTCCAACCGGGCAGCGTCTCAAGCACAGGTTTCGCTTTTTCCAGTTTATGGGTAACAGGGAAATCCGTTGTCACCTCCCCGTCTATTTCATAGCCCACGCAGACCGGAATCTCGTCCAGATATCCGAGTACATCCAACACTGTAAACGCCACATCCGTTGTTCCCTGCAGACGGCAGCCATACTTGGAAGCCACACAGTCAAACCAGCCCATTCTGCGGGGACGTCCCGTGGTCGCGCCGTACTCGCCGCCGTCGCCGCCGCGGCGTCTGAGTTCATCCGCCTCGTCACCGAAAATTTCAGACACAAAGGCCCCTGCGCCCACAGCGGAAGAATACGCCTTGCAGACCGTTACGATCTGTTTGATCTCATAGGGCGGGATACCCGCGCCGATGGCACCGTATGCCGCCAGTGTGGAAGAACTTGTCACCATCGGATAGATTCCGTGGTCCGTATCCTTCAGCGTACCGAGCTGCCCTTCCAGCAGAACGGTCTTTCCTTCCTTCAGCGCCTTATGCAGATATAAAGACACATCACATACATAAGGCTTCACCATCTCCCTGTATTCCCGCAGCGTAGCAAGCAGTTCTTCCGGTTTCAGAAGCGGTTTATGATACAGATGCTCCAGCAGCACATTTTTGGTCACGCATACTCTCTGCAGTTTTTCCAGCAGTTTTTCCTCGTCAAAAAGATCGCTGACCTGAATCCCGATCTTCGCATACTTATCGGAATAAAAAGGCGCAATTCCCGACTTTGTAGAGCCAAAGGACTTTCCGCCGAGCCTCTCCTCCTCATACTGATCGAACAGGATATGATAAGGCATCACGATCTGCGCCCTGTCGGAAACCAGTAATTTCGGCGCAGGCACCCCCTTCTCCGTGATCGACTTCACTTCCTGAAACAGTACGGGAATATTCAGCGCCACACCGTTTCCTATGATACTTGTGGTATGTCCGTAGAACACCCCGGAAGGCAGCGTATGCAACGCAAACTTGCCATACTCGTTCACGATCGTATGTCCTGCGTTCGCACCGCCCTGAAAACGGACGATGATGTCCGCATTTTCCGCCATCATATCCGTGATCTTGCCTTTTCCTTCATCTCCCCAGTTTGCCCCTACAACTGCTTTAACCATCTTCTTTTCTCCATTCTTCCCTGCGCTTTTCAGATCCGCTCTCACGCAGGCCTGCACACAGCGATTTTATTTGTTATGTGAAACAATCTGTTCTCACGCTGACTCCCATGTGCCCGCTTTAACTGGCACTCAAATCAGGGTTGTGAAACCATTTGTTCTCATGCTACACATGAATCTCCGCCTTCATCCCGAGCAGTTCCCTGTTTTCATCCATGATCGGCAGTACCACTTTACTAAGGAAAGCATCCACCTGCTCCGGCGCCCGGCCGATATATTTAGAAGGCTCCATACACGCTTCCAACTCCTCTTTTGTCAGTCCGAAGGTCCCGTCCGCCGCGATCAGATCCAGCAGGTTGTTTTCCCCGCCCTCCATCTTCACGTTTTTTCCGGCTTCCATGGACAGCCTGCGGATCTTCTCATGGATCTCCTGTCTGTCCCCGCCTGCCTTCACCGCATCCATCATGATATTTTCTGTCGCCATAAAGGGCAGTTCGCTCATCAGCCGCTTCTCGATCACCTTCGGGTAAACCACCAGACCGTCCACCACGTTCAGACACAGATCCAGCACGCCGTCTATGGCAAGGAACGCCTCCGGGATCGAAAGCCGCTTGTTCGCCGAATCATCCAGCGTTCTCTCAAACCACTGCACGGCGGAAGTCATCGCCGGATTTAATGCCTCCGTCATCACATATCGGGACAGGGAAGCGATCCGCTCGCTCCGCATCGGGTTTCTCTTATAAGCCATCGCGGAAGAACCGATCTGATTTTTCTCAAAGGGCTCCTCCACCTCTTTCAAATGCTGCAATAATCTGATATCATTGCTCATCTTGTGGGCGGACGCCGCGATCCCCGCCAGCACATTGCAGACCCTTGTATCCACCTTTCTGGAATAGGTCTGTCCGGATACCGGATAACATTCCTTAAAGCCCATCTTTTTCGCGATCATCGGATCGATCATGTCGATAACCTTCTGATCCCCGTCAAACAATTCCATAAAAGAAGCCTGCGTACCGGTAGTTCCCTTGGAACCCAAAAGCTTCATACCGTCCAGCACATGATCCAGATCTTCCAGATCCAGACAGAATTCCTGCATCCAGAGCGTTGCCCTCTTCCCCACCGTAGTCGGCTGCGCCGGCTGAAAATGGGTAAAGGCAAGGGTCGGCAGATCCTTATAAGTATCTGCAAACTGCGCCAGTTCATCCAGTACATTGACCAGTTTTTTCTTTACCAGCCTGAGGGCTTCCGTCATCACGATAATATCCGTATTATCGCCCACATAACAGGATGTGGCGCCCAGATGGATAATGCCCTTCGCCTTCGGACACTGCTGCCCGTAGGCATAGACATGGCTCATCACATCGTGACGCACCTTTTTCTCCCGCTCCTTTGCCACATCATAATTGATATTGTCCGCGTTCGCCTTCAATTCATCGATCTGTTCCTGGGTGATATCCAGCCCCAGTTCTTTCTCCGTCTCCGCAAGGGCGATCCACAGCCTTCTCCATGTCCGGAATTTCTTGTCCGGCGAAAAAATATACTGCATCTCCTTGCTGGCATACCGCTCCGAAAGCGGGCTCACATATCTGTCAGTTGCCACAACTATCTCCTCCTGTTCCGGTATTTACATGTCCGGTAAAAAACCATGTTTCTCCCCGGACCATTTGAACTCCATATCATCAAGATGTACGCTCCACTGCACATCTGCAAGCACACCTGCTGCTTCCTCCAGACAATTCAGCCAAGATCTTGCCGTATAATAAAGGGATACAGACATGCTCCCGCTCCTTTCCAGCTTCGCTGGTTCTATTCCACATATTCCCCCCGGATATCCTCCTCCGGCGGGTCGATCGGATAATGTCCCGTAAAGCAGCCGTCGCAGATCCCGATACCGCCCACCATCTCCTTTAGCCGCTCGATCCGCAGATACCCGAGCGTATCCGCGCCGATAATCTGCCGGATCTCCTCAATGCTCCTGTCGTAAGCGATCAGCTGTTCCCGCGCCGGCACGTCCGTCCCGAAATAGCAGGGCCATAAGAAGGGAGGCGCGCTGACTCTCATATGCACTTCCTTCGCCCCGGCATCCCGCAGCATCCGCACGATCCTGTCCGAAGTGGTGCCCCGGACAATGGAATCGTCGATCATCACGATCCGCTTGCCGTCCACCGCCTCCCGGATGGCGTTCAACTTCACCTGCACGCTGTTCTCCCGGCTCTTTTGTCCCGGTTTAATAAAAGTCCTGCCGATATAAGTGTTTTTCACAAATGCCTGACCGTAGGGAATCCCGGACTGCAGCGAATAGCCCAGCGCCGCCACATTTCCCGATTCCGGCACGCCCACCACAAGATCCGCCTCCACCGGCGAATCCATTGCAAGGAACTTACCGGAAAGGATTCTGGCCTGATAAACGCTGACATTATCCAGACGGCTGTCCGGCCTTGCAAAATAAATATACTCAAAAATGCACCTGCCGTGCTTCGCCGGATCGATACACATACTCTTATCTGATACAATGCCCTTTTCCGGGCTGATCGTCACGATCTCTCCCGGTTCCACATCCCGGATAAACTCCGCGTCGATCGTATCCAGCGCGCAGCTTTCCGAAGCGAGAATATAAGTATTGTCCCTCTTCCCGATACAAAGGGGCTTAAAGCCAAAGGGATCTCTCACCCCGATCAGTTTCCGCGGCGACATGATCACAAGCGCATAGGCGCCCCTGATCTTCGCCATGGCGCGGGATACCGCCTCCTCGACGGATCTGGAATTCAGCCGCTCCCTCGCCACATGATAAGCGATCACCTCGGAATCGATGGTCGTCTGGAAGATCGCCCCGGTATACTCCAGCTCCCGCCGCAGTTCCGGCGCGTTCACCAGATTGCCGTTATGGGCAAATCCCAGCGTACCCTTTACATAATTCAGTACAAGGGGCTGAGCGTTTTCCCTTGAAGAAGAACCGGCAGTGGAATACCGCACATGTCCCACGCCGATATCCCCGACCAGTTTCCCCAGCTTCTTGGTGCTGAAGGATTCATTCACAAGCCCCATGTCCCTGCTGGAAAGAATCTTTCCCTTCGGCCCGTTTGTATCGGTTACCGCGATGCCGCAGCTCTCCTGTCCTCTGTGCTGCAGGGATAAAAGGCCGTAATAAATGGTCTCCGCCACGTTTCCGCCGTCAAAATCATAAATACCGAAAACGCCGCACTCCTCCCGCAGATTATCGTTTAACTCTTCCTGTACAAAAATATCTCCCGGCATTCTTATAATCCCAATCTGTTGAATACTTCGTTATAGGCTTCCTCCACGTTTCCGAGATCTCTCCGGAAACGGTCTTTATCCAGTTTTTCATTGGTGTGGACATCCCACAGCCTGCAGGTATCCGGGCTCACCTCATCCGCCAGGATGATCTCACCGTGATAACGTCCGAACTCGATCTTGAAATCGATCAGCTTCATATCCGCCTGCAGGAAGTACGCCTTCAGCACCTCGTTTACCTGAAACGCATACTTTTTGATCGTCTCGATCTCCTCCCATGTGGCAAGATCCAGCGCTACCGCAAAATAACTGTTGATCAGCGGATCGCCCAGATCATCATTTTTATAGGAAAATTCTATGGTGGGGATCTTCAGCGCCGTCCCCTCCTCCACACCCAGCCTTTTTGAGAAAGAACCGGCTGCCACATTCCTGATGATTACTTCAAGAGGCACGATCTCCACCTTCTTCACGAGAGTTTCCCGCTCGCTTATCTCCTCGATATAGTGAGTGGGTACGCCTTCCTTCTCCAGAAGCTGGAATACCCTGTTTGTCATGCGGTTATTGATCACGCCTTTTCCTACGATAGTGCCCTTTTTCTCGCCGTTAAAAGCCGTGGCGTCATCTTTGTAGTCTACGATCAGCTGATCCGCATCCTCTGTTTTAAATACTTTTTTTGCCTTGCCTTCGTAAAGCTGTTCTAATTTTTTCATGTTTTCCTCCTGTAGTTTCGGCAGATCCATCCGCATGCCTGTCCGGGACGCAGCCAACAGACTGAACATATCATTTTCAATCCGTTATCCGTTTCTTTTATCCATTCCCTATCATAACGCATGAATCAAATTTATGCAACCAAAGTTGCCGGAAAAATTGTATTATAAGCAACGCTTCAGCCTCCGGCTTCCCTGTCAGATCGAGTTGAACTATTACTATGATAGGCTTTGCACTCGAATCGTCGTATACTGACATTGCAACAGCGCAGGCTGTAATATGGAAAACAGGTGATCATATAACAGAAAAAGAAATGATGCAGAAAAATATCGAAGAATTTGCAAGACTTCAAAAATATATGATTCTGACTCCGGATAAAGAATCTGCCGCATAATTGCGGCTCCGGGATCACTCTCATCTCTCCACTATCCATCTGATAATTTCCCGATAAATTCCTGCACCCTTTCTTTGGAGGAATGAAACAGTTCCTCCGGCGTTCCTTCCTCCTGAATCAGTCCGTTCTCCATAAAAATAATACGATCAGACACTTCTTTTGCAAAATTCATTTCATGGGTGACGATGATCATGGTCATATGTTCCTGCGCCAGCTGGCGGATCACCTTCAGCACTTCCCCGGTCAGTTCCGGGTCAAGGGCGGAAGTCGGCTCGTCAAAAAACAGGATCTCCGGTCTTAACGCCAGCGCCCGGGCGATGGACACCCTCTGCTGCTGCCCGCCGGAGAGCTGGCAGGGATAGGCATCCGCTTTATCTTCCAGCCCCAGCTGCGAAAGCAGTTCCCTTGCATGCTCCTGCGCCTCCTGTTTTGGAATACCTGCTACCCTGAGAGGCGCATCCGCAATATTTTTCAGTACACTGTAATGGGGAAACAGGTTAAAATTCTGGAATACCAGCCCGAAATAACGATGAAACTTCTTCAGTTCCTTTTTGGAAACATATACGGAATCCCCCGCATCGCCCTGCTGCGGCTTGCAGACCGTCTCCCCCAGATAGAACAGACTTCCGCCGTCCATCTTCTCCAGCAGAGTGGCGCACCGCAGAAGCGTAGACTTTCCCGAACCGGAAGGCCCTATGACGGATACCACTTCCCCCTTTTTCACTGTCAGGGAAATATCCTTCAAAACCTCCAGCTCATCAAACGCCTTCCGCATATGTTTTATTTCCAGTAAATTCTCCATACTTATCTTTTCCCTTATCTTCCGCCGGATTCCCCGGCTGCAGGCCCCGGACACGATCTCCGCCCGCCATGCCGCAGCCATTCCCTGCCGGAACACCCGGATTTTTATCCCAGTGCCCGCTTTTCAACCGCTTCTACCCTTCGTAATACCTGTAATGCTTCTCGATCCGTTCCATCGCGAGCGCCACCGCTAAATTAAATACATAATAATAGACCCCTGCGATCATCAGCGGTACCACCGTCGTCTCCGCCGCCGCGATCTGCTTCGCCACGGTAAACATCTCCGCCACCGCTATGACAAAGGCAAGGGACGTATCTTTCACCAGCGTAATGATCTCGTTGGTCACGGAGGGCAGTATCCGTTTGACTACCTGCGGCAGAATGATCCTGAAAAAGGTCTGCATTTTGCTGTAGCCCAAAACCTGTGCCGCCTCATACTGTCCTTTCGGCATGGATTCTATGCCGCCTCTGTAGATCTCCGCAAAATAGGCGGCATAGTTCACCGCAAATCCGATGATCACCGCAATAAACCGGTAAGCCGCCGAAATCCGCACATGGAACAGATAATACGGCCCGAAATACACCACAATAAGCTGCAGCATCAGCGGCGTTCCCCGCATGATCGATATGTATACTTTTGTCACCGTCCTTACCACAGCGTTTTTAGACATCCGCCCGAAAGCCACGACCAGCCCGAGAGGCAGGGAAAACAGCAGTGTCAGGAAGAAGATCTCCACCGACACTACAAGTCCTTTACTGAGTTGTAAGAGCACCGTTCCGAATTGCATCCTTAAATCCCGCCTTATCTGCTACCACGGCCTGCCGTGATATTATTTGTGATCTTCCGCACATTATTTGTAGTCTTCTATGCAGAGGAAATCGGTAAGCCCGTACTTATCCGCCAGTTCCGTCACCTTGCCGTCCTCATAGAGCTGGTAGATATCCTTCTGCACCTGGTCGCGGAGCTCCGTATTTCCTTTCAGGAAGCCCACCGCATATTTTTCAGAGGCAAGGCGCTCCTCCAGCATCACATAGCCCTCTCCTCTGGACTCGATCTGGTATGCCGCCACACCGATATCCATTGCCAGACAGTCGATGCCGCCCGCTTCCAGATCCATGAACGCCGTATTATAATCCGCATACTGGGTCAGTTCCCCGAAGCTTGCAAGAAGCGCCTCGTTCTCTTCGCTCTCCAGCGCCGCCAGAGCGGAAGAATCCTTCTGGACGCCCACGATCCTCCCCGCCAGATCCGCCGGCGTACCGATACCGGAGTCCGCCGCCACAACATAAACCTGGCTGTTGTCAATATAGGGATCGCTCCAGGTATAATCGTCCTCACGTCCGTCCATCGTAAAACCGTTCCAGATACAGTCGATGGCGCCGGAAGATAACTCCATATCCTTCGCGTCCCAGTCAACCGGCTGTTTTACCAGTTCCCAGCCTTCCAGATCGCAGACCGCCTGCGCCATCTCCAGATCAAACCCCGTATACTCGCCGTTCTCATCCGCATAACCGTAGGGCGGAAACTCCGCGTCAAACCCTACCGTAAAAGTCTTTCCTTCCCCGTCCTTGCCGCCGCAGCCCGTCAGCATCCCTGCTGCCAGCACGCCGCATAACATAAGTGCCGCTGTCTTTTTCATAACATTCTCCTCATTCGTCCTTTTATATTTCCGCTTTGTCCTTTAGTTGTTTATCAATTTATCAGACTAAAGCGTTTTTTATATTACCATACCTGAGGAAAACTGTCAACAAGGATTCCGGTATATCCGGTTCCTGTTTCCGGCCGCCGGAATGGAAATATTACCTTCTGACACCCCCCTCGGTCTTTTGTTTCTTCTCATATTCCGAGATCAGTCCCAGTATCTCGTCTTTATATCTCGGATATTTTCTGCTGATCTGTGTCACTTCCGCCTGAGCCGTCCTCGCCAGCTCCCTGTTATAATCGAGCCGTTCCCTGAGCGCTTTTCTGCGTCCTACCAGCCCCTGCCGAAGCCGCATGATCTCCCGCTCTTCAATGACCGCCCGGACCTGATGCAGCCAGACACTGGTATCCTTGATACGGGCTTGCCGCAAAAGCTTTAAAAATTCCTTCTGATAATACACATAATCCTGGGACGCCTGTTCCATCTTCTCCCGCTCCTGCTTTTCCTCCGTGTACTTATCCCAGATCGTCTGCAGGTCCGCCGCCCGTTTTACATGGAATTTCATGCACAGATAATCCAGCAGGTTTTTATTGTTCACATATCGTATCTTTACGGTATTCTGCAGCAGGATCAGCCGGTTGATATCCCTCTCCACCCGGACGATCTCCCGCCCCGCATCGCCATGCCTCAAAAACAGCTTCAGGATCACTGCCGCCGCAATACCGATTGCGAGCACATACCCGACCTTCATATCAAGCCGCAGCGCCGTCTGCAAAATGAACAGGATGATCAGACATGCCACCAGCGCGCCGAAACAGATCATCGCCATGCCCGAAGCATTTTTCAGTTCCCTCTCCAGTTCTTCCTGCCGGTATTCATAGGCATGATATTCGCCGTTAAGCCTGCGCATATCGCTCTTTACCAGTTTCTGGTAATCCTCCGCCTCCACTAATTTCCGTATGCCGTCTTCCACATCCCCTTCCACCTGCTCTATTCTGGAAAACTCCTCATCCGATATACGGTTTTTCTTCCGCTTATAAACCGCCTGTGTCTCCTCGATCGTGCACAGTTTTTCCGCCACCTCCCGGATCTCCATCCGCATCATCTCCGGCAGGCGTTCCAGCTCCTCAATATCCGTCAGATGGGAGGTCACCAGATTATATTCATACTCCAGATGCCGCAGCTCCCGCTCCGCATCGGCGATCTGCTCCAGAGCGCTCCTGATATACTGCTCTCTTTCCTGCTTATTATGAATACTGATATTTTCCCGGTGGAAAACAGGCACCGCCTGCTCTTCCCCTTCTTCTATCACGCCGGGAATACTGTTTTTCCCTTTTCGTCTGAAAATTCTTTTCCAAAAACTCATGATTGTGCCGCCATCTCCCTGTATTTTCTCCTCATTCCCGAAAGACGCTCCGATACCTTCTCATAATATTCCGCGTCATGCCGTGAAAGCTGTTCGCCCAGTTCTCTGCAGGCATCCGATTCCTCATATTCTTTTCTGCTCTTCTCCATCCTGCTCTCCACCTCCAGAGACTGTTCATGCCACATGGGGTGATCCGCGATAAAAGCGATATACTCTTCCTCCGAACACCTCATGCGCAGCGCCGCAAGATAGGCAAAAGCCGCCTCCTCATGATCTGGATTCTCCTGATAGGCCGCAAGATAGGCATCTGCTGCCTCCTCAAAGGAAAACAGCCGGGAAAAAGCCACCCCTTTATTGTAAAGCAGCTGCGAACGCATCACATGATTATGATTCATGGCAGGCATTTCCTCCAGTACCTTCTCATACTCCGCAACAGCCTGTACATAACGCTTATTTTCGACCAGATAATCCGCAAAATGTTTTCTTCTCGTAGAGGCGTCCATATCCGCGTTCACCCGCAGAAGTTCTTCCGTCTCCTGCCGCTTTTTCTCGGTGCCGAAATGGGCATACTCCAGTATCATCCCCACAAAGGCGCTCGGTGAACCGTTCCGGCCGATCAGCGTATAAAGAGGCCTTGCCAGATCTTTCAGCCCGCACTCCTCGTCCAGCCATTTTGCCAGATCCCGGTCAAGAAGCCCCCGATCCAGCAGAAACGTATTTTGGCTTAATACAAAACAAAGTTCCTCCACACAGTACACCGATGTGTCTGTCTGCGCTATATAATAGGGACGCTCCGCGTATTTCCCGACTGTTTCAATCAATCTTCCCATTTTTTATACTCTCTTATCTATAATACGATCTTCCGTTCCCAGGCGATCCCGGAACTTGGATACACTTCCCCGAATCCCAGATCCTCTGTCTTTACATACAGGTTTTCCGCCTGATCCATACGCATGGATATCCGAAGCCTCACCGCCGTATCCGGACGCGGCGGCAGCCCGGAAAGTTCTACTTTCTCATACCTGACCGGATACTTCCCCGCCGCCTCCTTTTCCGGAAACACATTGGTCAGCGGCGTCAGCATCACCTGATAGCCGTTCCCCGACTCCAGATAAAACTCCTTCTCACATACCGCCTCATACCAGTTAATGCCGGCATCCAGCAACGGCAGATAAACCTCTTTCCCCTCCCGCAGAACCTGCAGTCCGATATTGGTCTTTAACTTTTCTTTTCCGAGAAACGTATACTCTTTCCCCTCTTTTGTCGGGCAGAATTTTTCCATAGCTCCGTATGCCGCACCCTTGCTGTACAGATTATTTCCCTTAAACACCCTTCTGCCCCGGCAGATATACTGAAGCGTCCTGTCCGCCCAGTTTTCCTGAAAGCCGCTTCCGATCAGAAAAACGGAACCGACCGCCTTGTTCTGAAAAACATCTATCACATTTTCCAAAACCTTTTCATCCAGCTCTTCCATCTGCCGTTTTTTTTCCGTTTCTTCATCCGCCCAGTACGGCTGCACACATCCCGCACATTCCTTTTCCGTTACAAAGGAAACCACCGGCGTTGTCCGCCTGTTCCATTCCAGCCGGTACGCCCGCAGCATCTCCTCAAAATCCAGTATCACCGATCCCGACTGCCTGAATTCAGGTGTCTGATGCAGCAGGTAATAATAATAGCTTTCCTCATGATTCTGAAAAAATACTTTGGCGTTTCGCAGATCCAGCGCCCCCACAACCTGCTCTATCACTGCAGCGACACGGCTTTCAGGTTCCCTTGCCGTAAACATCAGCATCTCGATCCGGTCAAGCGACACTATCGTCGAAAACAGCCCGAAGCACTTTTTTACAAACAAGGTAAGCAGGGTGAGGATCTCATACTCCTCCCCTTCGATCACTACCCTTTTCCCTTCTATCGCTCCCGAAAATAAATCATCGACAAAGATCCCTTCGCCGTCCTGCGCCATGCGCAGAGCCTCCCTGCCGTAGATCCACTGCTTTGTGCCTTTCCGTTTGCAAAGCATCACAGGAATATTATACTGCCGGGTTCCGGCTACTGCCGGCAGAGTTTCCGCTTCCTTCTGCTGCACACTGCAAAAGCTGATCTGGGCGTCCCTGTCTCCCAGATCAAATCCAACCATATATTTATTGTTCTTTTTTTCCAGATTCTTTTCCAGCAGCATCCCTTGATCTTCCTTATATTTCCGTCTTGAACAGCGCTCTCTGCACCGCATCTGTCCTCTCATATTCTTTCAGCATATCGTCTAAAGTATTGTAATCCTGCAGCGCTTCCGCGATCATGATATCATTCAGCATATGGAAACGGCTTCCGGGCACATCCGTATCCATATCACTGCGTGAAATGCTTCCGCTGCCCGTGATCTCTTCCTGCCTGCCGTTTTCATTCTCATATTCCTCTTCTATATAATAGACCAGATTTTCCCCGAAAAACAGGACGAACATACTGCTGAAGACACCTTCGTACACTTCCTTCATCTCTGTCTTTCTGAAATCTTCTTCCTCATCCTGTTCTATCATATAATACAAAAAAACCCTCCGCCCCGGAACGGTTCTGTGCTCTAAAACCGTTTTATCACAAAAGCGGCGCACAAACGGGCAGATATCCGCGTATTCCAGATAATAAGGGAGTATCACACCATCCTCCGTCAGTTTATACAGGCTCTCCTCCAGTATCCCCTGTCCCTCTTTTCTGCGTTTCTGCCGGTTCTCCGCATAGTATCTGGTATAGGCAAGAAGGCACACCTTCTGCATCTGCTCCCCGATACCAAGCAGCCTTTCCAGTTCTTCAAAGATCAGGCTTTCCATCACTTTATTCTTTATAAAATAGTCATAGCAGCACTGAGACAGAAACGCTTTTTCCAGCATGATATCCGTATCCCGTTCTATGCAGCCCTTGAAAATGTCCGCCATCTCTCCCACAAAACAACCCGAATACAGCATCTGCACCAGTATCCGCTCGCTGAAATCATGTACGTCCATCCCCTTTTCCCTTGCGCTCTTCCAGATATCCCGCAGGGTCTTTGTGTTTCCCCGATAATATTCCATCAGATAATCCAGCGTGACGATATCTGCTTTTCCATTCCTGAACGCATAAAAGCACATAAAAAGAACGGTCTTATTCTCCAGCTTATTGGAGGATTGTATGATCCTGGAGGAAAGGCGCATCAGCGTCTTTGGCGAAACGCCGTTGACGCCGTATTCCCGTATCCAGTCCGCCGCTTTTTCCACCTTGTCCCGCAGCACCAGATAGCGTATCATCTCTCCCCTTCCCCGGGCATCCAGAACGGACGGGGAGAGACCGTCCAGAAAAGCATCCAGTTCCTCCATCCTGTCATGGTCAAAATAAAATTGCGCCATACCGGGAATGATCGTCTGTTTATAGTCCGCCGCCACACCGTCGCTTGCAAGAAGGCTCTCAAACCGTTTGACGTTTTCCTCCGTGATCTGCATAAGGCCGGCGCCGCAGAGATGCATCTGCAGAGAAACCGTTCCGAGATCCCTCTCCTGTGCTTTGGCTAACAGGCCGTCCTCCGCAAAAAGCCGCTCCATCCCAAAGTTCTCATCCGGCACATAACGATTCCCCATGCCGTCCTCTAAAAGTATCGTATATTCTTCACCGTAAAGAGGCACGACCGCCTGCCCCTCAGTCAGCGCATAACTTTTTTCCGTTACCTCCCGGTTATATAATACCAGAAGCCTCCGCATCCGCTGATCAGTCACCTTAACCCGCACCGAAAACAACAGCGGCGTCAGCTTTTCCCCGGCTTCCTCCAGCATCACCTCGCTCTGGATCACCTTTTCATACAAATAGGCAAGATGCCTGCTTATCAGTCCCTTCTGAACCATCCGCAGCACAAATTCCTGGATATGGAAGCGCTCTTTTTCATACAGATCCGGCAGGGACGCCCTGTTCTCCACCAGAGAGGCATACAGATAGGCACTTCTCTCCCAGTCCAGATTATTGTGATAGGCAAAATACATATAGACTACCTTCGGAAGCTTTATCATCTCTTCCATATCCAGACTGTACATATAATACTCATATAATTTCGTGATCCGCAGATTTTCCTCCACGCCTGCCGCATACCAGGGAAAATCCTCCTTGCCGCGGCAGTTTCCCCGGATCAGCAGCGTACATATATTCTGCAGCGTTTCCGCATCCGGCCTCTTATTATAACATTTTTTCAGGATATCCAGAAGCCTGTCCATACCATCCTGGCTTCTCGGCGCAAGATAATGAAGCTGCATGATGATCTCATCTGTCAGCAGGTCATGTTTTGACGCATAGCGCAGCATCTGTATCTCGAAATCTCCCAGTTCCATAAAAAGGGACGGTTCCGTCTTGATCAGCAAAAGCGCTTCAATATAAAAAACGGGGCTGTTACAGCCTCTCTCAAACTGCTGTCTGATGAACATCCACTTTTTGACATAGGACATGCCGTATTCCGGGGAAAGATACAACAGCAGCCATCCAAGCCGCCAGTTATCAGGCTCCTTTTCATAGGAGGACGCCACTTCCCCTGCGATCTTATTTACATAATCCTCGTCTTTCCCCCGCAGCGTACTCAGATACAGATAATAGCACCATACCGCATTATCCATATCCTTACTCTGCAGAATCGCGTTGCGCGCCTGATCCAGCATCCCCCCCGCTTCGTTCATTCTCCCCTCTGTGATCAGCAGATGGGCGCGGTAAAGCTTCGGTTCGGGATCTGCATCATCCATCTCTCCCCAACCGTCCAGAATCTCATAATTTTTAGTAAGCCAGGTTCTTGTGCTGATCTTTTTCATACGGAAGGCCCCGTAATACTCCATGATCCTGACAAGCAGATCCTGCTTTTTCCGGTATGTCAGCCCCTGTCTGTAATCCTCATCCTCCACCTGCACTTCGATCGGAACGGAGGTCTCGACAAAACTGTTATAAAAACGTAATTTCCCGCAGTTGATGCCTTTGTGGAGCTTGTCTTTGTCTACATAATAATAAAAGCGGCAGCGGTCTCCCAGAAAATCATCATCGCTCAATACGGTTTTATCTACCGTCAGAAAATCTCCCTGTACCTCTACCTGCAGATAAATATAGCCCCAGCCGTTTTTCGTCAGGAGCACCTCATGGCGTCCGATCCCTTCCACCACATCCTCCAGCCGCAGTTTATCCTCATCGATGATGTAGTTCGTCCTCTGTTTTTTATGAATCGCGATCAGGAACTCTTCCACATTCCGTTCATTGCCGTAATGCTGGGAAAGCCCCCGATACAGTCCTTTATATTTCCGGTCGCTTCCCTCAAACAGCAATACAAAGCCGGGCTGATAAAAAAGCTGTACGGCTTCCGCCCAGCTGCTTTTTGCCAGATTCGCAAAATGGAACAGGTTTTTTATGGCCCCCAGACTGGTCTCCATCGTCTGCCTTGAAACCATCACTACAAAAGGGAGCGTATACTCTCCCTGATTGCTGACC
>Ga0137310_101257_pt1 | contig 16225 bp, 22 predicted proteins | sample NAcewiD2O_June_2_FD_97183 | JGI IMG/M metagenome (GOLD analysis project Ga0137310, IMG submission 97183) | Mouse cecal microbial communities from Vienna, Austria - N-Acetylglucosamine amended D2O_June | ecosystem: Host-associated > Mammals > Digestive system > Large intestine > Cecum | place...
TTCCGAGAGCCGGGCGATCTCCATGAGCATTAAGCTCATAAAGAAATATGCGCCGCAGATCAAGTGGATCATCAGCTTTGCCGATGCCTGCTCCTGTGGGGACGGAACCATTTACCGGGCCAGCAACTTTGTCCTGACCGGCATTAAGGAAAACTTAAACCTTGCGGAGCTTCCTGACGGCTCCCACGTCCATAAGATGACGTTAGCCAGTAACCCCACTTCTCCCCGGAAGGAGCTGGGCGGCCTGACCTTTTTTGATGTGACGGGCGGCACCTATAATTTCAAGAAATATCTGGACTATGTGGGGGCCACACCGATCCCCGGCTATCAGCTCCGCTATATCTATTTCATAGATAAGAAAAAGCGGCAGGATTTGACGGTGCCGGAGGTTCCGTTCTCCATGATTGACGAGCTGGGGGCCGGGATGTATAAAGGCGAGAAGGTATCGCAGGCCGAGCGGCACAGCAAACTTACGCCGGAGTAACGCTCCGGCCATCATGCGCGGATAGGCTAAGGGCAGACCGCCCGCCAACCGGCGGGAAATGGCGGTTCGATTCCGCACTCCGCGCTCTAAATTTCCGCCCTTGCTTTCCACGGGCTTTCAGGGTAATCTGTCGTCACATTTTGAAAGCGAGGGATTTATTATGAGCGAGCAGTATTTGAAAATCGGGAGCTATACGCCGGAAAAGGACGGTAAAGAGGCGGTCATAGAACGGGACTATTTTCAGCAGGGCTGGATCGTAAAGGACGAGGAGGCCTTTCTGAAATTCCCGGATAAGGTCTGCTATGTGCCGGAGCTTTCCAACGAGGGCTATACCCGGCAGGATTTTCTGGATATGTGTAACGGGCAGGAGGAATTTGCCACCATGCTGTTTGAAATGGTGGACTGGCAGAGCCCGGAAACTTTGAAAAATGAGCTGTTCGATATGCGGGAGATTGACTTCTGCCCGGTATGCAAAAAGCTCTATTTCATGGCAGGGGAACAAAAGCCCTGCCCGATATGCGGGAGAAACCCGGAGGAGGTAGAACATGCAGATACAGAAAGTGAGCGCCGACCGTCTGAACCCGGCGGCCTATAACCCGCGCCGGGATTTGAAGCCCGGCGACAAGGACTATGAAAAACTGAAACGCTCCATTGAGGAGTTTGGATTTGTGGAGCCGGTGGTCTGGAATAAAGCCACCGGCTTTGTAGTGGGCGGCCACCAGCGGTTGAAGGTCTTGCTGGATATGGGCGAAACCGAGATCGACTGCGTTGTGGTGGACTTGGAGCCGGAAAAGGAAAAGGCGCTGAACCTTGCCCTCAACCGGATTCAGGGCGATTGGGACGAAGGGAAGCTGGCGGAGGTGCTGGCCGATCTGGACGCTTCCGCCTTCGACGTATCCTTTACCGGATTTGACGCGGAGGAGATCGACGCATTGATGAACAAATTTTACTCCGCCGAGGCGCAGGAGGATGATTTTGACCGGGAAAAAGCGGCGGCGGAAATGGAAGCCGCTGGCGGCACGTCCGCCCGGCCCGGCGACCTTTGGGAGCTGGGGGATCACCGCCTGCTGTGTGCAGACGGGGCCTGTGCGGAGGATATGGAGCGGCTCATGGAAAATGAGCGGGCCGCCTGCGCCATTACCGCGCCGCCCCTCGGCTCCCGGAAGGAATATGTGAAGGAAGGGCTGGCCCCGTGGCTCTCCCGCATGGGCGAGGCCGCACAAAACCTCTGCCGCCATGCGGAGATCATCTGCTGGAACATGGGCGACCTGTTCGCCACCGGGACGCAGTATGTGGAACCCACCGGCTTTTACAGCATGAAGCTGTTTTCCGACTGCAATTTCCGCCCGCTCTGGATACGGGTGTGGAAAAAGCAGGGGCAGCAGGCCCGCGCCGGTTCCACGCACCTAAACAGCGCAAAGCCCCAGCGCCAGTTTGAATATCTGGCTGCCTTTGCCGGGGAGCAGGCGGAGGAATACAACCTGCCGGAATATGCTTGGGTGTCCGCCTTTGCGGCCCACAATTACCACTTCGTGAAGCGCCTTACCAAAGAGGAGCGCCGCAAGTGGGGCTATGCCGGAGTATGGGAGATTTCCGCGCCAGCGCCCGATACGGACGGGACGCTCCCGGTTCCCGTGGAGCTGCCGTGGCGGTGCATGAAGATGCACTCCGATCCGGGCGGCCTGATCCTCGACCCCTTCGCCGGGGGCGGCTCCACGCTGATCGCCGCCGAGCAGAGCGGGCGGCGGTGTTTCTGTATGGAGAGCGACCCGGCCTCCTGCGAGCTTATCGTCATGCGCTGGGAGCAGTTTACCGGGGAAAAGGCGGTTAAAAAATATGTTTAAGAATTTTTGTTTTTGAGCTTGCCTTTTGAGGTGTTCCAGAGTAATCTCTGCTCACATCAAACGAAGGAGGTCATCCACATGACAATGATAGAAAGAGTAAGCAGCTTCAAGAACGAATATTTTAACGCCTTAATCGAGAAATACACCGACAGAAAGCAGGCTCCGGAAAGCCACGGCATGAACCGCGCCATCCGCGCCTATCTGGAAAGCAACGACGAGAACCTTTCCGAGCTTATGGTGAGCGATATGCCCTTTATGCAGGATATGGACGACTTCATGGGAACTATTGAAGCGGCGGGCATTACGGAATTTCTTCTCTGTGATACCTCCACGGCCCTTATGGAAACCCTGCACTACCTCATGGGGCATGGCTGGCAGATAACCGGAACCTGTGAATTTTCTACCAGCCCTTATACGAAACGGCAGGGGCTGCGCATGAAAAAGGCATAAAAAGAAAAGGCCCGGAAACGGGCTTTTTTCCGTCGTGAGCCTTGTCTTTCAGGCGGTCTAAGGGTAATCTGTGTCACACCAAAAAAGGAAGGAGGTTTGGTATGGCACAAAGAACAGATGAAGGAGGTACGCCTATGCTGAGTAAGGAGCAATACCGGGATGTGGTGGACGGTATCCGAAGGATACACCGGATCGCCCGCCACCTTGCCCGGATACCGGAGGAGAGGCTTTCGGTGGATATGGATACTGCGCTGGACGTGGACTATATCAACGAATGGCTTGACATTATCCTCTGCCGGATTTGCAGGCAGGAGGCGGTCAAAATGCCCGCGCTTCCCGAAAACCCCGGCCCGCAGGAGCTGTACCGGTACTGCATGAAAAAGGCAGAAAAACAGGCGGGGCGCATCCGCTTCGGGCTTTTTACCGACAGGATTGGCCGGGAGCTTCTCACGCAGAACGCATGGGAAGGAGTAGACAGCGCGGTATCCATGCTGGAAAGCGTGGCCGCGGAGCAAAGGAGGTAAATTTGATGGGATTCCCAAGAAAAGAGATTGTGGAGGCGGTACGCGCCCGGTATCCGAAGGGGACGCGGGTGGAGCTGGTTTCTATGGATGACCCTTACAGCAGGTTAAAGCCCGGCGACCGGGGAACCGTAAAATCTGTGGATGATACGGGGACGGTTCATGTAAGCTGGGACTGCGGCTCCGGCCTCGGTGTGGTTTACGGCGAGGACGAAATCCGTATCTTGGAGGGCGGTGATTTTGAATGAGCGGGATTTTCCATGAGGGCCGCTTCTATGAGAACACGGATATGGTCTGCCGCCGCTGCGGCCATCCGGTGTATGAATCCGATAACCCGGAGTACCGCTATCAGTGTTTTTACTGCGACGAGGATCTGTACCGCTTTGAGATAAGGGAGCAGGACGGCCTGTACCTGCCGCCGGTCATAGTGGCCCGCCCGGTGGACGGCATTACCTTGAATGAGGCGCTGGAATACCTGCTGGGCGAAAACGAAAAGCCCCGCATATTTTCAAACCAGCCGGAGGCGGAGTGCTTCCTGCTGGCACAGGGCATGGACGCGGAGGCTTTGGAGCATTTTTATTTTGTGGAGGTGACGGAGGATGAAGAATAAAGGGTGTGCTTTTGAACTGAAAGGCGACGGGAAATCCCGGTATTATTCCGCCCCGGAGGTTTCGGGGCTGGCGGATTTTGCCCGCTTTCTGTATGAGAACCGCGCCGGTGCAGCCGGTACTCCCCTGCCGCTTGGAGAGCGGATACCGCAGGCAGAGGAAATTTCCGAGACAGCATGGCAGAAAATAGCGGATCACAAAGCGGCGGGCTGCGCCTGCTACTTTATGCTGGATATACGCGAAAACCAGATGTGGGTAAACGAGGATACGGGCGCGGGGCTGGCGCTCTATCTATTCCCATTTACTGCGGTCATGGAGGAAGCGGCCACTGGCACCGGCGATATTTGGGAGCGGCTTCTTGCCCGCTTCCCCGGTGCAAAGCTGGGATAATACGCAAAAAAAAAAAGCTCGAAACCGGGCTTTTTTCGTCGGTGAGCCTTGTCTTATGGGGCGTTCCAGAGTAATCTGTGTCACACCAAAAACAAGGAGGAGCGAACCATGATAGATTTGAGGAATTATAAGGACTATATCCGGGAGCTGGTGGCAGAGCAGGATAAGAAGGATACGAACTGGCATTGGTCGGTGAAAAGTATCGGAAAGAGCCTCGTCCGTATCCGCTGGGGCTATCTGGACTACTTGGAGGAAAAGGAAAACTGCTTCCTGCTTTCTATGGACGAAGCCGCAGGCGACTGGCTGTGGGCCAAGAGGCCGGACGGCGGGCTGATCGAATGTTATCTGGTAGTGGAGGGCAGGCCGAACCCGCAGCTTGGCGCAGAGCAGACAATCAAAAGCGGCCTGCGGGACGCGGTTTGGGAGATCGCCTACACCGCCCACAACTGCTATTAAGAATACTCAAAAAGCCTGAATTTCCGGGCTTTTTTTGTTGTGAAGCCTTGTCTTTTCGGGTGTTCCAGAGTAATCTCTGTCCACATCAAAAAAAGGAGGTTTTTCAATGAAACAGACAGCAGAAATGAAGCAGGCGGCCTTCGTGGAACTTATGCACGACAACGGCTTTCAGTATCTCGGAGCGACTGCCCGCGACGGACAATTTATCTATGAGCGCACATGGCGGCATACCGTACCGGTGGCCTTCTATGGCGAGCAGGAGCGCACCTACCGGATCGCGGCGTATATCAGCTTCGGCGTACCCATCGTCCAGCTTTTCGAGGACGGGCGGCATACCAGCACCCGCGACTATTCCAGCCCCAAGCGGGCCATGAACGCAATCAAAGAAATTATCCGGTGCGCCGGGTATGCCATGTAAGGAGGGCGGCTATGAGCGATTTTAGAGAAGAATACGAGAAAAAATACAGCCCCATGCGGGCAGCGAGAAAGGACATATCCCCGGAGCTTCACGAAACGCTGGTGCAGCTTTGCCAGCGCAACTGCTGGGTAAAGCGCCACGGCATCCCCTTCCATGACGATCCCTGCTTGGAATTAGACAGCCCTTATACGTTCTGCGAGTATGAGGACATTGCCATGTTGAAGTTATTTTTTGAACATGGGAATTGGAGCATCCGGCAGGGCGTGGTATACAAAGACTTGTTCTTCTGCAATCAGGTAAACGGCGGCGACGAATGGTGGACGTGCCGGTACGACCATGAGGCCGGGGCCTACTTCCCCTTTGAGAGCGTAACCATGAAAGCGGTGATTGATAAGGGGGAATTTGAAACCCTGCTGGCGGATATGCTGGCGGCCACGGTGGAGCAATGCAAACATCTGGAATATGCGGGAAGGAGTAAAGAGCATGAATGATTTGTTTTCAAACTGGCTGGCCTCCGGCGACGCTGGCCCCTGCTGCTTTCAGGACGGCGGCCACGGCTATATCGTGGTGCGGATAGAGAAAAACGCGGACTTTGAATATCTGTTCTGCCAGCAGCTCTATCATAAGGAAAACCTGACGAGGAGCGGTACTTTCAAATATGCCGGAATCTACTGCAGGAAGGACGGCCTTTTGTATGACATACAGTATAGCTTTTCCGAGATTGCGGAAGGCCCGGAGGCCATAAAGGAGCGGTCTGCTGAAACGCTCCGGGAGAAGCTAAAGGCGGCTGTGCGGGAAAAGGTGGAGGCGGCTATCGGCAATGACCGGAGCAATCTGCAGGTTGCGGAAATTACGGACAGCGGGCTTTTGAGCCGTCTGGAATATACCCTCAATTATGACGCGAAGGAAACCGCCCGCAGGCGCTATCTGGATACGGTGGATTTTGAGCCGCAGGCATTTTCCTGCCACTACGACCCGGATCACTGGAAGGAGGATTCGCTTCTTTCCTATATCGCCGACCCGGAGGGCTATGCGCAGAAGCAGGCGGAGGATTTTATCGCGGAAAATCAGGAAAATATGCTGTTTGATTTTCTGTATAATGACGCGGTTTTGAAGGAATACCGGGCCATTCTGGCGGATACCAAAAACCCGGTACACCTCATTAAAAAAATCTCGGCGGCAATGGCTACGACCTCGGCAAAGACGGTCAATGTCACCATTTCCAAAAACGGCACGGAATTTACCTTCAAGACGGAGGCGTTCTCCCTGCGCGGGGACTGCGGGAGCCACTATAATTCATGGAGCATTGTGGCGGCAGACCGCAGGAAGTTTGAGGAGCTTTTTGGCCGGAGCGCGGACTATACGCCGGGGGAAATCCTTTGCATTACCTACGCCAGAAACGTATTGTATGAAGCCGGGAAATAGGCCCGGCCAGTAAAACTTAAAAATTATCTTTAAGGGGCTTCCTTCCGGGGAGGTTCCTTTTTTGTTCCCATTTTCGCAGAAAGGAGGCGTTTGCCGTTGCGAAAGTTAAAGACCTACAAGCCCACCCGCTTCATGGCGGACGGCTCCTCTTACAACCGGGAGCTGGCCGATCTGGCGGTGAATTTTATCGGCTGCCTGAAACATACAAAGGGCGAATGGTACGGACAGAATTTTGACCTCATTGACTGGCAGGAGCAGATCGTCCGCGACCTGTTCGGTATTGTGAAGTCTAACGGATACCGCCAGTTTAATACGGCCTATGTGGAGATTGCCAAGAAGCAGGGGAAATCGGAGCTGGCCGCTGCGGTGGCCCTCCTGCTTACCTGCGGCGACGGGGAATACGGCGGCGAGGTGTACGGCTGTGCCTCTGACAGACAGCAGGCTTCCATTGTATTTGACGTGGCCTGCGGCATGGTGGAGCAATGCCCGGCGCTCAAATCCCGCATTAAACCGGTGCTGTCTCAAAAGCGCCTGATCTATAAGCCGCTGGGCAGCTTTTATCAGGTATTGTCGGCAGAAGCCTACACCAAGCACGGCCTCAATGTCCATGCGGTGGTATTCGACGAACTTCATGCACAGCCGAATCGTCAGCTATACGACGTTATGACCCACGGCTCCGGCGACGCGCGGAAACAGCCCTTATATTTTCTCATTACCACGGCGGGCAATGATACCAACTCGATCTGCTATGAGGTACACCAGAAGGCGCAGGACATTCTGGACGGGCGCAAGGTGGATGCCACTTTTTACCCGGTGATCTACGGGGCGGACGAGGGCGACGACTGGACTTCCCCGAAGGTGTGGAAAAAGGCCAACCCCTCCCTCGGCATTACGGTGGATATAGAAAAGCTGGAAGCGGCCTGCGAGAGCGCAAGGCAGAACCCCGCCGAAGAAAACCTGTTCCGGCAGCTCCGGCTCTGCCAGTGGGTGAAACAGGCTGTCCGGTGGATGCCGATGGAGGCGTGGGATAAATGCGCCTATGCGGCGAACCCGGAGGCCCTGCGGGGCCGGGCCTGCTATGGCGGGCTGGATTTGTCCTCTACTACGGATATAACGGCCTTCGTGCTGGTATTCCCGCCGGAATACGAGGGCGACAAATATATCCTCCTGCCCTTCTTCTGGATACCGGAGGACAATCTGGAACTGCGGGTGCGCCGGGATCATGTCCCCTATGACGTGTGGGAAAAGCAGGGCTTCTTAAAAACCACCGAGGGAAATGTCGTCCACTATGGCTTTATCGAGGCTTTCATTGAAGAACTCGGCATGAAGTATAACATCCGGGAGATTGCCTTTGACCGCTGGGGCGCGACGCAGATGGTGCAGAACTTGGAGGGCCTCGGCTTTACGGTGGTTCCCTTCGGGCAGGGCTTCAAGGATATGTCCCCGCCCACAAAGGAGCTTATGCGCCTGACGCTGGACGAAAAGATCGCCCACGGCGGCCATCCAGTACTGCGCTGGATGATGGACAACATCCATGTGCGTACCGATCCGGCGGGCAATGTGAAGCCGGACAAGGAGAAATCCACAGAAAAGATTGACGGCGCGGTGGCTGCCATTATGGCGCTCGACCGGGCCATCCGGGGCGGCGGGGATACCGGCGCTTCTATTTATGACGGAAGGGGGCTTTTGATCCTATGAATATTTTTTCCCGTATGTTCAAGGCGAGGGATAAGCCGCAGGATTCGCTGGGCGGCAGCCAGTACAGCTTTTTCTTCGGGCGCACCACCAGCGGCAGGCCGGTGAATGAGCGGACGGCCATGCAGATGACGGCGGTCTATTCCTGCGTCCGTATCTTGTCCGAGGCGGTGGCCGGGCTTCCGCTCCACCTGTACCGCTATACCGAGGGCGGCAGTAAGGAAAAAGCACTGGATCATCCGCTTTACCGCCTGCTCCATGACGAACCCAACCCGGAGATGACCTCGTTCAATTTCCGGGAAACCCTGATGGGCCACCTGCTCTTATATGGCAATGCCTACGCGCAGATCATCCGAAACGCGCGGGGCGAGGTGGTGGGGCTGTATCCGCTTATGCCGAACAAAATGACGGTTGACCGGGACAGCGCGGGCCATCTCTATTACCTTTATACGCGCGGCTCCGACGATTCCCCGGTGGATACGGAAAACGGGCAGGTCTACCTGCCGCCGGAACAGGTGCTTCATATCCCCGGCCTCGGATATGACGGGATCGTGGGCTACTCGCCCCTTGCTATGGCAAAGAACGCGGTGGGGCTTGCTATCGCCACCGAGGAATACGGGGCGAAGTTTTTCGCCAACGGGGCCGCGCCGGGCGGCGTGCTGGAACATCCCGGCACCATCAAAGACCCGCAGAGGGTAAAGGATAGCTGGAACGCGGCCTATCAGGGAAGCGGCAATGCCCACCGGATCGCCGTCCTCGAAGAAGGGATGAAGTACCAGCCTATCGGCATTTCCCCGGAGCAGGCGCAATTCCTCGAAACGCGGAAATTCCAGATCAACGAGATTGCCCGCATTTACCGGGTGCCGCCCCACATGGTGGGCGATCTGGAAAAATCCAGTTTCAGCAATATCGAGCAGCAGAGCCTTGAATTTGTCAAATATACCCTCGACCCGTGGATATGCCGCTGGGAGCAGTCGCTGAAAAGGCGGCTTTTCACGGAGGAGGAAAAACGGGAGTATTTCATCAAATTCAATGTGGACGGCCTTTTGCGCGGGGACTACCAGAGCCGCATGAACGGTTATGCGGTGGCGCGGCAGAACGGCTGGATGAGTACCAACGATATAAGGGAGCTGGAAAACCTCGACCGTATCCCGGCGGAGGAAGGCGGCGACCTGTATCTAGTGAACGGCTCCATGACGAAGCTGGCGGACGCGGGGGCCTTTGCAGATCAAAAAGAAACGGAGGGACAGACAAGTGAATAAATTCTGGAACTGGGTGCGGAATGAGGATAACCGCACTCTTTATCTGAACGGCACCATTGCCGAGGAGAGCTGGTTTGACGACGACGTGACACCGGCGGCCTTCAAAGCGGAGCTTCTATCCGGCGAGGGCGACATTACCGTATGGATCAACAGTCCCGGCGGGGACTGTGTGGCCGCCTCTCAGATTTACAGTATGCTCATGGACTACAAGGGCGCGGTCACGGTGAAGATTGACGGCATTGCCGCCAGCGCGGCCAGCGTGATCGCAATGGCTGGCACCACCGTCCTGATGGCTCCCACAGCCTTGATGATGGTGCATAATCCGCTGACTGTGGCAATGGGCGATTCGGAGGAAATGAAGAAAGCCATTGCCCTTTTGGACGAAGTAAAGGAGTCGATCATCAATGCCTATGAGATCAAGACCGGGCTGTCGCGGGCGCGGCTCTCACACCTTATGGACGCGGAAACATGGCTGTCCGCCCACAAGGCCGTGGAGCTGGGCTTTGCCGACGACCTCTTATTTCAGGCGGCGGGCGATCCCGCCCCGCCCCAGCCGGAGAGCTTCGCGTTCTCGCGGCGGACGGTGACAAACCGCCTGTTAAACAAGCTGCCACGTGAGGCAGAGGAAACCGAACAGAAACAACCTGCAAAGCCGCTTTACGAGCGGCTTCATTTATTGAAATTTTAAGGAGGAACGAATTATGAGCATTATTTTGGAACTGCGCGCCAAGCGCGCAAAGGCGTGGGACGCGGCGAAGGCATTTCTGGATTCCAAGCGCGGGGCCGACGGCCTTTTGTCCGCCGAGGACGTGGCGACCTATGAAAAGATGGAGGCCGACGTGGTAAATCTCGGAAAAGAGATTGACCGCTTGGAACGCCAGCAGGCATTGGATGCGGAGCTGAACAGGGCTGTCAATACGCCGATCACCGGCAAGCCTGCGGCCCCTGCCGGGGAGGAAAAGACGGGTCGGGCCACGGCGGAATACCGGAAATCCTTCTGGAATGTGATGCGCAGCAAGATGCCCTCCCCGGAGGTGATGAACGCCCTGCAGGTGGGGACGGATTCTGAGGGCGGCTATCTGGTGCCAGATGAATTTGAGCGCACGCTGGTGGAGGCATTGGAGGAGCAGAACATTTTCCGCACGCTGGCCCATGTGATCCAGACCAGCTCCGGCGACCGGAAGATCCCCGTGGTGGCTTCCAAAGGGAGCGCCTCTTGGGTGGACGAGGAAGGGGCGATCCCGGAGAGCGACGACAGCTTCGGGCAGGTATCCATTGGGGCCTACAAGCTCGGCACCATGATTAAGGTATCCGAGGAACTTTTGAATGACAGCGTGTTTGACCTTGAAGCCTACATTTCCCGCGAATTTGCCCGCCGGATTGGCAACAAGGAGGAGGAAGCCTTCTTTACCGGCGACGGCACCGGAAAGCCGCTGGGCGTGCTGGCGGAAACGGGCGGCGCGGAGGTGGGAGTTACCGCTGCGGCGGCTGCGGCCTTTACGGCGGATGAAATCTTTGACCTGTTCTATTCCCTGAAAGCGCCTTACCGCCGGAGCGCCGTATTCGTGATGAATGACGCGAGCGTGAAGGCCCTGCGCAAGCTCAAAGACAACAACGGCCAGTATCTGTGGCAGCCCAGCCTTACCGCCGGAGCGCCGGATACCCTGTTAAACCGCCCGGTCTATACGTCCGCTTTCATGCCCGCCCTTGCGGCTGGAGCAAAATCTATTTTGTTCGGCGACCTGTCTTATTATTGGGTGGCCGACCGGCAGGGCCGCTCCTTCCGCCGCCTCGGCGAGCTGTATGCGCCGACCGGGCAGGTGGGCTTCCTTGCGACCCAGCGCGTGGACGGCAGGCTCATTCTGCCGGAGGCCGTGAAGGTCATGCAGCAGAAATCTGCGTAATGGGGGAACCCCGCAAAGCCGGATGGCTTTGTGGGGAGAGGAGGAGCAACGGAATGAGTGAGCTTTCGCACTTGTGCGGAAGTAAGCGATATGGAGTTTGTGACGACGAGAGGTGGCGGCATGGAGGAATTACTGCAGAAGGTAAAGGACAATCTGATCCTTTCCCATAACGAGGACGACGGGCTGCTTCGTGGCTATATCACGGCGGCCCTTTCCTATGCGGAGAGTTACCAGCATATCCCCACGGGCTACTATACCGACAATCCCATGCCGCCCACCACCGAGCAGGCCGTTATCATGCTGTCGTCCCATTTTTACGAAAGCCGGGACGGCAGCACCGGCGGCTTTTTTGCGGATAACATTCAGGCCGGGCAGCAGGTATGGAATACGGTCAACCTTCTTTTGCGCCTTGACCGGGATTGGAAGGTATAAGGGGAACCCCACAAAGCCGGAAGGCTTTGTGGGGAGAGGAGGAACAACGGATTGAGCGAGCTTTCGCATTTATGCGGAAGCGAGGGAAAAGGAGTTTGTGACGACGATATGAGCTTTGGAAAAATGCGCACGCCCATCCAGCTAATCCTTACCGAGAACGTGAAGGACAACGAGGGATTTAGCTCCCCGCAGGATACGGTGGTGGCGGAGGTTTGGGCCTACCATGAGGCCCGGCATGGAAGCGAACGCTGGGCCAACCGGGCGGCCTTTTCGGAGGCCACCGACCTGTTCCGGTTCCGTATCATCCCCGGCCTGCAGGTGACGACAAAGCTGTTCTTGCGCTGTGAGGGCTGCCGGTATGACATTACCAGCGTGGAGGATGTGAAGGGGCGCGGGATGTATGTGGAGATTTTAGCGAAAAAGGTGGTGGGCTCCGGGGCTCCCGCAAAGCCGGAAGGCTTTGTGGGGAAAGGAGGAGCAACGGATTGAGTGAGCTTTCGCATTTATGCGGAAGCGAGGGATAAGGAGTGTGTGACGACGTGGCTAAGGTGCAGGTAAAAATGCCGGAGGATTTTCTTCTGCGGCTCTCCCGGCTGGGGGATAAGACCGACGAGATCATCCCGAAGGTGCTGGAAGCGGGCGGCGAGGTCGTGGAGCAGAAAGTTAGGGCGAATTTGGGCGCGGTGATTGGCCGGGATACAAAGGAGGAATCCCGCTCCACCGGCGAACTGCTTTCCGCCCTCGGCGTATCCCCGGCCAAGATTGACCGGGACGGCAATTACAACGTGAAGGTGGGCTTTTCGGAGCCGCGCCCGGACGGTCGCAGCAATGCCATGATTGCCAACGTCCTCGAATACGGGAAAAGCGGGCAGCCTGCCAAGCCTTTTCTGAAACCGGCAAGATCGGCGGCCTGCGCCCCGTGTATCGAGGCCATGAAGGCCGCTTTTGAGAGGGAGGTGGAAAAGCTGTGAGCCTGCTGGAAGATTTGAACGGTACGCTCGGCCCTTTGGGTATCCCCATAGAAACCGGCGTGTTTCAGGATACGCCGCCGGAGGAATATCTGGTCGTCACGCCCCTTTCGGACAGCTTCGGCTTCCATGCTGACGACCTGCCGCAGTATGAGGTGCAGGAGGCCCGGCTTTCCTTCTTCAAAAAGGGCAGCTATACCAGACAGAAAAACCGGATCGTCCGCGCCCTTTTGGCGGCGGACTTTACCATTACAGACCGCCGGTATATCGGCCATGAGGACGACACCGGCTATCACCACTATGCCATAGACGTGGCAAAACATTATGAAATGGAGGTTTAGATCATGGCGACGATTGGACTTGACAAGCTGTTTTATGCCCCGATCACCGAGGGCGAGAATGGCGACGAAACCTACGGAACCCCGGTCATGCTGGCGAAGGCAATGACCGCCGAGCTTTCGATTGAATTAAACGAGGCCACGCTGTATGCCGACGACGGCGCGGCGGAGATCGTAAAGGAATTTAAGAGCGGAACCCTGTCGCTGGGCGTGGACGATATAGGCGTGTCCTCCGCCGAGGCACTGACCGGGGCGAAGGCGGATAAAAACGGCGTCCTCATTTCCGCCAGCGAGAACGATGGCGCACCGGTGGTCGTGGGCTTCCGCGCCCGCAAGGCAAACGGCACTTACCGTTATTTCTGGCTGTACCGGGTAAAATTTGCGGTTCCCGGCACGAACCTGCAGACGAAGGGGGATTCCATCACCTTCTCCACGCCCACCATTGAGGGGACGATCCTGCGCCGCAATAAGGTGGACGGGAAGAACGAGCATCCGTGGAAGGCGGAGGTCAACGAGGACGACAGCGGCGTGCAGGCCAGCACCATTTCCAGCTGGTATCAGGAAGTATACGAGCCGGTCTATGAAACGGAAGGAGGCGCGGCATGATGGTGGATCAGGACAGGGCCGCAACAATCACGATTGGCGGCGAGGAGTACCAGCTTATTTTAACCACAAGGGCCACAAAGGAGATCGCGGGCCGCTATGGCGGTCTGGAAAACCTCGGCACGAAGCTGATGAAATCGGAAAATTTCGAGATGGCGCTGGATGAGATTATCTGGCTGATCGTCCTGATGGCGAACCAGAGCCTTTTGATATACAACCTGCGCCATAAGGAGGAGCCGAGGCCCCTGCTCACGGCGGAGGAGGTGGAGCTTCTCACTTCCCCGTTGGAGCTGGCGGCATACAAGGACGCGATCATGGAGGCCATGTTCCGGGGAACCAAGCGCCACATAAAGAGCGAGGCAGACCCAAAAAACGTGCCGGTCGGGTAAGCGACGAAGAACTGTTTACCCGGCTGATTTATTATGCAACGGTGCCGCTTCGGCGTTCCGAGGAGGAGGCGTGGCTCATGCCTTTCGGGTATCTGCTGGATTTGTGGGAGTGCCACAAGCAGTTTACCGGCCTCGCCAAGCCGAAGCGGGAGCTGTTCATTGACGACATTATCCCTTACGGGATTTGAAGATAAGTTTTAATTTTTCCGGGAAGGAGGTGGCGGAATCATGGCGGACAATTTTGGCCTGCGGATCGGCGTGGAGGGCGAGAAGGAATTTAAGAAGGCCCTTGCGGAGATCAACCAGAGTTTTAAGGTGCTTGGCTCGGAGATGAACCTTGTGGCCTCGCAGTTTGATAAGCAGGATAAATCGGTGGAGGCGATCACGGCCCGCAACCGTGTCCTGAATAAAGAGATTGATACGCAGAAACAGAAAATCGGCACCTTAGAGCAGGCCCTACAAAACGCCACCGCTTCCTTCGGGGAAAATGACCGGCGCACGCAGCAATGGCAGATTCAGCTCAACAACGCCAGAGCGGCCTTAAACGATATGGAAAAGGAGCTGGACGAGAACAACCGGGCATTGGAGGAAGCCGGGGATCATCTGGACGAGGCGGGCGGCCAAGCCGACGATTTCGGCGATTCGCTGGAAGAAAGCGCCGACAAGGCAGAGGATGCCGGGAACCGGTTTGAAAAGCTGGGCGGCATTGCAAAGACGATTGGCGCGGTGGTGGCTGCTGCCGTCGTGGCTATCGGTGCCGCCGCCATATCCGCAGGCGTGGGGCTTGTGAAGCTGGGCGACGAGTACAATCAGGCGGTGAACCAGATTTCCGCCTCCACCGGGGCCACCGGCGCGGAATTGGAGGCGCTTGGTGAAACGGCCCGCCGGGTATATACAAACAATTTCGGCGACAGCTTGGAGGACGTGGCGGAAGGCATTTCCGCGGTGCAGAAAACAACCGGCCTTATGGACGAGGAGCTGCAGAAGGCCACGGAATCCGGATTCGCCCTGCGGGACACCTTCGGGTATGACCTGCAGGAATCCGCCCGGACGGCAAACGCCTTAATGAAAAACTTCGGCCTTTCCGCAGAGGAAGCCTATAACATCATTGCCGTGGGCGCACAGAACGGCGCGGATCAGAACGGCGACCTGTTAGACACTCTCAACGAATACTCGGCACAGTACGCTGCCCTCGGCCTCTCCGCAGACGAATTTGTGAGCGGTCTGATCAGCGGTTCCGAAGCCGGTGTCTTTTCGATTGACAAGGTGGGCGACGCGGTAAAGGAATTTAACCTGCGCGTGATCGACGGAAGCAATACCACCACCGAAGCCTTTCAGGCCCTCGGCATGGACGCGGACGCTATGGCGGCCCGGTTTGCCACTGGAGGGGATTCGGCAAGGGAGGCATTTTTCGAGGTCGTCAATGCGCTTGACAGTATGGACGATCCCATTGCCAAGAATACGGCGGCGGTCAACCTGTTCGGCACACAGTTTGAGGATTTGCAGGGAAGCGTCCTGCCGGTGCTTGCCAGCATGGAGGACGGCGCGGGCAAGACCTACGACGCGCTCTCGCAGATCAACCAGATAAAATACAATGACCTTGATTCCGCCATAGAGGGGACGAAGCGCTCCATTCAGGGCGTTTTCCTGCCGCTGGCAAGTGAAATGTCGGCGGGGATCACCGACGTTTTTTCCACACTCAGCAATGAAATCAACGCAGCCAACGGGGACTTTGAGCAGATCGGCGTGGCTATCGGAAACGCCATAGAGGGCGTTTCCAACGTGATCTTAGAGAAGATGCCCATGTTTCTGGAATTGGGCCTGAATATCGTGACGAGTATCGGCGGGGCCATTTTAGACAATCTGCCCGTGCTGATCGAATCGGCGACGAATATTGTCTTAACGCTCCTTAATGCGCTGGTTTCAGCCCTGCCCCAGCTTTCCGAGGGCGCGTTGCAGTTGGTGCTTACGCTGGCGCAGGGGATTTTAGACAACCTGCCGCAGATCGCCGAGGCCGCCATTCAGGTGATCGTCACGC
>Ga0137310_101260_pt1 | contig 16219 bp, 12 predicted proteins | sample NAcewiD2O_June_2_FD_97183 | JGI IMG/M metagenome (GOLD analysis project Ga0137310, IMG submission 97183) | Mouse cecal microbial communities from Vienna, Austria - N-Acetylglucosamine amended D2O_June | ecosystem: Host-associated > Mammals > Digestive system > Large intestine > Cecum | place...
TCGGTGTGGGAGATCCGCAAGCGGGCCGGTATGGTGTTCCAGAATCCGGATAACCAGATCATCGGCAACGTGGTTGAGGAGGATGTGGGATTCGGACCGGAGAATATCGGGCTGCCTACGGATGAGATCTGGCGTCGGGTGGATGAGAGTCTGGAGGCTGTGGGCATGACGGCTTACCGGTATAAGTCGCCCAATAAGCTGTCAGGAGGGCAGAAACAGAGGGTGGCCATCGCCGGGGTCATGGCCATGAGGCCGGAGTGCATTGTGCTGGACGAGCCTACAGCCATGCTGGACCCCAATGGGCGCAGGGAAGTGATTAGGACGGTGCGGGAACTGAATCAAAAGGAGGGGATCACGGTGCTTTTGATCACCCACTATATGGAGGAAGTGATCTCGGCGGACCGGGTGATCGTGATGGATGACGGAAAGCTGGTCATGGACGGGACGCCCAGGGAGATCTTCTCCGATGTGGAGCGGTTAAAGTCTTACCGTCTGGATGTTCCCCAGGTGACGGAGCTGGCATGGGAGCTGCGAAAGGCGGGATTAGACATTCCGGCGGGGATCTTGCGCCAGGAGGAACTGATGGAGCATCTATTGCCCATGTTTCAGGAGCGTTTTCCAGGGACGATCCGCATGGGAGATTTGTCCTGATGGATGAAACGATTGGTGGATTGCAGGAAGTTTAGGAGAGCGTCATGTCGATTAGAGCGGAAAATTTGACTTATGTTTACGGGGCCGGCACGGCCCTTGAGCAGTATGCGCTGAAAGATGTCAGCTTTGAGATCCCGGACGGACAGTTTGTGGGGCTGATCGGCCACACCGGGTCCGGGAAGTCTACGCTGATCCAGCACCTGAACGGGCTGATAAAGCCTGCGGGCGGGACTGTTTATTATGACGGGACGGATATATACAGTGAGGGGTTCAGCTTAAAGGAACTGCGGTCCAAGGTGGGGCTGGTGTTTCAGTATCCGGAACATCAGCTGTTTGAGGTGGATGTATTTTCCGATGTGTGCTACGGGCCGAGGAACCTGGGGCTTGCCAAAGAAGAGGTGGATCAGAGGGCCAGGGAGGCATTGAAGCAGGTGGGGCTAAAGGAAAAGTACTGGGACCAGTCGCCGTTTGAGCTGTCGGGTGGACAGAAGCGGCGGGTGGCCATTGCGGGAGTCCTGGCCATGGACCCGAAGGTGCTGATATTGGATGAGCCTACGGCAGGGCTGGACCCTAAGGGCCGGGACGAGATTTTGGAGGAGATCCGCCAGCTGCACAAGGAGCGTGGCATGAGCATTGTCCTGGTATCCCACAGCATGGAGGACATTGCCAGGTACGCGGACCGGCTTATGGTCATGAGTCACGGGGAAAAAGTGTTTGACGGGACGCCCAGGGAGGTGTTTGAGCATTACAGGGAGTTGGAGGCCATAGGGCTTGCCGCCCCCCAGGTCACCTATATTGTCCACGAATTGAAAGAGCGGGGTGTTCCCCTTGATGAGGGGATCACTACGGTGGAAGAAGCCAAAGAGGCTGTCCTGGGGCTTTTAGGAAGCCCCCTTGGGGCATGTCTGTGAAAAGCGGCGTTATTGGAGGAGATTTATGATCAGAGATATTACTTTGGGACAGTTTTATCCCGTGGATTCGGTGATCCACCGCATGGACCCAAGGACTAAGCTGTTTGGGACCATGGCGTTTATCATATCCCTGTTTTTGGCGGACCACATTGGGGCCTATGTGGTGGCCACAGGGTTTTTGGCGCTGGCGGTCAGGCTGTCCAAGGTGCCTTTTTCGTTTATTATCCGGGGGCTGAAAGCGGTTATGGTGATATTGCTCATCAGCGTCAGCTTTAATCTGTTTCTCACAGACGGACAGGTGTTGTTCCGCCTGGGATTTTTAAAAGTTACCAGGGAGGGGCTTCGGATGTCCTGTTTTATGGGCTTGAGGCTGATCTACCTGGTGATCGGGTCGTCAATTATGACGCTGACAACAACACCGAACCAGCTGACGGACGGTATGGAGAAAAGCCTGGGATTCTTGAAGGCAGTAAAGGTTCCGGTTCATGAGATCTCCATGATGATGTCCATTGCTCTGCGGTTTATCCCTATTCTGGTGGAGGAGACGGACAAGATTATGAAAGCCCAGATGGCCAGGGGAGCGGATTTTGACAGCGGGAACCTGATCCAGAAGGCGAAAAGCATGGTGCCGCTTTTAGTACCCCTGTTTATTTCCGCGTTCCGCCGGGCTACGGATCTGGCCATGGCCATGGAGGCCAGATGCTACCGGGGCGGAGAGGGAAGGACGAAAATGAAGCCGCTGCGGTATGATCGGAGGGACCGTCTGGCCTATGGGTTTTGCGGGATCTATCTGGCGGTGATGGCAGGACTAAGGGTTGCATTGTAGGGAGGAAGAGGTAGTTATGAAACGAGTGAAGATGGTCCTGGCCTACGACGGGACCAATTACTGCGGCTGGCAGCTGCAGTCTAACGGGATCACCATTGAGGAGGTGCTGAATCAAAGATTGACAGAACTTTTGAAGGAGCCGGTGGCAGTGATCGGGGCCAGCAGGACGGACTCGGGCGTCCATGCGGAGGGGAATGTGGCGGTGTTTGACACAGAGAATCGGATGCCGGCAGACAAGATCTGTTTTGCTTTAAACCAGCGGCTGCCGGAGGATATCCGGGTGCTTTCTTCCCAGGAGGTGCCTCTTGACTGGCATCCCAGGAAGCAGAACTGTGTTAAGACTTATGAGTATCGGATTCTGAACCGAAAGATTGATATGCCCACTCTGCGGCTGTACTCCCATTTCTGTTATTTCCCATTAAATGAGCATCACATGAGGAAGGCGGCTTCTTACCTGGTGGGGGAGCATGATTTCAAAAGTTTCTGCACCACAAGAGGACAGGCGGAGGACACGGTGCGGACCATCTACAGGGCCGACGTGGTGAAAGAGCATGATATGATCACCATTACGGTAAAGGGCAGCGGATTTCTTTACAATATGGTGCGGATCATTGCGGGGACGCTGATGAAGGTTGGCATGGGTGTGTACCCGCCGGAACACGTGAAAGAGATCCTGGCGGCCAGGAACCGGAAAGCGGCAGGGCCTACGGCTCCGGCCAGAGGATTGACGCTTATAAACATGGAGTATGAGACGGAATTAAAGAAAAAGATCATAGGAAAAAACAAGGACTGGGAATATCAGCTGATCCAGACCGAGATCTTGCAAAAGGGGAAAGCGTATCTTTTTATTAATCGGTGCAGGGAGGATGATTTTGAAGGGCTTCTGGCACGAGTGACCCATCAGGCGGTGCGCAATGGGGCAAGGCAGGTGTATGTGTGCGATAAAGAGGACGATAAACGGATCGTTCCCGGAAAGGATTACGGGTATTATCGGTTTTCTTACGGATATGACATGCTGGCTATGAGAAAAAAAATCTCTTTGTCAAAGGGAGACACAGGGGAGGATATGTCTGAGGGGCAGGCATTCCAGGGAGTGTGGGAGAAGGTGAGTATTTGGCAGACCTCCTCGTTTTGCAGCATTTACAACCAAGTGTTTTACGCGGTCCCTAACTCGGCTACCCTGACGGAGAAAGAGGCAAGGGAATATCTGGTCAACAGCAGATGGCAGCTGTTTCTCATAAAGATCCGGGATAAGGACGTGGGATTCGTAATATTGGTGGATAAGGAAGGAGAATTGGAGATCGACAGTCTGGGGGTTCTTAAGGAATACCGCGGACGGGGGCTGGCCAGAGAGATTTTGGAGCGGACAGAGATGGCAGCGGTCAAAATGGGGAAGGAGTCTTTATCCTTGACCGTGGCAAGCATCAATACTGCGGCCATTTCCCTGTATCGAAAGACAGGTTTTGAAAATGAGGGCATGATCTCCAGGTGGTATGTGACAAAAGACGAACGAGCAGAAACATGATCGAAAAGAAAGAGAGGGGAAAACGGAAATGGGGAAGATGAGCTGTTGGGAGGTTTTGGGGCTTGAGAAGACGGGAGACAGGGAGGCTATCCGGGAGGCGTATCTAAAGAAGCTGCCAGGGGTCCATCCGGAAGAGGACCCTAAGGGGTTTCAGCTCCTTAGGTCTGCCATGGAGGAGGCTATGAGAGAGGCTTCTGACATGGAGCGGGAGGAGGAGCCAGAAGGGGTCAAAGAGACGGACATGATGGACAGCCGGGAGATCCGCCTGTTTTTAAGGCAGGTCCAGGAGGTCTACCGGGATTATGAGAAGCGGATCATGCCGGAGCAGTGGAAGGAGCTATTGTCCTTAGGCGTGTGCCAGGATCTGGAGACCCAGAAAGAGGCAGGATGGGCGCTGATTGGATTTTTGATCAAGCATTTCCATATTCCTCACAGCTGTTTTGTGGTCATGGACCAGGTGTTTGGGTGGACCGAGGCCAGGGAGGAGTTAAGCGAACATTTCCCCGAAGGGTTTGTCCGCTATCTTATGGACAGGATCGAGGAGGAAGACAGCTTCCGGTATGATAAGACGCCTTTAAGGGATGATTTTGACTACGACGCGTTTTTTGAAGCTTATTTTGAGCTGCGGACAGCCATAGGCGAGAAAGACAGGGACAGGGTGGAGAAGGCCCTTGACGTGGCGGAGGCCATGGGCGTGGAGCACCCGGATCTGACGATTCTGAAAATAAGCCATCTTTCCATGATAAGAGGCATGGAGGAGCAGGTCTGGGAGATGGCGCGGCAGCTTTATGAGACGGACGGGGAAAATAAAGGCTCCAGGTACTGGTATGTGAGGGCGGCTCTGGATCTTCCAGAGATGCCTGCGGAGGCTGAGGATCTGGAGGGGATCGTTGCGGGCCTGGTGGAGGAGGACCCAAAGAACCCGGGGTTTTGGCAGATCGGCGGGGCCTTTTTGCGAAAGCAGGAGCGTTTGGAGGAGGCTCTGCAGGCGTTTCGAAGGGCCTATGAATACAGCGACGGATGGGAATATTTGCAAAAAGAAATGGAGGAGACGGCGGACGCTCTGTCAAGACAGATGGAGGAACAGGGCGTTGAGGATGTGTGGGTCCTGGCAAGCGTCTGCTGGACGGGAAACAGGTATGATAAGGTCCGGCAGCTTCTGGAGGAGTATGAGCCGGAGGAAGAAAGGTTCATGGCCTGGCTGATGCTCATGGCGGGAAGCTGCCATGGGCTGGAGGATTTTGAGGCCGCCCTTTCTTATCGGGAGAAGATCTGGGACGGGTATAAGCCGGAGGAACGGCCTTTACGATTGTACATGGATCTGGCAGAGGAGTACGGGCTTGTAGGCAACCGGGCCAAGGCGCTGGAGATCTACGGACTGGCGGCGGATACGTTTACGGAAAACGGGGAGATCTATTTCAGACAGGCGAAGCTTTTGGAGGAGGACGGCAAAAAGCGGGAGGCAGCCCGGATGTGCGAAAAGGCTTTGGCCGTGGAATTCCACGGGGACGCTTTTGGTCTGTGGCTGGAGCTTCTTTTGGATCTGGAGGAGTATGAACAGGCGCGGGAGCGGGCTAAACAGGTGATAGACCAGGGATACCGGCCGGCTTCGGTGGTGTTTTACTATGCCAAAGCTTTACGCTGCCTGGAGGAGTTTGATGATGCGAAGCAGGTTCTGGGAGAGCTGTATGACAGGACGGACGGGGCGGATGTGGTGTGCGAGGAGTATTCGTCTTTGTTCTATGATATGGATGAGCCCGGAGAGGCTTTAAAGTGGATCCAGGAGGCCATTGAGAAGCGGTGTACGCCGAGAAGGCTGTACATGAAGGCGGATTGTCTTCGGGATCTGGACCGGTTTCAGGAGGAGCTGGACGTGTATGCCCGGCTGGAGCAGGATGGGTTTGAATCGTATTTTATGGATTACCGCATTGGGCGGGCTTTGGAGAATCTGGATCTGTTTGAGGAGGCGGAACAGCGGTTTAAGGCTTCCATTGGCAAGCAGGCGGATTACGGTCTGGCCTGGGATGGCCTGGGCGATGTGCTGCAAAAGCAGGGCAAGTGGGATCAGGCGGTGACTGCCTACGAGGGAGGCATGGAACTGGGGCATCTCCAGGCTTCCAGGGATTTGTGCCGTCTTTTGAAACGGCTCCACAGGAACGACGAGGCTGTCAGCCGATTGGAGGAGGGCCTGAAAAAGTGGCCGGAGGACGGGAGCCTTTTGCTGTTGTACTCGGATGTGCTGGTGAGGATCAAGGAATTTGACAAGGCGGTAAAATGCCTGAATCGGTACATGGAGGCGAAACCGTCCCAGACCGGAAGGGCTTACCGGGAGATCGCCATGACCTACGAGCGGGCCAAGGATTTTGACAAGGCTGAGGAGTTTTATCAGAAGTCCGTGGACCATGAGCCCAAGAACGCCAGGGCGTGGCGGCTGATGGGAAAGTTTCTGGCCAATGAGAAGAAGGATATGGAGAGGGCGTTGATCTATCTGGAGAAGGCGGCAGAGCTGGCGCCGGACAGTACATACGGGTTTATGAAGCTGGGGGAGACGTACGAAGCTCTGGGGCGGAAGGATGAGGCGTTTGCCTGCTATGAGAAGTCCCTGGCAAATTACCAAAAAGATGTGGAGGAAGATCCCAAGGACTGCTGCAATTATGAGGGCATGGCGGATGTGCTGGCCCACCTGGGCAGACATAAGGAGGCAGAGGAGATGGCGAAAAAAGCCATCGCGCTGCAGGAGCGGGTGTTTACCTGCAGCTGCCCGTTCTGCTATGAGGCGTATGAGGATCTGGCCAAGATCCAGGAGCAAAAAGGGGAACTGGAGAAGGCGCTGGAGTTTATGGAGATGGCTGGGAGACTGGCGGTGACGGAGCATTATCCGGGGGAGATCAAGAGGCTGAAAGAGGCCATTAAGACCCGGGACGCGGATAAGCAGAGGCCGGAATCACAGAATTGACAAAGGAAAGCGTCCGATGATCGGTTACGGATCATCGGACGCTTTCTTTATAGGTTTTATTTTTGTGATCGTACAAATAAAAGAGGTGATCGTACAAATGAAAAACGGGCTTGGCTATTGATTTTCACAGGCGTGGTCAGGTATACTTAAAGAGTAAGAAAACAGTGACAAGCGGTGTCTGAAAAGTTAGGAGGTAGTCTTATGGGACAAGGAAAAAAACCGGTGCTGGTGGTTATGGCGGCAGGTATGGGGAGCCGCTATGGAGGGTTGAAGCAGATCGATCCTGTGGACGAGTACGGCAACATTATCATGGATTTTTCTATCTTTGATGCCAAGGAAGCAGGGTTTGAGAAGGTGGTGTTCATTGTTAAGAAAGCCATTGAGAAAGAGTTTAAGGAGAACGTGGGCAGCCGCATGGAAAAGCGCATAGAGACGGAGTATGTGTTCCAGGAGCTGGATAAGCTGCCGGACGGTTTTGAGATTCCGGAGGGCAGGGTGAAGCCGTGGGGGACGGGCCATGCCATTTTGTGCTGCAAGGATGTGATCGACGGACCTTTCGCGGTGATCAACGCGGATGATTATTACGGGAAACAGGCGTTTAAGGAGATATACAGGCAGCTGACGGATCACGGGGATGATGAGCGGTATCAGTATGCCATGGTGGGATACCGGCTGAACAATACTATGACGGAAAATGGGTATGTGGCCAGAGGCGTGTGTTCCATGGACGAGAAAGGAAAACTGGTGGATATCCATGAGCGGACCAGGATCGAGAAGCGGGGCGACGACGGGGCGTACACCGAGGACGACGGGGCTACGTGGATCCCCCTTCCCGGAGAGTCGGTGGTGTCCATGAACCTGTGGGGCTTTACGGAGAGTATTTTCGGGGAGCTGGATCGAAGGTTCGGCGCTTTCTTAGAGAGGGAGATTCCGGGGAATCCCTTGAAGTGCGAGTATTTCCTGCCCTTTGTGGTGGACGAGATCTTAAAGGAGGACAAGGCGGAGGTGACGGTGCTGGAGAGCAGGGACCGGTGGTACGGCGTAACCTATAAGGAAGATAAGGAAACTGTGGTGAGCGCCATCAGGCAGCTGAAGGATAAGGGACTTTATCCGGAAAAATTGTGGGAGGATTAACATGGATATCAGCATGGAGAGAAGGTTTAAGGCGGCAGAGGCATTTGCGGTGAAGGGCCAGGTGAAGTCCTGTGAACCTTACGGGAGCGGACATATTAACAACACCTTTCTTTTGGTGTGCCGGGAGGACGGACAGGAGTATCCGTATATTTTGCAGCAGATGAACCATGAGGTGTTTAAGGACATCCAGGGGCTGATGCGGAATGTGAAGGGCGTAACCACATTCCTGCGGAGACAGATCGTGGAGAATCACGGGGAACCGGACAGGGAGACGCTGAATCTGATTCCTACAAAGGAGGGAAAGGATTTCTACATAGACAGCCAGGGCAGCTTCTGGAGGGTGTATATGTTTATCGGCGGGGCTACCTGCTACAATCTGGTGGAAAAGCCGGAAGATTTTTATCAGAGCGGAAAGGCTTTCGGGCGGTTCCAGTGTCTGCTGGCTGATTTTCCGGCGGATGAGCTGACAGAGACCATCCCAGATTTCCACAATACGCCGGCGCGGTTTAAGAAGTTTAAGAAGGCGGTGGAAGAGGATGTTATGGGGCGCGCCGAAAAGGTGCGGCGGGAGATCCAGTTTGTCATGGACCGCCAGGAGGAGATGGGGCTTGCTTTAAAGCTTAAGGAGGAAGGGGCGCTTCCCCTTCGGGTAAGTCACAATGATACGAAGCTGAACAATATTATGATCGATGACAAGACGGGACAGGCGCTGTGCATCATTGACCTGGACACCATCATGCCGGGATTTTCCATCTTTGATTACGGGGATTCGATCCGCTTTGGGGCCAACACGGCAGAGGAAGATGAGAGGGATTTGTCAAAAGTGTCTCTGTCTCTGCCCCTGTTTGAAGTTTATACCAAAGGCTTTCTGGAGGGCAGCGAAGGCAGGCTGACCGAGACGGAGCTTAAGATGCTTCCTTATGGGGCAAAGATGATGACTTTAGAGTGCGGGATGCGGTTTTTGACCGATCATCTCCAGGGGGATGTGTATTTCCACACCAGCAGAGAAGGGCATAACCTGGACCGCTGCCGTACCCAGTTTGCCCTGGTGGCGGATATGGAGAGCAAATGGACCCAGATGGAGGAGATCGTAAAAAAATATCAGGGTTCATAACCGCCGGGAAAGCTTCCCTTTTCTGACAGAAGGCGGATGGAAGAGGCATACTCGGACGGGGTCATATGAGTAATCTTCTTGAACTGCCTGGAAAAGTAGTGGACAGATGTGTAGCCAAGGCGGTCGGATATCTGGGTAAAGTTCAGCTGATTGCTGCGGATCAGTTCTTTGGCAGTGTCGATCTTCATCAGGGTGAAAAATTCCATGACCCCGCAGCCGTGAAGTTCCTGGAACAGTTTTTGGAGGCGGGAGCGGCTGATCAGCGTGTTTTTGCAGATGATCTCGATAGTCAGCTGTTCGTGGATGTGTTCTTCCATGTAGCGGATGATCCGGTTGTAAGTCTCGTTGGGACGTCCCAGACGGGGGCGTATCGGAGAGTGGGTGGGGACCGGCAGCGGGTTGGCAAAATAGCGGCGGTACAGGTGGATAAGAAGCTCTTCCAGGGAATTGCTGATAAGCTGCTCGGCCCCGAAACCAGGGGATAAGGTGTTGCGGACAAGTTCTTCCTGGTAGGGGTTGTCCAGACGGCCCAGGAAGGCATGGCGGGCTTCGATGATGATCTGGGCCAGAAGGGCGTTTTCCGGTTCCTGCATGGTCAGCACCTGATTGCGGAATGCATGCATGTAAGGGGAATGGCACTGGAAGGCGATGACCACAAGGCTGGGGGCGCTGCGGCCGTTGGTGACGACGTTGTGAAATTCGTTTGGCTGATGGAAGATGATGCTCCCTCGCTTTAAGGTATGGCGTTCATTGCCGGCTACGGCGTCGATCTCGCCTTTATCCACACAGAGCAGTTCCCAGAAGTCGTGGCTTTCGCCGGGGAATGTGAAGTTGCTCATATAGTCGAAATAGTGGATGGAGATAATGCTGCGGATGGAAAATACGGTCCGCAGATGGGTGCTTTTGTATGACATGGGCGCCTCCGTATTGATGGTTTTGGTACGTTTGATCCTATAGTGGGAGTATAGCACGGGGGCAGGGGAAAATGCAAGGTTTGTGTTGTTGGCAATGCGTGTTTGTATCATGAATAGAAAGGGGATTTAAAATGGCAAAGACGAAAGGACGGGTTACGCTGCCCAGTGAGGCGAATTTTCTGGAAGAGACAAAGGAGATGATGGAGCGCTGGGGGGCGGATGCACTGCGGGACAGCGACGGGACGAAGCTTCCCCAGGAAATCAAGGATCTGGATGCTGCGGTCTACACCACGTATTTTGTGGCCAGGGGACACAATGAGTTTGCCAAAGAGCACATGGAGGAGTGCCAGCAGATGTATCTGATGAGCCGGAGGGTGACGGCAGCAGGCGATACGGTGGAGATCCCTTTTATGGAGGGGTATTTCGGGCAGCAGGTGGAGCCGGACTATGTCCATGACTGCAAGCGCTGGTGGGAGGTTATGGACAGGACTTTGGGAAAAGCTGTGGAGCCGGACTGCTGGGATGTGGATAAAGAGAGAAACGTGGTGACAGTTAAGGGGGCAGCGGCTTTTCATGAGTACACGGTGTCTTTTTTGGTTTATGCTATATGGGATCCGACCCAGATGTACAACCACATTACCAATGACTGGGGGGACAAGCCCCATGAGATTCCTTTTGACGTGCGCCAGCCAGCCTCCGGAGCCTTTGCGAAAGAGTATCTCTTGCAGTGGTTAAAGGACAATCCTGACACGGATGTGGTGCGGTTTACTACGTTTTTTTACCATTTTACCCTGGTGTTCAATGACAAGGCCAAGGAGAAATTCGTGGACTGGTTCGGGTACGGGGCCACGGTGTCCGTGAAGGCTCTGGAGGAGTTTGAGAAGGAGTACGGATATCGTCTGCGGCCTGAGGATATTGTGGATAACGGGTATTATAATTCTACCTTCCGGGTGCCTACCAGGCATTATCTGGACTATATGGATTTTATCCAGAGGTTTGTGGCCAAAAAGGCGAAGGAACTGGTGGATCTGGTCCATGAGGCAGGGCGGGAAGCCATGATGTTTTTGGGCGATAACTGGATCGGCACCGAGCCTTACGGAACGTATTTTCCAACCATCGGCCTTGACGCGGTGGTGGGAAGCGTGGGCGGCGGCGCCACGCTGCGGCTGATCTCCGATATCCCGGGAGTGAAATACACGGAGGGTCGGTTTTTGCCCTACTTTTTCCCGGATACGTTTTATGAGGGAAATGACCCTTGCGTAGAAGCCAGGGAAAACTGGCTGGGGGCCAGAAGGGCTCTTATGCGCAAACCGGTGGACCGGATCGGGTACGGCGGGTATTTGAGCCTGGCTTACAAGTTTCCTAAATTTGTGGACTATATTGAGCAAGTGACCGATGAGTTTCGGGAGATTTATGACAATATCGGCAACAGCCGTCCTTACTGTGGACTGAAGGTGGCTGTGCTTAACTGTTGGGGGCAGATTCGGGCGTGGCAGCCTTTTATGGTGGCTCATGCGCTGTGGTATAAGCAGACGTACTCTTATTTTGGGATGCTGGAGTCTCTAAGCGGGGCCGGTGTGGATGTGGTGTTTATGAGTTTTGACGATATCAGAAAGAATGGCATTCCGGAGGACGTCGACGTTATTATCAACGCGGGAGCGGCGGGAACGGCGTTTTCCGGCGGAGAGCAGTGGATGGATACGGATATTGTTACAAAAATGCGGAAGTTTGTCTATGACGGCGGCGGATTCGTGGGGATCGGGGAACCTTCGGCTGTCCTGGGCGGCGGACGGTTTTTCCAGATGGCGGACGTGCTGGGCGTTGATAAGGAGCTTGGGTTCAGCCTTTCTACGGACAAGTATTTTAATAAGGAAATGGAACATCATTTCCTGAAAGAGGACAGGACAAGCGAGTTTGATTTTGGCGAGAGCGTGCAGAATGTGTACGCCCTGGCAGAGGAGACGGAGATCGTGGAGTACTCTGACGGGGAAGTCCATGTCAGCAGCCATGCATACGGAAAGGGCAGAGGGGTCTACCTTGCGGGGCTTCCTTACAGCTATGAGAATACCAGACTTCTTCTGCGCAGCCTGTACTACAGCGCAGGGAAGGAGAAGGATATGAAGCGGTGGTATGCGGACAATCCTCTGTGCGAGGTCCATGCTTATCCGGAGACGGGAAAGTACGCAGTGGTAAATAATTCCGATAAGCCCCAGGATACGGTGGTATACGACGGGGCAGGGCAGCCCCGAAAGCTTTCTATGGAGGGGAGCCAAATCATCTGGAAGGAGATCTGACGCAGTAAAGGCTATAAGGTCCGGGGCAACAAAAATCCGGACCTGACGGGAATATGGGGCAAAATGCTTGGTCAAAATGAATACAGTATTGGGCAGTTACCGCAAACGTCTATGCAAAATCACTATAAATATACGATCGTATAAATATAAGGGCTGATTGTGCAAATATTTTTCTGTGCAGTTTTACTATACTAAGTGTATGAGTAACAGAGGCAAAGCAGCAAGAAAGAGGAGGATTTTATTTATGAAGAAAAAAGCAATGGCCCTGATCACGGCATCGGCAATGGCCCTTTCGCTGACTGCATGCGGCGGAGGCGGAACAACAGCGGAGACTACGGCTGCTCCGGCAGCGCCGGCGGAGACTACAGCAGCGCCGGCCGGGGACGGCAATACGGCGGTGCCTGCGGCAGACGGCAGCGGTCTGGTATACTGGTCCATGTGGGAGGCTACGGAGCCTCAGGGTCAGGCGATCCAGGCAGCAGTTGACAAGTTTACGGCCGACACGGGAATTGCCGTGGATCTGCAGTTTAAGGGCCGTACCGGTATCCGCGAGGGACTTCAGCCAGCTCTGGACGCAGGGACCAATATTGATATGTTTGACGAGGATATTGACCGTGTGAATACCACATGGGGACAGTATTTGATGGATCTGGAGGATTTGGTAAAGGGGGCAGATTATGAGGCTACGGCCAATGCCGGCCTGATGGCGGCATGCCGCGAGGTGGGAGGCGGAACGTTAAAGTCCATCCCGTATCAGCCCAATGTATTTGCGTTCTTCTATAATCAGGCTATCTTTGACGAGGCAGGCATCACTGCGGTTCCCACTACCTGGGAAGAACTGGATGCGGCGTGCGCCAAGATCAAGGAGGCAGGATATACGCCCATTACCTGTGATGACGCTTATATTACCTGTATGTTCGGTTATCATATGTCCAGGCTGGTAGGCGAGCCCAAGACAGAGGAGATCGTTAAGGGCGGACAGTGGGATGACCCGTCTGTTCTGGCTACGGCGCAGGCTTATGCTGATTTTGCAAGCAAGGGTTATTTCTCCGAGACGATCGCTTCCAACGTATGGCCGGCAGGACAGAACCAGGAGCTGGCTATGGGAACAGCCGGTATGTATCTGAACGGTTCCTGGCTTCCCAACGAGGTTAAGGATATGGCAGGGGATGACTTTGTATGGGGATGTTTCAGCTATCCGGCAGTGGAAGGCGGAACCGACGGCACAGACGCTGCCAACTACGGAGCGCAGGTGCTGGCTATCAACAAGGATTCCAAGAACGCGGAGAACGCGTTTAAGCTGATCTGCTACATCACACAGGGCGAATTTGACAAGATGCTTTCCGAGATGTCCGTTGGCATCCCGGCAGACTCCAACAATACGGAGTGGCCGGAGCTGATCGCCTGCGTGAAGCCGGTTATGGACAGCATGAATACCCGTTATCCGTGGGCAGCCGGAGCTGAGGCCAATGCGGATTTGACTCCTATCATCAAGGAGAACTTCCTGAAACTTTGCGGCGGCAGTATTGATGCCCAGGGTTTTGTGGATGCTTTGAAGAAGGCAGGTAACTAATACAATTTAAAAGAGGCGGCAGGGGTTAGCTGCCGCCTCTTCTTTATTTAAAGAAAGGGGGAATGGGGATGAAGCGAAATAAGGGCATGATCATACTGTTTTTGACTCCGGCAGTGTTTATGTTTTCCGTTATTTTCCTGTATCCCATTATCCGTACCGTCATCATGAGCTTTTTTAAGATTGACGGGATCACGGACCCGGTTGCCAGGTGGCAGTTTACGGGCCTGGCCAATTTTGTGAAGCTTGCCAATACCAGCCTGTTCCGCATATCCATGTGGAATCTGTTCCGCATCTGGTTTTTTGGCGGCATTATCGTTATGTCCCTGGCACTTTTGTTTGCTGTTATCATCACCAGTGGTATCCGTTTTAAGAGTTTTTTCCGGGCGGTCATCTATCTGCCCAATATTGTCAGCGCGGTTGCCCTGGCTACTATGTGGCTGCAGTATGTTTACAGCCCTAAGTTCGGACTTTTGAAGACCGTATTTACCAATCTGGGCCTTACATCCCTTGCCAAGATCCAATGGCTGGATAATGACCACAAGTTTGCGGCCCTTTTGCTGGCCTACTGTTTCGGCATGGTGGGATATCACATGCTGATTTTTGCCAGCGGTATTGAGCGCATCAGCTCCGATTATTTTGAGGCCGCCACACTGGACGGGGCCAACAAGTTTAATCAGTTCCGCTATATTACCGTGCCTTTGTTGAAGGGCGTTTTTAAGACGAACATTACTATGTGGAGCGTTACCAGCGTAGGATTTTTCGTATGGTCCCAGCTATTTTCCACCGTTACGGCGGATACTCAGACCATCACTCCCATGGTTTATATGTATATGCAGATTTTCGGCGCAGGCAACAGCATTACGGAGAGAAACTCCGGCCTTGGGGCAGCCATTGGCGTGCTTCTTAGCGTGTGCGTGGTAACGGTATTCTGGATTTGCAACCATCTGCTGAAGGATGATGATTTGGAATTTTAGAAGGAGGGGACGATTATGGCGAGAGAGAAAGGATACCGGGAACCGGTTAATTGGAAGAGAGAGCTGCGCCTTGCCCCAGGATATCTGGTCTTGATCTTGTGGATCACCTTTACCTTTGTCCTTTTGGGATGGGTGCTGCTTGCCAGCTTTTCTACCACCAAGGAGATTTTTTCCAACAAGCTTCTGGCTTCCGGGTTTCATTTTGAGAATTATGTGAAAGCCTGGGTAAACTCGGACGTAGCGGGGATTTTTCGAAATTCTCTTATCTATTCGATCATTTCCTGCAGTCTTTTGATCGTTATCTGCGCTCCGGCGGCTTATGTTCTGGCCAGATTTATTTTTCCGGGCAATAAGCTGATCCAGACCGGATTTGTGTCTGCCATGGGCGTTCCAGTGGTTATGATCGTGTTGCCGCTTTTCGGCATTGTGGCCAGCATGGGCATCCTGAACAACGTGATGAGCAATGCGGTTTTGCTGATCTTTTTGTACATCGGCATTAATGTGCCTTACACGACGATCTTCCTCATGACATTTTTCAGCAACCTGTCCAGGGCGTTTGAGGAGGCTGCGGCCATTGACGGATGCCCGCCTACTAAAGCGTTTTGGCTCATCATGCTGCCTATGGCGCAGCCTGGCATTATTACGGTGACGATCTTTAACTTTATCAATATCTGGAACGAGTACTTTATTTCGCTGATCTTTGCCAATTCGGATAAGCTGCGGCCCATTGCGGTCGGACTGTACTCCATGATCAACTCCATGAAATATACAGGCGACTGGGCCGGTATGTTTGCGGCGGTGGTCATCGTGTTTTTGCCTACGTTTCTTCTGTATATCTTCCTGTCAGAGAAGATTATCGCAGGTGTTACCGGAGGCGGAGTTAAGGGGTAATGGCGGCCATGGATTCGGCAGAGATGTCTGCGGCAGGCCGCGGAAAGTGAGTTTATCTTATCAATACTGCCTTGGGGAAATGAGGGTGCCGCTTTTGCGGTTGTCTCCCCAGGGCAGTATTTTGCCTGCCCGGCGGCTTTTAATGGGATCGGGGCTTAAAATTTGGAAAAATAGCGGGAAATACAGGGAAAAAATTGTTGACACGCCTGGGCAGGTGTTATATAATGTATAACTGTGACGTTAGGTGAAAATGTCCGTACCAAAGCCCCGGAGACGGCATTTTACGATATATGTTTTAGTTATGATCAAGGAAGCCCACAGATGAGTGGGAGGATTTCCGGCCTTAGGGCCGGGGACAGATTATGGAATATAACAGGAGGTTGACCAATGAAGAGTTTTATGGCTAGTCCGGCGACGATTGAGAGAAAATGGTACGTAGTAGATGCTGCGGGATAT
>Ga0137310_101264_pt1 | contig 16173 bp, 9 predicted proteins | sample NAcewiD2O_June_2_FD_97183 | JGI IMG/M metagenome (GOLD analysis project Ga0137310, IMG submission 97183) | Mouse cecal microbial communities from Vienna, Austria - N-Acetylglucosamine amended D2O_June | ecosystem: Host-associated > Mammals > Digestive system > Large intestine > Cecum | place...
TGGAACATGTACACGGAGGCCAAATTTGACAAGAACAGATGGAGCCTTTACAGAGACCATTTCGTCCATCAGATCCGCAACACCTATATGGGATATGAACTGCTGTGGGGAAAAGAAGGGTTCTCTCTCATCGAAGGGTTTATGGAATGCTACCGCAAAGAGCCAGAGGGCGACTTTGCCAGTTTCATCAACACCTTTCTGGAGGAGGCGGATAAGGAGCAGGAGCAAGCAGTGAGGACCGTCTTTTTCAAGGCATGGTTTATCTCCGCCCTGTTTCATGATATCGGTTATCCGCTGGCTCATTTTAACCGCTATGAGAAGCAGATCGCCGCTTATATGCCTTATTTCCGCTGTATCAGCAGCCACACGAGGACAGACTTTCTGGATGTCAGGGCGCTGCTGGCGGATTCCTACCTGTTCCAGACCGTGCCCGAGGAGGAACTTAAGAAGCGGTATCTGTCTGACGACCACGGGATGCTCTCGGCCCTCTGTCTGCTTTTGAATTATTATCACACCGGAAGTATTCACAGCATAAATAAAATTGACCGGTGCAGCATCGAGCTGGCGGCCTATTCCATCTTTGCCCATACCAATACTTATGCTATTCAGAAGGCAGAAGGGAACAGAACATTTTACAGGCCTGTTTTCTGGAAAAATCCTCTGGCGTTTCTGCTGCGTGTCTGTGACGACCTGCAGGAGTGGGAGCGGGTGTATTTTCTCATTGGGAAAAACACCAATATTCTGATCTGTAAAAACTGTTTCTCCGCAGTGACCGCCGATTCGGATAAGATCAATTACAGGTGCGGCTGTGGAAAGAACATGGAGAAGATCACACAGTTCAGCTACCGGAAGATCAATCTGGTGTCGGTCTGCCAGCGCATGGAGATCGAAAAGACCAAGGATGGGTGTGTCTCCGTATTTTTGGATTATGATAAGATGCGTCTCATCGAAGCCGTGTCCATCCACCGGGGGTATGCGCGATACCGGTATCAGGAGTTAAAGAATCTGGAAAAGCTGCTGGTCAATCAGAAAAGCTTCCCTTATATGAAGATCCGATATTTCCTCAGTGACAATATTCCTTTTATAAAATATGAGATACTGAGGAACTGGCTGAAGAATAAAGATTCTCTGTTTTCCGGGCTCCTGACGGAGGGATACGGGCAGGGACAGGTCGGGCGAGAGAAAGAGTATCTGGAGAAGAACAGGGAGAAGATCCGCACGGATCTCACAGAGGCTCTGTCAAAAGAGGACGAGAGCGGGAGAGAGAAGATACCCGGGCTTACAGACCAGGTTTTAAATGAGACCCTGGAGTTTTTAAAGGACTTGGAGGACAGGGAGAGCAGGGGAGAGGAATTGCCGCTTTTTGTGGAAAGCAGCGATACTCAGAAAGATTTTGAACATATTTATTTTTATTATCTCTTAGAGGAATTAAAAAAATGAGGTAACAAATCATGAAAAATCTATACGACCTGATCATCATCGGTTCCGGCCCCGCGGGGCTGGCGGCGGCCATCTACGCCCAGCGGGCCAGGCTGAATACCCTGGTGATCGAGAAAGACATGACAAGCGGCGGCCAGGTGCTGACCACCTACGAGGTGGATAATTACCCGGGATTTCCGGGAGTCAACGGTTTTGACCTGGGGACAAAGTTCCGGGACCACGCCGACAGGCTGGGAGCCCGGTTTGTGACCGATGAGGTGGAGAGAGTGGAGCTAGGGGAAGGACAGGAGGCGGAAGATGGAGGAGAACTTCTTCTGGCCGCTGAACTGGAAGGCGGCAAAAGAAGCCGGTCAGCAGGAGACTCCTTGGAAGGAAGTGTAAAAACAGTGGTCTGCCGTGAGAACACTTACAAGACCAAAACCGTCCTCATCGCCACGGGTGCCCGCCACCAGAAGCTGGGGGTGCCTGGAGAGGAGAAACTGTCCGGCATGGGAGTGTCCTACTGCGCGACCTGCGACGGCGCCTTTTTTCGAAACAAAGAGGTGGCGGTGATAGGAGGAGGCGACGTGGCCCTGGAGGATGCCATCTTTCTGTCACGGCTTTGCGGGAAAGTCTACCTGATTCACCGGAGAGATGAATTCCGGGGAGCGAAAAGTTTACAGGAGGCTGTGTTTGGTCAGGACAACATTGAGATTTTGTGGGACACAGTGGCGGAGGAGATTATAGGTGACATGAAAGTGGAAGGGCTGAGAGTGAAAAACAAAAAGACTCAGGCTCAGTCCCTGCTGCCTGTCCAGGGCGTGTTCATCGCCGTGGGGATCACCCCCAACAGCCAGGTGTTTGACGGCCTGGTGGACATGGATGGAGGGTATATCCGGGCAGGGGAGGACACCAGAACTTCGGTTCCCGGGATCTTTGCCGCCGGAGATGTGCGGACCAAGCCTCTGCGCCAGATCGTGACAGCGGCAGCCGACGGGGCCAACGGGGTGACGGCGGCGGAGAGATATCTGGCGGAGAGCGGGTTCTGACAGAGGGCCGGTTCAGGGGGATGGTTTTGACAGGGAGCCGATTCTGGCAGAAATTCGGTTCTGATAGAGGGCCGATCTGGCGGAAAACAGCGTATGAGATGAATCCGGAACGGTACCGGATAATGGAAAAGGACAAAAGAAATTGAAGATCAAAGAGAACATTTTCAATCTGAAAAACGGGAAATACGAAAACTGGCTCTTTGCCCAGATGCTTATTCTGGTGACAGTGCCTCTGGTGATCATGGGCCTCATCGCCTATGTGATCTACTATAAAGGGGAGATCCGGCAGAAGAGGCAGCAGCTGGATTCCTACTGCGAGAGCATGTGCATGGAATATGACAACATACTGTCCACCATCAGGGAGTACTATATGGATGCTTCCATGAACGATTCTTTCCGGTGGCTGATCCACCAGACAGAGCCGCCCTACTCTCAGCAGTCTCAGGTAGCCTATGCCCAAGGGTTTCTCAGAGGCAACTATTTTATGATGGGCTACATCAAGGGCTATAATTTTATCAATGTCCAGGAAGGCTGGGTGCTGAATAACTACGGCATGTTCTCCTACGAGGATCTGAGAAACCGGGAGGAGGTGGACCAGTTTATTCGGGAACAGGAGGAAAATCCTCTGAATGTGTATTGGCTGAACCGAAGCGATATCCAGTCTCCCTATCTCAGCAGCGTGAAAGAGTCCAGGCTGGTGGACACATCCAAGGAGCAGTTTGTGTTAAAAGAGACCACAGAGTCGGGAAGTGTCACCTATATCCTTCTGGTACAGTTGGACACAGAGCCTTTGAGACAGATCATGGAGCGGGAAAGGGCCCGGGGGTTTGAGTTTCTTTTGGTGAGCGATGGGAAAATCCTGATTGAGAGCAGCCAAGACTTTGGCGAAAGCCGTGAGAAAGCTGGTGAGACAGGAGAGTATCCTGGATATGAGGTCAGTATCCACAACTCCGACGTAAACCGTCTGGTCTGTGTGGCAGGCTATGACCGGGGCAGGGCCAGCCAGGAGGGCGCTGTGTTTGTGTGGGCATCCCTGCTCTTTGCCGCTGCCATGTGCATGGTCATTATCATTATCCGCTACTGTTCCATCGTCTTTTCAAAGCCAGTATTTAACCTGCAGCGGCTGGTGGACAGCCAGAGCCTTCAGATGAAGGAGATGTTTCTGTCCAACATCATCAAGGGGGAGCGGAGCGGCGGCTCAGAGGCTGAGATCAGTCGGATGCTTCAAAATCTGGAGCTGGAGCCCTGTCCCGTGTACCGCCTGGTAACAGTAGCCTTAAAGTCCAAAAAGCAGGACAGCGGCGGAGAAGGGGAACAGAGGATCCTGGACAGCCTCCCGGAAACCGTGACAGAATTGCTTTTCAGCGTGCCCATCAGACGGGAAACTTATCTGATCTTTCTGGTGGGCGGCGGGGAGGAGATGGAGCTGGACAACAGAACCGCTCTTCTGTACAAGAGGCTGAAAGACCATGTGTGGGAGGAGTTTGAGACCTTTATCGCTTTGGGGATCAGCTGCCCTTTTACCAGACTGAGCCAGGGGAAGCGGGCTTACGAGGAATGCCGGGAGGCTCTTCACAACCGTCTGAACCAGAGCCAGGACCACACTTCTCTTGTGCTCTACGACGATTACAGTTTAAAATCCCACAGCACCAATGTCTATGACATCGTGGTGGTGGACGAGCTGGTCAACGCTGTGGCGAGCGGCAACGAGGAGGAGGCAGGTCGTCTTCTGGACCTGATCCTGGAGCGCATGGAGCGGAGAGAGGTGACAGGAATCGATCGGAACTTTTATGTTACCCGGCTGAACACGGCTATGATCGAGGCTCTGCTGAAACAGGATCTGTCTCTGGGGGATATCTTTGACCAGGGACAATATGGCGATGTGAGCCAGGCCAGCCAGATCTACGACAGGGAACAGCTGTCGGCTTACATGAAAGAGAAGATCATAGGTCCTCTGACCCGGGCTGCCAAAGGCCGGGGCGACCGGCAGGAGACCTGGGTCACAAGCGAGGCTTTAAGGATGATCAAAGAGAGCAAGGGAACCATAAGTCTGGCTGAGTGCGCCCAAGCCTTAAACTACCACCCCAACCATATTGGAAAGCTTCTGAAACGGGATACAGGAAAGACCTTCCTGGAGCTGGCCAATGAGGAGAAGATGGAGCTGGCCAGGTATATGCTGCTGACCACAGACTACTCGGTGGCGGAGATCTCCCAGAAGCTCCAGTACAACAATGTGCAGAATTTTATCCGGTTTTTTAAAAGTAATGCTCAGATTACACCCGCTGCCTTCCGAAAGGCCCACAAGTAGAGGCGGGAAAATGATAATTTCGGCAGAGTGTCCTGTTAACTCCCATTTTCAGCGGGGGTTACAGGACATTTTTTTGAAAAAAACAGGTTGGAAAATGATTATTTACACCATGGGAGGAGGTGTTTTACAATGCAGCCATCAAGTTTAAGGAGGAATCGCGAATGGGGAACCAAGCAAAAAAAGTTACCTGGAAACAGGCGCTGTACGCTCACCGATGGCTGTACATTATGATTATTCCCGGTGTGCTGTACATGGTCATCTTCAACTATCTGCCCATGGGCGGGCTGGTCATGGCCTTTCAGGAGTTCAGCCCTTATAATGGAGAAGGGCTCTTCGGGCCATTTCTGGAAAGTCCCTTTGTGGGGCTCAATGTGTTCCGAAAGTTTTTTACAGGGCCGGACTTTCTCATGCTCTTAAAGAACACGTTGTCCATATCCATCGCCAGCCTGATCTTCTATTTTCCAGCGCCTATCATACTGGCCCTTCTGCTCAATGAGCTGGGAGGAAAATATTTTAAGAGGATCACCCAGACCATGGTGTACATCCCCCACTTTATTTCATGGGTCATCGTGGCGGCCCTGACTCAGCAGATGTTCAGCACCACCGACGGGTTTGTGTACCAGCTGATGGAGCAGATCTTCGGGAGAGGCAACGGGCCCGATGTCATGTCCAACCCGGGACTGTTTGTTCCCATGCTTATCGGGCAGAGCATGTGGAAGGAGACAGGCTACGGCACCATCATTTTTCTGGCAGCTCTGGCGGGAGTGGACGTGGAACTTTATGAGGCGGCCAAGGTGGATGGGGCCAACCGGTGGCAGAGGATGTGGCACATTACCCTTCCGGCTATCCGAGGGACCATTGTCATCATGCTGATCCTGAAAGTAGGGTCTCTTCTGAACACGGGATATGAGCAGATCTTTTTGATGCAGAATTCCATGAACCGGGGCGTGTCGGAAGTGTTTGACACCTACATCTACACCAAGGGCGTTGTCAATGGCAACTATTCTCTGGCCACAGCGGCGGGCATGTTCAAATCCGTGGTCAGTATGATCATGGTCCTGGGAGCCAATAAACTGGCCAAGATGTGCGGCGAGTCGGGATTTTATTAAAGAGAGGGGGAACCACAGATGTCAAAGACCAAAGAAAAAGGTACAAAGATTAAGCGGAGTCCGGGAGATCAGGCAGTGCAGGTGCTCATCTATCTGCTGGTGGCAGCCTTTGCCCTGGTGACCATTTTGCCCTTCATCTATGTGGTGGCAGGTTCTTTCGCCACGGAGCGGGAACTGACGGAGAGGGCCTTTTTCCTGATTCCCAAAACCATCTCCACCAATGCCTATCAGTACATATTCCGCACAGGGGACGCTGTGAGAGGACTTTTCAACTCGATTTTGGTGACTGTGGTGGGAACCATGATCAACATGTTTTTTTCCTGTACCCTGGCCTATCCCCTGTCCAGGCCCTATTTTAAAGGGAGGACAGGGATCATGAACATGGTCATTGTCACCATGTTGTTTTCAGGAGGCATGGTTCCGTCCTATATTCTCATTGCCAATATCCTGAAAATGAAGAATTCTTATCTGGCTTTGTGGCTGCCCACAGCCATCAATGCCTTTAACATGATCATTATTAAAAATTATTTCCAGGGAATTCCCATGGAGCTGGAGGAGGCGGCCAGGATGGACGGCAGCAATGATCTTCTCACCTTTGTCAAGATTATTTTGCCTCTGTCCAAGCCAGTGCTGGCGTCCGTAGGACTGTTCTATGCGGTAAGCCACTGGAACTCTTATTTTAACGCCATGCTCTACATCTCGGATTCAAAAAAAGAAGTGATCCAGATCGTGCTGAGAAGGATCATCTTCCTCACCTCCTCAGTGGCCACGGAGGGAGGATTTGACTGGGGAGCTTTCGGCACTCCGCCTCAGAAGGCCATCAAGATGGCGACCACGGTGGTGGCTACGGTTCCCATTCTTCTGGTGTATCCGTTTATCCAGAAGTTCTTTACTCAAGGTGTAATGGTCGGTTCTGTAAAGGGCTGATGAAATTATTTTAAGATCAGGGAGGTATTATTATGACGATTCAGAAAAAACAGACAGCGAAAAGAGCGGCGGCAGGGATGCTGACAGCGGCTGTGATCCTGTCCATGGCAGGCTGCGGCTCATCAGGACAGAGCGCTGGAAATCAGGGCGGCGCAGATGTGGCAGGAGGTCAGACTGGGGATGGAAAACCGACCATCACATTTATGACCACGTCTTTTTACGGCACAGAATTGAAAAACGAGAATTCGGAGGAAGTGATCAGGCGGTATGAGGATTACACGGGAATTCATGTAGACTGGAAGTGGGAGGCCGACGATACCTACAAGGAGAAACTGGGTCTGACCTTGATGGACAAGGAGAACATGCCCATGATCATCGCCGGCTCCAGCGTTATCACTGCCAATGTGGTGGATGCGGCCAGAAAAGGGGCCTTCTGGGATCTGGCGCCTTTCCTGGAGGACAAGGAAAGCTACCCTAACCTGTCTCAGGCCAATAAAGGCGTGTTGAAATCCTTTACTGTGGACGGACAGGTCATCGCCATCTACCGGGCCAGAGAGCTCGGAAGGATGGGATTTTCCTACAGGACCGACTGGGCGGAGAACCTGGGGCTGTCCGCTCCCAAGACAGTGGAGGATGTGTACAATATGCTCTACGCCTTTACCTACAATGACCCTGACGGAAACGGCCAGGATGACACCTATGGTCTGGAAATGACCAAGTATGTGGGACCTCTTGATATTATACAGACCTGGTTCGGATGCGGCAACGAGTGGGTGGAGAAAGACGGAAAACTGATTCCGGTCCATCAGACAGAGGAGTTCCGGGAGGCTCTCCGGTGGATGCGAAAGATCTATGAGGACGGTCTGATCCGAAAGGACTGGGCAACCGTGGATTCCGGCACCTTTGGGGATGCCTGTAAGAAAGGAGAGGCCGGCGCTTTTATCGATGTGATGGACAGCGCAAAGAGGATCTGGAACTACTATGAGCAGAACGATATCCGGTCTGTGGTGGACCCGGATACCACGGCTACCATGACTTTGGTGGGTCCTATCGCGGAAAAGACCCTGGCCACACCAGGCCACAACGGATATTATCTGATCACCAAGGCAGGGGCAAAAACCGAGGAGGATGTGAAGAACTGCCTCCGCTATCTGGACAGGATGTGCGATGACGAGATGCTGGTTTTGGCGGATTATGGTCTGGAGGGAATCACTTATGACATCAATGAGCAGGGGGAGATCGTGCTGCGCAATGAGCTGGATGTGACCCAGACTCCTCAGGTGGGATTGAATCAGAGCATTCCCTATATTCCCAAGCTGAAGTCCACAAACCCGGCCCTTTTCCGCAGACCCAGCGAGATCGCCCAGGATGAAGCCTACGCCGTCAACAGGGAAGTGGCGGTTATGAATCCGGCTGTAGGATATCTGGTCAGCTCTCCGGTAAACGCGGAGGTGGGAACGGATATCGAGCAGATCATCGACGACGCCAGGACCCAGTATATCTGCGGCCAGATCGATGACGCCGGCTTTGACGCGGCGGCCAAACAGTGGCTGGACCGGGGCGGCGACAGGCTGATCGAGGAGATCAATCAGATGTATCAGGCGGACAGTTCCAAGTAAGCCTGTACGCGCCCGGAGGCGGATGCGCCACCACCCAGGAAAATATATGGCGGGCGCGCTTGGCATACCTGAATTCAGATCGCCTGACGGTGATGGGACTTTCAAAGTAAGCCTGCATGTAATTATGGCTATGTTCTGACGGGATCAGGAACGGAGGGAATATGGAGCTCTATAACTTGAGAGGACGGGCAGGGACGGGGTGTACCACCTGGGGATGTATGTGGGAGAAGGGACGGTGTTCCAGGGACCAGGGGTACGCGCTGTACCGGGACGATGGAAAGAAGGCTGTGATGGAAAGCCGGGTAACGGCCTTCTGGCCTGACGGGTCTGTGAAATGGACGGCTCACACCGCGGAGGCGGGAGAACTGACAGAGCGGATTTGGGTGGAGCCGGAGGTCGGAACCGGAGATGGGACAGAAGCAGAGGCCGCGGTCCTGAACGGAGAGTTTGCGCTGGATTTGGGAAGAGTCAGACTGGAAGGAGAGACGGGAGGGGAATTTTTGTTCCGGTCTCTGAAATTTGACGGCAGGGAGGTCTTGAGAGACGCGGCTCCGGTTTTGATCCTGGAGGAGCCTGTGACGATGGAGGGCTGCCGAGGCAGACTGGAGAGAGAGTACAGGGCCAGGGTTGAGTCGGCCCAGGCAGTTCAGTCAGGGCCGGTGACAGCCGTGCTGCGGTTTGAGGGCACCCATGTGGGTCAGAAAGGGGACAGCGGCTTTCCTTTCATAATCTATATGACCGTGGAAAAGAAGAGCGGAAAGCTCCGGTTCGTCCACACGTTTTTCTATGACGGAGATGAGGACAAGGATTTTTTAAAGGGACTGGGGATTTGTTTTGGAGTGCCCATGACAGGGCCTTTTTACAACCGGCATGTGAAGGTGGAGGGAGACCGGGGGTGTTTTCATGAGGCGGCAGCCCAGCTTCTTACCTGGAAGCCCAAAGTTTCCCCAAAACTCTATGAGAGGCAGATGAACGGGGAAGTTCTAAGACCAGAAGGCCAGGACCGGGAAGATGTGGGACAGGTTCTGGAGGCCATGCCTTTCTGGGATATTTACCACATCTGCCAGGACAGTGGAAATCATTTTTCTGTGAGGAAAAAGGTGAGAGACATAAATTGCTGTTATCTGTCAGGTCTTGAGGGAAAGCACCTGGGAGGCAGCGCTGCCCTGGGGTCCGAGTCTGGTTCGGTGATCTTTTCCATGAGAGACATCTGGGAAAAATATCCTTCGGGGTACACATTTTCCGGGATCACGGAGGATGTGGCCCAGGCGGCAGTGTGGCTGTGGCCCCCGAACGCCCGGCCCATGGACTATCGGCATTACGCCAACCGGGGTTACAATCAGACTTACTACGAGGGGTATGATTTTAAGGGAGCGGACCCGGAAGGGATCGGCTGTACCAGCGAGTTCGCTCTGATGTTTTCTGACAGGATGATCCCGTCAGACGGAGAGCTGGAAGAGTTCTCCAGGGAGGTCAACTATCCGGCCCAGTATGTGGGGACGCCGGAGGATTACCACAGGCTTCACGCTTTCGGAAGATGGTCTCTACCCAGCGCCGCCACACAGACAGAGCGGTGGCTGGAGGAACAGCTTGACAGGGCGGTGGAATTCTATAAGAAGGAAGTGGAAGTCCGGGGGTGGTATGGCATGTACGATTATGGGGATTTTATGCACACCTATGACAAGGACAGGCACTGCTGGCGGTATGACATGGGAGGATATGCGTGGGACAACACAGAGCTGGTTCCCACCTTGTGGCTGTGGCTGTATTTTATGAGGACAGGCCGGGAGGATGTGTTCGCGCTGGCGGAGAAGCTGTCCAGACATGCCTCGGAGGTTGATGTGTACCATTTCGGCCCATATAAGGGCATGGGGTCCCGCCACAATGTCCGCCACTGGGGCTGTCCCTGTAAGGAGGCCAGGATCGCCATGGCGGCTCACCACCGGTTTTTCTACTATATGACCGGGGATTGGCGGATGGGTGAGATCTTCGAGGAACTCAAAGATAATGAGAGGGCCTTTTTGAATAAAGATCCTCTGGAAGCTTTTTATGACAAGGATCACATGGTCTATCCCAGCCATGCCAGAAGCGGGCCGGACTGGTCTTCTCTGTGCGCCAACTGGATGACCAGGTGGGAACGCTTTGGCGACGAAAGGTATCGTCAGAAGATTGTCACCGGAATCCAGGATATCGGGAAGGCTCCCCTGAAGCTGGTGTCAGGGCCTGATTTTGAGTTTGATCCTGTCACCTGCCATCTGCGATATATCGGAGAGCAGGGGGCCGGGGGAACTCATCTTCAGGTATGTATGGGAGCGCCTCAGATCTGGATAGAACTGGAGGAGCTGCTGAAAGATGAAACGTGGAAGCAGATGCTGGCAGAGTACGGCAGGTTCTATTTTCTTCCAAGAGAAAAACAGATAGAAGAATCCAGAGGACTCATCGGGGACCGGGAGTTTTCTCTCCCCATGATGGCGGCTTCCATGGGGGCCTACGGAGCTATGTGCCTGGAAGATGAGGGACTGGCCCGGGCAGTGTGGAAATGCCTTCTGGGAGCTCTCATGAAGGAGGGCAGCAGGGAAGGATTTGAGACCGTGGCTGTAAAGAATCAGGGAAATCAGGCTGTGCTGGAAGAGATTCCGTGGATTTCCACCAATTTCGCGGCCCAGTGGTGCCTTAACGTGATTACAAGTCTGGAGTTTATCCGGGAGGATCTGCCGGAGACTCTCGATGAGGCGCAAAGCCTGGCGGAGGACATGGATGGGAAAGGATTCCGCAGGGCCTAGGGAACCGGAGGCCGGGAGTCCGGATCAATGAAAGGACGATCATTTCGAAAGGGGAATAAAATGGCGGGACTGGTATTTGACAAAGAGAAAATGGAACAGGTTGTGGATCGGATCGTAGAGCGGACCATGGCCATGGATATGACCTGGGACTGGCCCTGCGGCGTGGCCTACTACGGCATATGCCAGGCCTACGAGGCGACGGGAAAGGAAGCGTATCTCAGGGCGGTGAGGGAACGTGTTGATGAGCTGATTCATCTGGGACTTCCCCGGTGGACGGTGAACACCTGCGCCATGGGCCACTGTCTGATCACGCTCTATGAGGCGACAAAAGAAGAGACCTATCTGGAACTGATCCACGGGAAAGTGGATTATCTGCGAAAAGAGGCCCTGCGGTTCGGGGATCAGGTGCTGCAGCACACGGTCTCCGCCAACAATGATTTTCCAGAACAGTGCTGGGCAGATACCTTATTTATGGCTGCCTATTTTCTGCTGAGAGTGGGGGTCATGGAGGGGAGAAAGGAGCTCATAGCCGATGCCCTGAACCAGTTCCAGTGGCATATCCGGTATCTTCAGGATGAGAATACAGGGCTGTGGTATCATGGCTATGACAATATAGCCAAAGATCACATGTCAGGATTCTGCTGGGGCCGGGCCAACTGCTGGGCAGCCTACACCATGAGTCAGGTGGGGGCGCGCCTTCCGGAGTGCTATCTGTACCCGGAGTATCTGGAGATTGTGGGGAGCCTCAATGAACTGTTGTCAGCTCTCAAAGGACTGCAGACGGAAAAGGGGCTTTGGAGGACCATCCTGAACGACGGGGAGGCTTACGAGGAAGTGTCCGCCTCCGCCGGCATCGCCGCGGCCATGGCCTTAAGGCACAATCCTCTCCATATAAAATACATCCAAAAATCCATCGCGGGCATCCTGGAAAATGTCTCGCCGGAGGGAAAGGTTCTCAATGTGTCAGGTGGTACCGCTGTGATGAAAGACCGGGAAGGGTATCGGAATATCTCCAAAAGATGGATTCAAGGGTGGGGCCAGGGGATGGCTTTGGCCTTTTTCAGTCAGGTGCTGATGTACGACAGAGGGGCCGCGGACGGAGCGCTGTAAGCCTGCCTTTTAAAGACCCGCCGGAACATAGCGGGGACCGGGTATGCGCTCTGCCCCATCCGCGATAAAAGTCACTTCTTTTTGGTTTGTACAATTCCAAAAGCAGAATCTTTAATGACATTGGTCGTAGGGCCCTTGTATTGTCCCTGGTTCGATAGTATACTGAGGTTAACGGGAAAACAAGATACATAAGCGCTGCCATGAATCAGGTATATGGCTCATAAATTGCCGCCGGGGAGAACACAAAAAACAACTATGAACAATATGTACACCAAAAGCGAATTGTGCAAAAACGCGGGAATCACGCCGGAGACCCTCCGCCACTATGTGGACATCGGGCTTATCAAACCCAAGGAGATCACAGAAAAAGGATACCGCAAATACGACAGGGACAATATCCTGGATCTGTGGTTTTACCGCCTGGGGGCGTCTCTGGGGAACCCGCTGAAAGAAGTGAAGAAATGGAATACCGCCATGTCCATGGAGAACTTTGTCTTTCGTCTCCAGGAGAGGGAACAGGAGCTTGAGAACGCCATGGCCCGGCTGGAACAGCAGCTTGCCATGATCCGGGAGATCCGTCACTACACGGAGCAGGAGTTAAACAGTGATCAGACCGTCACAAGGGAACCGGGGCTGGCGGGGTATCGGGCTTTTTGTGACGGGGGAGAAGCCGCCCAGCGCCAGATCGCCAGGATGGCGGAATTATTTCCCATGGTATCCATTGCCATTGATTACTGTCTTCCGGAAAATTGGAGAGAGGTCCGCGAAAGCTATGACAGAGAAAGCCCTCTCAAGTCCAGGCTGGGAATCTGTTTGCTGAAAGAGCGGGCCGGGCTCATGGATTTAAGCGAGAAAGAGGGACTTGAGGAGATGCCAGCCATGGACAGCCTGTGTGTGTCCCTGGTGACAGATAGGCCTTTTGCCCTTGGATGGAGGGATTTTTACCCTCTTCTGGAAGAGGCGGACAGGGGAGGCTATGAGCTTAAAAGCGATATTATCGGAAGCCTGTTTTGCAGGGAAGTGGCGAAGGACCAGATCCGTTATCTCCTGAAATGCCGGATTCTGGTGGACAGTCTCAAGAAGAAATAATACACCCACAAGAGGGCAAAAGCAGAATTCGCTTAACTAAGTGACATTGCCCCGTGAATCATAACGAAAAAAATATGAAAAACCAGTTGACCGTGTGGCTGCCACACGGTTTATAATGATTATGGCTTGATAAAAAAATAACATGCCGATTAAAACACATTATTAAGGAGGAGAGAGTCATGAGAAAATCGATTTCCACACTTTTGGGACTGACCATGGCAATGTGTACGGCTGTCAGCGGCTGTTCCTCACAGCCCGCGGCGACTTCCACGGAAGCTCCGGCAAAGACTACCCAAGCGCCAGAGACTACCCAAGCGCCGGAGACCACGGCAGCGGAGACAGAAGGGGCTGGGAAGGGAACTTATATCCCGGGAACCTACACAGCCACAGCCAAAGGATTTGGCGGCGATGTGACCGTGACCATCACGGTGGATGAGGAGTCCATCACAGATGTGGTGATTGAGGGAGCTCAGGAGACAGACGGCATAGGGAGCCGGGCAGTGGAGGAGCTTGGGGAGGCCATCAAGACCGCCCAGAGTTTTGAAGTAGACGGGGTGGCCGGAGCCACCGTTACCAGCAAGGCCATCCAGATGGCAGCGGAGGAAGCGCTGGCACAGGCGAGGGGAGAGGAAGCTGGCGTTCAGGCCAGCGTGAAGATGGTTCCCGGAACCTACACGGCCCAGGCCCAGGGATTTGCCAAGGCGGAGCTTTTGGAAGTCAGCGTCACTGTCAGCGAAGATAAGATTGAGTCCATTGAGGTGAACCCGGACAACGGCGAGACCGCCACGGTGCTCCAGTCCGCCATTGACCTGATGATTCCCAGGATGATCGAGAACCAGTCCGTGACTGTGGATTCCATCTGCGGGGCCACGGTGTCCAGCAATGCCATCAAGGCGGCAGCGGAGGCGGCTGTCACCGAGGCTATGGTGGCCGCGGGAGGGGCAGAGTCCGATGTGAAGGCATTTTATGTACAGGAGCCTGTAAGCCAGGCCAAGGAAGAGCTGGAGACAGACGTGCTGGTGATCGGCATGGGCGGCTCCGGATTTTCAGCGGCAATGAGCGCGGCCCAGGCCCAGTATGAGGCAGCGGGAAAGGATGCCTCCAAGGTCAGCGTCCTGGGCATTGACAAGGCAGGCAAGTACGGAGGAACCTCTGCCCTGACCAGCTCGCCCATGGCAGTGAACCCGCCCAGCATGGTGGCGGAGAAAGGCTCTGACTTTGTGGATACAGCGGTATTTAAAGAAGACTGGATGAACTATACAGAGGGAGACGCCAAGGAAGAACTGGTGGATGTGATGATCGGCAAATCCGGGGAGACTCTGGACTGGCTCATGGATCTTGGCTTTGAGTTCGCCAAGCCGGTGCCGGGATTCGGAACCCCCTATGAGGTGGTGTGCTATTACGGCGAAGGCTTTGTAGGGTCTGACGGTCAGACCACCAGCAAGTCCGTGGTAGGCGGATTCTTTGACAAGATGATGGAAGCCTATGAGGAAATCGGAGGAAAATATCTTCTGGAGACAGAGGGAACGGAACTGATCCTGGAAGACGGAAAAGTGGTTGGAGCCAAAGCGGAAGGAGCTGACGGCACTCAGTACACCATCCGCGCCAAGGCAGTGATCCTGGCTGGCGGCGGGTTTGCCGGAAACCCGGAGATGGAGGAGAAATACCTTACCAATGATTATTATCCTCTGAAAGGAACCTGGAACTTGTTCGGCTGCGCCCAGAATGACGGAAAAACCATCGAGATGGCTCTCGAAGCAGGTGCGGGAACCTACAACATCAGCGTTCCGCCTATGGTACATATCGGCGGCATCCCGGTGCTGATCCACGACTACCCGGTGAACAAGATTGACGGCCAGATTGACATGTGGACTCACCGTACCGCCACATGGTCCCTCAATGACCTTCCCATGGTTATGGCATTGTCCCCGGACACCATGGCAGTAAATATGGAAGGAAAACGTTTTACAGACGAGAGCGGACTGGCCATGATGGACCCGTGGAAAGCGGGACCGGAGTTCTACTCCATCTGGTCTGACGCCAGGATCAAAGATGTACAGGAAAATGGATTTGAGTACGCCAGCACAGGCCTGTTTGTCAACCAGGGCGGTGTTCCGGTGAATACTCCCATGCCGGAGATCTATGAGGTCCTTGACAAGGCGGCTGAGTATGGCCTGGTCTACAAAGGGGATACCATTGAGGAGTTGGCAGAGCAGATCGGTGTGGACAAAACCGTCCTGGCGGAGAGCGTAAAGGGATATAATGCCTATTGCGAGACCGGAGAGGCCAACGGGGAGATCGAGAAAGCAGACAGGATCTACAGCCCCGAGGGAGCGGATTTAGGTGAGGCTCATTACAAAAAGGGCATCGGCGAAGAAGGCCCGTTCTATGCGGTGAAAGGCGCTTCCTGGTGCTACAGCACCGCAGGCGGCCTGGATGTGGACGCCCAGATGCGCGTTCTGAAAGAGGACGGAACCACTCCCATTGAGGGCTTGTACGCGGTGGGAACCGACACCATCGGCGTGCTTCTGACAGAGAAGAAAGAGTATGTAAAATACGGCGGCGCGGCTCAGGGGTGGGCATTTACCTCCGGAAAAGAAGCGGGAGCATTCGCGGCGGCCTTTGCGGCACAGCCTTCTCTCTAAAATGAAAACAGCTACTGGATATGCGGGTCCAGTAGCTGTTTGTCAATTTTTTTCTTTAGCCGGTACAAATTCAAGCAGGCCCTCGATTTTGCGATTCAGGGCCGTACAGATTCTT
>Ga0137310_101269_pt1 | contig 16153 bp, 15 predicted proteins | sample NAcewiD2O_June_2_FD_97183 | JGI IMG/M metagenome (GOLD analysis project Ga0137310, IMG submission 97183) | Mouse cecal microbial communities from Vienna, Austria - N-Acetylglucosamine amended D2O_June | ecosystem: Host-associated > Mammals > Digestive system > Large intestine > Cecum | place...
GCTCCGAACGGCAGAACAGGCCCCCAGGCCAAGGCAAACTGTAAAGCATATAAAAATTAAAGAAATTTTCTTCACAAAATCCCTCCTTTGCAGGTATCTGTCTAAAGCCAGTATACCACATAAAAGGAGGGATTTCCATTACAGTTCGGTCATATGCTATTACATTTCATTCACCCGCCTGCAACTGCGGGCCGCATAGGTGCCAATAGCGCCAGGGTCCCTGCGCGGAAAGCGAAGCGTGGAAGTCCAGAGGGGCTTTGCCCCTCTGGTAGGGGACGGGGGGCAAAGCCCCTAGCCGCCGGAGGCTCACGCCTTATCCTTGCGCTGCAAGAGCACCGCGCCGATGATGATGGCCCCCTTGAAAGCGGCGCTGAGGTACGGATCCACGCCGATAAGGTTCAAAAGGTTATTCATCACCGCCACAATCAGGGTGCCGAACACGGTGCCCACAATAGAACCGCGCCCGCCGGACATGCTGGTGCCGCCTACAATAACCGCCGCAATGGCGTCCATCTCAAAGCCGGATCCTGCGCTGGCATAGTCCATGGAACCAATGCGGGAGGTCTGGATAATGGCGGCAATGGCCACCAGGAAGCCGGTCAGGGCGTACACCCGGCGCTTCACCTTGCGCACATTCACGCCAGACAACTGGGTGGTGCGCTCGTTAGAGCCAATGGCAAACACATAGCGCCCAAAGGTGGTCTGCCTGGAAATGAAGTACATGGCCCCCGCCAGAATGGCCCAGTAGAGGATGGGCATCAACTGCTGCCCGCCAATGCTCAGCCGGGCTATGCCCTTATAGCTGTCAGGCAGGGTGGGGCTTTGCAGCTTCATAAAATACTGGGTGACGCTGCGCAGAATCTGCATGGCGCCCAGGGTGGCAATAAAGGGGGGCATCCTGCCGTAGGAAATCAGCAGGCCGTTGCCCTCTCCCAAAATCCCGCCGAACAGCATGGCAAGCACCAAAGCGATGAGGATAGCAGGCACGCCTGTAAGGCCAATGCTCTGGAGCCAGCCGTTTGTGCCTGTGTCCAGCAGCATCATGGTGAAAGCGCCCACCGCCACATACACCGAGCCAACGGACAAATCAATGCCCCCGGAAATAATCACAAAGGTCATGCCCAGGGCAATAATGCCGATAGCCGAATTGTTGCGCAGGAGGGAAATCCAGTTAAACAGCCAGTTCTGGAACCAGTCCCCAAAGCTCGCGAAATTGGAATTCATGGTCAGCGCCAGGGTCTGCACAATGATCATCACGATAAGCGCCATGCCTGTGCTGAACAGGGGGTTCTGGCGCCATGCCTGCTTAAACCGTTCCAGCAGGCCAGCCTTGTTTTTCTCCACGTTATCCAACACTCTCCACCCTCTCTCTCATTTCTCCGCCTGTAGCCAGGCGCATAATCTCCTGATCCGTCATGTCCTCCCCGGAAAGCTCCCCCTGCACCCTGCCGTGATACAGCACCACGGCCCTGTCGCACAGGCGGATAATCTCCTGGGCTTCGCTGGAAAGCACCACCACTGCCACGCCCTGGTTTGCCAGGGCCAGGATGGTGTCGTAAATATCTTCCTTAGCCCCCACGTCCACGCCCTGGGTGGGATTGTCAAAAATCAGCACCTTGGGATCCGCGTTCAGCCATTTTGCCAGCACCACCTTCTGCTGGTTGCCGCCAGACAGGCTGCCAATGGGGTTCTTCTCGCTGTCCATCTTAATGCGCAGCCCCTGCGCCTGCTTCTGGAAGCCTTCCCGCACCTTCCCCCAGTCTATCACGCCCAGTCTGGCGTTCCGGGGCCAGGTGACAATAGAGCCGTTTTCCAGTATGTCCATGTCCTTGATAATGCCGTTTTCCTTCCGGTTCCGGGGCACATAGCCAATTCCCAAGGCCAGGGCCTGCTGGGTGCTGTGCACCTGCACAGGCTCTCCCTCCAGGTAAAGCTGGCCCCGAACCCTTCCCCCGCTGCCAAACACAGCCTGGAAAAGCTCGCTGCGCCCGTCGCCCAGAAGGCCTGTAAAGCCCAGCACCTCCCCGGCCCGCAGGGAAAAGCTTATGTCATGGAAGCGCTCCTGGCTAAGCCCCTCTGCCCGCAGCACTTCCTTCCCCAGCTCCCGCTCCTGGCGCAGGGACTCGGTACGCACCTGATGCCCCACCATGTGGGTGGCAAGCTCGTCCACCGTAACGCCCTCCACCGGGCCTTCTGCCACCATGGCCCCGTCCCGCAGCACCGTATACCGGGTACACACTGCCAGCACCTCTTTCAGCTTGTGGGAAATGAACACCATGGCCACCCCCTGGCCCTGCAGGGTGCGCATCATGTCAAACACCCGCTCAATCTCCGGCTCTGTCAGGGAGGTGGTAGGCTCGTCCATAATGATAATAGAGGCTTTCATCAATAAGGCCCTGGCAATCTCCACAATCTGCTTGTAGGAAGCGTCCAGATCCCGCACCATCAAGGCGGGATCAATATCCACATCCATGCGCGCAAAAACTTCCCGGCACTTCTCTATCATGGCAGGTGCGTCCAGAAAGCCGCCTTTACGCTTGATTTCCCTGCCAATAAACATGTTCTCATAAATAGCCAGGTCATTTACCAGGTTCAGCTCCTGGTGGATGAAAGCGATACCCGCGTCTAAAGACTTTGCGGGAGTGGAAAACTGCACCTCCTTCCCGTCCAGCAGTATGGTGCCGGCGTCAGCGGGAAGCACGCCGCCCAGAATGTTCATCAGGGTAGACTTGCCCGCGCCGTTCTCCCCCAGCAGGGCGCAAATTTCCCCGCCTGCTATGGAAAAGCTGATATCCTTGAGCACATCGTTTGCCCCGAAGGATTTAACAATATTGCGCATTTCCAGCGTCATAGTCATCGCCATGCGATACCAAACTGGCATAAAAAGGATAAAACATCATTCTTTTGTGCCCGGTATCGTTCCTTTCTTCAGATTTTCCACGCTTGTACTCCTCGCTCCATTTTGGAAAAAGGCTATGACGAGTACGCCATAGCCTTTCATTTACCAAACTATATTTTCCGGGCAGCCCCTTTTAGTAGGGAGAAGTCTCGTCCAGGAAGTCTGCGCAGTTGTCCCTGTCCACCACAGTGGTGGGGATAATCTTTTCCTTGTCAACAGACTCGCCCTTCAGGAGGGACACAGCCATATCCACAGCGTCCATAACCATGTTGGGGCTGTACAGAGCGGACTGGATCCAGATTTCCTCGTTCTCGGGCATCATGCCAAAGTATTCCTGGCACCCGCCGCCACCGGTGACAACCTTCACGTCGGTGCGCTTTGCCTCAGCAATGGCCTGCAGCACGCCAATGGAGGTTTCGTCGTCCATGGAGAACACAGCGTCAATCTGGGGGTTGGCCTGGAGGATGTCAGCAAAATCCTTCAGCCCGTCCTCGCGGGTGAACTGGGTGGAGTAGGTCAGCAGCTCCATGTCGGGAGCGATTTCCTTCATCTTCTCCTCAAAGCCAGCCTTGCGCAGCTCGGAAACAGAACCGGAAGAGGGAACCTCCAGCACCACAACCTTGCCGGTGGTGCCAATCTTGTCCACAATATACTGGGCGCTCTGGGTGCCCATGTCCTTGTTGTCGCCCGCCACGTGGTACACGCCGTCCACGTCAATGACAATGTCAAAGTTTACAACCGGAATGCCCTCGTCAATAAGGCTCTTAATGGGGTCTTCCATGCCTTCCCACTGGGGGAACGCCACAACTGCCTGGACGCCCCAGGTTTTCAGCTCGTCGATCTGGTTGGTCATTTCCTCAGCGTTGCTGCTGGTCAGCAGGCGGTACTCAACTGTATCGCTCAGCTCCTTGCAGCGGGCCTCGGCATAGTAGGCCACGCCAGCCACCCAGCCATGGGTAACAGCAGGGGCCAGAATGCCAATCTTCATCTTCTCGCCGGAAGCAGTGCTCTCAGGCTCGTCAGCCTTGGAAGCGTCGCTAGCTGTGGAAGCAGTGCTGCTGGCAGGGGTGCTGCTGGCGCTCTTGCCGTCGCCGCAGGCGGCCAGGCAGGCGCACAGCAGGGCCAGAGCCAATACCAGTGCTAAAACTTTTTTCATGGTTGTTTCCTCCTAATTTCTGAAACAAATATGAGAATTCCGGCAGCCAGTATGTCCCAGCCGCCGCTGTCGTATGGTATTATAGCAAACCCGTTTGGAATTTTCAAGGGAAAAGACGTTTTTGCTTCTATTTTGTAACCTTTTTGTCAGAACTCCCCTTGCCCCGCCCCAAGGCGTGTACACATAAGCGTTTGCAAGCGTCTTTTTGGCGGATTCCCGCCACCTTTTTCGCCAAAAGCCCACATACCATCTTATCTAAACACGCCCTAAAAAGCTTGCGGCGGCCCGCCTCCTGTGCTATAATATCCGCAGGATATAAAAGACTAGCCAAAAGCAGCTTCAGTTGCTTTTCTGCCGCGCCAGCGGCAGGCAAGGGGCGAAGCCCATTGCAGCTATGCTATACTATATATAATATAGGCGATATAATATAGGCGATAGGCGCCTGAACTATGCCCGGCGCTTTGCCGTAACCAGTTGAAGCCGGATGCGGATAACCGCCACCATGCCGGTCTGGGCCGGGCTGAAGGAAAAGCTTTTGCCTGCCTGGTGCTCCATAATGACCGAAAGGCCATGGGCTTTTTCCTCATGGGTCTGTAGAATTTCCGCCTTCCCCTCCCCGATAACGCTTGCAAAGGTGCAGCTATAGCGGCAGGGGGTGTTGCTCTCAATAGGGCTGTATTCGCAGTCGGCCTCCACGCACACAGCAGGCCGCCTTTCCAGAATGGACAGCCTGCGGCCCTCCGGGGCGCAGTGGAGGTAAATGGTAAACTGCCCGTCCTTTTCCTCCACACCGAAATTCATAGGCACCACATAGGGCCGCGGCCCGTCTGCCATGGCAAGACGGCACACACGGCATTTTTTCCATATCTCCATTATCTGTGCTGTGTCGGTAATCTCCCGGTCTTTCCTTCTCATGCCGCACTTCCTTTCCATTCTCATAAAAAACAGGCCGCAGCCTTCCACAAAGTATACACGCAGCCCGCAAAGCCTGTCAAGGGCATAAGGTGTCCAGCCTGGACGTTTATGCCTTTAAATACTATTCTAAATTTATTCTTCTGTCTGCCGCAGAAAAGGGGGTTTTTACCATGCCGGAAATCAAATGGGTGGGGATGAAAGACGCGGACGCAGCCTTCCCGGAGCAGTCCCTGCCCTATGGGGCAAAGCCCCTGCGCACCCCGGATCCGTTTTCCGCCGCCACCCTTCCCTATGGGCTTCTGCCCCTCCTACTGTGCTTTGGGGCGTTGTTTTTCAAGGCCTGGCTTCTGGGCCGTTTTCCCATGGAAACCGGGTATATCCCTTTGGGCATCCTGCTGGGGCTGCTGCTTATCCCTGTCCATGAATACCTGCACGGGGTGTGCTATCCCAAAGGCTCCACCGTCTATGTAGGGCTTATCCCCAAGAAAATGGCGGCTTTTGCCGTGTGCCATGTGCCCATTTCCTGGCGGCGCTTTATGGTGATGAGCCTTCTGCCTGCTATACTGGGCCTTGTACCCTTGCTGGCGTTCCTGTTTGCCCCTGCCTCCTGGGGCAAAATTATGGGGGTGTGCTGGCCCTTGGCAGTCATGGGCCTTTTGTCCCCCATGCCTGATTATATGTGCGTAGCCTGCGTGCGCCGCCAGGTGCCCCGGGGCGCCTGGCTTCAAACCACCAACAGCGGCTGCTTCTGGTACATGTAAGGAGGCTTTCCCCCATGAATTTTAACAAGCAGGTGTATGAAATTGTCAGCCGCATCCCCCGCGGGCAGGTGTGTACCTATGGGCACGTGGCCCTTCTGGCAGGCAGTCCCCGGGCCTCCCGGATTGTGGGGGCCGCCATGCTGCATGCCCCCCAGGGGCTTCCCTGCCATCGCGTCCTTTACCGGGACGGCGCCCTTTGCTGCGATCAGGCTTTTGGCGGCAAGGAGATCCAGCGGCAGATGCTGGAGGCTGAAGGCGTGGCTTTCCTGCCGGACGGGCGGGTGGATTTAAAGCGCCATATGTGGCTGGGGGACGGCTGAACGCCGCGCAAAGCCAAAGGGAGAGGCTGTGCCTCTCCCTTTTTTAGGGCTTAGAACCTGCATTCACAACCTGCAACCACCATCTGAGCAGCCTTTTTAGAGCCACTCTGTGTTGAATTTTCTTGCCATGCGCAAACGCATACATGCGTTTGCGGAGTATTCGCCTTGATTGGCTCTAAACATTCCCGCTCATCTGGCAATTTCGATTATGAATACAGGTTCTTAATAGAGGGAATGACGAATTCTTGGTCAGAAATGGTGAGATTCCAGGGAAAAACGCCGTTTTCCCCGCTTCCCACGCACGCCATGCCGCTGGTTCCCAGAAGTTTTGTCCCGCCAACAGGCTTCTGCGTTCCACAATTCCCGCGCTGTTTCCTGCAGCGCCGCTCTGAAAATCTCCGCCACGCCCCGCGCAAAGCCATTTTTTACGGCTGCTTTTCCCCTTCCAGCGCTGCCAGCACGTCGCCGCACCAGCCAATCAGTAACTCGTAAGCTTTCCTGGTTTCCAGGCTTTCTGGCTCCAGGGAAAGGCTTAGCAGCGCCCTTTCCCGGCCTGCAAGCGCCTCCCCCAGTTCCTTTTTCGAGGCCCTGTAAACCCCGTCCTCCAGCAGCGCCCAAAGCCGCAGGCAGAAGAAGGCGGCCTTGCCCAGCCCCGGCAGGGCCTTTTCCGGCGCAGGGCTGTACAGGAAGGTGTGGCAGGCGGCATGGTACAGGTTGGCCGCGCCGATAGCCAGGGCCTCCCGGGCGTCCGCCTCTGTAAGCCGGGGCAGCAGGGCAGGCAAATCTCCCAAAACCGGCTTTGTGTCCAGCATTAGGCCATACAGATCATACCGGGGCCAGGCCCGCAGCTCCTTTTTCCCACAGAGGAACCCGCAGGCCAGCTCTCCCTGGGGCTGGGCCTGCACCAGCGTTCGGTAAGCGTCTAAATCTGCTGGAGCAACTGCGTCCAGCACAGTTACAATGTCGATGTCGCTTTCCGGGGTGGCCTCTCCCCTGCCATAGCTGCCCTGGTATCCCACAAACAGCAGCCGGGGGCCAAAATGCCCCTGAAGTTTTCGGGCAAAGCTCTCTGTCCAGGCCCTGATTTCCACCATCGCAGTTCCCTCCCAATCTGCATGAAATTCTTCGTCAAACTGCACAAGGCGGCATTTTCCCGCCTTTTTCTCACAGGGAATTCCCAGTAAAAACAAGATAAAAAACGGCTGGCTTTTGGTAAAGCTCAGTGGTTCTGTAAATATTTTGTTACTGTTGTAACAAAATGTCATCTTTGCAAAGGAGACATCTGCCTCAGAATATGTGCAGTTTGCACAACCATTTACAGGCGAGCAGTCCCTGCTCCGCTTAAGAGGGGCAGGGACATGGATTTTTTCCTAATACCGAATTTTATCCCATCATTTCCTGGATAACGCGGCCCATTTCCTCCCGGGCGGCTTCCATCTCCTCCACCAGCCTAAACTGGTTTCTGGCCCTGTCCAGGTTGTGGCTGGGCCGGGCGGTGCGGAAGTACACGTCCCCGTTAAGGTAATCGGCCAGGAAGCGCAGGCCCACCTCCAGGGTCATGAGGATGGCGCCGTCCGGCAGGGTTTCCAGCTCCCGTTTGGTCAGGATATCCCCGGCGGCAGACAGGAAGCCCCTGGCATAGGCCTGGTAGCGCTCCAGGTCAAATTTCACCTTGCTCAAATCTGTTTCGTCCTCCGCGGCGGTGGCGGCCCCGGCCCGGATGGAATCCCCAAAATCAAAGGCGCAAAGGCCGGGCATTACGGTGTCCAGGTCAATAACGCATACCGCCTTGCCGGTAACGTCGTCCAGCAGGATATTGCTCATCTTTGTGTCGTTGTGGGTGACCCGCAGGGGCAGTTCCCCTTTTTCCAGCAAATCTGCCAGCAGGGCGCAGGCCTTTTCCCGCTTATAGGCAAACTCCAGCTCCGGCCCCACCTCCCCGGCGCGCCCGGCCTTATCGTTCTTCACAGCCTCCAGCAGTTGGGCAAACCGGGCAGGGGTGTTGTGGAAATTGGGGATAATCTCGTGGAGGGTGTGGGCGGGATAGCCGCTTAAAAGGCGCTGGAAATCCCCAAAAGCCCGGCCTGCCTCCTCCAGCATGGCAAGGGTTTCCGGGGTTTCATGGGAGGTGGCGTTTTCAATATAGCCCAGGCACCGCCAGGGGTTCCCCGCCTTGTCTATATATAAGAATTTGCCGTCCACAGCGGGGCGCACGCTAAGGGTTTCCCTGTCTGGATCCCCTCCCCGGGCGGCAATTTTTTCCCGGAGAAAGGAGGTGACCCCTGTCATATTTTCGGTGATATCCTCCGGGGAGGGAAACACAAAGCGGTTTATGCGCTGGAGGGTGTACCGGGGGCCGCCAGCGGTGCTTTGGGCCACAAAGGTATCGTTAATGTGCCCGCCGTATAAAGGAGAGACGTCGGACTGGGGGGGAAGCCCGAAGGCCTCGAGGATTTCCGGGGTGCAAAGGCTGTTGTCCATAGGAGTTTGCGTCCTTTCTGTATTTGAAGTATATTAGGTAAAGCCTGGAATCTGTTTTAAAACCAGGGAAATGCCAGTATTTTTGTTCAGGGCGGGCGGTTTTTCGGAGTTTTAAGACAGACTCCAGGGCCGCCCGCAAACGCGTGCCGAAAGCACGCCTCTGGGCCTTTGGCGCAGGGCAGTGGAAGCGCCCCGCGCTTCCACTGGTTTGCGGGCGGGGCGGCTGGTAGTGTTAAAGGCGATGGGAAGGGGCAGAAGCGCTGGCGCCTCGTATGGCGGGTATCCCGCGCACCTTGCTAAGAACCTGTTTAGTATCACAAGGCACGCCGTCTGAGGGGGCTTTTTCCACCCGGCTGTGTCAAAAATCCTCAGAATACGGCAGTATTCTCTGCGGTTTTTTCCTTGCCGGACAAAAAAACTCCTCACATCCGGCATACCTTTTAGATACTGAACAGGTTCTAAAAGCGCATTTCTGCCAGCAGGATGGTTTCCTCCGGCGTGCTGGAAACTGTGAGCCTGCCGCTGTGGAGCAGGACGGTTTCGGCGGTGTTCTCCAGACCGGAAAGATCGCTGCCCTCAGCCGGGCGGTCGTCAAAAAGCCACTGGAGCACATCGGAAAGCTTCTTTTCCCTTAGCTCCTGCAGCCCAAAGGAACGGCCTGCCGGAGGGACGGCCGCATATACAGCTTCCAGCCGCAGGGAATCTTCCCCGGGGATGGCGGTAAAGCGCACCCGGCGGGGTTCTTCCCCGGTATAGCCCAGGGCTTCCTTGCAGGCGTGGCTGAGCATTTCATGGAAAAGCACGCACAGTTCGGAGGTTTTCAGGGGGACATTGCCTGTGCAGGCATTGCACTGAAACTCTATGCCGTTCTGGGAAGCAAAAGCAGCCTTAGCGGCAATGATGCCGTTCAGATAGGGGTTTTCATGGTATTCCCCCAGGACAGGCTCCCGGGCAGCGGCGTGCTTTGCCATATAAATGTAAGCGGGCACCTGCTCGGGCACGCCGTCCTGGAGCATGACGGAGATGGTATCCAGGGCATATTCCCCCTTCTTCTGGACAGCATGGGCCTCCCGTACAGCCGCCAGCAGATCCCCGAAATCCTCCGCGTCTTTGTCCAGCAGCTTCCGGCGGGTGGCTTCCTCCAGCACAGCCGTCCGGAACCGTCCAGCCTGGTATACGCTGCGGAAACAGAAAACCAGCACGATGAAAAGCAGGGAGGAAAACAGCAGGCGGCCTGCCAGGGCATTGGCCGGGAAGAGCAGATCCGCTTTTCCGGTGCAGATGAGGTAAATCAGGCAGAGCAGCAGGCACATGCCTGCCATAAAGGCCGAAGGGCCGCGGTCGCTGAAATGATGGAAGGGCCGGTACAGGCAGAGGCCCAGAAGCAGGTACAGCAGCAGCGTGCCCGCCGCCGAAACCACGCCGCCCACAACCCCCGCGGTGCGCAGCGGCAGGGTTCCCAGAAGCTGGGGCAGGAGCACCTCCGCGTATACCAGGCAGCAGGGGCACAGCAGAAGCACGAAAAGCTTTTGCAGGATATTATTGCTATGTATGGCAAGAGAGGCGGCGAAAAGCAGCAGCGTGCCTGCCCAGCAGGCCAGAAGCTTTCCCAGGGCCGGATCTTCTATCAGGCGGCCTAAGAGTACCCCCGCCAAAAGGGCCAGGAGGAAAGCAATCCCCCCTACCAGGAGGGTTGTCCAAAAGCGGAACCTGTCCTGCATCAGGACGGCGAAAAGTCCGGCAGAGCAGAGAAGAACAATGATGAAGCTTGTCATGTCGTCGAACTCCTTTTTCGGAGGCGCCCTGGCAGGGGGCGCCCCTTCTTTTCTAAAAAAGCAGGCCGGCTGCCGGCTGCGAAAAATATTTTTATGTGATTTGCCTGGGTAAAAGCGCTGTTTTTGTGCAAATCACAACATGTAGTCAATTACCTGCCTATTATACCATATTGTGCGGCACATTTCTATAGGAAAATAGGATTTTTAACGATTTTCTTTTCCCGGGAAAAGAATTTTCCGGGCGGGGCTGGGGACAGGGAATCCCTTTTCCGGAAAAAAGCCTCGAAAAAGCGCACAAAAGAAGGGGGCGCGCATAAGATGAAGTGAGAAGCCGTACCAGCAGGGCGCAAGGCAGCCCTTTCTGGCACAGCTTCTGAGCGGCAAACGACTGGGCTTGTTCCCTGGCTTGGGGGGCAAGCCCCTAAACGAGGTGATTTTTTGGGCAAGCCCTTACTTGTGGTAAGCTCCGTCACATATGCCATGAAGGGCCGGGATCTGCTCTTCCGCAGGGGGATCCGCGGCTATGTGGAGCGCATCCCCCAAACGGAGGAGTCCGGCTGCGGCTATGGGATATACGTGCCGGCCGGCGCTGACGAGGCGGAACGGATTTTACAGGAAAACCGCATCCGGGTTCTGCGCCGCATGGAGCAGGAGGATGGCCCGTGATTTATCTGGACAACAGCGCTACCACGTACCCCAAGCCGCTTGTGGTACGGGAGCAGATGCAGAAGGCCCTGCGGGAGCTGGGGGCAAACCCCGGCCGCAGCGGCTATGATATGAGCGTGCGCACCTCCCAGGCAGTGTATAACTGCCGGGAACGGGCGGCGGCCCTGCTGGGCGCGCCGGGACCCGAGTGTGTGGTGTTCCAGCCAAGCTGCACCCAGGCCCTGAACCTGGTGATAAAGGGGTATTTAAAGCCGGGGGACCATGTGGTAGTTTCCGACATGGAGCACAACGCTGTGATGCGGCCCCTGCAGGCCCTGGAGGCAAAAGGCGTCACGTATACAAAAGCTGTGGTGGCGCCAGGGGACAACGACGCCACGGTGGACGCCTTCCGGAAGGCCATGGGGCCGCGCACCAGGCTGGTGGTGTGTACGGCAGGCTCTAACGTGTTTGGCGTGCGGCTGCCTGTGGAGCGCATTGCGGCCCTGTGCCACCAGTATGACGCGAAAATCTGCGTGGACGCGGCCCAGACAGCCGGGGTGGTTCCCATCAGCGTGACAGAAGGCGGCATAGACTTTTTGTGCTGCGCCGGGCACAAGGGCCTTTACGGGCCTATGGGCACCGGGCTGCTGGTTTTGCGGGATCCCGGGGTTTCCCTTGCCACCCTGACAGAGGGGGGCACTGGCACCCAGTCCCAAAGCCTTTTGCAGCCCGACGATCCGCCGGAGCGCTATGAAAGCGGCACCCTGAACGTGCCGGGGATTATAGGCCTTTACGCGGGCATGGGGTTTGTAAGCGCCATGGGGATGGAGCGGATTTACCGGGAGGAAATGGGAAAGGTTTCCTATTTATATGAAAAGCTTTCCCGCATGGGGCATGTGAAGCTTTACACCCCGCCCCCGGCGATCCCCTATTTTGTGCCGGTGCTTTCCTTTAATATAGAAAACCGCCCCAGCGAGGAAACGGGGCAAATTCTGGCAAAGTCCGGCATTGCTGTGCGCTGCGGCCTGCACTGCGCGCCCTGCGCCCATGAGAAAATGGGCACCAAAGGCACTGTGCGGGTATCCCCTTCCGCCTTCACCAGGCCCCAGGAGATGGAGGCCCTTGCCCGCAGGGTGCGGGCCATAGCTAACACAGTTCAAAAGAGGTAGTATGCCTCTTTTGAACCAGGCGGCGCAGCCCCCGGCTTGAAAACCGGAATATGCCGATTTTCAAGTGTGTTTACGATATCCCGCCGGGGAAGCCTTTGACTGGCTGACGGTTTTCCGGGCGGCCTGTGAAATTTTGAAAGAAAACGAAAAAAGCCTTTTATTTGCGGCCTGCCTGTGATACAATAAGACACAGACAGGCCCTAAAAGCTTTTGCAGCACAGGCGTGCTTGTTCTGCACACTACATATGGAAAGGGATGACGGCAGTGGGGGACATGATGGACGCCGCGGCGCGGTTCGGGCAGACCTTTTTGAACCTGGCGCGGCAGTTTACCTTTAAAGACGCTATCGACGTGGCTATTGTAACCGTACTGCTGTACGGCATTATCAAGCTGGTGCGGGAAACCCGGGCCGGGCAGCTTGTCAAGGGCATTATCCTTCTGGTGGGGCTGTTCCTGATTTCCTCCACAGAGGCCCTTGACTTTTTGATGCTCAACCAGCTTCTGCGGTATTTCTTCCAGTCTGCCTTTATTGTGGTGATTATCCTTTTCCAGCCGGAGATACGCAAGGCTTTAGAGCAGGTGGGCCACAGCAAGGTCAGCTCCCTGGGCGGCATTATCGGCGGCAAGGACAGGGACGGGGACAAGCTTGGCACCCGGCGGGCCATTGCCGGGGTGGTGGGGGCTGTGGGCATTTTGCAGCAGCTCCGCATGGGGGCGCTGATTGTGTTTGAGCGCCGCACCAAGCTGGGGGAAATTGTGGAGACAGGCACCATTGTGGAGGCCGACCCTTCCGCCCAGCTCATTGCCAATATTTTCTTCAACAAAGCCCCCCTCCACGACGGGGGCATGGTGATACGGGACGGACGGATCCACGCGGCGGGGTGCATCCTGCCCCTGACAAGCAGCGACAGCGTAAGCGCAGAGCTGGGCACCCGGCACCGGGCGGCTTTGGGCATGAGCGAGAACTCTGACGCGGTGGTGGTGGTCGTCTCTGAGGAGACGGCCCAGATTTCCATTGCCGTGGGAGGCAGGCTGACCCGGGATTACACCAGGGCGGCCCTTTCCGACGCTTTGGAGAAATACCTTATCGGCGCGGAGGACAAAGGCGCTTCCGGCAGCAAGCGCATTCTGGGCAGGCTGGGCTTTGGCTCCGGCCGGAAGGAGGGCTGAGCCATGAAAGACGGAAAGCCCATGGAGAAAAAACGGGGAAGGCTTTCCCTGCGGAATATTTTTTACCACAACACCTTTGTGCTGGTTTTTTCCTTTGCCATTGCCCTGGTGACCTGGTTTGTGATGGCCTATAACAGCGACATGAACCGCACTTTTACCATCCAGGACGTGCCCATTGTGGTGGTGCCCTCTACGGAGGCGGAGGCTGACGGCCTGCGGGTGTTCAACATGTCCTATGCCGCGGCGGACATCGACGTTTCCGGCAACAGCCTGATTACCTCCAAGCTGACGGCGGAGGACTTCAAGGTGACAGTGAGCCTGAACCCCACTTCCACCAAGCTGACGGGCAACACCCTGCAGAAGATGACGGTGCCTGTGCAGGCGGTGAAAAACTCTGCCCTTTCGGAATATGACATTGTTTCCATCAACCCGGAGGAAATCAACCTGGAGTATGACCGCTATAAGGAAGTTACACTGCCTTTGGAGGACGAGATTGTGTACAGCGCGGACGCGGGCTTTTATCCCGGCTCCCCTGTGCTGTCCCAGGACAGCGTGACCATTTCCGGGCCGGAGTCTGCTGTGAACCGGGTGAGCCGGGCGGCGGTGGGCTACACCCTGGACGCTCCCCTGCGGGACTCCCAGGAGTTCTCCTGCCCCATCCGCCTGTATGACCAGAACAACCAGGAGATAACGGACACAGCTTCCTTGTACCTTACGCTGAGCGTGGACACAGTGCAGGCCACCATCCCGGTGATGGCGAGAAAGACAGTGCCCCTGGTGGTGAACACTGTACACCAGCCTGACAGCTTTGCCCAGAACCGCATCAGCATCGAACCGGCGGAGATTGCCATTGCAGGCTCCCAGGAGGTGCTGGACGGCATCAGCGAAATCTGCCTTGGCAGCGCCATTGACTTTGCCGATTTGGATTTGTCCCGCCCAGCCGCCTTTGACATGGAGATCCCCCTGCCCAGCGGCGTGCGCAACATTACAAACGCCGGGGAGAACACCGTTACCCAGGCAAAGGTTTCCATTAACTTAAACGGCTACAGCCGGGCCACGCTGACTGTGCCGGAGGCGAACATCCAGCTTCTCAATCCCCCTGCCGGGAAGGACGCCCGGCTGACCACCCGGAGCATGGAGGTTTCAGTGATTGGCCCCCAGGCCCAGGTTGGGAAGCTGACCGGGGATTCCATCTTTGTGCAGATTGATTTGGCCAATGTGGCAAACCGCACAGGCAGCATAGAGGCTCCCGCAGCCGTTACCATCTCCGGCACTGCCGGGGAAGCCTGCTGGGTGTCGGGCAGCTATACCGCCACTGTTACCCTCTCTGACGCGGTTACCATCCAGGCCGGCGCAGGCGTGGAGACTGCTTCGGCAGGCTCCAGCGACGGGGTTGTGGCAAAGCCCCAGGAATAAGGAATTTGAAAGGCGTACCGGAAAGCTTCGGTGCGCCTTTTTTGCGCTGCATGGAGGAGGACGCCTTTGTTATCGAGGACTGCCGGGTACGGCGCTTGTCCGGGAACATTAGGGCTGTGTGATAGCCAATAACACTCTGTGGAAAGCCAGCCGCAGGGAGCCGATTCTGGATTTGGGCGGCCATGGCGAGCAGGTATGCGTCAAGGACAATATGGATTGCCTGGTTCCACAGGTCGATTTAGACAATGGCAAACACCAAATATATAAGGAGGCACCCATGAAAAAGACATTATTCAACGAAAACTGGACCGTCAAGCCCGGAGTCCAAGACCCATTCTCCGCCCTCTTCGGCGGCGCGGCCCAGGGCAAGCCCGTGACCCTGCCCCACGACGCGATGATAGAGGAGGATCGCGATCCCAAGTGCGAAGGCGGCGGGCAGGCAGGGTTCTACCCGGCGAAGTCCTACACTTACACCAAAACTTTCACTGCCCCCGAAACTTGGCAGGGCCAGCGTACCCTGGTGGAGTTTGAGGGCGTCATGCAGAAGGCCATGACCTACCTGAACGGCGAGTTTCTGGGGAGCCACGCCTATGGCTACACCGGCTTCACCGTCGACCTGACCCCTTACCTCCGCTACGGCCAGGAGAACGAGCTGAAGGCGCTTGCGCTGGGTCAGGAGAAGGCCGCCCGGTGGTACAGCGGTATGGGGATTTACCGGGATGTGTATCTCTTGCAGGGCGGTGGTGCGTATATAAGTGCTATCAAGATTACCACTGAGTCTATTGAGGAGGGCTACGCTGTACTCCGTGTGGACGGTATAGCCGTGAACCAGAGCACCCAGCCCAAAACCGTTGAACTGCGCATTGCTATTGATGGAGCGGCCCCACTCTCCGCCATGCTGTGTCTGGCCCCCGGGGAAAGCGGTTTCTTCCAGCGCATCACCGTGGACAGTCCCGAACTCTAACACAACATGTGGCATCAACGGCTTCCTGGCGGTGTCCGACTGCCTAGGCTCCATGATGGAGCAGGAGAAGAAGGAAACTGTCAATGCTGGGGCCGCCGGGGCGGGCAGCGAAGCATTGAACAGCATGATGGGCACGTCCCAGTGGGAGCAGACCGATAAGTTTTCCGAAAGCCCACTGCTCACCCAACGTCTGGAGCCGTCTGTCAGCAGCGTGGACGTGGCGGGCTACAATTAACGGCTGTGGCCCATTGTCCGGGACAACCCCCATGTGATAGGCGACTTCACCTGGACGGGCTACGACTACCTGGGTGAGGCGGGCATCGGCATACCACACTACGGCGAGGTCACTGCCCAGGGAATGTTCCTGTTATTTGCATCGCTCGGTCATAATGGACAATATCGTCTGATCTGTCTGCCGCATTCCCTGCTGTGCTAAAAAGCCCACATTCGCAATCGTGTCATCCACGCCTTTGGTCACGATG
>Ga0137310_101287_pt1 | contig 16008 bp, 10 predicted proteins | sample NAcewiD2O_June_2_FD_97183 | JGI IMG/M metagenome (GOLD analysis project Ga0137310, IMG submission 97183) | Mouse cecal microbial communities from Vienna, Austria - N-Acetylglucosamine amended D2O_June | ecosystem: Host-associated > Mammals > Digestive system > Large intestine > Cecum | place...
TTCAAGGACGTGCCTCCCGGCCATGGGCTTATGAAAGTGGGCGGTACGCTTGTCCCCTTTGTCAGCACCGTGCCCAGGGACACGAAGCTGTACCGGCTGCTGTCCACCAACCCCAGGGAGGGGAAGTGGGACGAAAAATAATTTCAACAAATAACCGAAATTAGGTTGCAATTCAATTTGCGTTGTGTTATACTGTAGGCAGAACAGGGAAGGAGTGCAAATTATGAAGCCTACAAACACAATGCAGCACAAAAATTATACTTGCCAAGTGCTCTACTCTAACGTCACGGATAGCTTGACCGGAAAGGTGCTGGGGATGAACAGCCTGCCCGCGTTTTCCGGCAAAACCGTGGGGGAACTCCGGGAAGCCTTTCACCATGTGATAGACGAATACCTCCTGTCCTGCAATGAGAAGGGCGAAACCCCTGCCCGCGCTTTTACAGGGAATTTTACTGTACGCACCACCCCGGCTATCCACGAAGCCTTGACCCTCCATGCGGTGTCTCAACACACAGTTTTGGCGCAAGTGATGCAGTCTGCCATCTCGGAGTATATAGGGAACCACGATATCCACGTAGGCAATGGGGAGGGCTGAACCATGAAAAAGACACTATTCGCTTTGATTTTTACACTGGTTCTGGCCCTGCCCATGACCGCCAGCGCGGCTGCTGCGGAGAAATTCACGGATGTTGCGCCCGGCGCGTGGTACTATGAGGCTGTAGACTACGCCGTAAGCGAAGGGCTGTTCAATGGCACATCAGAAATTACCTTTACTCCAGATGGCACCATGACCCGGGGGATGTTCGTGACCGTGCTGGCGAACAAGACGGAGAATTACAGCGCCCATCAATATACAGGCTCCAGCTTTGCCGACGTAGCGGCGGGCCAATGGTACGCCCCGCCTGTGGAATGGGCAAGCCAGAGCAAACTGGTGAATGGCGTGGGGAACGGCTGCTTTGCCCCAAATGACAGCGTATCCCGGGAGCAGCTTGCGGTTATCCTGTATAATTACGCCAAGGGCTGCGGGGCGGATATCTCCACTACAACCGGGGCGCTGGGGGCCTTCACCGATAACGGCCATATTTCCGGCTATGCCCGTACCGCTATGGAATGGGCTGTGTCCCACAAGGTTTTGAACGGCTCGGACGGGAGGCTCGACCCCAAGGGCACAGCGACCCGCGCCCAGGTGGCACAGATACTCTATAACAGCCGGGACTTGCTGGCAAACTCCACCCTTGCTATGCCCGACAGAGTGTGGGTGGTGGATGTGCCGGGGCACTATGAGACTGTAACGCGGCTGGAACTCCAGGAAGTGACGGTAGGTGAAGTCGGGCATTGGGAGGATGTCTGGTATACAGAGTGGGTATACCAGTGCAACCAATGCGGCAAAATAACCGATACTGTTGAAGAAATGCACCAACATTTTGATGATACCTTGAATTGGGAAACAGGAACTGGCTGTGGCGGTTATACTATGATATCTGGCGACCCAATATACACTGGGGAAAAATATTGGGTAGTGGATGTACCCGGCCATACCGAACTCAAAATGGTGGAAGTCAAGGAAGAAGTATGGGTGGAGGAAATAGGCCATTGGGAATATATCTGAACAAGGCATAACGGCTGGGAAAGCCCTCTGAGACATCAGAGGGCTTTTGTCATGCCCATTTTTCATTGGAAGGGGTGCTGCGGGGCGCTCTGCCTGCCCAGCAAGGGAAGAAAATCAACAACATACGGGAAAGGATGAATACATGAAACAAATTTATAACAGGACGTTGGCGTTATTTTTGGCTGTGGTGCTGTGCTTCAGCATGGTGCCTATGGCAGCATTTGCCACAGAAGCGGAACCGGACAGCGGGATTTCCTCCGAAGTGCCCGTAGAAGATGTGGATTCTTCTGTGCCGGAAGAACCCCCTGCGGCGGAAACACCGTCCCAGGATGATGCCTCCAGCATAGCAGATAATATGCAGACGGTGGAAATGCCCACCCTGCGCGCCCGCGACCCCATCTCCAAGGTGCAGGCTGACTTGGGGAACGGCACAAATTACCTTGCCAATTACGGCGTGACCCGCAAGGCACTTGTGGACGAACTGAGCGCCCATGAGCATGACAGCTATTACCTGGGCACCCCCTATGCAGGCGGGGACGTGCAGTCACCCAACGGGGATACCTCCTATAACGGCTCTGCTGGCATGAACTGCGGCGGGTTTGTGGGGTATGTGCTGCGCAAGGTGGGCTTAGACAGCACCCAAGCGATAAACCTTATTAAGAGTACCGGGGATGCCTTATACTTCGGTTCCGGCAAGCCTTATGACCTGCTGGCTGGCGCGTCCAACTATTATCAGTTAGCAAAGGCCGCTGGCCTTACCTGCTACATCTACAACACCAAGGCTGAGATGCTTGCCGATGGCAAACTGGAAAAGGGCGACATCATCCTCATGTACTGGAGCCTGTCCCCCTTTGAGGACGGGGTAGACAACCACATCGGTTTCTACTGGGGCGAATCTTCCGGGGATGATATCCTCTGGCACAGCAGCCCGGATGGCAGCGGTGGCAACCAGATCGGCTCTATTGTGCCCAAGGCAACAAACTGCATTTACATTGTGATTAAGCTGGAGCCTATGGGCTTTAATGTGACGCTGAATAAGACCTCCGCCGATGCCACCGTCACCAACGGCAATAGCTGTTACAGCCTGGCGGGGGCTACTTACAATGTATATCAGGGGCCTAATGCTGCCGGAACTCCCATAGCCACTTTTACTACCGATGCCAACGGCCGTGCAGAACTGCCGAAGCCCTTAGCCAATGGTGTGTACTCTGTTAAGGAAATCAAAGCGCCGAAAGGGTATAAGCTGGATGAAAAAGTCTATACCTTTTCTATTGATGGCAGGGATGCAAACTTAGATGTGCAGGATGACCCTGGTCGAATTGCATTGCGGCTTGTGAAAAAGGATAGCGGTTCTGGCCAGACTGCGCAAGGGAACGCAAGTCTTGCCGGAGCTGTTTATCAGGTGACTTATCAGAAAAATGGACAAACAGTGACACTTGAAGGTGTATCAGATGAACTGGGCAGAGTTAATCCCCGCTTTGACGATATTCCTTTCGGCTTGGTTACTGTCAAAGAAATTAAAGCTCCCGAAGGTTACAAATTGGATACCCGCATACATACATATGACATCCAAGCGGGGGAACTTGTCATGGATGTATACGAGATGGAGCCAGAGGACTTGACTGAGGAAGTTATACGGGGCGGCGTTGCCATTGAAAAGCGGGATGCTGTCACCGGGAAAACACCCCAGGGCGACGCCAGCTTTGCGGGGATAAAATTTGACATCGTGAACGACAGCGATAACCCGGTCGTGGTGAACGGCAAGACCTGCGCCCCCGGTTCGGTTGCTATGACCATCACCACGGATGCAAAGGGCATGGCTACCACCGGCCCCAATGCCCTGCCCTATGGCGATTACATCGTGAGGGAATCTGCCACCAACAATTCCATGCTGAAAACCTTTGACAAGGAAATCCCGGTCACAATCAGCGGGGACGGGGAGATGCACACCCTTACCGCTGAAAACGAGGTTGTCCGGGGCGGCATTGCCATCAAGAAGCTGGACAGCCAGACCGGGGCCACGCCCCAGGGCAACGCGGATTTTTCCGGCATCATCTTTGAAATCGTCAACCGCAGCGCCAACCCTGTTGTGGTGGACGGGCAGACCTACGCCACCGGCGCGGTAGTGGCTACCCTGACCACCGATGCAGATGGCCGGGCCAGCACCGCAGACGACGCCCTCCCCTTTGGCCGCTATGAGGTTCGTGAATCTGCCACAAATGAATCTATGCTGCTTACTTTCCGGCCCCAGACTGTCACCATCAGCGAAAACAAAAAGGTGTACCCCGCGACCGCCGAGGATGACGTGGTGCGGGGCGGCTTATCTGTGGAAAAGCGGGACACCATCACAGGCGCAACCCCACAGGGCGACGCGGATTTTTCCGGCATACAGTTTGAAATCATCAATAAGAGCCGCAACCCCGTCATGGTAAATGGCAGGAGCTTTGCGCCCGATGAGGTGGTATTGACCCTCACCACCGACAGCCAGGGCAAGGCCAGCACGGCCAACGATGCCCTGCCCTTCGGCGAATACCTTCTGCATGAATCCGCCACCAATGAATCCATGCTGAACACGGCCCCCGACCAGCCGGTGATTGTTTCTGAACACCATGAAGTCTATTGCTTTGTAGCGGAGAATGAGGTAGTCCGGGGCGGCGTCCTCATTGAAAAGCGTGACCTGGAATCCGGGCTGTTGACGCCTCTGGGCAGCGCGTCCTTGGACGGCACCCTGTTTGAAATCACCAACAAGAGCCGTAACGCCGTCTATGTGGACGGCGCTTTGTATGAGCCGGAGTCTGTGTGTTTGACTATCGAGGTCAAGGACGGTATTGCGCAGAGTGACGCACGGGCGCTGCCCTATGGGACATACACGTTAGTGGAATCCAAGCCGGGAACCGGCTACCTCTGGACGGACAAAAAGGTGCGTGATTTTACCGTCCGCAAAGATGGTGAAGTTACCGAGTTCCGGGAGGGCGACGCCGCTTACAACCAGGTAAAGCGCGGCGATTTGCGCTTTGTGAAGGTGGGCGAGGACAATATGCACAGGTTCGCAAATGTGCTGTTCAAGCTGACCAGCCAGACCACCGGCGAAAGCCACATCCTTGTCACCGACGAAAATGGCGAGGTTAGGACGGAAACAGCCTGGAATCCCCACAGCCAGAACACCAATAGCAATGACGATACCGAGAATTATGATAATCTGGCAGGCATCTGGTTCGGGCAGACCACCGAGGGCTGGATGGTGGAAACCCAAGACGGGCTTTGCGCCCTGCCCTTTGACCACTATACGCTTGAAGAACTCTGCTGCCCCGGCAACGAGGGGTATGAACTGGTGACTGTGCCCGATATCTCCATCACCCGCGACAGCACCGTAATCGAGCTGGGCACTATTGACGATAAGTTTGAGGGCAAGCCGGAGATTGGCACGACTGCTACCATCGGCGGCGAGAAAGTGGCTGACCCGCTGGCCGAAGTGACGTTGGTGGATACTGTGTCTTACACTGACTTGACCGTGGGCAAAACCTACAAATTATCCGGCGTCCTTATGGACAAATCGACAGGCGAACCGCTGGAAACCGGCGGGCAGCAGGTGACGGCAGAAAAAGAGTTTACCCCGAAATCCGATTCCGGCACGGTTGGCCTGGAATACACCTTCGATGCCAGCACCCTGGCAGGCCGGGCCGTAGTGGTGTTCGAGACGCTGTATCAGGACGGCAGCGAAGCTGCCAGCCATGCCGACATCGAGGACGAAGGCCAGACCGTCATTTTCCGCAACCCAAAAATCGGCACCACCGCCACCGTTGGCGGAGAGAAAACCGCCGACCCCTTGGGCAAGGTTACGCTGATTGACAATGTGGCTTACTCTGGCCTTACCCCTGGCAAAACCTACAACGTCAAAGGTGTTCTCATGGACAAGTCTACCAATGAGAAATTGCTGGTAGACGGCAAGGAAGTTACCGCAGAAGCTACCTTTACAGCGCCCAAGGCCGAGGGTTCCATTGATATCCCCTTTACCTTTGACGCTTCCGGGCTGGCAGGGAAATCCGTGGTGGTGTTTGAAACGCTTTACCGGGATGATATGGAACTGGCCGTCCATGCCGATATTGACGATGAAGGCCAGACTGTTGATTTTGGCAAGCCCGACATCAAGACTACCGCCACCATCGACGGGAACAAGGTCACAGACCCGCTGGGCGAAGTGACCATCATTGACACTGTGGAGTACACAGGTTTAACCGTTGGCAAAACCTACAATGTCACGGGCGTTTTGATGGACAAGTCTACCAATGAGAAACTGTTGGTGGGCGGGAAGGAAATTACTTCCTCCGCTGAGTTTACGGCAGAAAAAGAAAATGGAACGGTTGAGGTTTCTTTCACCTTTGACTGCTCTGGGCTGGCGGGCAAATCCATCGTAGTCTTTGAAACCTTGTACCAGGACACCCTGGAAGTAGCTGTCCACGCCGATATTGAGGACGAGGCACAGACCGTCACGGTCAACGCGAAGGGCGGGATTCTCATCAAGAAAACCGCGGAGGACAATTTTGTGGAAGGTATTTCCTTCCTGGTGACCGGCAAGGATTATGCCGAGACGTTCAAAACCGATGCCCAGGGGAAAATTTACATCCAGGATTTGCCCCTTGGCGAGTACACTGTCACCGAAATAGAAAACGACATAACATTTCATTATATCATTGAGGACGGAAAGACCGTCACCGTGGAAGCTGGCACAGAACCCACTACAGCCGAGTTTTACAATAAGTTAAAGCGCGGCTCCCTGCGCATTGTCAAGGTAGAAAGCGGGACGGACACCCGCCTGGAAGGGGCCACCTTCTGCTTAAAGGACGGGGACGGACAGGTAGTGGCAGACGGTAAAACAGACAAAAACGGCGAGCTGCTTTTTGAGGATTTGCCCTGGGGCACCTACAGCCTCCATGAAGTTTTCGCACCCGAAGGGTATTCACTGGACGCAGACCCCATTGAAGTGGAAATCCGAGGCGAGGAAACCATGGAAGTCAAGGTGGAGAATGATAAAATCACGCCCCAGGAGCCTACCACCACCGTCCCCAAGACTGGTGATACCCGCGCAAACCCCTGGTTCGTGGGCCTTGCCATGGCGGGTATGCTGGCAGGCGCGGGCGGTTTGACTGCCTACCTTGTCAAAAAGCGCAGAAAGTAAGCAGGAGGTTAAATTCAATATGAATAAAAGAAAACTGGCCTCTGCCCTTTTGGCAGGGGCCTTGCTTTTTACCAGTGCCATCCCGGCCAGCGCCGCGAAAGCTACAGGCACGCCCACACCCCATCAGGTTTTCTACAGGGAAGAAGCGGGCCAGACCTTCTCCGGCAAAATCCACATGGAAAAAGGTGTTACAGAAGTGGAGGCGGGGCAACCCGCCTTTTCCCTTTCCGTCCAGGACGGGGCGGTTTTGTTTGATTCCCTCTATACCAGCACCCGCCAGTCAATCCGGGCCACCTGTGACGGGGAAAGCGTCAGCCAGGAGGTAAACCTGGCAGTCTATGACACGCTGGACATAGCCCCGGCCACCGGCAGCGCCATTTTAACTGTAAAGGACGCCCGAACCTTGAAGCCTATCCCTGGTGCAAAGTATACGCTGTACTGCGGCGGGCGTATTGTAAAACCCAGCGTGGAAAGCAACGCAAAGGGTATGGTTTCCCTTGGTTTGCTTACCCCTGGTTCCTACGAATTGCGCCAAACGGCTGTGCCTAAAGGGTATCAGCCATCCAAGGCCAGCGTGAAATTCACGGTCACGGGCCTTAGTGTTTCCGGCGGTGATACGGAAATCCATACCAGCGGGGGCAGGAAAATCACGGTTGGCGGGAACGAGGTTTTGATTGCAGGGCCATTTTCCCCTGATATCACGCTTACCGCTGAAAATGAAAAGCAGATTGAGGGCGTTACCGTAACGTATGAGAACTTTGGGGCTTTCCTGGGCAAACCGGGCACGGAAAAATCCTTCGATTATGTGACCCTGCGGGCCGCGCAGGAGGAAATCAACCACCTAAAAGACGAAGAGGAAATCTGCGGCGCGGTACATATCGCCTACACTTTGAAAGAGCCTGCCTGTAACCTCACGCAGTATCTGGCAGAGAAGCCCGTGCCGAAACCCACGCCCACTCCCCCGGCCCCCAGCCAGGGCGGGGCTTCCGGCAGCGCGGGCACAACAGCGGCCCCCGCCGCCACGCCTGCTCCCACGCCAGCGGCTACACAAGCCCCTCCCAGCGTGAACCCCATTGCCACCCCGGCCCCTACAGTCGAACCCAGCGCAGAACCCGAAGAAGTCAAAGCTGATAAGCGGAATTTGGCTATTATTGTACTGGACACGGACGGCAAGCCTGTACCCGGCGTGACCGTAGGCCTGTTTGAGCCTATGGAGGATATGCCCGTGCCTGCAAGCACAGCCGACCCCGCCGACATCAGCCAGTCGCTCTCTAACCTCCATAATCAGCGGGAGACAGAGAAAATCAGCCAGGACCCCTATAAGAGAAGCGCCGCTTTGCAGGCCGCACGGACGGATGAACAGGGGCGGGCCAGCTTCCCAAAAGCGCCTGCCACCGAGCTTATAGCTGTACCTGTCAAAGTGCCGGACGGCTACTCTACAGAAAAAATACCCACCGAAATCCCGGCGGGCATGGAGGAGGATTTCACCGTCACCTGCCCGTATATTGCCGTGGATTTGTCCGTCTACAGCAACGCCACAGACAGCCCCGTTGCAGGTGCCGATGCGGTTCTTTGCAGCGAGGACGGGGACGAATTAGCAAGCTGGGTTACAGCGGAAAGCCCCCGCCGCTTTATCCGGGTTCCCAAAGGGGAATATACTTTACGGATAAAATCAAAGGACGGGGAGGACAAAATATCTTTTTCTGTGGGCGGCGATACGCCGTTGCAGAAGGTGCGGGCGGAAACCTATCTGCCTGGAATCCGGGAGGAAAGCGGCACAAAACTTGACTTTACCGGGACACTACCTCTACTGCCCTATGTGGGCGGGGCCGCGCTGGTACTGGCTGGCGCGGCTGCGGGCATCGCTGCTTTCCTCCGTAAGCGCAAGCGCGGCAGGGGGCTGAAATGAGAAAGGCCCTGGCGGCAATTTTGGCAGCGGTTTTATTGGCTGGTTCTGTTTGTGCTGGGCTGTGGCTGGCAGGCTTCTACTTCCAGGGGCAGGAACAGGGGATGAAAATGGAAGCCCTGCGCAGGCTGGCCGCAAGCCCTATTGTTACGGATATAGGGCAAGGGCCGCAGGAAACCCCTTTGCCGGGAAACCGGCAAAAAGAGCGGGAAGCGCCCACCATGCAGCACGATTTTACAGCCCTGCAAGCCGAAAACCCGGAGTGTATAGGCTGGGTATCCATTCCCGGTACAGAGGTTGATTTCCCTGTCATGCAGAGCCAGGATAAACCCGAATTCTACTTAGACCATGACTTTTCCCGCAAGTATGACATTTACGGCCTGCCTTTCCTGGACGCCAGGTGCAGCCTGGACAGCGGCAATCTGCTGGTATACGGCCACCACATGAACGACGGCAGTATGTTTTCCTGCCTGCATGAGTATCAGGATAAGGAATATTGGCAGGCCCACCAGGAAGTGGTTTTTGAAACCCCGGCAGGAGCAGAAAGTTACCGCATAGTGGCTGTGCTGCGCGTGAAGGGCAGCTACAAGGCTAGCGAGTGGAGTATCTTCCGGTGCCTTGATGTTGACAATCAGGAGGCGCAGGAAATAGCGGCGCGGCGGCTCTACGGCACAGCCGTGGGAATCGGGCCGGGGGATAAGCTGCTTACGCTGGTGACGTGCGAGTATTCACAGGTAAACGGAAGGTTGGCGGTAGTTGCTGCAAAGGAAGGAGGTTAAAAAGCTGGCAAAAGAATTAACTTTAGGTTCGCTATTTGACGGCATCGGGGGCTTCCCCTATGCCGCTTCTTTTTATGGGATACGCACCCTTTGGGCCAGCGAGATACAGCCGGAGTGCATATCCGTTACCCGGCAGCATTTCCCGGACATGGAACATTTAGGGGATATCACGCAGATTGACGGGAGGAAAATAGCGCCTGTAGACATTATAACCTTTGGCTCCCCATGCCAGGGGCTTTCAACTGCGGGCCTGCGCCGGGGGCTGGCAGATGAGCGGAGCGGCCTGTTCATGGAAGCAATACGCATAATTTATGAAATGAGGGAAGCGACACATGGCAAATACCCCACATTCGCAATTTGGGAAAATGTGCCCGGAGCTGCAAATTCAGCCGCTGGGCGTGACTATCAAGCCGTGTTATCGGCGTTCACAAAGGCCGAAATTCCAATGCCTGCATCTGGAAAGTGGTCAAACGCCGGGATGGTACGAAGCCGAGACGTTGATCTCGCTTGGGTCATGTACGACGCCCAACATTTCGGCACAGCACAGCGGCGCAGGCGCCTGTTTCTTGTCTGCGATTTTGCAGGAAGATGTGCCGGAGAAATACTCTTTGTCCCCAAAAGCCTGCGCGGGTATTTTGAGGCGGGCGGAACGCCGCGGCAGGGACTTGCCGCCTTTGCTGAAAACAGCGCTGATACAGCAGGCAGGAATCCCGATGGAATATACTGCTTTTCAGGAAATACAATAGGGCGCAAAGAAGGTGCAGGAGGGAATGGCGCAGGCTTCCAGGAAAACATCTCCTACACGTTGACAGCGGCAGACTGCCATGCGGTGTCTGTCCCCACTGTCACTGTGCGCATCCGGTGCGGCTGTGAGGGCGGCGGCAAAGGCCCTCTGCTCCAAGTGGAGAAAAGCGGGACGCTGGCAACTGGCAACGACCAATATCTGTTTGTACCGCAGACGGTGGAGTTCCCCGCCCTCCGCAGCCAGGCCCATGGCAATCTGCCGGTGGTGGCTGCGGGCTTCGACTTGCAGCAGATTACTAGCAAAACTAACCGTTCCACCCTGCGGCCCGTCCAACCCACTCTATGTGGGACAGGACGTGCCCATGTAGTGGCTGGGACGCTGTGCATGGCAACCGGGCAGGCTAACGCCGGAGTCATGAAGAACCAGACCCCCACGCTGACCGCCGCCCATGAACAGCCGGTTTTGGTACATCCCCAAATTGCGGGAACGCTGTGCGCCTCTGGCGCTGGCCTGTCCCGCCCCGCTGGTATGGGAAGTGAAGCTGATTTCTGCATTACCAGCACGGGATTTCGGTATAAGGCGGCAGGCACAGCGGGGAGCGTAGGCTATCAGAAAGAAACCGCACCCACCCTAGCGGCAGGCCAGCCGTCTGGTGTTTTTGTCAGCACAGTAGACTGCCGAAACCTGCGGGAAACCGAGGAAGTAAGCGGCACCTTGCAGGCGAAAACAAAGTCGGGCGGTTATTCGCTGAACTACACGAACCCTGTGCGCGTCGGGCTTCATGTGCGCCGCCTTACGCCCCTGGAATGTGAGCGGCTGCAGGGGTTCCCCGATTTTTGGACGCGGTACGGTCACGATGGGAAGGGAATTAGCGATAGCAAGCGTTATTCTATGCTGGGCAACTCGGTTGCTGTGCCTTGCGTGGCCTACATCATGCAGGGCATCCGGGAGGTGATGGCCAAATAAATCCTTGAGGGCTGTGGGAAACCGCAGCCCTTCCCTGTGCCCCCAGGCTTGGGGGTAGAGGGAAGGGCTTTGCCCTGAAATTCTTATAGTAAAGAGGGTGTTTTTCACGGAGGACATTTACGGCATATGCAAAAAAGTGTGGGAGTGGGAGAACCAGAACCATATCCCCTACGAAAAGCGGTTGACCGAATGGTACGGCGACCTGGGTATGCATGTACCGCTGCCGGGTATTACAGATGAGCAGATACGGCGGCGGTACAAAAATATATCCATGGAGGCAACGGCACGGACCAGCCCTGTGCGGGGGGTGGAACCCTCTTTGTAGCTATGGAACCGCCTAACCGGGGTTGTGCAGGCCTGCTTCAATCAATTCATCCCACTCGGGCAGGATAGCGTTTATCATAGGCTCGCCATAGGCCACACGGTATTTCTTTTTTGTAAGCCATCCCCTGTCCAGCATTTCACCCAGAGCCATTTCCACCTGCTCCCTGGGGATTCTGTTGCTGGCCGATACGCGGGAAACCAGGCTTTGATAGGTGGCAAAGGCATTGCCATGGTTTTGTGCGATCCTGTCAAAATCCGCCACAATGTACCGGAAACAGGCCGTAAGCTGATCGTCTTCGCTGGGGATTTCAAAGGAAGCGGACGCGGCGTCCCGCAGGGCGCGGCTCATGGTTGTGCGCACACCGTAGACCTCGACATTCTTCCGCAAGTCCTGCACCAGATAGCGCACAACAGGCTGGAAATGCCCGTCCCCTGTGAACAGCACAAAGCTGGGCGGGGACTTCTTTTTCGCCGCCAGCCTGTATATGGCGTCCAGCATGATTACATCGGACATATCTTTGACAGCCTGCCCACGGTTTTCCCATCTTGTTTCAATAATTTCATTACTGACCGCGCGGATACGGGCTACCTCGCCGGAGAAGCTGGGATGTTGGAAATCGCCAAAAAAGGAAAGGCGCTCCACCTGGTATTTTCCCCGTATCTGCCGGCACCAGCTATCCAAGTCGGGCCTTACCCTATAGCGGTCTTTCATGGACACATACCAATATTCGTAATCAATAAAAACGGCTGCCCGGTTGTCGGCGCGAAAAAACATCTATATTCCCCCTATAAAGGGATTATACAACAAAATTCACGGGCCGTAAAGCCCGCGAGATTGGAGTGATAGCAGACGAAACTTGAGATTATCCCCATGACGTTAAAAGAAGCCAATGCCTTTGTGGCAGAGCGCCATCGCCACCACGGCCCGGTCACGGGCCACAAATTTTCCATCGGCTGTTCGGACGGGGAGAAGGTTGTGGGCGTAGTGATTGTGGGCCGTCCCGTATCCCGCTATCTGGACGATGGCTGGACGCTGGAAGTGAACCGCCTTTGCACGGACGGCACCCGTAACGCCTGTTCCATGTTATACGCGGCGGCATGGAGGGCCGCACGGGCCATGGGCTATAAGCGGCTTATCACTTATACTTTGGAAACCGAAAGCGGCGGGAGCCTGCGGGCGGCTGGATGGAAGTGCATCGGGCAGGCAGGCGGTTTGCGCTGGACGGGCAGGCGCAGGCCGGAGGTGGATTTGTATCCGGCACAGATGAAAGTGCGGTATCAGGTGGAGACTGCACTATGAACAGCCTTAAAATCGGCCTGCATGACGCAGAAATGGAGCATTTTAAAGGCAAAAAGCACTTCCCCAATTACGCCTTGATGAAAATTTCCGCTTGGCACAAGGCCCAAGGGGATACAATAGAGTGGTGGGAGCCGCTGGGTTCTTACGACAAGGTATACAGCAGCAAGGTATTCGGTTTTGCACCGGAAAACCCGTATCTGCCTCCGGATACTGTCAAGGGCGGCACAGGGTACGGGCTGTTCACGGAACTGGCCCCGGAAGTGGAAGCCATGTTCCCCGATTACAGTATTTACCCCTCGTGCGATTACGCTATAGGCTGCATAACACGGGGATGCCCAAACCATTGCCGCTGGTGCATCGTGCCGAAGAAAGAGGGGGATATCCGCCCCTACCGCACATGGAGGCAGTTAGTGCGGCCCGATACGGACAAGCTGGTACTCATGGACAACAACATTTTAGCTTGTGACTATGGCATAGAACAGTTGGCGGGCATGATTGAAAGCGGGTATAAAATCGACTTGAACCAGGGCATGGACGCCCGGCTGGTAACGCCGGAAATCGCGGATATACTGGCGCGGCTCACCTGGATACGGTATCTGCGCTTCTCCTGTGACCAGGAAAGCCAGATTGAACATATACTGCGTACCTGCCAGCTTTTAGAGGAGCGTGGCGTGAAGCCGTACCGGGTGTTCGTGTACCTCCTGGTTACAAAGGACATAGGCAGCGCGTCCCGCCGGGTGGAAGCCTTGAAAAAGCTGCGGGGCATAAGCCTTTACGCCCAGGCAGAGCACAACGAGGGCATGGGCATAACGCCCAATAAAATGCAGTTGGAGTTTGCACATCGGTATGTGTACAGCGGGTGCTTCCGCAAAGAGACATGGAAGGAGTATTGTGAAAGAAAGGGATTTTGAACACTATGGATTTACAAGATAAAATTACGGTTCCTTTGGGCTTGTCAACACTGGATGAATCCAGCGCAGAAGCCCAAAGCCCGGAGCAGTATGCCATTAACACAATAGGCGGCAGGGCGCTGCAAACAGCAAATACGATTGCCCAGAAAAGCGGGCAGGCCATCAAGGCTGCTTTGGCAGAACCGGTTGCGCCCAGGGCTGTGCCGGTTGGAGATTGGCCCACGTACAGGAAAGCATCAGGGGCACCACCCTATACTCCCGTAACAGGGGATAGTTTTTCTGAACTTGTCCCCGCGCAAAACCCGCCCATGCAGGCAGATGGCCCCCCAGCGCGGGGCATAGATATGCCCTGCCCCTTGCCGGACAGGCCGCAGGCCCCGTCGGCAAAACAGGGCAAGCGTACCACCCGGAGCATGGAACGCAGATACATCCCCACAAAGGAAAGGGGGAAGCCCCCTGCCCATGCAGCCCCTCCAACTGCTAAGGAGGGCAGTAATGAACCCAGCCGCTTACAGCTTTACGAAAGGCCCGCCCTTGCTACATACCAAAACACCCCGCTTGCTTCCGGCCTGCAAAACCAGGGTCCAGGGCTGGCGCTGGCTGGGGAATCCAGCGCAGGCTTGCAAAGCGTCCAGGCGGTGGGGCAGGCCGCAGAGGGCGGCACGTCTGCTGCGTCAGCAAGCGCGGGGCCTGTTGCCATTGCCTGTCAGGCGACGGAGAAAGCCGTCACAAAAATCAAAGAAACGGTAGAAAATATTGCCGCCAGGGCGCAATCCAGCAAGCAGACGCTGAGTGCCCTGGCGGCTCTTTTTCTTGTCCCTCTCTTGATTTTGGCTGGCATTGCCGGTGTTTTAAAGGGCGGCGGTTTTGCCAGCAATGTCAATCTATCCTCAGACGTGATGGCCCTTATGCCCCAGATAAATGCCGCTTGCCAAGCCAATGGCATCCCCGAATATGCGCCCTTGGTGGCTGCTGTGATGATGCAGGAATCCGGCGGCAACGTGGCCCTTACGAATGGGGACGTGATGCAGTGCGCGGAATCGCTGGGCTACCCTGCGGGTACGCCTGTGCCGGTAGAGAAATCCATCAGCCACGGCGTGGGAGTGCTGGCCCACAAACTGGCACGGGCTGGCTCCACTGGGCCAACGGATATTCCCGCTATCAGCCTTGCCCTGCAAGCCTATAACTACGGCGACGGCTACTTTGATTGGGCCGCGTCCCACGGCGGGGGCTACAGCAAGGAAAATGCCCTGAGTTTCCAGCAGTACCAGATGAGCCACGGCTACCCCGGCGGCTACGGCGACGCCAGCTATGTTGAGCACGTCCTACGCTATTACCAAACCGGCGGGGGCGGCATGGGCGCGGCAAGCGCCATCGCAAACGGGGCTTTCGCATACCCCTGCGAGGGCCACGGCTGGAACACCTACCCCGGCCATGAGGGCATAGACATCCCCTTGGAGACGGGCACCCCTGTTTACGCCTGTGCCGCTGGTACTGTCACCTATGCGCAAGCTGGCTGGCACAGCGGCATGGGGGTTGACGGCATTGCCTCTTACGGCAACTGCGTTTTTGTTGACCATGGAAGCGGCTGGCAATCGCGCTATGCCCATATGTCCTCTATCGTGGTAGCAAGCGGTACTCCTGTCCAGCAAGGGCAGCTTATTGGCTATGTGGGCAGTACCGGCAACAGCTCCGGGCCGCACCTGCACCTGGCGTTATATTACAACGGCAGCCCATCTTCGGGCGGGGTGATCTACGCCGAACAGGCGTGGCCGCAGTACAAGAATTAACAGGCGAAAATGTGAAAAACTACAGAACAGGCAGCAGCTTTATGGGCTGCTGCCTGTTTCTTGATTTAGGAGGGATGTATATTGACATATGGCTATATCCGCGTTTCCAGCACAGACCAGAATGAGGACAGGCAGAAAATCGCAATGGACGCCAAAAGCGTCCCCAGGAAAAATATTTTTATGGACAAGCAGTCCGGCAAGGACTTTGAACGCCCGCAGTACAAGCGGCTGGTGCGGAAGATAAAGCGGGGCGATCTGCTTTACCTGTTGAGCATTGACCGGCTGGGCCGCAACTACAAGGAGGTACAGGAGCAATGGAGAATCCTAACAAAAGATAAGGGCGTGGATATCTGCGTCATTGATATGCCGCTACTAGATACCCGTACCGCAAAAGACCTCATGGGCACCTTTATTGCCGACTTGGTGCTGCAAATCCTCTCTTTTGTAGCAGAAAACGAGAGGGCCAACATCAAGAAGCGGCAGGCCCAGGGCATAGCGGCGG
>Ga0137310_101289_pt1 | contig 15980 bp, 7 predicted proteins | sample NAcewiD2O_June_2_FD_97183 | JGI IMG/M metagenome (GOLD analysis project Ga0137310, IMG submission 97183) | Mouse cecal microbial communities from Vienna, Austria - N-Acetylglucosamine amended D2O_June | ecosystem: Host-associated > Mammals > Digestive system > Large intestine > Cecum | place...
AACCCGCTGATTCTCCGAACCGCGGAACTTCAGCATCAGATTCCGCTTCTCTGCCACAAACCTGCCATCCACCATCACATCAAACAGAGGCAGCAGCTCCCTGGTCACAGCGGATTCCCGGGCCATCTTCCCCAGAATCTCCTGGTCAAAGTCATAACCGGTAAAGCACCAGACCGTCTTCTGCGGAAAACGCTCCCGCACCTGTTTCACAAAGGGCAGAAGGGCCTCCTGGTTCCGGGGGGCCATAGGTTCCCCGCCCAGAAGAGTCAGTCCGGCGATATATTCATGATCCATCAGCCCCAGGAGCTCTTCCTGGGTCTCCTCTGTAAAAGGCTCTCCATAGGAGAAATCCCAGGCTTCCTCATTGAAACAGTCCTTACAGTGGTGGGGGCACCCGCTGACAAAGAGGGATACCCTCACTCCCGGGCCATTGGCTACATCCGTTGGCTTAATGGTCGCATAGTTCATTGGCTACATCTCCTCCCTTCTCGATTACAGATGCAGCACTCTGCTCTTAATCTCCCTGGTCTTGCCGTCATTCCAGAAATTCTCTCCCAGATAGCCGCAGGTCCGCCGGGTCACATTCATGCGGCTGTGATTCTTGTTGTGGCACTGGGGACATTCCCACTCCATATCCTCATTGATCAGGATCTCCCCGTCATAGCCGCACTCCTGACAGTAGTCGGACTTGGTATTGAATTCCGCATACTGAATATTGTCATAGATATACTGTACCATGGTCTCCATGGCAGGCAGATTGTTCTGCATATTGGGAACCTCCACGTAGGAGATGGCTCCACCGGTGGAAATATTCTGGAAGCTGCTCTCAAAGGCAAATTTATCAAAGGCATTGATCCTTTCACGCACATCTACATGGTAGGAGTTGGTATAGTAGCCTTTGTCTGTCACATTGGGGATCACCCCAAACTTCTGCCGGTCGATCCTGGCAAACCGGTAGCAGAGAGACTCCGCCGGTGTCCCATAGAGTCCGAAGCCCAGTCCGGTCTCTGCTTTCCACTGGTCCGCAGTTGCCTTAAGATGCTTCATGACCCTCATGGCAAAGTCTTTCCCCTCCGGAGTCGTGTGGCTGACCCCTTTCACCAGACAAGTCAGCTCATATAGGCCGATATACCCCAGAGATAAGGTGGAATATCCGTCCTTCAGATACGGATCAATCACCTGCCCCTTCTCCATCCGGGCAATGGCCCCATACTGCCAGTGGATTGGACTCACATCCGACAATGTGCCTAAAAGAGCCTTGTGTCTGCACATCAGCGCCTCCCGGCAAAGCTCCAGCCGCTCATCCAGAAGCTGCCAGAACTTCTCTTCGTCAGTTCCAGACAGGATCCCGATCTGGGGCAGATTCAGGCTGACCACCCCCTGGTTGAACCGGCCTTCCCATTTGTAATTGCCCTTTGCATCCTTCCAGGGAGATAAAAAGGAACGGCATCCCATGCAGCTGAACACATTCCCCTCATAGTTTTCCCGCATCTTTTTGGCGGAAATGTAATCGGGATACATCCGTTTGGCGGAGCACTGGACTGCCTGCCGGGTCACATAGTCATATTTTCCGCCTTTGAGACAATTACATTCATCAAGTACATAAATCAGCTTGGGAAATGCCGGTGTCACATAGATCCCCTGCTCGTTCTTGGTTCCCTGGATCCGCTGCCGGAGGATCTCCTGGATGATCATGACATTCTCTTCCACATACTCATCCTCAGGCTCGATCTGAAGGAACAGGGTCACAAAGGGAGCCTGTCCATTGGTGGTCATCAGGGTATTGATCTGGTACTGGATTGCCTGAACGCCGGAACGCAGCTCATCCCGCAGACGGATATCCACCACCCGCTTCTGCTCCTCTTTGCTCATCTCATCACCGAATTCTTCCATAAGCTCCCGCTCATACTTCATCCGGCTCCTACGCAGATATTTGCCCAGATGCTTTACCGCTACGGACTGGCCGCCATACTGGTTGCTGGCTACTGCCGCAATGATCTGGGTGGTCACAATACAAGCCACCTGAAAGCTCTTGGGGGATTCGATCATCTTGCCGTTCATCACGGTCCCGTTGTCCAGCATGTCCGCAATATTGATCAGGCAGCAGTTAAAAATAGGCTGGATGAAATAGTCCGCGTCATGAAAATGCAGGACTCCGTTCTCATGGGCCAGACTGATCTTCTCCGGAAGCAGCAGACGCTTTGTCACATCACGGGACACCTCCCCCGCAATGTAATCCCGCTGGGTAGAAGCCAGAGTAGTGTTCTTATTGGAATTCTCCTCTGCAAGCTCCTTATTCTCATTGCGGATCAGCTTCAGGATGGATTCGTCTGTGGTGTTGGATTTCCTCAGCAGCGCCCTCTGGTAACGGTAGATCATATACTTCTTCGCCAGAGCATACTTATTATGTACTACCAGCCGCTCCTCAATCAGATCCTGAATCGTCTCAACCGGCAGTACCTCCTCAGACAAGGCCTCCACATACTGGATCGTCTCATCAATGGTTCTCTCATCCACCCGCTCTGCTGCTTCCACCGCGGCATTGGCCTTCTCAATCGCCGCACGGATCTTCCCCGCGTCATAGATGGCTATGCGCCCGTCCCGTTTTTGTACCTTCATGCTATGTCTCCCTATATTTTGTGTAATCATTCACATAGATCAACTATATATTGTGCCTCTTGGTGAGACTACTGGAGACTATTATATATGTTCCGTCCCGATTTGTCTACTGCTAATATGCAAAAATTCTCCTTGCCAGTAACTGTCTGCGTGTTACTGTTCATGTGATAGTTGTTCCGAAGGGTACGCTCTGGAAAAAGGTTTCCCTGAACGGTTACCCCCTATACGAATCCCCTGTTTTATGCTATACTTATACCCTGAGAGTTCCGCTTATAACCTTCCGAAAGGAGCCCCGCCTGTATGCTGCACATTTTCCTGGGCCTGAAAAGCCTATCAGAACATTACCGTGAGGATGAAGTCACCGTATATGCGGCACAGGCATCCTTTTTTATTGTCCTGTCCGCAGTCCCCTTTATGATGCTGCTCCTGATCCTGATCCAGTTCATCCCGGCCATCAGTAAATCTGACCTGATGAACCTTTTGATCCGGCTCCTTCCTGATATGCTGGATTCCCTTATCATTGGCGTGATTGATGATCTCTCTGTCAAATATCCGGGAACCACCCTCTCCATCGCCGCCCTCACCGCCCTCTGGTCCGCATCTAAAGGAATGCTGGGCATTGAGCGGGGGCTGAACCGGATCTATGGGAACTACCAGCACCGCAACTTTATCCTGAGCCGTCTCATCTGCGCCGGATATACCCTGGTCTTCATGGCGGTCTGTGCTGTCTCCCTGGTGCTTCTGGTTCTGGGACGCTCTATCCAACAGTTCATTCTCCACTATCTGCCGATCCTGGGGAACACAATCGGTCTGATCATTGACCTGCGCAGCCTGTTTGCCATTGTGCTGTTCTTCATCAGCTTTGTCGGCTTGTACACGATCCTTCCCAGGACAAAGCACAGCCCTGATTCCCAGATCCCGGGAGCCCTGTTTGCAACCTTTGGGTGGATGTTGTTTTCCTACGTATTTTCCATCTATTTTACCTATTTCAGCAGCTTTTCCTACATGTACGGCAGTCTGACCGCCATCATGCTGATGATGCTGTGGCTGTACTTCTGTATCTGCATCCTGTTCATCGGTGCGGAAATCAACGCATTTCTGGAGTAACAGTTCAGACAGGTCTGCCCACTCGCTGCGCTGACCGTACGAAAACGTAGTGGCCGGAGGGCATCTGCCCCATCGCGTAGCGATTCTCATGGGCAGATGCCGTAACAGTTCAAGGGGTATCTGAACTGTTACTTTCTGGAATGGAGAAAATAGGCACACGAAGGTACTTGTCCAAAAGTTCCAGCTCATCCAGATAAATACAGTTAGGCCACCGGCCATCCTCCACCCGGCTGCGGCATTCCTCAAAGTCAATCCATAAGACGCTTTCCACCTCTTCCTTCTGGAGTCTTAGGCAGGAGATATCCACCTCCTCCTGATACACATATACATGACTGAATTCCTGGTCGCAAAAGAGCCTTCCATGGAAGGTATCCTCGCAGTAGCTTCTGCGGGTTCCTACTGCATGAAGCTGTTTTGGGACAGCCTCGATCCCCAGCTCCTCCCTAAGCTCCCGCAGGGCGGATTCCAGGTAGCCGTCTCCGGCCGCCACATGTCCCGCCGCGGAGATATCATAGCAGCCCGGATAGGAATCCTTGTTGCTGCTGCGTTTCTGCACCAGCAGATCATACCGGCCATCCGCATTTTTACGCACCACCCATACATGGGCGGTTCCGTGGGCACTGCCATCCTGATGGGCCACACCGCGCTCCCTGACCACCCCGGTCTGCTCTCCATGCTCATCCAGCACATCAAACAGCTCCATGGGATGTCCGTCCAGAGACGCGCTGACCAGCTTGTCCCCGCCGTCATATACCAGCTTCAGTGAGAAGAAATCCTGCCGCTCACTAAGCAGGCGGAAAAAAATCTTATCCCCCTCCCAGATATTCAGCTTCAGTACCTCCTCCTTGTCCACCCACTCCAGCTCCCCCTCGTCGCAGGGAACCGGACTTCCGGTAAAACCATCGGCTGTATAGAGGGACATGTACTCGGTCACGCCTCCCCCTGAGACAAAGGTCACTATGGCCCGGTAGCGCCAGGAAGTCAGAGTATACCCTGTCTCCTCCCTGACCTCCCGAAGCAGACATTCCTCAGGGCTCTCATCCAGCTCGAAATGCCCGCCCACTCCGATCCACTTGTCTTTGTTGACATCATTCTTCTTCACCGTGCGGTGAAGCATCAGATATTTTCCATCCTGTTCCATATAACATAAGGTACTCAGACTGAACATACAACTCTCCCCCATTTGATCCTTTTCGGCAGACATTCCCCATAGCCCTTCAGACAGCCAGTTAACAGAAGACGCCGCCGCTTTTTCCCTATTCTAACACCTGGGAATCCGTATTTCAAGGTGACAATTCAGACAAGTCCGTGCACCCGCTGTGCTGACCTGTCTGAACTGTTATATTTCAAGTCTCATCAATTGGGAGTAAATGTCCCCAGATTCCATGTACCGGCCCGTTTCGTAAATTCGGGATGTACACGACAGGCGTAAAACATCCGGGTGAAATTGTTGACATTGGCGATATTCCAGTTGTTGATCCCCGAAGCCGAGGTCAGCCCCTGACAGAAATAGAACATATCGCTGACATTTACCACGGAAGCCGTGTTCCATTTGGACAAGGCATTCAGGTTCTTTAATGCGCGGCACTCCTGGAACACATTGCTCATTCCTTTGATCTTTGACACGTCCCAATTGGCCAGCGCGTCGATATTAGACAAGTTGGTACAGTAGGATACAAAGGAATTCATGGTTACCGCGCTGGAGATATTCCACCTCTCGATTCCGGCCAGACTGGTCAGTTCCTCACAGCTGCTGAACATACCATCCAGCGCAGTGACATTGGACATGTTCCAGCTGGCAAAGGCGGACAGACTCTTAAGTCCGCTCCCGGCGAACATGAAGTGCAGGGTTTTCATGGTTGAGTGGTCCAGCCTTGACAAAGCGCTGACATCCGTCAGGGCTGACATATTCCGGAACATTTCCGCTGCCTCAGGGGGCATCCGGATATCGGTGGCCGTAGTAACCAGGTAGAGGATCCCATTACTGCTGTTGAAATATGCCGTCACCGGACGCGGACTGTAGGTGCTGGACACAGTGACTGTCTTCACCCCGCTGGGGGCGCTGGTGACGATCCCGATCCCTTTGATGGCTGTGTCTTTGGTGTACACCGTGGATCCGGCCCCGGAGGACAGCTCCTTGACTTTCTGGTTGAAGCTGGAGCCCCGCATCAGTTGCGCATATTCCCCCTGCCAGCTGGCCGAGTAGCTCTTGTTTCCTGTGCTTCCCTTTGGAATACTGACACTCTTCTGGAGAGTGCCGCCGTTGGAACCGGTCCACCCTGCAAAGGAATAGCTGGCCCTTGAGGGCTGCGGCAGGACAAAGGTGGCTGTCTCGATGGTGTAAGTAGTCCGCTGCCCGCTGATGGTTCCGCCGTTGAGACTATAGGAAATCGTGTACTCGACAGGGGTCCAGCTGGCTGTGAAGCTCTTGTTTCCCGTGCTGCCCTTTGTCACCTTTACGGTAGTCTGGGGCGTGCTCCCGTTGGAGCCGGTCCACCCCCGGAAGGTGTATCCGTTTCTGGTGGGTGTTGGCAGGGTGAAGGTGTCGGTCTCGATGGTATAGCTGGTTTTCTGGCCGCTCAGATATCCGCCGCCCAGGGAATAGGTGACCGTATAGCTGGCCGGAATCCAGCGCCCATACAGATGAACCTCTGTCTGGTCTGTGTTGGTAAAAGAGGCCCCTGCCCCATAGGAGGCGCCCAGAAAGTCTGCATATTTATACCACCCGCCAAAGGTATACCCGGCCACTGTCCCCGGCTTTAAGAGGGTTATGGTTCCGAACCGGCAGGACTGCTTAAGGTCTGCCGTGTTCTTCCCCGCAGGATTGTGGTAAACCATGGTATAGAGCGGTCTGTTCACACTGGCTGTCACCTGGAAGCTGCCGCTGCGGGATGTCCCGTATTCTGAACAGGACACCCGGATATCATAGGTATAGGGCGCCGCTGTCCCCTGGCCCTCCAGGACTCCCGGTTCCAGCGTATACTCTCCCGGCTCCAGCACCCTGGATATATTCCCGTTCTTATCCTCCACATCATAGAATGCCGTCACCTCCAGATACTTTTTCAGAAAAGCCTTATCCCGTCCAATGGCATACTGGCTGTCTGTGAACCGGTCTGACACATCCGCCGGACCGGTGTACTCCACCTGGAGATAAGTAAGCTGTCTTGACTGCTTCACCATATTTACCGCATTGGTGGTGTGTGAATAGTTCTGCCAGTCATCCAGCCGGTTGGTAAACACAGCTTCCGCGTCGGTGTAGTTGTAAAGATCTGCTGTTACCGACTGTTCCCCCATCCGGATATCCCGGACATGGGTTCCCCCGATTCTTTCCAGGGTATACCTCAGTGCATTCAGCTCCGTGATCCGGTAACCGTCTGCGTCAGAAGCCTCAATATTGGCCAGGGTCACCGAACCTCTCAGGTGCCCTGGGCCCAGAGTGATCTGCCGGTACCAGGTATGAGGTGTCCCGGTGCCGTCCTTTCCCTCAATCCGGTACAGGAAGGTGGGGTTTCCGAAGGCTTCATAGACATCCTCTGCTCCGACCTGTTTGGTGATGGTCAGGGAGGTTCTCTTTACCTCATCCTCTGCCTCCAGCACCTGAACCACATCATAATTGTCCCGGTTGACGGAGAAACGCAGCTTCTCCCCGGAGACCACATAGGGAGACGGTGCCGATACTTCCTGGAGATAGTAGGCGCCCCAGGGAATCCCGGTAAATACAGCCTCCCCGGCTGCGCTGGTGGTCTGCTGGCCCAGGCGGACTCCGGCAGTGTCATACAGCTCATAAACTGCCCCTGCCACATGGGTGCTATGGTCTCCCTTCTTGTACTTCACCAGCTTGACGGATCCGGTCTCCCGCCGGTTTTGTGCTGTGATCTGCACCGGCACACGGACCGTGTCTGCATCCAGGGTGAAGGCATACTCCCCATCATCCAGCTGGTAGCCCCTGGGTGCCTGGGTCTCCTTCAGCACATAGTCTCCCCACTCCAGCACCGGTTCTTCCTGGCTTCCCACACTGGCCAGCCCATACTCATCTGTGACCAGATTGTCCAGATATAATTCCCCATCCTTATAAAGGGCAAACACGGCACCGGCTACAGGTACCTGTTCCTCGTCTGTCTTATGAATCTCCAGACTTCCCTTTTGTCTTTCATTCTCATGCTCCAGTTCCAGACAGATACCTGCCGTCTTCCGGGTCAGTGTAAAAGGAATCCTTCTGTTTTCCGTAAGGATATATCCGGGCGGCGGTGTAATCTCCTCCAGAATGTAATCCCCGAATTTCAGTCCGGTAATCGTAAGTTCCCCTGTGCGGTCTGTCTTGTAAGAACCCAGATCCACGTAGTCCTGACCAGCCTTTTTCCGGAGCGAATAGACTGCGTCTGCCAGCCGTCTGGACGGCTCTCTGGCATCCCTTTTTGTCAGCTTCACCGATGCGGGGATCTCCTCATCCCTGGTGTCCAGCCGTACCAGTTCCAGAGCATTATCTTTAAATATGGTGAAATCGATCCTGGCGTCATTCAGCAGATATCCTTCTGCCGGAGTCTTTTCCAGGAAATAGTAATCTCCCCATTCCAGACCGTCCACAAGGATCCGGCCATCCTGGTCTGTCCTGTAGGAACCGATCCTCCGGTCCTGGGCATTGTACAGATCATACTCAGCCCCATCTACCACCATATCCGGCTGATCCCCGTCATATTTCACCAGCTCTGCCCTGCCCAGGCTCCGGTTCTCTGCCTCCAGGCTGACCGTGGTGGCCGCAGCTCCGATCGTAAAATTTTTTCTCAGATTTCCATAGAGATAGTGGCCCTCCGGCGCGCGTGTTTCCTCCAGATAGTAGCTTCCCCACTCCAGATTATCCACCTGGAGACGGCCATCCTGACTGGTCTGGAGTTTTTCCCTGACCAGGGTTCCGTCTGCCTTATATAAGCTGTATTCTGCTCCGGCAAGCACAAGGGTGCTGTCAGAAGCATCCTTCTTCACCAGGATCAGGGTTCCCGGAATGCGCTTATCCTTCACAGTAAAAGTGTTAAGACCGGTGCGGATGGTGACGGTCTGGTCCTCTGCCTTCTGATATCCTTCCGGCGCATGGGTCTCGCACAGAACATAGGTGCCGGTGCGAAGCTCCTCCGGCTCCATCCCCTGATCCGTGATTCTGGCGGCCACGGTTCCATCTGTTTCCAGAAGACAGAATTCATATCCTGCCAGCTCCTCTCTGGACTGTTCATCCTCTTTCTTGATGGATACATTTCCCTTAGGATGATCCAGCTTTACCCGGACTTCATTGGAATCCAGGGAAGTCTCCTGATCTGCCCCATAATAGGATATGGAAAAGGCATTTACCGTCTGCTTTCCCACCAGACTTTCCTGGGTTTTGGGCGCGGTCATAAAGATCTCTACATACACATCCTTTGCAGTCTTCATCCGTCCCGGACCGAAATCCACGGCAATGGCTTTGACTGCCCCGGAATCTGCAGGAACCGCCCTGCTCCAGCTGCCGCTCCCCAGGACTCCCGGTGTCCGGCTGGTGGAATAGTAGACTATAGGATTTAGTCCCAGGCTCTGTGCATGGGATACGTCCACCCGGTTAAAGGTTCCGCGCCACTCACTGATGCCGGCGCCGCCCTCCTCAAGGATATCATAGACTACCACCTGCTCTGCTGGAGATCCTGTATTCCGGATGTTCAACTGGTAAGAATACCCATGTTCAAAATATGCCTGGATATCCCTGGTGCTTCCGTCCTCCTGCCGGTTAGTCCGGTACCGGCCGCCTGTCTGCGGCGTACTGACCTGCTTTTTCAGTTCCATCTGGGTCGCCATGACACGGGTCACCGAGATATCCGCGCTGTTGTATACCAGGGCTTCTGCGGTATTTCCGTTGCGGTTGATATCCTTCCATGTTCCATCATGGAAGACAGAGCCGTCATCTCTTCCATTCTTCTCTGTGGCAAATGCCGTACTTTGTTTTCCCTCGCTGTCCACCAGCTGTTCTGCCTGGATCACATAGGCGGTTCCATGCTCCGCCAGGGCGTCAAAGGATACCAGAATGGGTACATCAAAGGATGCGCTGGCCATATATCCGTCCACACTGACCGGGTTGTAGCTGTAATCGTAGATTCCCTCTACCAGGGTTCTGCCGCTCCCCTTATAATTCTCTGTGATTCGGACCGAGAATCCGTCATTCATCCAGGCAGACCCCAGAGCCTCCCCATACCCGTTCTGAAAGCCGGAAAAAGAAGCCTTCCCGGACAGGCGGCTCCTGTCAGCCTCCATCCCCTCCGGAAGCAGGGCATAGACCGAGAAGCCCTTAAGATTCTCTGCCCGCCGGAAATCGGAGCGGAAGGAAGCTGTCGTCCGGTAGCCCTCCTGGCTGCCGGTGAACTCACTGGCCCCCACATACACATCGTTGTATACCATATCTGACTCGTAGTGGTAATCCCAGCACCACCTCTGGATTCTGGTTCCGTAGGTGGACAGATCTCTCTGCCTTACCCGGCTGGCGTCAGAACCAAGATAGGAGTCGTCAAATACCGTATTGTGGTGGACGCCGGACAGCTCCACTACCAGGCCGTCATTGTTGCGGATGATACCGTCTGCCATGACCGGCTTGGCCGGATTCAAATGGAAGGCTACATTGAGATCCACGTCAAACTGGTTGATGTACAAAGACTCCCGCACATTCCGGATCCGGATCAGGAACCGGTTGATCCCCGCGGGGAACCTATAAGTGTGGGACTGGCTGTCTATGGGAAATGCTGCCGCAGCCGCTCCGTTCCGATTGGTTCCCAGCACGATCTCCGCCGTGTACCTGCCACTCTGTACCGGAAATCCATTGGCATTGGTAAAGGACTGGCAGGAAGGAATGGTCACATCTACCATCTCATACTCTTCGTCCCCCAGCTGCCGGAAGGTTCCGTCCGGACCGGTGATATCGATAAAATCATCCAGAAGGAAGATATCCATGGCGCCGGCAGCCCGTCCGGCAGCAGCTGACCGTACAGGAGTCTGGACGAAGAGCTGGGATGGGGTCGCCAGCTTTAAAACCAGTCCCTGGTCTTCTTCCTCCAGATCATTGACCAGCTCTGCATCCGGAAGGTACACCTCCTCCTGGCCATCCTCTTCCTTTGCCAGCATAAGGGCCTGCTCCCAGGCCTCCTGCTGGGCTTTTTGGCGGGCTTTCTCTTCTGCATTCACCCTGGCCCTTTCATAGTTCTCCCAGGCTGTCTCAAACTGGTTTCTGGCCTCCTGCACCGCTTCGGCGAAAAGGGATCTGTCTGCCAGAACTGCAAGAGACAGACAGTCCAGATAGTCAGGACTTACGAACCCCTCTTCACCGGTATCCAGCGTCTGGAGCGCATTGGAGCCGGTGGCACGGATACTGCCTGCATTGGAACCGGTAGCACGGATACTGCCCGTATTGGAACCGGCAGCCTGGATACCGCCTGCATTGGAACCGGTAGCACGGATACTGTCCGTATTGGAACCGGCAGCCTGGATACCGCCTGCATTGGAGCCGGTGGCCCGCCGGATATTCCTGCGGACCGTCGCTGTCTCTGGTTCCACGGCTGCCGCAGAAGTCCCGCTGCCTCCATACCTTGCCACCGCCATCAGTGTATATCCCAGCACCTTCCCTTTGTACAGCTCCTCCCGGCGAACCGCGTCCGCTCCTTCGGACCCGGCGCCGCCCTTTCCTACCCAGTACAGATATCCGTCGTAACGGAAGCCATAGTCACTGGGCCTGATCCCGGCGCTGTCCCTGGCCAGCACCACATCCTGGTCTGTATCCAGATACGTGCCATGAAGCACAAATTCCTGATTGACAAGGACTCCTCCAAACCTGTCTTTTGGGTAAGCCACATAGACATTCTGGTAAGCCCCATAGGAGAACCGGTAGGTATTGCCTCCCAGACTCTCAAAGCTGCCGCTTCCGGTCTGCTTCAGAACTGCTCCCTGGGGCAATGTGACAGTATAATACTTGTCTCTGGCTCCCCGGGCCTTCTCTGCTATGGTCTCCTTTACCCCATAGCGCACCCAGTAATAGCTGTCCGCCTGCTCTCCCAGTCCGTCCGGCCCCTCCAGGGCATTGGCCTCTGCCTGGATGGTGCAGGTATCTGTCTGGGAGCGGAACTGGAACAGCAGTTCATTAGTAGTAACTGTCTGGCCGCCCGCGGACAAGGATGCCCGGATCTTCTGCCGGTATCCGTCTGTAGTCTCCCTGGAATTGAATTCCCAGGCGATCTGAAATGAACCGGCAAAACTGGTCTCGCTGTCCACTGCCCGGATATTTTTGAATACATAGGTGTCCGAAGCCGCCTCGTAGGTATAGCTCCAGGTTTTTTCGCCGCCCATATTGTCCACTGCCGCCTGGGCCATCTTGACGGAGGTACGGTTTGCCATACCGATTCCCGGCACCCGGATGGTAATCCCTCCTGCCGCAAATCCCCCCAGAACCCCTCCCTGGTTGTTGCGGTAGTTTACCTGCATGGTAATGGTTTTCTTTTCCTCTCTGGAAGAATTCCAGACAAGAGAATCTGCCGCAGAGGTGCCCACCCATTGTAAGGAAACCTCAAATCCATTGACTGAGGCAGAAGCTGCCGCAAAGACCCCGGAGGGCACTGATGTAAATGCCAGAATCAAAGCGAGAAATCCGGAAAAAGCTCTTCTCCACAGGTTTCTCATGCCAGCGTGGAATCTTGTCTGGTTTCCAGCCCGGTTTCTGGTCCGCTTCCTCATCTGCTTTCCGCCGGCAGGCTGATGCCGGAAAATCCCAGCCGTCTTATAGTTATATGTTTCCATGTTCCTCCTTTCCGTGGGTCTGGCATGTCCCCCGCCTTTTGCTGCCGGCCAGAATCACAGATGCCGCTCCGCTTGCCAGAAATACCAGAAGCACCAGTCCCCTGTGGGAATTGTCCCCGGTCCTTGGCAGAAGCCATTCTCCTGCCCGCTCCGCCAGATCCGCCGCACCGGATAAAGGTACAGAAATGTATCCTGGGAGCGTGACCAGTTCCTGCACCTTCTCCTGTATTGTCGGTGTCTCTCTGGGAGAAGTACCTGAACCAGAGGATCCGCCGGATCCACCGGTCCGGTACTCGGTTTTAAATATCCAACGTACCCTGGCCGACAAGAGAGCGGAAGCATTGGTCAGCTCTCTGGGCATATGAAGGGTATAGGTCAGATTCCTCACATCCCCTTTCCGGAAGGAATCTCCCAGCAGGATCCCCTCACGCAGGGCCTCTGCTCCCAGAGAACCTTCATAAACCAGGGTATCCTCCATCTGGATTTTCAGCTGAAGCTGGTCTAAAAGCCTTCTGGAAGCCTCTTCCTGCTCCGGAATATCCGTATAGAAATAGAAATCCAGTAAAATCCCGGAATGATTTCCCAGCATCAGCGTATCCGTCAGGGTATCTCCCGGCAGCATTGACTGAAAATTTCCGAAAAAATCCTCCCCGGTCTTTATGAATCCCTCAGACCCGTTTTCAAAGATCACGGAGAATTCCGCCTGAGTATCCACCTGGTAGATCTTGTGGCTGTTATGGATACATTTCTCCACCGGAATCCCAAACCAGGGCTCCATTGTCTGGAAATCCGGGACAAAGTTCGCCGCCTGAACCGCCTGGGCTGTTACCCCGATCGAAAATCCTTTTTCCTCACAAGTCTCATCCCATTCCCACGGAACCACCACCTGGCGGAAGAAGTCAACTGTCTCTGCGGTGTCAACCGGTTCCGTATAATAGAAATAATCACCGCACTTTTTCCATTCAGAGGAAATACCGCCCAGCATGTCATCCGACATGCCCTCCAGACCGTCTTTTGTGTTATATTCCACCTTTGCCCGGATCCAGGCCTTCTGGGCCTCATTGGTAATGGTCACGATCTTGTCTACACGCTGCCCCGGAACCACCAGCTTCCCGTCCACATAGGGAATCCGTCTCCCCTCCGGATTCAGCTGGAACTCTTCCAGGGAGATGTTTATATCCCCGGTGGTAATGGTATTGGTAACCTCGGTGGAGTAGGTCCTGGTGGCAGCCCCCGAGGGAACGGCTGCCAAAAGACCAAAGAATACCGCCAGAGGCAGTATCATCTTTCCTTTCATTTGCTGCTCCTTTCTGGCAGCTGTCCTGCCCCTAAGATCAGCTACCCTTTCTGCCTTTGCGGCCAGCCGGGTATCCGGCCGGCCGCCTGCGGTGTACCGTAAAGTGGGGCGTGCACACCGAAGGCGTCCCTTGTGGAGATGGCGGGAATGAATTTTCAAACACGCTCCAGAAACTGCCCCCAGGCTTCCTTATAATCCAGAGCCTCCCAGGAGCTCTCCTGTCCCTCCGCCCCTGATACATGGATCATTGTCTGGACAGATTCTGCATACACGTAGATCTCAAAATCCTTAAGCTTCCCGGAATCCTCCTTTGGCACATGGACCTGAACCTTTTCCAGAAGCAGATCCGTCCGTTCCTGAACCTTCAGGGGGCTTGTGTAGTAATAACAGCCGTCTGTACCATAGACCCATTTTCCACCCGTAAATTGTTCTGCCATGTTTTCCCACTCAGAGGCCCTGGCGCTGTCTGCACCCAGGATATGGGTACAGTACTCCTTCATCTCCGAATCCGAGTACTCCAGCCGGATCCGGACATAGCATGGTACTGTTCCTGTATTCTCCACCTGTACCGCCTTGCGGAATTCAGTGACTTCCCCGGGGATGATCTCGTCCGGAGGGTCGTATTCCTCGGTCACGGTGATCTCGTTGTATCCCACCCGGAACTGATTGGTCAGATATTTCTGGTAGGTAAAGTACGCCCAGGTGGTGCCCATTCCCAAAAGACCCGTCAGCGCAAGCAGACCGGCTGCTGCCCGTATATTCATTTTTCTTTCCATAGCTGCTCCTTAATGAGATCCTACAGCTCCTTTCCGGCCAGATCCTTCGCCCCGTTTCCGTCAGCGTCTTTCAAGGTACCTCCCACTGAGGTCAGCGCCTCCAGGGAGCTGTTCTGGTTGGCAAATACCGTGTATACCTGGAGCATTTCCTCGTCAGTCAGTCTGGACGCGTCCGCGATGGTCACTCCGTCAATCGTGCTGGTGGTACCGTCCGTATTGGTGCCTGCCTGAATTGCGTAGGCCTTCACCGGGATATCCACGTCCTGAGAATCCATCTGGCCTTCCACAATATTGGCGAATTTCACCCTGTCGAATACGGTCAGAGTGGTCTCTCCCCTGCCGATTGGCTTGTTATAGCCGAAAATGTATGTGGAATATCCCTCTGCGGCGGCCACACTGGACTTGATCAGACTCCATCCCTCATTGAGGCCGCCGGCTGTATACAGTTCCCTGTCTCCATCCCCAGTTACCGTGCCGTAGGTGAACAGATCGTGGACACCAGCTTCCATTCTGGTACCGTCCGCGCCGACAAGGATCAGGTTTCTGGCCGGGATCTTCACCTCCGCGAAGACATACGCCAGATTGGTTCCCGTATTCTCCACCTGGGGATCCTTTTTGATCACTTCATTGGGGACGATATCTTCGGTATCCTCCGGATGCCAGTTGGGCTCCTCCAGGTCGATCTGTACCTTGCCGATGGTAAAGGTGTTGACTGAGCCTTCAGAGTCTGTCAGGTAGGCAAAGGTCCCTCCTACTGCCATTGCTCCTGCCAGGGCACATGCCATCATGGTTGCTACTACCTTTTTCGTGTTCTTCATAATTGTTGTTTGCGGGACTGGCGCAGCATAGTCTCTGGTCCCGCGCTCCTTTCCTTTTTTTGTATTTTATATAAATCCCCATTCAGGGGCTTGCTGCCCAGCTCATGGCCATAGAGGCCCCGTTAAGAAGCAGAATCCACACCGCTGCCGCCAGAGCCGTCCTGGGGCTTATATAGGCCATCAGATAGCCTGCACAGGGAATCTGGCATACATAGGTTCCCACCAGCTGTTCCCGGGTGACCGGCGAGAGATCCTCTGTCTCATTGGCATCTCCCCTGGTGGTATAGACCCCGTCCTGGACGCGGATAACCCGGTGGGTGACCAGTGTGTCACTGCCTGACGGACCTGTTAGACGGTAAGTGACGATATCTCCAGGCCGGACCTCCTTGTCCCCCTGATTGATAAATGCCACTGAACCCGTATGGATCACCGGTTCCATAGAACCGGACCTGACGATATAAGGTACAACTCCAAAATACCTTGGAATTACAAAGACTGCTGACAAGATGATCACAGAAACGGTGAGCACCGTGGTGATCTGACTGAATCCGTTAATAAATCTTTTCATGT
>Ga0137310_101291_pt1 | contig 15961 bp, 9 predicted proteins | sample NAcewiD2O_June_2_FD_97183 | JGI IMG/M metagenome (GOLD analysis project Ga0137310, IMG submission 97183) | Mouse cecal microbial communities from Vienna, Austria - N-Acetylglucosamine amended D2O_June | ecosystem: Host-associated > Mammals > Digestive system > Large intestine > Cecum | place...
CACCTGCCTGTCTCTTCCACCGCCCTGCATATCAAGACCTTGGAGGAGGCCCGGCTTATTGTCACCGAGACCCAGCCCGGACTCCACGGCTCCATGAGGGTCTGTACCTGCAGCATGCAGTCATTCCATCTGGAGACCTTTGACGCGGATGCGGATGTGGCTGACAATACCATTACCCTGGATATGCCTGTGGGAAATTATCATGAGGTAGATATTGAACCCACCTGCGGCCTGGCTGACGAGAACGGGATCCTGGATATCTATGACAATATCCGTTCCTTCTATTCGCCTCTGCACACCAGGGCTCAGCTTCTGTGGTTCCAGCAGGGCTATGTGGAGTACCGCTTCCCCAATCTGGCCAATCCTCTTCTGGAGCTTCACGCCCTCACCTTCCAGATGGAGATCTGCTCTGAGGCCCCCGGCTTCCTGGAAGACTGGCCCTCGGACATCACGGTCTCCATCAATGGCCGCGAGGTTGCCACCTACTGTTCCCCAGGGGACTTTGGCGCGCGGCGGGGACGTCTCACCCCCACTGCCTGGCCCAACGGCAGGAGTCAGTACGGCCTTTTAAAAACCTTCTCTGTTCGGCAAAACGGGAGTTACTTAGACGGCCAGCCGGTGAATCATTCCGTAACCCTGGAGGACTTAGCTATCCACAGCAAGCCTTATATCACATTGCGGATCGAAATAAAAAAAGACGCCACCCATGTAGGCGGCATCAATATTTTCGGTGAAAAGTACGGCGACTTCCCCCAGGGGATCGTCATGAGCTTGGTGTACTGATTTTTACAGCGGGTCAAAAGAGGGAGCTGCCCGCAAATCCCCTGGGAACTCCCTCATTTCATGTAATAGCGGGCCAGCTTCACCGTGTTTTCAGCAAATCCCCCCCGCAGCCTTCCAACCGGGTCCGAATCCTCATGGCTTGTGACCCAGGCCAGAAGCTGGATCCTTCTGGCCATGATAAAAGTGGGAATCTCCGCCAGGTCCGCCTTCCTGAGGGGGCGGACTGTCTCATACCCTTTAAGCCACGCCTTCGCCCATTGCCCGGCCCATGGGTGGTCCTCCACAAAGCTCAGGGAGGCGGCCAGATCATACATATGCCAGCCGAATCCGCAGTCATCAAAATCAATGACCTGAATCCGCCCCTTCTCTTTCAGAAGATTGGCTGCCCTCAGATCCGAGTGGATCAGGCCATAATTCTCCTCATCCCTCCCGTACAGGGAAAGCCTGTGCCGGATCCGGCCGCAGGCCTGTTCCAACAATAGCCTGTCATCAGAGGACAGCTTTTCGCACTGTCTCCAGTTGCCGAACAATCCTCCCTCCCCGATCATGTGATCGTAATCCCAGTGGGGCCTGGCAAGGTTTCGGCTCTCCTTCCAGCCTGCCGCGTCCAGGTGGAGCATGGCCGCGGTCTGCCCCACCTGGTAAAAATCCTCACAGGCCTTCTGTCCGTCAGACAGATCTGGATGGACTCCCCTTAAGTACTCAAACAGAAGGCATGCGTACGTCTGTCCGTCCGCCTCCGCCATGGTGAGAAAGCCGCCGGCCTCATTTCTCACAAGGACCGGCGTCTTGATCTTGTTCTGCTGCCCCAGATGCTCCAGCCACTTAATCTCTGCCTGAATCTCTTCCGCGGTCCGGTAACCTATTCTGGCAACTCTCATTACCTTACAGGGAAGGTTATCTGAGATCCTTTTCAGGAGAAAGGTGGCATTTTCCGAAACATACAAAAGACTTATGGCCATGGGGGACTTCAGATGGTAAATGCGGCAGGCCTGCTCTGCCGCTTTTTTATAACTGTCCGGCTGTCCGAAATTCACGGTTCAGCCTTCCTTTCTCATGTTCTCATAACAGTACCGGATAATATCCTTCCTGGTGATGATCCCGATGAAATTCCCCTGGTCATCCACCACGGGGACAAAATTCTGGTTCAGGGCTTTGTCGATCATATCCTCCATGGTGGCGTCAATGGACACCGGGGTGTTATCCGACTTCCTGGGTATGGTGGTCACCGGCATCTGTTCCGCTCCCTTGAGGCTTAAGTTATATTCATTTTTAATTCCCCACAGAAGATCCCCCTCTGTGATGGTCCCTATGTACTTTCCCAGCTTGTTGATTATGGGGATGGCCGTGTACCGGTGAAATTCCATGATCTCAAGGGCCTGGCGCAGCGACTGGTGGTCGTAAATAAAAGCCACCTCACTTTTTGGTGTCAAAAAAAACAGTATATTCATAAAATCTCCTTGTGATTAATGTTGATCCTGCCCTGTGCTGGATCTTGATATCAAGTATACGGTATAGCTCTGAAGATCCTGTGAACAAATTATTAGTTTTTTATAAATATTCCGGGAAAAGGCTCTTGACAACAGGAAACGCCTTTGCTATAATCCCAGTTGTTCATCGGAGGGGAATCTACTGCTGAAAGTATGTTGCCGGATAAGATGGCAGGTCTTGGCCTGCTGCCTTATCCGTTTTTTTATATACACGGGGCAGAGAGGAATATGGCCGCTAAAGCGGCCCCGCCCCGGCAGGATTACACAAAGGAGATAACACATCATGGATAAAAGAAAACAACAAAATCTTCTATTTACAGAAGGGCCTGTATTAGCGCCTCTGCTCCGTTTTGCCCTCCCGGTGCTTTTCGCCCTTCTTCTTCAGGCCATGTACGGCGGCACGGACCTGCTGATCGTGGGACAGTTCGCCTCCGCCGCGGACGTGTCCGCCGTGTCCACCGGAAGCCAGGTTATGCAGTCTGTCACCTCTGTGATCACCGGGCTGGCCATGGGCACCACCATCCTTCTGGGACAGAAGATGGGCCAGAAACAGGAAGAGGAGGCAGGGGACGTGATCGGGGGCAGCATCTGCCTGTTCGCGGTGGTGGCCGCGGTCACTACCCTTGTGATGGTGGCAGGGGCTCCGGCTCTCTCCAGGATCATGCATGCCCCGGAAGAGGCATTTGACAAAACCAGCTCCTATGTCCGGATCTGTTCCGCCGGGTCCGGGTTTATCATTGCCTACAATGTGCTGGGAAGCGTCTTCCGGGGGATCGGTGACTCCAAAACTCCCCTGCTGGCAGTGTTTATCGCCTGCGTATTCAATATTGTAGGAGATCTTTTCTTTGTAGCGGTCCTGGGCATGGCCTCCCGGGGAGCGGCCCTGGCCACGGTCATGGCCCAGGGGGTCAGCGTCATCCTGTCCCTGCTTATTATCCGGAGGCGGCAGCTCCCCTTTGCCTTCTCCCGGGCAAATATCCGGTTTCGCAAAAACCTGATCCGCAAAATCCTGGTCCTGGGATTTCCCATCGCCCTTCAGGATTTTCTGGTCAGTGTCTCCTTCCTGGTGATCATTGCCATCATCAACGGCCTGGGAGTCATCGCCTCCGCCGGAGTAGGGGTGGCGGAAAAGCTCTGCACCTTTATCCTGATGATGCCGTCCGCTTTCAGCCAGTCCATGTCCGCCTTTGTGGCCCAGAACTTTGGGGCCGGAAAGATGGACCGGGCCAAACGAGGGATGGTCTGCGGCATGGCAGTGTCCTTTGGCTTCGGCCTTCTGCTGTCCTATCTGTCCTTCTTCCACGGTGCCCTGCTGACAGGCATTTTTGCCAAGGACAGCCAGATCGTCCTGGCAGGGGCGGATTACTTAAGGGCCTACGCCATCGACACCCTGCTGGTGTCCTTCCTCTTTTGTTTTACCGGGTATTTTAATGGCTGCGGCAGGACCGCCTTTGTCATGATCCAGGGGATCATGGGGGCCTTCTGTGTCAGGATCCCAATGTCCTACTTCATGAGCAGGCAGCCGGGAGCGTCCCTGTTCCAGGTGGGACTTGCCATCCCCATGTCCACGGTAGTTCAGATCCTGGTGTGCGTCATATATTTCGCGAGATCTCAGAGACAGAGCGCCCCCACTCCCTGACCCGGAAAATGTAATTGCCCTTTTCGATGGGACATGATAGAATAGGAAAAATATCATTTTCCTGAAAGGAAACCATATGAATACCATCAGCCAGTATGTCAGCTACATCACGGACCAGTCCCCTTTAAAGATCGTCATCAGCAAGCCCGCCTCCAAGGGAGAGGCTTTCTTAAAAATTGTCATTGACCGGAAAGAGAACTATTATCAGTTGGCAAAATATACGGACAAGCAGGTTTTTCACGAGAATATGGACTTGTCCCAGCTGTCCTCCAGGTGCGCCAAACTTCTGGAGAACACCTATCTCCAGTTGAACGCGTGGACAACGGACCAGGAATTTTCCTTAGGGCTGTCCAAAAAGAGAAAAATCCTCTTTCAGGCCCGGCAAAACCAGAACCCACAACGGCTGGCCTGGAATCCGTCCCACAACAGGAAAAAACAGTATATCCTGGAAGAGGGACAAAGCATCGGTCCCCTTGTGGACATGGGAATTTTCACAAAAGAGGGCAAGGTGATCCGGTCCATGTACGACAAGTACAAGCAGATCAACCGTTTCATCGAGCTTATAGACGATGTGATCAAGAAGCAGGACACCGACCATTTAAATATTATTGATTTCGGTTGCGGCAAATCCTACCTGACTTTTATCGTCTATCACTATCTCACCCAGATCCGGAACATGACCGTGAACATGATCGGTCTGGACTTAAAAGAAGATGTGATCCAAAAGTGCCGTGAGGCGGCCAGAAAATACGGCTACTCCGGCCTCACCTTCCAGCTTGGGGACATCAACGGATTCCACTGTCCCTTTGCCCCGGACATGGTCATTACCCTCCACGCCTGTGACACTGCCACGGATTATGCCCTGTTCAACGCGGTCTCCTGGAATGCCCGGATGATCTTCTCCGTCCCCTGCTGCCAACATGAGCTGAACCGGCAGATCAGCACTGACACCTTATCCCTCCTTACCCGGTACGGCGTTGTCCAGGAAAGGTTTTGCGCCCTGATGACAGACGCCATACGGGCCAACCTGCTGGAATACTCTGGTTACAATACCCAATTGCTGGAATTCGTGGACCTGGAACACACTCCGAAAAATATCCTGATACGAGCCATCAAAAATCCGGGAAAGTCCGGGGATTCCCGGCAGAAGGCCCTTGAGGAAGCGCGGCGGGCAATGTCAGAATTCCATGTGTCACCTGCTTTGTATCGGTTGTTGATTTCCTAATTTTAGGCCATCCATTCTTGTCCCTGCCGGTCTTTACTCCTGGATTCCGCTTAAATATTCATGAATCCCCCTGGCTCCTGCCCGGCCTGCCTCCATGGCCAGGATCACCGTGGCGGCTCCTGTCACCGCGTCGCCTCCGGCGTAGACGCCTTCCTTGCTGGTCTTGCCGTTGGACTCTTCCGCCACAATACATTTTCTCCTGTTTACCTCCAGGCCCTTGGTTGTGCTGGAGATCAGCGGGTTGGGGGAGGTTCCCAGGGACATGATCACCGTATCCACATCAATAGTAAACTCGGACCCTTCTACCGGCACCGGCCTTCGCCTGCCGGAAGCGTCCGGTTCTCCCAGTTCCATGCGGATACACTTCATGCCTTTTACCCATCCGTTGTCATCTACCAGGATTTCCACCGGGTTTGTCAGCAGGTCGAAGAGGATGCCCTCCTCCTTGGCGTGATGAACCTCCTCCACTCTGGCCGGAAGCTCGGCCTCGCTTCTTCTATATACAATATGCACGTCCGCCCCCAGGCGAAGAGCCGTCCTGGCCGCATCCATGGCCACGTTTCCGCCGCCCACTACGGCCACCTTTTTGCCTGCCGCAATGGGGGTGTCGTGGTCGTCGCGGAAAGCTTTCATCAAGTTGCTTCTGGTTAAGTACTCGTTGGCGGAGAACACGCCGTTGGCATTTTCCCCGGGGATTCCCATAAACATGGGAAGGCCCGCGCCGGAGCCGATGAACACCGCGTCAAATCCTTCCTCATCTAAAAGCTGGTCAATGGTCACCGACTTGCCGATGATTACATTTGTCTCAATCTTTACACCCAGCTTTTTTACGTTCTCAATCTCCGGCTTCACCACCCCGTCCTTGGGAAGACGGAACTCAGGGATGCCGTAGAGCAGCACGCCGCCGGGCTCGTGAAGGGCCTCAAAGATGGTTACCTCATAGCCCATCTTTGCCAGATCTCCGGCACAGGTCAGACCGGATGGGCCGGATCCTACCACTGCCACCTTCTTTCCGTTGGTGGTCTTTGCCGCTTCCGGCACAAAGCCATGTTCCCTGGACCAGTCGGCCACAAATCTCTCCAGCTTGCCGATAGACACCGGCTCTCCCTTGATTCCCCGGACACACTGTCCCTCGCACTGGCTCTCCTGGGGGCACACCCGCCCGCAGACAGCGGGGAGAGCGGAAGACCTGGCGATGACCCTGGCAGCCTCCTCAAATTTGCCTTCCTTCACTTCCCCTACAAACCCCGGAATGTCAATGGCTACAGGGCAGCCTTTCACGCATTTCGCGTTTTTACAATTTAAACATCTGGAAGCTTCTTCCATGGCCTCCTCTTTATTATATCCCAGACAAACCTCTTCAAAGTTTGCGGCTCTCACCTTAGGGTCCTGCTCACGGACCGGAACTTTCTTCAATACGTCCATCATTTCCTCCATTTTGCCTATATTTTTCAGCAACTGCTGAATGTCAGTCATTTTCGCAGTGTCCACATCCGCCGTGGTGGGTATCTCCTTCTCTCAGCTTCAGCATGGCGCGGCCTTCCTCTGTCTTGTACATCTGCTGCCGCTTCATGGCCTCGTCAAAATTCACCTGATGACCGTCAAACTCAGGGCCATCCACACAGGCAAATTTCACCTGACCGCCCACTGTCAGGCGGCAGGCTCCGCACATGCCGGTTCCGTCCACCATAATGGGATTCATGCTGACAATGGTGGGGATCTCCAGTTCTTTTGTCAGGAGACACACAAACTTCATCATGATCATGGGGCCAATGGCCACACACACATCATAATGCCGGCCCTGGTTCTGTACCAGATCCTTCACAACATCCGTTACCATGCCTTTTCTCACATAGGAGCCGTCGTCTGTGGTGACATAAAGATTCCCTGCCACCGCCTTCATCTGGTCCTCCAAGATCAGCATATCCTTTGTCTTGGCTCCCACGATCACATCCGCGTCAATGCCGTGGTTTCTCAGCCACTTTACCTGTGGATACACAGGAGCGGTGCCCACGCCTCCCGCGACAAACAGCATCTTCTTATTTTTAAGGGTATCCAGATCCTCGCTCACAAACTCGGAAGGCCGCCCCAGGGGTCCCACGAAATCCCGGAAGCTGTCCCCGGCTTTCAGGGAAGCCATCTTCTGGGTACTGGCTCCCACGATCTGGAACACAATGGTGACGATCCCTGTTTCTCTGTCATAATCACAGATGGTCAGAGGAATCCTCTCTCCCACCTCATCCATTTTTACAATCACAAATTCCCCCGGTTCGCAGGCTCTGGCTACCCGGGGAGCTTCTACGTCCATGAGGTAGATCTTGTCTGCCAGCTGCTCTGCTTTCACTATCTTGTACATCTCATCATTCCTCCTGGTTTATGTATTCCAGAAAACACGAAAGTGTCTGTCTCCTGGTCGTAAGTATTATCATATCACCTTCTTTTGGCGCTGACAATCTTTTCTTGCCATAACGCTTTTATTCCCTGATAAAACATGCTATGATTTATTCACAAAAAGGAGGTTGTATTTATGAATCCCTATACAGATCAATCACCTGACCGCTCCTCACTCATGAATCTGCTGGACACCATAAGAGAGAATATGGCCCAGGTCATCATAGGCCGGAAAAATACCATAGATCTTCTCCTGACCGCCCTGCTGGCAGACGGCCATGTCCTTTTAGAGGATGTACCTGGCACAGGAAAAACCATGACGGCAAAATCCCTGGCAAAAAGCCTGGACCTTCAATTTTCCAGGATCCAGTTTACCCCTGACCTTCTGCCCTCCGATGTGACCGGACTCAACTATTTTGATCAGAAAGAGAGCCGGTTTGTGCTGCGCAGAGGGCCTGTGTTCACCCACATTCTTCTGGCTGACGAGATCAACCGGGCCACCCCCAGGACCCAGTCCAGCCTTTTGGAAGCCATGGAAGAACGGCAGGTAACCATTGACGGGGACACTTATGTGCTGGAACACCCGTTTTTCGTCATCGCCACCCAGAACCCGGTGGAGACCGCGGGGACTTATCCCCTGCCTGAGGCCCAACTGGACCGCTTTCTCATGGAGGTCTCCATGGGATACCCGGACCGGGAAGGGGAACTGGCAATCCTGGAGCGGTTCGGGGCCAGGAATCCCCTGGACACCCTGGGCCCTGTGTGTACCACGGAAGAGCTGGCCGGTCTCAGGAAGGCCGCGAAAGAGGTCTACGTCCATCCGCTGATGAAGGCCTACATAGTGGACCTGTGCCAGGCCACCAGAACAGACAGCCAGATCTTAAACGGTGTCAGCCCCAGGGGGACTCTGGCCCTTTTCAGGGCAGTCCGGGCCTATGCCATGGTACAGGGAAGGGACTATGTGGTGCCGGAGGATGTGAAAGCTTTGGCAGTCCCGGTCCTTGCCCACCGCCTCACCACTGCCAGGAGCTTTGGCTCTAAGTCCTCGGCAAAGGAGATCACGGAGCGTCTCCTGTCCACCGTAAGCCTTCCCACAGAAGACTGGAGACAGCGGGTATGAAGGTTTTTACAATGGCCGCCTGCGCCTTCCTTCTCTGGACTCTCCAGGGAGCGCTGTTTCACCGGTTCTGGGCAAGAAAACTTTCGGTCAGCCTGTCCTTTGGCTGTCAAACCAGGGTTGAGGGAGAGGACGGGATTCTCAAGGAAACCATCACCAATGCCAAGGCTCTTCCTGTTCCAGTACTCCATGTAAAATTTCAGATGGACAGACATCTGGTATTTACCTCCTCAGGCAATTTTAAGGTCACAGATAACAGCTACCGCAGCGATATTTTCTCCTGCATGCCCTGGCAGGGAATCCGGCGCGGCCTTAAGTTTCGGTGTCAAAAACGGGGATATTATACCATCTCACAGGTACAGCTGGTGAGCTATGACCTGTTTTTCACCGGACATTTTGTGGCATCCGTTCCTGTTTGGACCGCTCTGTACGTGTACCCCAAAGCCGCGGACGCCCAGCGGCTTGATCTCCCCTTCCGGAATCTTATGGGGCAGGCCCTGGCCCGCCGGTCCCTGCTCCTGGACCCTTTTGAGACTCAGTCCGTGCGGCCTTATGAGTCCTATGACCCCTACCGCAGTGTCAACTGGAAGGCAACCGCGCGCACGGGGGAACTGAAAGTCAATGTCTTCTCACCCACCGCTTCCTGGCAGGTGATGTTTCTTCTGGACGTGGATTCTGACCGCGTCTGGAAAGATGAGGCACTGACAGAGGAAGCCATCCGTCTCTGCGGTTCCTACTGCCAGCTGCTGATCCGGGAAGGAATCCCTGTGTCTGTCTGCTCCAACGGCACTGACTGTCTGAGCGGGGGAATGGGATTTCTGGAACCCGGAGCCGGACCGGATCATCTGATCTCTGTCATGGAACTGCTGGCCCGCATCCAGATCGAGGGAGACGGCCATCTTCCCATGGAGCAGGTTCTGGAAGAACTGGTGGTTCCGGGATCTTTTGCCCCCGAAGGAAAAGATTCCCTCATCTATATCCTGATCTCTCCGAGAGGGCGGTCCTCTGTGGCCAAAGCATATGGCCACCTGTGCCGCCAGAGTCCTGGTTCCCAGTGGATTCTGCCTGTACGGCCAGGTCAAACTTCCTGGACAGAGGAGCTTATGCCTCAGGAAATTTCCCATATCTCTATTTATCCGTGGGAGGTGGCTTATGACTATTCGCAAACTTCTTAACTACTGGTTCGGAAAGAAACGCTCCGGATTTTATATCTTCTGGGGTTTCCTTTTCGGTGCCGGATATTTGGGTGGAATCCTGCTTTGCTCCTCTGTATCCCAGCCCCTTTCCCGTACACTGAAGTGGGGCGGGTTCATTGGTTTTCTCATCAATGCCATGGCGTTTTTCGTCCATATGAACCTTCACGCCTGCCACTGGTTTCTGGGACATTTTCAGGACACGGATCACCTTCCCGCAAAACAGATCAATCTGGTAAATTCTTTTTGCCTGACCCTGTTTTTGACCCTCTGCGCCGGAGTTCTTCCCGGGGCGGCCTGGGGGCTGGAGCCTCTGTGGCAGGCCATAGGGCAATGGTTTGCCAGACACACCAGCCTGGATCAGGCCGTGTATCCGGCCCTGAACATGGAACCGGAAGCCGTGGAGTCCCCGGATCTGTCGGCGCTTTTAGGCCAGGCCAGACCTACCCCCCAGTGGCTTCTGACCCTGGATGAGCTTCTGCGGGGACTGGCATATATAATGCTTATTGTCCTCGGGCTTCTGGCCATCCGGGGTCTGTGCCGGGGTATCTGGAGATGGATCACCAAGCCCAGACAATTTGACAGTGATGAAAAGATCTATCTGACCCCGTCCTGGTCCCTGGCTTCTGACAAAAAGAAGCCTGGCGGAAAACGGCCCCGCCTCCGCTCCCGCTCCTACAGCCAGAGGGTCCGGCGGCATTATCGAAAGCGGCTCCTGTCTCTCTCCAGAAAAAAGAAGATCCCCCTTTCTTCCTGGGCATCCCCTGAGGAGTTAGAGCGGGCTGTGGGACTTAACGAGGAACTCCTTCACCGAATCTATGAAAAGGCAAGATATGGGAAAGAGGAGTGCGGCAGAGGGGATTGGGAGACGGTTCTTGAGGCGGAAAGACGGGGGCGGGGTCCCAGCGCCAGTGACCGCTCTGACGGGGACCAGGCGCTCCATTGACCATAAAGGATCAGCGAAGTGATCCGTCTGGAGCGGACCGCTCCGTGTACAATCGAGCAGGGGAGACCATACTCCTCTCCGCCCCGTGTACATTAAAAAAGGCTGACAGACCACCCTGGTCTGCCAGCCTTTTTTGATTCGTCTGTTTACTGAATCCAGACTCCATCTTCTCCCACCTGATATCCGTCAGGGGTCACGGTGTTCACCAGCAGTTTTCCTCTGGTGCCGTCTGAGATGTCATTAAAATAATACCATTTGCCGTCAATCTGATGCCAGCCTGTGTACATGCCGCCCAGACTTCCGTCTGATACCGCATGAAGATAGTACCGCTCTCCGCCCTGGTCAAACCAGCCTGTAACCATGTAGCCTTCCCTGTTAAAATAGTACCAGAGACTGGTTCCGTTCCAATCCAGCAGAACCCACTGCTCGGAAGGCCAGGTTCCGTCGTCAAACTGGAACCACCAGCCCTTGTCGTCTTTCTTCCACTGGTCATCCCGGTTGCCTTTCCTCTGGTTCCTTGAGGAAGAGCTTCCGCTTCCGCCGGAACCGCTTCCAGAGCCTCCGCCTGTGATGGTACCTGCCGGCTTTTCATTGTCATCGCCGCCAAAGGAAGCGCTGTCATTAACGGGAATTGTCTGATCCAGGCTGTTGAGGGCCATGGCCTCCTTCACCTCTCCGCAGGCGATCGCGTCCACCCCGTAGCCGTCATAATCTTCAAAAACCACCCCGTAGGTATAAGCGGCAATCTGATCCGCCTCGTCAAATCCCAGGGTAATCTTAATGGTTCTGTTTCCTCTGGCTTCCAGCAGATTATCCTCCCGAATGGAGTTCACGGTCTGGCTGATAATATCCCACAAAAGTCCGGACTCAGGCCTGGTAAGAGGATTGTTGCTGCCTCCATACGGAATCTCCCAACTGCCGCCCCGGGCCGCTGCCGCCGCCGGGTCCGCCGCGATCCCCACATAGGCCTTGCCGGCCTTCATCAGGCCTGTCACATCCGCCTTCTCCTGGTCGTCCCCAAGCAGGTCTATGACCACTTGCCCTGAGAAAGCGGTGGGCACACAGACTCTGACATAGTTTTCATATGGCATGGAGTACATCCTTCTTCTGTAGATCTCATTGGTGTGGAGAACACCGTAAAGGTTTGCCTGGCCTTTCAACATGTACTCAGAATCCGTATAGGTCTTCCCGTCCGCGCTTTCCGATACCCTGGACACCTCCGCCTTGTCCGGAACCTGTGCCATGGTCTTCTCAATCACTTCCTTATCTTTTACCGGATTTCCGAAAATAGGCTCCGCCTGGGCGATGCTCATCATCAGTTCCCTGTCGCCCTCTAAAATCCAGCCGTCCCGGATCACCTGGTCAAGGGCTTCCTCGAACTTGTCCAGATAGTCTTCCCGGCTGCCGTAAAGCTCTTTTATGGTCTCCTCGTCAAGGTATACCATGGAACCGCCGTCCGTGGAATAGCCGCCGTTGGCACCGCCGTAGTAAGAAGCCACGGGAACCGTAAGCTGAGGAGACATGATCCCGGTGGTCATGTTGCCGTACTCGTCCCGCTCCGGGATAAAGATACCGAAACCGGACATGGTGAGCAGATTTCCCCTGATCTCATCCTTAGAAGGACCATAAGGCGCGGGGGTTCCTTCTGCCGCCCACTTGTGAAGATTCCACAGAGCGCCGTTGACAAACACATCCATGTTCATGTCGCTGACCGTGTGAGGCTTTCCGTCGTCCCTGTTCTTAAAGCCCGGATACTCTCCCGCGGGGCGTCCCGCGCTGATCTGAATCTCATCGGTCATGTCCGGAAGGAAAATCTTCTGTGAATGGGAAGCTCCAGCCACCACATAATGGCGGTAGAGGTTGCCCTCTTCATCGGAATCATCCTTTACCGGCCCTGGGTTGTAGTCATTTTCCCCTACCAGCAGGATAAAGGGAACATCTGTGTCCGCCACAGGCTTGAACGCTTCCCCGTAATTGACCTGAGTGCTGGAATTGATGGCAGCGCTGGCCATGCCTCCCACCACGTTGAGGAATCCATCAAAAATATGGGGCGTGTTCTTGTATTCCTCTGTCAGCAGGTCCTTCGGATCCTGGATATCATCCATAGACTCCGGCATATGGTTGGCCACAGAAAAATTGTTGACAAAGGTATTTACATAAAAACCAGACTGAGACTGGCCGGTGACATAGGTCCACACATCACCGGAGTACTCACCGCCGTAGAGCAGAGGCGACTTTTCGGTTTTCAGCATGGTTCCCACCTGGGCCAGCATGTCCCAGAACAGGCCGTTCTCATCTTTTCCGTCCACTGTCCAGTCCAGAGCCTCATACCGGTCCGGATCAAAACGCTTTAAGCTCTGAACATTCACATCTTTTGAGGTAATGCCTATGTAAATGTGTCCGCTCCGCATATAGTAATCGTAGCTTCTCCTCCAGACATCCGGCAGATCCACTCTGCTGCTGGCATTTAAAATGTCAATGTACACCACGCCGGAGAAATCAGACATGTCCTCTGGCTGGAACAGGATGATACGGTTAACATACTCCGCGGCCTCTGTATCCACTGCCAGCTTTCCATCCTGAACACTGTACACATTGGCGGTTCCCTTGAGGAAATACTCTTTTTCTGTGTACCCGTAGGACTTCAGATCAATATTTCCCTTTGACCGGCCAGGTCCCTGGCTCAGATAGGGGAAGCTGTCCTCTGTCTCCGGGATATTCAGCTGATCTCCTGTCAGTTCCCTGCCGTCTGTGCCCACAAAGGTCACCTTGCTGTTGAAGGACTCCACTGCCTTGATGTGAGCCCCGGTAGGATCCTGGTGGTCAGGTTCCGCGGAAACGGCCCCATTTACCGGAACCGTGGTATCCAGGCTGTTGAGAGGCATGGCTTCTTTTACTTCTCCGCAGGCGATCTTGTCTACCCCGTATCCGTCAAAATCTCCGAATACAATGCCATAGGTATAAGCGTAAACCTGATCCTTCTCATCATATCCCAGGGTGATCTTCAAATCATCGGCGCTTCTGTCTCCCAGAAGATTATCCTGTCTCACAGAGTTTACGGTCTGGCTGATGATATCCCACAGAAGCCCCAGCTCCTGTCTGGTGTCGGGTTTGCCGGCCCCGCCATAAGGAATCTCCCAGCTGCCGCCTCTGGCCTCAGCCCCGGCCGGATCCGCCGTGATTCCCACATAGGCCTTACCGTCCTTCATCAGATCGGTCACGTCCGCCTTCTCTTCTCCCTCTCCTATAAGATCCACGACCACATCGCCGGCAAAGGACTGGGGAACGCAGACTCTCACGTAGTTGGCGTAAGGCATGGAGTACATTCTTCTTCTGTAAATCTCATTGGTGTGGAGAACACCGTACATGTTGGCCTCACCCTTTAACAGGTACTCAAAATCTGTGTACCCGTTTCCATCCCCGCCGCCGGAGACACTTGACAGCTCTTCCTTCTCAGGAACCGCCGCCATGGCTTCCTCCACAAATTCTTTGTGTTTTGCCGGGTTTCCGAATATAGGTTCTGACTGGGCCAGATCCATCATCAGCTCCTTGTCCTCCTCCAGAATCCAGCGGGCTTCAATAACTTCGTCAAGGGCTGTCTCATATTTCTCCAGATAGTCCTCTCTGCCGCCGTAAAGTTCCTGGATAACTTCCTCGTCAAGATATACCATGGAACCGCCGTCTGTGGAGAACGCGCCGTTGGCGCCGCCATAGTAGGAGGCCACAGGCACGGTCAGCTGAGGAGACATGATTCCTGTACTCATGTTGCCGTACTCATCCCGCTCAGGTATAAAGCGTCTGGACTCCACAGTGCCCTCAATCTCATCCGTTGATGGTCCGTAAGGCGCCGGAATGCCTTCTGCCGCCCACTGGTGAAGGTTCCAGAGAGCTCCGTTAACGAACACATCCATGTTCATGTCGCTTACGGTGTGGGGCTTTCCGTCTTCTTCTCTCACCTTAAAGCCCGGATACTCTCCTGCCGGACGCCCTGCCCTGATCTGGATCTCGTCAGTCATGTCCGGAAGAAAGATCTTCTGAGAATGAGAAGCTCCCGCTACCACATAATGGCGGTACAGATTATCCTCTTCGTCGGAATCTTCTCTCACGGGCGCGGGATTGTAGTCATTCTCACCTACCATTAAAATATAGGGAACATCCGTATTCCTTACAGGCTCTGAGGTCCTGATCGCCGTAGAGCTGGAGTTGATGGCCGCACTGGTCATACCCCCTACCATGTTGAGGAAACCGTCAAAAATATGGGGTGTGTCTTTGTATTCCTCTGTCAGCAGATACTCGGGGTCGTCGATAGCTTCCGCATCCTCCGGCATATGGTTTGCCTCGATAAAATTGTTGACAAAGGTGTTCACATAAAAACCAGACTGGGACTGGCCGGTGACATAGGTCCACACATCGCCGGAGTACTGTCCGCCGTAGAGCAGAGGAGACTTTTCCGTCTTCAGCATGGTTCCCACCTGAGCAAGCATATCCCAGAACAGGCCGTTCTCCGTCTCCCCATCCACTTTCCATGTCAGGGCATCGTACCGATCCGGGTCAAACCGCTTCAGACTCTCAACATTCACATCTTTTGAGGTGATTCCTATGTAAATGTGTCCGCTCCGCATATAGTAGTCATAGCTTCTTCTCCAGATGTCCGGCAGATCCACCTTGCTGCTGGCGTTTAAGATATCAATGTACACCACGCCGGAGAAATCCGACATATCCTCTGGCTGGAACATGATAATACGGTTAACATACTCCTTGTCTTCCTTGTCAACCTTAAGTACTCCTTCCTCGGCGCTGTACACATTGGCTGTGCCTTTCAGGAAATATTCTTTCTCCGTGTAGCCGTAAGACTCCAGGTCAATGTTTCCCTTTGTCCGGCCAGGGCCCTGGCTCAGATATGGGAAGCTGTCCTCTGTCTCCGGGATATTCCGTTCATCCCCTGTCAGTTCTTTGCCGTCCGTGCCCACAAAAGTCACCTTCTTGTTGAAGGACTCCACCGCCTTTACATGGGCATTGGATGGAGTGGAACGGGTGTCCGCTTTGTCCTCCAGAGCGACGGTCTCCGGTGAATCCGCCTCCTCTTTTGGCACTGTAAGGGTTCTGAGGGCGCCGCCTGTCCTGATGTCCGCCATGGCTGTCCCGGGAACCGTCGCTGTCATAGCTACGGACACGGT
>Ga0137310_101293_pt1 | contig 15940 bp, 16 predicted proteins | sample NAcewiD2O_June_2_FD_97183 | JGI IMG/M metagenome (GOLD analysis project Ga0137310, IMG submission 97183) | Mouse cecal microbial communities from Vienna, Austria - N-Acetylglucosamine amended D2O_June | ecosystem: Host-associated > Mammals > Digestive system > Large intestine > Cecum | place...
ATAGTGGGGGACAACCAGCGATACCCATTCCTCCCACGGGATGATCTCGTCCATGATTTCCAGAAATTCTTCCCGTTTTGTTTTCTTTTTCCGGCATCTGTATTCCATATCGCTAAAACTTTCCTGTTTCATACTCCGCGCCCCCTTTCCCTTATTTTATCACATCTTCTATCATTTCGGGGAATTAAATCAGCGTTTCCTTAGCGTGTATTCACATATGGGCATCCGTAATACGCTCAAAATAGACAAAAGCAAAAAAGATAACATCACGCTTATCATAGCGCGTGAAAATGCGGCGAAACCGTTTAACACGGCGAAAAAGCCTCTCCGCCCGATTGCGCTGCTTGTACAACTGTTTATCATAGTCCCAAGGATCTTTGCGATTACTTTTGGGCGGAACAACCGGTAGATATTACTTCCGAGTTTTAAGCTCGGAAATAATACCTGACTTTAGTTCCATCTCCCCTCCAGGCCAGCGCGGCGGCTGCCCCGCCGGCCTTTTGCGCGGGATGAATACATTTCATGACATATCCGAGACATTTCATGGCATTGGGGCTTGCATCCCTGTCCATCTTTTGCTAATCTGATAGATTAATAGAAAAACGTGGTGGTGAACATGATAAAATTTGCGATCTGCGACGATGAACCGCTGATGGCCCAGGAGCTTGCCGGCCATCTTGCGGACTATATGAAAGAAAATCTCATCACCGCTTATTCACTCAGCAGTTTTTCCGATGGCCGCGCCCTGCTGGATGCGATTGATCGCTTTGATGTGATTTTTCTGGACATCCAGATGGAACAGCCGGACGGCATGGAGACGGCCAAGCTGCTGCGCCGGCGGGGAGACCACAGCCTGTTGGTCTTTGTAACGGTTCTGAAGGAGCTTGTTTTTGACGCTTTTCAGGTGGAAGCATACGACTATCTGCTCAAGCCCCTGGACAGGGCCCGCTTCAAACAGACGATGGAGCGGGTGCTCCGCTCCTTGGATCGGAAGATGGCTGAAGACATTGTGATCCAGCGGGGAACTGGCTGCGAGGTGGTTCTCCTGTCGGACATTGTGTACTGCGAGGTGTTGGGCCGGAAAATCTACCTTCACAAACATGACGGGACGGTGAGCGACTACTACGACAAGCTGGAGGATCTGGAGCGCCGGGTAGACGGGCGCTTTTTCAAGTGCCATCGCAGCTTCTTGGTCAATCTGGACTATGTGCGCGGATGTCAGGACGGGCAGGTTCTGCTGGCTCAGGGGGAACGCATCCCCGCCTCCCGGCTGCGGGAGCGGGAACTGACCCAGGCCCTTTTGCGCTATATGAAAGAGAGGGGTATTTGACATGGACTATTTCGCTCTGCTTCTGGACAGCCTCTGCCTCATTGTGGGACACGGGGTGATGCACATGGTCTTTATCAGCCGCCTCACCGGGAAGAAACTGAAAAAATGGTACTTTGCCGCTTATTTTCTCCTCTTGGGTATGATTCAGCTTATCTCGGACAGACTCGCCCTTGACGGAACCCTCCCCGTTGGCGTGGGCGTGCTGGCGCTCTACGGACTCAGCCGCTTTGGGATGGGAAATCTGCAATCCGTGTCCTGGCTGGCCGCCGTGCTGTCCTTCTACATCTCACAGCTCTCTTTCGGAATCATCAACTCCGTGGAGGCGGCGCTCTTTCCACGCTTTATCGGAAGCCCGCTGCTGTATCTATTGCTTTTAGCGGCACAGCTCCTTTTCTTTGTGCTGTGCGCCGGCTGCTATTATGCTGTACTGAAGCTCCTGGCCTGGACGGAGGACAGCCAGACGCCTTATATCGGACTTCTGCTGTTTCCCGGGCTGTTTTTCTTTGCCGCGGAGCTGTATATCCTCGAGACCGCCTACAGCTTTTTTGCCCCCGTCATTTCTCTGGAAGAGGTTGGCAGGCACAGTACGCTGCTGCTCCTGCAAGTCATGGGCCTGGCGGCGCTGCTGTGCACCCTGTACGCCCACCGCCAGCTCTGCAAGGGCTTTCAGGCTCAGGCGGAGCTGCAATCGCTGACCCAGGCCGCGCACACACAGAAAGTCTACATCACCGAGGCTCAGATGCGTTATGAGCAGACAAAATCCTTCCGCCACGATATCAAAAATCATCTGTCCGTATTGGACGGTTTACTCAAAAACGGAAAACTGGAGGAGGGCAGGGAGTACCTGAAAAAGCTGGAGGCCGTTTCGGAGGCCCTGTCCTTCCCCTATCAGACCGGCAACCCAGTGGTGGACATCCTGCTGGGGGAGAAGCTGGGGCTGGCGAAGGAGATCGCGGCGGAGGTGTCCCTGGTCCTGCCCAAGCCCTGCGGGATTGACGACTTTGACCTGTGCGTGCTCTTTGCCAACGCCCTGGACAACGCCATCGCCGCCTGCCGTGCAAATGATGGAGCCAAAGCCATCCGCATCAGCGGGAAACAGCAGGGAGATTTTTATATGCTGACCTTTGAGAACACCTGCTCGGATGGGCCGCTGCCCTTAGCGGGAACCGGGCTTTCCAACATCAAGGCGGTGGCGGGAAAGTACCACGGGGCGATGCTGACGGAGAAAAACGGACGGCAATTTTATTTGAGTGTGCTGCTGAACATTTCGGCCCTGCAATAGGGCTGGCTCTACGCGGAAGTTAGCGATGGAAGCATTTCATAGCAAACAGACGGATGGCTGCTTGCCGGCGCAGGGCAGGCGTAGTATTATTTCCGAGCTTAAAACTCGGGAATAATCCATTTGATTTAAGCCGTTTTGCTCGCCGCTGTAAACAGCGGCAACCGCAAAATATGGCACATATTACTTCCGGCCTTTCAGTTCGGAAGTAATATAATATTCCGTCATAATAATAAGGGAGGTGGAGCATTCCATGCTGCGTATTGCCATCTGCGACGACGACGGCGCTACCGTCCAATCCAACCGAAAAATTGCTGAGGACTGCCTGAAGCAATGCGGAAGCGCCGGCGAGATCGCCGCCTACACCCACAGCGACAACCTGCTTTACGACATCACCGAGGATGGATTTTTCTTTGACCTAATCCTGCTGGACATCGAGATGCCCGGCAGCACCGGGATGGAGCTGGCTGGGAAGATCAGGCCCGTTTTGCCCAATGTGAAAATCATCTTCATTACCTCCCATGTGGAGTACGCCATCGACGCCTTTGAGCTGTCCATCTTCCGGTACGTTCCCAAGAACGACATCGCCCGGCGGCTCCCTGGGGCAATCTGTGACGCCATCCGGCTGATTGAACTGGAGGAGGGGAAGTTCTACACCATCCAGACCAACAGCCGTCTGGAGAAAATTCCATACAAGGATATCCTTTTCCTCTCGCGGGACGGGAAAAACACCAGCATCACCACCGCAGGCGGCGCGGCAAAGGTGCGCAAGAGCTTACAGCAGGTCTATGAGGAGCTGGCCGCAGAGGAATTTATCTTCATTGACCGGGGCTGCATCGTCAACATGATCCATGTCATGCAGGTCAGGGAGGGTACGGTTGTGCTGAAAAACGGCGCCGCCCTCCCCATCAGCCGCTCCCATCTGCAAGAGGTAAAGGCGCAGATCAACGCCTACTGGGGGGCGCACATATGACGGACGTGTTTCTGCTGCTCTCCAGTATGTTGACCGGGGCGGTGCGTGTGCTTGTGGGACTGACTCTCGTTCACCGGCTGCTGTCCGTAAAGAGGCCAGACCGAAAAAGCATCGCGGCAGGGCTGGCCGGGGCGCTGGCCCTCACGGTTCTGCTGTCCCTGCTCCATGCGCCGGATTTCTACCGGATGGCCCTGGAGGCGGTTCTGATTGCCGCCTGCGCCCCCCGGCTGCAAGGGGCCGGGCTGAGAATGGGCCTGTTTGTCGGTATCTTTTACGAGATTGGCGTCTCCTTCTGGTCGTTTCTCTTATCGGCAGGGCTGGGTGTGCTGCTCCGCTCCCAGGATTTCCTCAATACCGGAACGCTGGCCGGACAGTCCGCCCTCTGGCTGCTCCACGGGCTCCTGACCGTTTTGGCGGTCTGGCTCTCCAGAGGCCGGGAGATCAACCGCAAATCCGCGTTCCGGGCCGTCTCCGCGCTGACGCTGGCGGGATTCCTCGGGGTCATCACGCTGTCGGAGCAAACCGTTCTGGCGATTCCCGACGACACCCTCTATATGTGGACCATTCTGGCGGTGGTGCTGATGATGTCGGTGCTGGTGTTCAACATCAACCGGCAGTACGAGGTGGAAAAGGAGCTGGCAAGGCTGAAATCGGAGCAGGCCGAACTGCTGGAGCGGGACTATACCGCCGTCAACCGGGCCTATCAGGTCAACGCCAAGCTGTTCCACGACTTCCACAACCACATCGGTGTCCTGCGGCAGTTCCTCACCCATGAGAAGTACGGGGAGGCTGTCCGCTACCTGGACGAATTGCAGGCCCCTGTGCGGAACCTCACCGCCGCCGTCTGGACAGGGGACGAGACGGCGGACTACCTGATCAGCAGCAAGGCGGCCGCAGCGGAGGCTGATGGTGTCCGGTTCCAGGCCCAGGTGGAGTTCCCCCACCGCACCAACATCCGCAGCGTGGATCTGTGCGCGATTTTGGGGAACCTGTTGGACAACGCCATTGAGGCGGCCCGGCAGGTGCCGGACCCATCGGGGCGGACGGTGACCCTCACTATCCGCCGTATCCACCAGATGCTGGTCATCAAGGTGGAGAACAGCTTCGCCGGCGCCCCTGTCCAGGAGAAGGGCGAACTGAAAACCACCAAGACCGAGGGCGGTCTCCACGGCTGGGGCCTGAAAAGCGTCCAGACCGCCGCGGAAAAATACGACGGAATGGTTCGGGCCGGTGTCTCCGGGGAGGTTTTCCGGGCGGTGGCTACACTGTCCTTTCAGGGAATGGAGGATATTCATGAGTAAATACGATGCTTTGTGGGCCTATGTGCAAGAGGATGGAAGCCCGACCCTCAAATTGACCTTCGGGCAGATTCAGGAGGTCGCGGGAATACCCATTGACCACTCTTTCCTGAAATACAAAAAGGAATTGACGGACTACGGGTATCAGGTTGGGAAAATCTCTATGAAGGAGCAGACGGTTGCTTTTAGAAAGATTTAGCGGAGGAACTATATGATTATTTTAATAACGGGAGCATCACACAGTGGAAAAACAGTTCTTGCTCAGAAGCTGCTCGAAAAATATAAATATCCATACTTATCAATAGACCATCTGAAAATGGGGCTGATTCGGAGCGGACATACGGAGCTTACTCCACTGAGCGCGGATGCTGACCTCACGGCATATTTATGGCCCATTGTTCGCGAAATGATCAAAACCGCCATCGAGAACAGACAAAACCTTATTGTCGAGGGATGCTACATTCCCTTTGACTGGAAAAAGGATTTTGAGGGGAAGTATCTCGACCACATCAAATATGTTTGCCTGATTATGAGCGAGAACTACATAAGAAATCATTTTCCCGATATAAAGGGATACGCAAGTGTGATTGAAAATCGTTTGGATGATGATGGCTGCACAATGGAGGGCGTGCTTGCCGATAATGCACGGATACTGGAATTCGCTCGAAAATATGCGGTGGACTATGTGCTGATCGACAATGAATACGATATTCCCCTGGAATTTTAGCTTACCGGGCGCTTACCCTCTGCGGGCAAGCGCCCCTTTTCGCGGTCAAAAACCTGCCGTTTGCGGACATTCCCGCACGGCGCCCGGTTTTCTGCTATGATGCAGGTACATCAAAGGAAGCACTGCTTCAAGGAGGAAACTGTTATGCGTCATGCCTATATTCGTGGTATCCTGGCTCTGATCTGGCTGGCGGCGGCCGTCAGCGGCGTTTCCGGCAATCTGGAGTGGGCCGGGCTCTATGTCCTGATGGGGGCGGCCTTTGGGTATTCCGCCTGGGCCTCCTGGAAAAAGGCAAAGAACGGTAAGAGGGGGAGCTGACCATGGGCGAAAACATCCTGGAGCTGCAAAACCTCCGCGCCTGGTACAGCCAGGGAAAAAACGTGCTGTCGGACTTCTCCCTCCAGCTGCGGCCCCATGAGGTGGTGGGGCTGATCGGCCTGAACGGGGCGGGCAAGACCACCTTCTTAAAAGCCCTGTCCGGTCTCCATGAGGGCTTCCGCTGCGACAGCATCTATCTGAACGGCCAGCCGGTTACTTTTCGGGACAAGGGCTTCAAGCTGTGCCGGTACACCGTCTTTGCCGAGGACAACTCCTTCCAGTATTTCACCTTCCGGGAGTACCTGTCCTATGTGGCGGCGGCGTACAAAATGAAATTGTCCGACGTAGCGGAACTGGTGCGGGGCTTTCACTTCGAGGACTACACCGACACTCTGCTGAAAGACCTGTCCACCGGCAATAAGAAAAAGGCGTTTCTGATCACCGCCTTCGCCCTGAAACGGCCGCTCCTCCTGTTGGACGAGCCGGTGAACGGGCTGGACTTCCAGAGCACAGAGTACTTGTACCAGTTGATCGCCGGATATAAGGAGCACGGGACAGTCCTGTTCTCCTCCCACATCCTGGAGAGTATTACCCTGACCTCCGACCGGGTGCTGGTACTGGAAGAGGGGCAGATCCGGCGGAGCTTTGAGGGCGGTGAGATCAACGCCGCCAACATTCGGGAGGCCCTGCATGATGAAAATGAGCTTTGAAGTCACCGCCAAAAAGCTGTTTGGCGTGAAATATGAGCGGCTGATTCGGACGCTCTTTCTGGAGCTGGTGGCCTTCTGGGGGCTGCACATCTCCGGGTTCCGGGTGGAGATCGCCCCCTTCATCCTGTACCTGATGGTCGTCGTCTTCTCAGCCGGGGTCATGTGGCAGGCCCTCTCCGCCGGGGACAACCGGGCCAACTTGGAAAATATGCTTATGCTCCCCTTTGAGGGCCGAACCCTGGTGTTTTCCTACGCAGCCGCCCTGGGGGCCTACACCCTGCTGACCAAGACTGCCGGACTGCTGGCGGTGGTCTGGGCAGTCGGCCACTGGAGCTGGACAGAAATTTTGGGAAGTCTCCTCTGCGCCCTGGCCGCCATTGTGATCGTGTCCTGTCTCTATCCCCTGCGCCTGGGTCGTACAGATGCCTACGCCTTTTATGTCCGCCCAGCCAGCCATAGGCGGACGGTCAAAGTTTACCGCCGCTGCTCCGTGCGGCGTTATCTGTTCCGCTACCTGATGGCCCACAAGAATTATCTGGTTAACACAGCGGCCATGTGGGGCGTGGCCTGCGTCCTGCCGCTGCTGCTGGGGCAGATGGAGGCCCGGTTCGTCCTGCCCATCGGCTTTGCCATCCTCTCCCTGAACACCCCCATCTGCATCCTGCTGTCCTGCGACCCGGCACTGGAGCGGGCGGTGCGGTTCCTGCCGGGGCAGGGAAGGGCGTTTTGTGTCCCCTATTGCCTGTTCATTTTCGGGTGCAATCTGGCGGCGGACATCGTTTTCCTGTGCAGCTGGCAGATCCAACTCGGCGGGATCGGCCCGCTCCATACTTTGGCGGCGGCGGCCTTCGCTCTGCTGAGTGCGGTTGGCTCCGTCCTGCTGGAGTGGTACTTCCCCCTCCGGGGATGGAAGATCGAGAGCGACCTCTGGCACCACCCGCGGAAATATATTGTGCCCGCTGTCATGCTCCTGCTGGCCGGGCTGGTGAGCATGATCTGAAACAATTTTCTGCCTGGGCGGACGGGATCGCTCAGGCAGAAATTTTTCAAAAAAACAGTCCGCTGTAACATTTCACGGACATTTATCTGTTATACTGCCCTTATCACCAAAAGGAGGACAGGCCATGAAACGGATATTGATTGTGGAGGACGACGCCCTTTTGAATAAAACGTTAGCCTACAACCTGAGTTCTGACGACTGGGACGTCACCCCCGCCCTGAATGCCAGGACCGCCGCCGATCTGCTGGCCGGGAGGTCATACGACCTGGTGCTGCTGGACATCAATCTGCCGGACGGGAACGGCTATGACCTGTGCAAACTTATCAAGCCGGAGCACCCTGACACGGTGGTGATCTTCCTCACCGCCAACGACCAGGAGCGCGACCAAATCCGGGGCTATGAGGCGGGGGCGGTGGACTACATCACCAAGCCCTTCTCCATCGGGGCCTTGCAGCGGAAGATCCGCGCCATGTTCGCCATGCTGGAGCACCACAAACCGGCAAAGGATCTCTACGACGACGGCAGGCTGTTCCTGGACTTCTCGGAGCAGTCCGCCGCCCTGAACGGGAAGGCTCTGACCCTCTCCTCCATGGAGTACAAGATGCTCTACCTGTTCTGCAAAAATCCGCGCCAGGTGCTGACCCGGCAGCGGCTCCTGGAACAGCTGTGGGACGTGGACGAGAAATTTGTGGACGAGCACACCTTGACCACCTCCATCAGCCGCATCCGGGGAAAAATCGAGGCGGAGGGCGATCCCTATATCAAGACCATCTACGGCATCGGCTATCAGTGGACAGGGGGTGAGCGGAGATGAGGCGTATGCCCGTCAAGACCATGTTCCTGCTGGTGGAGGCTGGCGCGGCTGTCTCCATGCTGGCGCTCACGTTTCTCCTCTCCGCCGTGACGGGCCGGGTGCTGCTGGCCGGTGCGCTGCTGACGGCCTGCGCCCTTGGTTGGCTGTTTCTGCTGACGCTGTTTTTCGCCAAGCGGCTGTCCCAATTTACCAGCGGCCTGTGCCAGACCATGGACAGTATGATCAGCGGCGGAGAAGAACCGGCCAGAGCCGAAGACCGTGAGACCATCTTCGCCCGCATCAGCTACCGCCTCTCCCGGCTGTACGGTATCCTCCAGGAAAACCGGCGCAGGGTAGACGAAGAGCGGCGGGAGCTGCAAAGGCTGGTGTCGGACATCTCCCATCAGGTGAAGACGCCGGTGGCAAATTTGAAAATGGTGACGGACACCCTGCTGGCAAAGCCCGTTACCGAGCAGGAGCGGCGGGACTTTCTACAGGGCATCCGCAGTCAGACGGACAAGCTGGAATTTCTGGTGCAGTCCATGGGGAAAGCCTCCCGCCTGGAGACTGGGGCGGTCACCCTGGAAAAGAAAGACATGCCGCTGCTGGACACTCTGGCCCAGGCTATGAGCGGCATCGTCTACGGGGCGGAGCAAAAGGGCATCTCCGTCGAGGTACAGTGCCCGAAGGTTCTGCGGGTGTCCCACGACAGCAAGTGGACGGCGGAGGCCCTGTTCAATCTGCTGGACAACGCGGTGAAGTACACCCCGGCGGGCGGGAAGATCAGCGTATCCGTGGAGCAGTGGGAGATGCATGTCAAGCTGGACGTAACCGACACCGGCAAGGGCATTCCGGAAAGCCGTCAGGCCGCTATCTTCCGGCGCTTTTACCGGGAGGAGGAGGTCCACGACCAGCCTGGGGTGGGCATCGGCCTGTATCTGGCCCGAGAGATCGTCACCCGGCAGGGCGGCTATATCAAGGTGGCCTCGGAGGTTGGCCGGGGATCTACCTTTTCCGTGTTCCTGCCCCGGCGATGAACTATTCACAAAAAATTCATATTCAAAGCTCCGATTCGGACATTTCTGAGACATTTGGATTTTACAATCGCTCTGCAACAGGCGAACAGCCGTGAAAGGAGCAGACGAAAATGAACGTATTACAGACCATCGACCTAAAAAAGCAGTATGGCGCCGGGCCGAACATCACCCGCGCCCTGGATGGGGTCAGCCTCTCTGTGGAGCAGGGGGAGTTCGTGGCCGTGGTAGGGACCTCCGGCAGCGGCAAGTCCACCCTGCTGAATATGATGGGCGGCCTCGACACCCCCACCTCCGGCAGCGTCATCGTCCGGGGGGACGAGCTGGCGAAGAAGAACGACGAGGAGCTGACCATCTTCCGCCGCCGGAACATCGGCTTTATCTTCCAGAATTACAACCTGGTTCCCATTCTGAACGTCTATGAGAACATTGTCCTTCCCGTGGAACTGGACGGCGACACGGTGGACCAGAAATTTATGGACGGGATTGTCCACATGCTGGCCCTGGAGGATAAGCTGCAAAATATGCCCAACAACCTCTCCGGCGGACAGCAGCAGCGGGTGGCTATTGCCCGGGCCTTGATTACCAAACCGGCCATTGTCCTGGCCGACGAGCCCACCGGCAACCTGGACAGCAAAACCAGCGCCGATGTGCTGGGCCTGCTCAAGCGCACCAGCACGCAGTTCAGCCAGACCATTGTGATGATCACCCACAACAACGAAATCGCCCAGCTGGCCGGCCGCATCGTGCGGATCGAAGACGGCAAAATCGTGGGCTGAGGGGAGGGACAGAGCATGACTTGGCCCTTTGAGAACGACACCGGCGCTATTGTGAAGAAGCTGGCGAAGCGGAGCCTCGCCAGCGAGAAGCGCCGGAACCTGATGGTGGTAATCGCCGTGGCCCTGGCGGCGTTCCTGATTTCTTTTGCGGCAATTCTATCCGTTTCCGTGGCGCAGATCCAGCGCAATCAGGCGGCCGACACCTACGAGGCGGTGTTCACCGGCGTGGAGGCGTCCGATGTGGCGGCGCTGAAAGACCTGCCGGAGTTTGCGCGGGTAGGTGAATACTACCTGCTGGGGCAGGAGCATTCGGAGCAGGGCTACAACGCCTCCTATGTGTACTGCGACAGCGACATGATCTACATTGCCCGCAGCCAGATGGAGCTGATAAAAGGAGAGCTTCCGGAGCGAGAGAATGAAGTCGCTGTCAGCGAATATTTCCTCTCCTCATACGGTTCCAACGCGGGGATTGGTGAAACGGTTCGATTGGACACCGAGAGCTTTCAGGGCAACTATACCGTGACCGGCATCCTGTCCAACGTGGGAGAAAAGGAAGGAAACACCTGCGCCATTGCCGTTTCCAAGGCGGCCTTGACCCGGTGGGCCGGATTTGACCCTGCCGGGTATCGCGCCTATGTGCATTTTCAAAACGATGAACAGTTGAACCAGGAGATCATGACCGCCTGCTGCCGGGAAATCGCCGCCCGGTATGGCCTTCCCCATGCGGGCATGAACAGCAGCTACTTTGCCTATGCTTCCAAGTCCATTGACTTTGCCTCCGCCGGCGGCATCGCGGCCCTTGTGCTGATTGGCGGCTATGTGGTCATCCAGAGCATTTTCCGTATCTCCATCCAGGATAAGATTCAAAGCTATGGGCAGCTGCGCACCATCGGGGCGACATCCAAACAGATCCGGCGCGTTGTCAAAAGAGAGAGCCGCCGGCTGGGCAGCATTGGAATCCTGCTGGGCGTACTGCTGGGCGTTGCCGGCGGTTTGCTCCTGTTCCCGAAAGGATTCCATGGACTCTACTATGGGGCGGCGGTGCTTCTGACCGTTTTGATCTGCTGGTTCATGGTGACCATCTCCGTCCGCAGGCCGGTGAAGATTGCCGCCGGTATCTCGCCGCTGGAGGCGGTGCGTTTTTCCGCCGGGCAGGAACGGATACGCAGCCGGAAGAAACCCATCAAGCTCAATCCTGTGTCCATGGGTCTTGCGAACTTCCGGCGGGACCGCAAAAAAGCGGCCAGCATCGCGGCCTCTCTCAGCCTGGGCGGCATCCTGCTTTTGATTGTATCCTCCGTGGTTCTGACCCGCTCGCCGGAGCAGGCCGCGAGGCTGTACTTCCCGGATGGGGACTATAAGATCTACCTGTCCTCGGAGCAGCCGGAGGAGGAGATCATGGCCGCGGGCAACCCGCTGAATGATGGACTGCGGCAGGAAATTTTATCGGTAGACGGGGTGACGGATGTGCTGGTCACCCGCCAGGCTCTGCACGCAAAATTTGGGTCCTCCGCAAGCACCGAGGCCGGTATGTGCGATGCTCTGACGGACGCAAACCGCCCGGATGTGGAGGCCGCGCTGGTATCCGGCGCTATGCCGGCGGACGCCCACAGCGTCCTTCTGGACGCAAGCTATCAAAAGCACCTCGCTGAGATGGACGTCGGGGCCGCTATGGAGCTGTCTCTGGGTCAGAAAACCGTGACCGTCACCATATCCGGCCTGCTGGATCCATTGAGGATGACAAATGGGCACGGTGCGCTTGCCCTGGATTCGGTGGCTCTGTTTGCGCCGGAGGAGCTGTTTCGGGAACTTCATCCCGAGATCGAGAACTTTGATTATTCCTGGAGCATTGTCAGTGACCCGAAAAAAGCGGAACGTGTGGAAGCCGGTCTTCAAGAAATTCTGTCCAGCCGCAGCAATCTCGGTCTGGATACCATCGGGACCCACATTGCCTATGAGAAAATGCAGAGCGGCCTGATTTTCGGCGGACTGCGGGCGGTCTCCTGGCTGATCTTTCTGTTCGGCGTCGTCAACCTGATCAATACAACCCTTTCCAACCAGATGTCCCGCAGGCGTGAAAACAGCATCCTGCGCTCCATCGGCCTGACCAGCAGGCAGCTATGCCGGATGAACATTTGCGAAGGACTCTGTTATGCGGCCTTTGCCGCTTTGTCTGTCCTGCTGGTGGGACTCCCAATCGCGGTTGCGGTGTGCCGGGAAGTCAGCCGGCAATCCTTTGCCGGTGAGATCGTGCCGTATCAATTTCCAATTTTGGAAATGGGCCTGTTTCTTCTGGTGCTGTTCGGTCTGGAATTTCTGCTGTCAGCCTGGACGGCCGGCCGGCAGAGAAAGCGGTCCTTGGTCGAGCAGATGCGGGAGATGGAATCGTGATTTCAAAGAACATTTCATGACATCCAGGGAGCATTTCATTACAAGAGCCTTGAAATGGCGTCCTTTGCTCTATAGACTGATAAAAGCAAAGAAGTTTCTTCGCAATTCAGTCATAGAAAGGGGACGCAAACATGAACGTACAGATGATGGATGGGCTTCTGGGCGCCAGCTCCAATATCAAGCTGTCGGGTACGCCTATGAGCGTGTACCGGCAGGCCAGCGCCGAGGGCGACACGGAAAAGATGAAGCGGGCGCTGGGCTACACCGGCGAGTGTGCCGAAAAAGCGGTCAAGTACCAGGAGAAGCTGGACAAGGGCATGAAGGCCGAGGCGAAGGCAGAAAAGGAAAAGGCAGAGCTGGAGCAGGAAGCCGCCATCGAAAAGCGCCGTGAGGAGCGCAAGCAGGCGGAGGAAGGCACAGAATCGGGCCGCCCCCAGGAAACTGATTCGGTGCAGATCAGCGAGGCGGCGAAAGCGGCGCTGAAAAACAACACGCCCGTCGAGGCGCCGGAGCCCATCGACAGTGAGCCGGTCACCTATACGCCGGCCGGTGAAATTGCCGCCGCTCCGGTGGAAACCGAACCCACAGTTTCATTTACTGCGTAACATTTCAAGGAGGAATGCGTTATGATGCCGATTTCTGGTGTAAACACCGGCGCAGTCCAGCCTCTAACAACGGCTGAGAAGGTGCTGGGAGCGCCCAAGGTCCAGAAGCCCGAAGAGGAGGGCCGTCCGCTGAAGCCCGTGATGGACGAATACATCCCGGAGGAGCCCCAGGAGCCGTCCGGCCGCTACTGGATGGGCAAGGACGAAGACGGTCAGCCCAAAATCTATTTTGATGACCCGGAGCGGGCGGCAGACGCGCCCAAGCAGCCGGAGGACGCGCCCAAGCAGCCGGAGGACGCGCCCAAGCAGCCGGAGGACGCCCCCGAAGCCGAGGAACCCGATCCGGCGGGCCAGGGCGCGAAGGGCCCTGAGAGGAAGAAGGACAAAGACGAGGTCTGGGAAGCCAATACCGACAAGGTGGACCGTGAGATCGAAAAACTGAAAAAGAAGAAAGAAGAGCTGGAGCAGCGACTCAATACCGAGACCGACGAGGCCAAGATCAAGGATCTGGAGCGTCAGCTGGCCCAGGTGGACAGGGAGCTGATGCAGAAGGATAACGATACATACCGGCGTCAACACACCACAGTCAGACAGATCTCTTAATTTTTGAAAAGCGGCGGTTTGCGCAAACCGCCGCTTTTCCTTATATTTATAGGCCCAATAAAAATTCGTGTAAACGGCAAATTCAGGGGAGTGTTGGACGCATATCTGTTCTGCACGGATGGCCTGCGGCATGATGCCGGCCATCCAGGCGGTGTATCCCAACGGCGCCGAGAGCGAATAAGCACAGAACACATCTGCCCAGGAAACAGGGCACGGGTACATCATTCAAAACCGGCTTCGGAAACGAAAAGGCCTCCTCCGGAGCAGCCGGATTGACCGGCCGCCTGTAAGCGCGGAAGCACTGGGCCGGCTTGCGCGGCTGTCCGTTTGCGCTGTAAAACCTTCCGTTTTTATAAACTTGAAAAGTATGTATTGAAAAAAGAGGCAACGGCGGATATAATGGGAAGCGCCAGCCGGTATGGATAGGGGAAGAGCCCTTTTTGCTGCTGTGCAACAAAGAGGCGCGGTGTTGTTTGAGACGGCGCCAAAAGTTGACGAGGAGGTACGGTTTGATGACATTAGAAGATTTACTGCGCTATGAAAATATTGTAATCCAATGCCATGATGACCCGGACGCGGACGCCATCGCCAGCGGCTACGCGCTGCTGAAATACTTGCAGAGCAAGGGGAAGTCCCCCCGGCTGGTATACAGCGGCGGACGGAAGGTCACGAAAAACAATCTGCTTTTGATGATTGAGAAGCTGAACATCCCTCTGGAACACCTGCGGGGGATGGACGGCGAGGCCGAGCTTTTGGTTACGGTGGACTGCCGGGCCGGACAGCGCAACGTATCGGCGCTGCCCTGCCAGACTCTCGCGGTCATTGACCACCATGAGCTTGACATGGGAGAGGTCCTGCCGGAGCTGCAGGAGGTGCGGCAGGACTGCAGCGCCTGCGTCACCGTGATATGGGCCATGCTGAAAAAGGCCGGGTTCCCCATTGAGGACCGCCTGCTGTCCACCGCTTTGTACTACGGCCTGTACATGGATACCCAGAAGTTCAAGGGCACCGAGAAGCTGGACCGGGAAATGCTGGACGCCCTGCGGTTCGATTGGGACATCATTCTCCTGCTCCAGAGCGCGGCCCTGGCCCTGGATGACTTCCGGATCGCAGGCAGCGCCTTTATGAATCTGCGCTACCATCCGGACTACCATTTTGCCCTGGCCCCGGTGAACACCTCCGAGCCGTACATGCTGGGCATCGTCAGCGACATGATGATGGACGTCCATGAGCTTTCCGTGTGCGTTGCCTATTGTCTGCTGGAAAGAGAGCGGTGCGTCAAGGTTTCCGTGCGCTGCTGCAAGCGAAGGGACCGGGCGGATGAAGTGGTGCACTGGCTTGTCCGGGACATGGGGAACGACGGCGGCGGCGACCGGACCAAAGCCGCGGGACGGCTGCCGCTTGCTTTGCTGGAAAAGAACTGCCCGGACGGCAATCTGCTCTATACGGCCGGAGAACTGATTTTCCAGCGGCTGACCGACTATTTCCATACCCCCCTCAAGCGGCTCGCCCCCAGGGCGGAGGAGTATGAGCCCGCGCGGGCGGAGGAGTTCTGCAAAGAGAAGGCGGAGCTTTACCACAAGAAAAAGGCGCTTGCCGGTTATGTGCGGACCATGGACATGTTCCCGGAGGGGACGGAGATTCTTCTCCGCACGCCGGAGGGCGATATCATCAAGAAAGCCGCCCCCGAGCTCTGCATCCTGATTGACGAGCGGCACGAAGTTTCTTACATCACGGAAGAGACTCTGCGGAGAGATTACGAGCTGACGGACGAGGAATTTCCCATGGACGGAGAGTGGCTGTGGCAGCCCAAGGCGTACCACGCCGGCAAAAAAGAGGCGATGCTGCTGGCTCCCTGCGCCAAAAAGTGCGTGGCCAAGGACAGTCCCCGCATCTGGGCCGCCCAGCTGAACTGCCGGCTGGAGGTCCTTGTGTGGGGAGACTGGCATTTGGGCGAAATTGGGGACTGGCTGGTCTGCCAGGAGGACGACCACCAGAACGCGTACGTTATCCCGAGGACGGTTTTTGAGCAGTCCTATGAGCGAGTGGAGTAAGCCGAAGGCGGAAGGCCCCGTGCTTCTTCCCGGCGGCGCCCGGCGG
>Ga0137310_101295_pt1 | contig 15935 bp, 12 predicted proteins | sample NAcewiD2O_June_2_FD_97183 | JGI IMG/M metagenome (GOLD analysis project Ga0137310, IMG submission 97183) | Mouse cecal microbial communities from Vienna, Austria - N-Acetylglucosamine amended D2O_June | ecosystem: Host-associated > Mammals > Digestive system > Large intestine > Cecum | place...
AAAGTCGCTGATCTGAGCTAAAGGGGAGGAATCCTTGTTGGTAATGACGATGATCCGGGCCCCATTGTCCCGGGCCCCTCTGGCCAGAGTAAGGAGTCTTTTGGATGTGCCGGAGTTGGAGATGATCACCACCGCGTCCCTGGGACCTAAATTGTAGGTCTGGGCGATCTGCCCTTCCCAGATGGACCCTGACATGGCGCACAGTCCAAGCTGGTTAAACTTGAAGGCCCCATCCATGGCCACAGGTATGGTGTTGCCCACTGCCGCGAACTGGATAATCCGGGCGTTTTCCAGGATCCTTAAGATGGTCTCCAGATTGTCCGCGTCCATCATCCCCATGGTGCCGGTCATCTCCGCCATCTTGTTGGCGAGGATATTCTGAAGGGACTGGGGAAGATTCTCCCTGTGGATCTCATTGGACACCTGGAGGCTGTCCCTCTCCTCCTCCATGACCTCTTTCGCCAGATCCATCTTAAGGCTCTGAAATCCCTTGAACCCCAGACGGCGGCAGAACCTGGACACCGTGGCGTCGCTGGTGGAACTGGCCCTGGCCAGCTCCGCCACCGTCATGTCCACCACCTCTTTCTTGTGCTCCATGATAAAGTCCGCGATCTTCTTCTCCGCGTCAAAAAACTGTTCATAGGAAGCACAGATTGTTCCCGATACACCCTGATTACTCATTTCTCATCTATCTCCGTACATGTAATATTATTTCATGTACACAGCATAACATAAACGCCGGGATCTGTCAAATCTATACCTTAAAGCAGCTCCCTCCCACAAACTCCCTGACAATGGAATTATGGGGAATGTTCTCGCTGCTGATCCCCAGGAAATAATCCAGGAATTTAAGAAGCCGTTTGGCCTCCACATATTCCGGACAGTCCTTTGGGATCTGGAACAAAAGAGGCTGGGCGTACTGCTTTAACACCGCGAGCTCATACACCAGGGCAGAGTTGAACATCACATCCGCATCCTCCTGGTAGGGGAAGATATTCTCCTCCTCACCCCGGCGCACGGAAGACCATCTGCGGATGGTATCCTGGGCCGTGGCCCCTCTCGTCCTGGCGTCTCTCACCATGCGGCGGATCAGCCTTCCGTCTGTGGTGGGGATCCGGTTGTGCTCATCCACATTTAACTGGGTCAGGGCGCTTATATAGATCTTGAACTTGCTGTCCCTGGGAAGGGTGTGCGACAGTTTATCGTTGAGGCAATGTATCCCCTCGATCACCAGGATATCCTCGGCTCCTAAGGTCAACTTGTCGCCCTTGTACTCCCTCATGCCGGTAATAAAATTGTAGTGGGGCATGTTCACCGTCTTCCCTGCCAGAAGATCGGTCATGTCCTGGTTAAACTGGCGTATATCCAGGCATTCCAGTATCTCATAATTATAGTTTCCCTGGGCGTCTCTGGGACTGTCTTCCCGGTTCACAAAGTAGTCGTCCACTCCGATGGCGTGAGGCTTTAAGCCAAGGGCCCTCAGCTGGATACACAGACGGTGGGAAAATGTGGTTTTGCCGGAGGATGAAGGACCCGCGATCATGACGAATTTCTTCTCCTTTTGCTCCGCGATCATCTCCGCGATCTGTCCGATCTTTTTCTCCTGCAGGGCTTCCTGGATCAGGATCAGGTCATTGGCATTGCCTTTGGCGATCTCATTGTTAAGGGTTCCCACATTGGGAACACCCAGACGCTGTCCCCATCTGGAGGACTCCTTCAATACCTCAAACAGTTTTCTGCTGGGAACAAAGTCCGGCACTTTCCGGGGTTCTGCCATGGTAGGCAGAAGCAGGACAAACCCGTGCTCAAAGGGCACTAAGTCGAAATAGCGGATATACCCTGTATTCTGGGCCATGTAGCCGTAAAAATAATCTTCAAAGCCGCCGATGCTGTAGAGGTTCACCCGCGAGGCCATGCGGTATTTGAACAGGCTGGCCTTGTCATACATCCCCCGGCTTTCAAACAGCGCCACCGCCTCGTCAGTGTTGACGCTCCGCTTCATCACAGGGATCTCCTGGCTTACATACTCCCTCATTTTTTTCTTCACTCTGTCCAAAAGCTCCCCGGTCAGCTCAAAATCTCCCTCTGCCTCCACAAAGAGCCCTTTTCCCACGGAAAAATCCACGGTAATCTTCTTGATCCGCTCTCTCCCAATAATATCGAAAAACGCTTTCAGCATGATCAGCTTGGCTGTCCTCTGATAGGCCTGCATCCCCGGCTTCTGAGCTGTAGTGACAAACTCCAGAGCGCAGTCCCGGTCAACGGTCTTGTAAAGCTCCCTCAGCTTCCCGTCCACAGATACCAGGATAATGTCATTTTCATAAAGGGGCTGGTACTCCTGGGCAATCTGCAGGTAGGAAGTCCCTTCCGCGTATTTTTTTTCCTCTCCGCCTATGGTTATGTACCTCATGTCTCTCCTCCTTTTTTAAGTATGGATATCCGCCGTCTCCAGGGACTGCCGCCCTGTCCCGGCAGCGGATTCGTCCTCTACAAGGCTGTCACCGGATATGCCGGCGGGGCCTTTATAATGGTCAGTTGGGAATCTATTTTTTCCTTGATGTAGCTTTCCATAAAATCCATAAAAATATGTTCCAGGCCGTAATGTCCGCCGTCAACGATCCCAAGTCCTCTGGCCACCCCGTCAATGCCCTCATGGTGGCCTATATCGCCTGTGATCAGCACCTGGGCTCCCAGCGCCAGAGCCTTTTCGGCCATGCCTTTTCCGGAGCCGGGGCATATGGCTGCCCGCCATAGTCTTCCCTGTATCTGCCCTGCCCCGTAGACATTGACAAACGGAAGACCAAACTTCTCTTTCACCAGCAGAGCCGTCTCCTCCAGGGTGAGGGGATCTCTCATGTCCCCACAGACACCGATTCCGTAAGGCAGCCCTGTGTCAGGCCACTGCCCCAAAACCTCCAAGGGGGCAGTATCCTTAAGCCCCAGACGCTCTGCCGCCAGATCCGCCATACCCCCGGGGGCCCCGTCAAAATTGGTGTGCATGGCATAATAGCTGATATCCGCCTGAATCAGCTTAACCAGCCTCCTGCCGATAAAATCCTGATCATTGATCTTCTTCACTGGCTGAAAGATCAGCGGATGGTGGGTCAGAAGAAGACCGCACCCCTCTCTCACCGCCATCTCCACCACCTCGTCAGTGGCATCTAGGGCAATGAGGATCTTTGAAACCTCTTTCCCCGCCCTGCCCGCCAGCAGCCCCGGATTGTCCCAGGAACAGGCACAGGCCTCAGGAGCCAGCTTTTCAAGCTCTGATATGATCTCACCGCACCTCATCATACTGTCCTTCTCCTCTTCTTCCATTCTGATTGTCTTTGGCTTCAAGATCTCCGGCCATACGGTCCCCGGCGGCCCGGATCAGGCGCAGCCTTTCCCTCAGCTCCTTTTGTCTTTCTAATGCTTTGGGGCTGCCCTGCCCCTCCACGCCCGCGAGGATATGGGTCAGCAGCTCCTCTTCTTTTTGGAGGAACTCCATAAGCGCGGGAGACCTTTTCTCTATAAGTCTGGGGCCGTAGTAATATCCGGCCCGGACCAGGTCATTCTCTTCCCCCTGCCTGGCGTCGGACGATCCCCCCAGCCCCTGATCCCTCCGGACCGCCTCCATGACAGTATAGTATTTACCGTCCTCCTCCACCATCTCCTCATCCGCGATGGCAAAGCCGTTGGCTTCCAGATACCGGCGGACCTTGTAAAGCTCTGACTGAGGGGACAGGATCCACCTCTCCACTGACTGCCACAGACGGCGTCCTCCTTCCAGAATATGTATCACCAGTTCCCCGCCCATGCCGGCGATTACCACCGTGTCCGCTTCGCCTGCCTCTAAATTTTCCACGCCATCGCTTAAGCGGGTCTGGATCCTGTCCTCAAGTCCATACTCTCTGATATGCTCCCTGGCCCTCTCAAGAGGTCCGGGACGCACATCCATGGCAATGCACCGGGCCCCGGGATCCCTCCTTGCCGCAGCGATCGGCACATACCCATGGTCTGTCCCCACATCCGCGATCCTCAGGGGGCCGCTTACCCTTGTGGCAAAGAAAACCACCAGCTCCAGCCTTTTTGATAACTTCATGTTAATCTTTTCTCCTGCCTGTCCGGGGGGCTTTTGCTTGCCCTGTAAACCATGAGCTCCTGCCCCTCTACTCATCTAAATAATCCTTCAGCTTCTTGCTCCTGCTGGGATGACGCAGCTTTCTCAATGCCTTGGCTTCGATCTGCCGGATCCGCTCCCGGGTGACGTTGAATTCCCTGCCCACTTCCTCCAGGGTCCTGGGTCTTCCGTCCTCCAGGCCAAACCGGAGCTTTAACACTTTCTGCTCCCTCTCCGTCAAGGTCTTTAACACTTCCATCAGCTGTTCATGGAGCAGGGTAAAAGCCGCGGCCTCCGCGGGAACCATCACATGCTCGTCCTGGATAAAGTCCCCCAGGTGGCTGTCCTCCTCCTCGCCTATGGGTGTCTCTAGAGACACCGGCTCCTGGGAGATCTTTAACACCTCCCTGACCCGCTCCACAGGCATATCCACCCTGGCGGCGATCTCCTCCGGCTGAGGCTCCCTGCCCAGCTCCTGTAGAAGCTGTCTCGACACCCGGATGAGCCGGTTGATGGTCTCCACCATGTGCACCGGGATCCGGATGGTCCTGGCCTGGTCCGCGATGGCCCTGGTGATGGCCTGCCGGATCCACCAGGTAGCGTAAGTGCTGAACTTGTACCCCTTGGTATAGTCAAATTTCTCCACTGCCTTGATAAGGCCCAGATTTCCCTCCTGGATCAGGTCCAGAAACTGCATCCCCCGCCCCGCGTACCGCTTGGCAATGCTGACTACCAGCCGCAGGTTGGCTTCCGCCAGCTCTCTCCTGGCCTCCTCGTCCCCCTGCTCGATCCGCTTGGCCAGACGGGTCTCATCCTCCAGGGACAACAGGGGGATCTTGCCGATCTCCTTCAGATACATCCGCACAGGGTCCTCAATGCCCACTCCCTCCGGCACCGAAAGATCGATCTTTTCCAAATCGATCTCTTCCTCCTGGTCTAAGTCCATCTCTTCTTCAATGAAAAGGTCCTCGTCAATATCCGTTTCCTCGCCTAACCGCAGGACGTCCACCTTGTTGGCTTCCAGAAAATCATAGATCTTATCCAGCTTGTCCGCATCCAGGATATCTCCTGAGAAGAAGTTCAGCACCTCCCGGTTCTCCAGCACATTTCTCTTCTTCTTCGCCTCTGCCAGCAGCAGTGTCAGTTTCTCTTCAAATCCCAATGTCTTTTCGTCCATATGGTCCAACCTTTCCGTACTCTTCCCTATAGTGTTGCCCTAATCAATGGAAATATTCAGCGTCTTTAAAGCACTCTGTGCCTTGATGATCTCCTGCAGCTGGGCCATATCCGTAGCCTTTTTGCTGGCTTCATCCAGACTGTTTTTCTTCACCTTCAGAACGGTCTCTGAAAATGCCTTCTTCTGTTCCTCATTGTTCAGGGACTCCCCGACATTCGCGTGGAAAAGAGACGCCACTGTATGGTACCGCTCTTCGTCATCAATAAAATGGTTTAAGATCCCCGCCGGGTTCACATCCCCCTTAGCGTGGCCGTCAAATACCATCTGGGCCACCTGGTGATACAGTTCCTCCCTGAAATCATCGGGTGTAATGATCCCCCGGATCTTCTCAAACAGCCTGGGGTCCTCAATGAGCCAGGTGAGAAGGAGCCTCTGGGACCTTTTTGGCCCGTCTTCCTTCTCCTTTTTCCTGTCCTTGTAGGAAAGGCTGTTCTGAGACCTTCCCCCCTGAGGCACCCCTCCCAGCCTGCTTCCCAGATTGTTCACAAGCCGCCTTAGGTCCTGGTAGTTAATAAAATGCTCCCTGGCCACGGCCTGGATATAGTTATCTCTCTCCAGGGCCTCGGGAAACTCCAGAAGCTTTCTGGCCGCGCTGTTGTAAAATCTGGTCTTCTGCTCCGGGTCCTCCAGATCATACTCCCTCTTCATCACATCGATCTCAAAAAGAAAGCTGTTCCTGGCCTTGTCCACCCTCTGGCGAAATTCCTCCGGCCCAAGATTTTTGATAAACTCGTCCGGGTCTTTGTAAGGTTCCAAATTCAGCACCTTACAGGAAATGCCCGCCTCCTTAAGGATGGGGATAGCCCTGAGAGCCGCCCTCACCCCTGCCCCGTCGCTGTCATAGGTAAGAATAACCTGATCCGCGTACCTCTTGATCAGAGAGGCATGCCCCGGGGTCAACGCGGTTCCCAAAGAGGCCACCGCGTTGGTAAAGCCCGCCTGATGCATGGCGATCACGTCCATGTAGCCCTCACAGATCAGCAGAAATTTCTCCCTGGAGGTTCTGGCGTAATTGAGGCCGTATAAATTCCGGCTCTTGTCAAAAAGCCTGGTTTCAGGAGAGTTTAAGTATTTGGGCTTCCCGTCCCCCATAACCCTGCCTCCAAAACCAATGACCCGGTTGTTCACATCCATGATAGGGAACATAACCCGGTTCCAGAACTTGTCGTGAGTCCCCTTCTCCTCTATGGTTACCAGCCCTGTCTCCTTCAAAATCTGGTCCCGGTAGCCCTTATCCTTCAGATACCGGTACAGGTCGTCGCCGGTCTTGTTGGCAAATCCCAGACCAAACCGACGGATGGTGTCGTCTGTGAGCTGTCGGTTTCTCAGGTATTCATATCCTGCCCTGCCCTGTGGGTGCTTTAACTGATAATAAAAATAATTGGCAGCCAGCTTGTTGATCTCAAGAAGAGTTGTCCTCAAGTCCGCCTGGGCTCTGGCCTCCTTTGACATGTCCTTTTCCGGAAGAGCCACCCCCGCCCGGTCCGCCAGCGCTTTAAGAGCCTCCGGAAAAGAATAATTCTCATACTCCATAAGGAAGGTGATGGCATTGCCTCCTGCCCCGCAGCCAAAACAGTAGTACATCTGCTTGCTGGAAGACACGGAAAATGACGGAGATTTCTCATTGTGAAACGGACACAGGCCAAAATAGTTGCTTCCCTTCTTCTGCAGCTTTACATACCCTGAGATCACATCCACAATATCATTTTTCGTCCTGACCTCCTCAACGATCTCCTCTGGATAAAACATGAAGCTCCATCTCCTCTCTCGTCTCCTGGTATTTTAGCAGGTTTATCCCATCATTCCCCGGGGTTCTCACAGTGCCTTCCATGCCTTTGGAACAAACAGCTGTTCAAACATGTCGATGGCATAGGGGTCGCTCATGCCCGCGATATAGTCACAGACAATCCGCTCCCTCTTCTCCCCTCTCTCCTCCATCAGCACCCGGTACTCCGCTGGAAGGGCCTCCAAATGCTCCATATAATATTCATACAAAAATTCCAGCATCCTCTGGGCCTTTCCCTCTTCCTCCTTGGCCACGCTTTTGCTGTACACATGGGCGAACATCCATGCCCTCAGCTCCTTCATGGCCTTCTCCTTCTCCCTGGACATGACGATCTCCGGCTTTCCCTGGCTGTTCTCAATAATATCGTGGATCATGATGTTCAGCCGTTCCCGGACGCTGTGTCCTAAAATATCCGTGTACTCAGAAGGCAGATCCGATTCCTTAAAGATCCTGGCCCTGATGGCATCATCAATATCGTGGTTGATGTACGCGATCTTGTCGGAGAGCCGGACAATACGGCCTTCTAAGGTGGAGGGGTGGCCGCTTGTTCTGTGGTTTAAAATGCCATCCCTGACCTCCTTTGTCAGGTTCAGCCCCTGCCCGTTCTTCTCCAGCACCTCCACCACCCGGACACTCTGCTGATAATGGGCAAATCCGTCCTGGCACAGCTGGTCTAAGATGGCCTCTCCGGAATGGCCAAAGGGCGTGTGTCCCAGATCATGCCCCAAAGCAATGGCCTCCGCCAGACTCTCGTTGAGGCGCAGAGACTTGGCAATGGTCCTGGCGATCTGGGCTACCTCAAGGGTATGGGTAAGCCTGGTCCTGTAGTGATCCCCCTCTGGCGCTAAAAACACCTGAGTCTTATGCTTCAGCCTTCGAAATGACTTACAATGCAGAATCCGGTCCCGGTCCCTCTGATACTCAGGCCTGATATCGCACAATTCCTCAGGCTTATCCCTCCCTTTCGTATTTTTGCTCAGGGCAGCATAGGGGCTTAAATACTGCTCCTCCAGCTGCTCCATGGATTCTCTGATGGTCAAATAGCTCCCCTCCCCTGTATATAATGTCGCGGATCTCCCTGCTCCGTCTGCTTTCACACCTCTATCCCCAAAGTCACCGCGGGTCCGCCGCAAATCCTTACCTATATTATATTTCCCAACAGCGGACTTTACCACAAAATTTTTTCTAAACTTTTTTCCTCTTAATCCTATTTTAAACCATGGGGTTCTTAATTTCAACTATGCCCCCCGTATACATAAAAAACGTGCCAGAAAGCCGGGTACCGCTTCCTGACACGCTCTTATCCTGTTTATTTATTCTAAATCCTAGACAGGATACGCCTTGTTGGCCGTATCTGCCACAGCAGCGTCCACCTTGGTCTGCTGGGCTTCTCTGTACTTAAAGAACTCTTCCGCCACCTTGGGGAACAGCGCGTAGGAGAGCACATCCTCATCCTGCTGCTTCCACTGAGCGCACTCCTTCTCAAACTGGGGAAGCTGAGGCGGGATCAGATCCGCCGGACGGCAGGTAATCGGGGTCTCGTCGCCGATGATTTTCTTCTGCACTTCCGGGTTAAAGGGCTTCACTGTCTGGCCAAACTCCCCGAGCATAATCTTCTTGGACTCCTTGGGAACCATCTTGTACCGCTCGCCGCCGATAACGTTCATAACAGCCTGGGTACCCACGATCTGGGAAGAAGGGGTTACAAGAGGCGGCTCGCCGAAATCTTTTCTCACCCTTGGAATCTCCTCCAAAACCTGGCGGTACTTATCCTCCTGGCCTGCCTCCTTAAGCTGGGACACCAGATTGGACAGCATGCCGCCCGGCACCTGGTACTGAAGGGTCTTAATGTTGACACCCAGCACCTTGGGATTCAGAAGGCCGCTCTTCAACGCCTGCTCCCGCAGCGGAGCGAAGTAATCCGCGATCTCCGCCAGCTTCACCTGGTCATAGCCAGTGTCAAAGGGGGTTCCCTTAAAGGTCTCCACCATCACCTCGGTTGCCGGCTGGCTGGTACCCAGAGCCAGAGGAGACATGGCTGTGTCGATGATGTCGCAGCCGGACTCCACTGCCTTTAAGTAGGTCATGGAAGCCACGCCGGAGGTGTAGTGAGTATGCAGGTCAATGGGAAGTTTTGTAGAGCTCTTTAAAGCGGTCACCAATTCCTCCGCCGCGTAAGGAGTCAGAAGGCCGGCCATATCCTTGATACAGATGGAATCCGCTCCCATGTCCTCGATCCTTTTTGCGATGTCTCTCCAGTAGTTCATGGTGTAAGCGTCGCCCAGAGTGTAGCACAGCGCGATCTGCGCGTGGCCTTTTTCCTTATTACATGCCTTCACCGCTGTCTGTAAGTTTCTTAAATCATTTAAACAGTCAAAGATACGGATAATATCAATGCCGTTTGCTATGGATTTCTGCACAAAATACTCTACCACGTCGTCCGCGTAGTGGTTGTAGCCCAAGATGTTCTGACCCCGGAACAGCATCTGCAGCTTGGTATTCTTAAATCCGTCTCTCAGTTTTCTAAGCCTTACCCATGGATCCTCTTTCAGGAAACGGAGGGAAGCGTCAAAGGTCGCGCCGCCCCAGCACTCTACCGCATAGTAGCCGATCTTGTCCATCTTGTCGATGATGGGCAGCATCTGCTCGGTGCTCATTCTGGTGGCGATCAAAGACTGATGGGCGTCACGGAGGACGGTCTCCACAATCTTAACCGGTTTCTTCTCTATCACTGCCATTGTATTACCTCCTGGATATTCTCATTTTATTTGTTCCTGTTTCACACCAAAGATCTATTTCACACCGAAGATGGCCATGAAGGTACCAGCGGCAACTGCCGTACCGATTACGCCTGCCACGTTGGGGCCCATGGCGTGCATCAGCAGGAAGTTGGTTGGATCTGCCTCAGCTCCCACTTTCTGGGACACCCGGGCTGCCATGGGAACCGCGGACACGCCGGCAGAGCCGATCAGCGGGTTCACCTTTCCTCCTGTCAGCTTACACATCAGCTTGCCGAAGAGAACGCCTGCCGCGGTGCCCACCGCGAACGCGATCAGACCCAGTATGACGATCTTGATGGTATCCCAGTTTAAGAATGCCTCAGCGCTTGTAGTGGCGCCTACGGAAGTTCCCAGAAGGATGACCACGATGTACATCAAGGCGTTGGAAGCCGTCTCAGCCAGCTGTCCCACCACGCCGGACTCCTTAAACAGGTTGCCCAGCATCAGCATGCCCACAAGAGGAGCCGTGGTAGGCAGGATCATACACACCACAATGGTAACGATAATAGGGAACAGGATCTTCTCCAGCTTGGAAACCGGGCGGAGCTGTTCCATCTTGATTCTCCGCTCCTTCTCAGTGGTAAGCAGCTTCATGATAGGCGGCTGAATAATGGGTACCAACGCCATGTAAGAGTAGGCCGCCACGGCGATGGGACCCATAAGGCCGGTCTGTCCCAGCTTGCCTGCCAGGAAGATTGATGTAGGGCCATCCGCGCCTCCGATAATGGAGATCGCCGCTGCCGCCTTGTCGTTAAATCCCATAAAGATGGCCATAAAGTAGGCTGTATAGATACCGAACTGGGCAGCCGCTCCCAAAAGGAAGCTTTTAGGGTTAGCAATCAGGGGACCGAAATCCGTCATCGCGCCTACACCCATAAAGATCAGGGATGGCAGGATGCTCCACTCATCTAATAAGAAGAAATAGTGGAGAAGCCCGCCTTCTTCCATAATATCCGGATAGATATTAACCAGCAGCATACCGAAAGCGATGGGAACCAGAAGAAGAGGCTCAAAGCCTTTCTTGATAGCCAGATAAAGAAACACACAGGCCACGCCGATCATGATCAGGTTACCGCCGGTCAGATTTAAGAATGCTGTCTGCTGAAGAAGATTCCCCAATGTACTTGTAATATATTCCATGTCAATCCCTCCATCCGGAATCCGCGTCTTAAGCAGATTCCTAGTTTAAAGTGGCCAGAGTCGCGCCCGCCTCTACAGAATCCCCTACAGACACATTGATGCTGGCGATGGTTCCGTCAGCGGGGGCCACGATCTCATTTTCCATCTTCATGGCTTCCAGGACGATGATGGCCTCGCCCTTTGCCACTGTCTTGCCCGGCTCTGCCTTAATCCCTAAAATCTTGCCTGGCATGGGAGCCGTCACAGCCACAGAGCCCTGGGCCCCGGCTGCCGGAGCAGGTGCCGCGGCCTTGGGAGCTGCCTTGGGGGCTGGAGCCGCCGCTCTTGACGCCGGAGCCGCTCCGGTGGAGGCTCCCTCTTCTACGGTTACTTCGTAAACATTACCATTAACTGTAATTGTATAATTTTTCATGATTTTATGATCCTCCTGAATTGATTATGCTTTTTTCCATTTGCTGGCCGGGGCGCGTTTAATGGAGCGCACTACCAGGCCGTCTTCCGAAGCGCCTGTAAAAGCCGCGATCGCCGCGGTGATCACTGCCACCAGCTCCAGATCGTCTGTCAGATCCTCCGCCGGGGCGGGAGAGGGATCCGAGGCCGCCTTTGCCACTACCGGGAGAGGGGCCGGGGTCTTCTTCTGATTCATCTTGTCCTCATACTGCCGGATATACCGGAAGCAGCTGATGAGCCAGCTGATAAAGATCAGCACTATAAATACAGTGCCCATACCCATAAGAGTGTTTAGGGCTGCCTTGGTCATGTTTTCTCCGGTAGTATATACCGGGTTAAAGGACATGGAAGTAACCTGCTCCAGCTTTTTGTCCAGCGTGATGCTGAATTCGCACTCCCTCTGTTCAAACACCGCGTTGAGGGTAATGCTGTAGCCGTCGTCGGTCTTGTCCGCCCTTCCGCTGTTCACGGACACATAAGCGCCCAGATCCTTCTTTGCCGCCAGATAGGCCTCCATGCCGGCTGCCAGAACTTCCATATCGCCGTCCCGGTACTGCTCCACAGCGGCCTCACCCATGGAATCCCCGATCTCCACAAAGCCTTCCAGCATGTTCTGGGCGCTTAACTGCAGCCCGGAGGACTCGGAGTCACCGAGAGTCGGCTCTTCCTCCGCGCCGCTGCAGGCAGTGAGGGCAAAAAAGCATGCCAGGACGCACAGCACCGCTAATACCTGTTTCTTTAATCGTTTCATATGCCTGTCACCTCGTCTTAATCTGCCGCCAGCCGTCAGACTGCCGGCCTTCACGCCTGGGGCGTGCCTTTTCATCAAACCGTGCCGTGCTTTCTGGCCGGACGATCCTCCCTCTTTGTAAACAGCATCTCAAATGCCGCGATAACCCGCTTCCTGGTATCGCGGGCCTCAATGATATCGTCAACATAGCCTCTCTTTGCCGCTGAAAGGGCGCTGGACTGAAGCTCTCTGTACTGGGCCGCCTTCTCGCTGATAAGGGCTGCCCCGTTATCGGAATTCCTGATCTCGTCCGCGTACATGATCTTGGCCGCCGCCTGGGGATCCATCATGCCGATGGTAGCTCCGGGCCACGCGTACACAATATCTGTGCCGATGGACTTGCTGGCCATAGTCAGATAAGCGGTACCGTAAGCCTGGCCGATAATAACGGTCACCTTGGGAACGCTTGCCCCCGCGAAGGCGCTGGTAAGCCTGGCCGCGGACTTGGCCATGGTCTTCTCGTTGCACTTGTCAGCCTTGTAGCCGGTCACATTCACCAGGGTCAGAACAGGGATATTGAAAGCATCGCAGAAATCCACAAACTGTGCCGCTTTTCTGCATCCCTTCGCGTTGAGCACGGGCTCGTACTCCGCTGTCTTCTCCCCGTCCTCGCCGTAGACCGCGCGGCGGTTGGCCACACAGCCCACAGTTGTCCCGTTGAGACGGATAAACGCTGTCACCATGGAAGGCGCGTAAGCTTTCTTTACTTCCATGAAGAAATTGTCGTCAGAGATGGCGGACAGGGCAAGTCCCGTATCCTCCACACAGTTTTCCAGGTCAGCACACACCCTGTTTAAATCATCGTCGCACTGGTCATAGGACAGATCATCTTCATTGTTCGCGGGAAGGATGGTTACCAGTGAGCGGATCTGGGAAAGGATCTCCTCCTCGCTGCCGGTAAAATCAACGTTGCCTGCCATACTGCTCTGGTAATCAGCAGAAGCGGTATCACATTTACCCACGTAATTGTCATCAATGGCATTGGGCGAATTCACGAACAGCCTTGCTTTCTTCTCTTCCATGAAGGTAAAATCCGCCAGTGCCGAGGACACTGCCATACCTCCGCCGCAAGTGCCGAATACGGCTGAAATCTGGGGAATCACGCCGGAAGCCATAGTCTGGTTGTAGTACAGCTCCCCGAAACCATGAAGCGCGTCCGTGGCTTCCTGAAGCCTCAGGCCCGCACAGTCCACCAGTCCGATGACCGGCGCTCCCATCTTCATAGCCATAGCGTAAATTCTGGAGATCTTCTTCGCGTGCATCTCGCCCATGGAGCCGCCCATTACAGACGCGTCCTGGCTGTACACATACACAAGGCAGCCGTCTATGGTACCATATCCGGTCACCACACCATCAGCAGGTGTTTCCTTGTCTGTCATGTTAAAGTCCGTGCTTCTGGCTGTCACATAAGCGCCAACTTCAACAAAACTGTTCTCATCAAGCAGCATATTGATACGGCTGCTTGCTGATGTCTGTGCTGAATTACTCATTTTGCTGTCCTCCATTAAAAAAATTGTTTGACGTTTGTAAAAAATTTAACAAACACTCGTCTGGTAAATCCAAATTTCTGCCGATTATATTGTATCTCTAAAATGCTGTCTTTTCAAGTATATTTTTGGAATTCCTTCAAACTTTTTGAAACCGCGGTTACGGTTCAAACCGGGACTCCTCCGGGGATTTGTCATGGCATGAACCCTATCCACAGCTGCTCCAGGCACCACCAATAATCAATGGCATCCATCTCACAGGCCGCGTACACGGGTTCCCGGCGGATCACCGTCCCACCCAGGGAGTAGACGAGCTTTCCAACCTCCTCCCCCTTTTCCACCGGGGCTTTCAGGGTGTCCGGAAGCTTCACCGATACATTCACCCTCTCCCCCTCTTTTACCAGCACCTGTCCCCTGTCCTCCTGTTCTGCCGTAAGCTCCACAGCCGCCGGGGATCCCAGCCTGCCGCCGCCCGGGATCCCGTTCTCAACCAGCACAGGCTCGAATTCCGGCGGGGCCGGCAGTTTCTCGTTGTGATACTCTTTTAAGCCATATCCGAATAAAGTCCTGGCATCGCTCCACTTGTAGGTCTTGTGAGGCGGCCATCCGCACCCCAGCAGCGCGATCACATACCTCCTTCCGCCATTTTCCAGCGCCGCCACATAGGAATAGCCCGCTCCTCCGGTAAATCCGGTCTTTCCCGACAGGACCCCGTCCATCATGGTGAGAAAGGCATTGTGGTTCACGCAGGAATAGCTCCCCTTGCCGTCCAGATCCTTAAAGTAGTAGTTCTGAGTCCTGGTGATCTCCAGAAATTCTTTGCTTTTTGGGGATTTCCATGTACAGTAGCTCATAATAGCCGCCAGATCCCTGGCTGTGGTGCTGTGAATCTTTTCCTTTCCGTCCGCTCCTGTCTCTTTGGCATCCAGGCCGTTTGGGGTGATAAACCAGGTATCCTCACAGCCGATCTCCCGGGCCTTCTGGTTCATCATGGCCGCGAAGGCTTTTACATCTCCTGCCAGGTACTCGGCCAGCATGACAGCTGTGTCATTGTGAGACTCCAACATCAGGGAAAAGAGGAGATCTCCCACACAAAAACGCCGGCCTGCCGGCGCCCCAAGATGGACCTTGGGCTGACTGGCAGCATAGGAAGACACGGTCACCTCATCCTCTAAATTTCCGTTTTCCAGGACCAGGATACAGGTCATGATCTTAGTGGTACTGGCCATGGGGCGGACCAGGTTCTCCTCCTTTCCATAGAGCACCCTCCCTGTCTCCCCGTCCATAAGCACCGCTGACTGGGCGTTGAGCTTCAAGGGAGGGTCTTCATCGGTTTTCTGGGCTCGTGAGGAAATGGTCCATGAGAAAAACAGAAAAATCACAGAGAACAAAATGGCCCTTATCTGTTTATAAGAAAAAAATTTCGCTTTCATGAACTCCCGCTCCGATTTTGCCGTCTTGCTTTATTCTTGGTTCATTATACAGAAAACAGGGCAGGTCTATGCCAGAAAAGGCGAAAAAAATTTCCGATATCTTAAAACAAAATTATCCCATGAAATCCAGGCTCTTCACACTTGGACTATCATGGGATAATTTCATGGCACAGAAACTTAAAGTGCCGGGAAAATGTTGGGAACCCAAACCATGTACAGAATCATATACAGAATAAATATCGGAATTCCCGCTTTTAAGTACTCTTTTACCGTATATCCTCCCTGAGCGAATACCATTGCCTGGGTCGCGGATGCCGTAGGAAGAAGCACGGAACAGGTAGCGCCCATCTCTACCGCGATAATAGCGGCACGGGCATCAAAGCCGCAGGCAACCGCCACCACTGCTCCCAGAATCCGGAATACATTTAGTGTACTGGAGTTATTCATGAACTGTGTGCAGAGCGAAGTAGCCAGCACCAGCACAAACGCGATGAGGTAAGGATTTGTCAGTCCTCCAAGCATATTATTCATAAAATCGGAAATTACTTCCGTCGCGCCGGACGCGCTGATTCCGCTTGCTAGGGAAATAGTACCCGCGTAAATACCAATTACCTTCAAATTAATTGCCCTTGTGGCTTCTTTTTCATTGAGAATCCCGGTAAAGACCATAAGAAGGGCCGCGATTGCCGCGCAGGTGGAAGCGCTGACGATCCTAATATAGTTGCTGACC
>Ga0137310_101308_pt1 | contig 15866 bp, 16 predicted proteins | sample NAcewiD2O_June_2_FD_97183 | JGI IMG/M metagenome (GOLD analysis project Ga0137310, IMG submission 97183) | Mouse cecal microbial communities from Vienna, Austria - N-Acetylglucosamine amended D2O_June | ecosystem: Host-associated > Mammals > Digestive system > Large intestine > Cecum | place...
GCGTTGAATTTATCCAAAAGATCCTGGATGCGGACCGCCTCTTTTTCGCTGCCAGACAGATCCAGAACGATGCTGCCCTGGTGCATCATCACAAGGCGGTGGCCGTACTCCACGGCGTACCTTAGGTTGTGGGTCACCATGATGGTGGTAAGATTTTTTTCTCTTACCAGTTTTCCCGTCAGTTCCATGATGGTGTCGGCGGTCTTAGGGTCCAGGGCGGCGGTGTGTTCGTCCAGGATGAGAAAGTCAATGGGAGTCATGGCAGCCATCAAAAGGGCCATGGCCTGGCGCTGGCCTCCGGAGAGGACTCCGGCTTTGACGTGGAGTTTATCCTCAAGGCCCAGGCCCAGGGCGGCAAGCATCTGCTGGTAGGTCTGGATCCGGCGGCGGTTGATGCCGGGGCGCAGGTTAAAAGATTTGCCTTTGTTGTCCGCCATAGCCATATTTTCCAGGATGGTCATGTGGGGGCAGGTGCCCATGGCGGGATCCTGATATACCCGGCCTATGCGACGCTGCCGCTTAAATTCCGGCATGTGGGTGATGCATTCCTTTCCTATATAAACAGCGCCGGAGTCCACAGGGATGCTTCCGCAGATGATGTTCAGCATAGAGGTCTTGCCGGAGCCGTTGGAACCTACCACAGAGACGAACTGCCCCTCATCCACGGTCAAGTTGAAATCGCGAAACAGGCACATCTCGTTGACGGTGCCTCCATGGTAGTATTTGCTTACGTCTTTTAGTCTAAGCATGGCGCTTCACCTTCTTTCTTCGCTGCCCGCTTATGACCAGGATGATCAGGAACAACGCGGATGTAATAAGCTTTAGATCATTGGCCTCCAGGCCCAGGGAGATGGCAAGGGAGATGCATGCCTTGTAGATCACGGAGCCTGCCACAACGGCGGCAGTGGGCCTTAGGGAGAAGGTCCGGTTTCGCAGCCGGAACAGATAAGGCCGGTGATCCGGGCAGAACACTTGGATTCCGATGATAACGCTGGCCAGTCCCATGACAATGGTGCCGGTTCCGGCGGAGATCTCAAAAAATCCTTTGTGCTGGCAGTAGATGGAGCCGGCCAGGGCGGCAAAACCGTTGGCGATGGCCAGTCCTGCGATCTTTACGGTCCCCTTGTCTTTGGCCAGGGAGGTTACCAGAGTCTCATTGTCCCCCACGGCCCTAAGAAGGAAGCCGGATCTGGTGTTCAGATACAGATCCAGAAGGAATTTGCACGCCAGGACAATCAACAGCAGGATCAGGACAACCGTAAAAGGGCGCAGATTGGCAGGGATCAGGCGGTCAACGGCAGGATTTTCGAAAATGGTCTCCTGGTTGAAAATAGGCACATTGGCCCGTCCGCCGGCAAAGCGCAGGTTAAGGGAGTAGAGCCCCGTCATGACGATGATGCCGGACAGAAGATCCCGGACCTTTAGCTTTACGTGGATCAGCCCTGTGACGCATCCGGCCCCGGCTCCGGCCAGGAAAGACAAAAACAAGGCAAGGGCAGGATTTTGGCCTGCCAGGATGGCGGAGGCGGTGAGAGCCGCCCCCATGGGAAAGGTGCTGTCCACGGATAAGTCGGGGAAATCCAAGATCTTGTAGGTGATGTAGACACCCAGCGCCACGATGGCGTAGATCAGCCCTTCTTCAAAGATACCCAGCAGCAGTGTCATCATAGCCTCCTTTGTTATTGGGTGATGGTGGTAAACAGTTCTTTGGCCGTGGAAGTAAACCGGTCGGGAAGGGTGATGCCCAGGTCCTGGGCCGCTTTTGTGTTGCCGTAAAAGGCGGCTTCCTCAATGACCTGAAAATCCATCTGGCTGGCTTTTTTCTCGCCCTTTAACACGGCGGCGGCCATTTTTCCGGTCTGCCTGCCAAGGGCCACATAGTCAAGGCCCATGGCTGCCACACAGCCGATCTTCACCTGTTCGATCTCGCTGCCGAATACGGGGATGTTCTTTTTGGCCGCCTTATTAAGGATCAGGGGCAGGGATGCCACCACGGTGTTGTCAGTCAAGTTGGTGACGCAGTCCACTTGTTCCAAAAGGGCGTCGGCGGCCAGGGGAACGTCGGCAGTGGCGGAAATGCCCATGTCCACGATCTCAAATCCGTAGTCCGGCGCAGCGGCCTTGTACTCCTCAATGGCGGATAAGGAGTTGACTTCGCTGGTGGTAAACAGGATGCCGATGGTCTTGGCATCAGGCAGGACAGATCGTATCATGTCCAGCTGCTGGGTGACGGGAAGCTTGTCGCTGGTGCCTGTGATCTCCCCAACCGGAGAACCGTCAGGGCCTGCAAGCTGGGCCGCCACAGGGTCCGTGACAGCGGTGTAGATCACCGGGATATCCTGCTTTTTGCCCACGCCGTAGGCGCTTTGGGCCATAGGCGTGGCGATGGCGCAGATCAGGTCCGCCTTCTGGGAGGCAAAGTTTACGTTGATCTGGCTGGCGATGCCGCCGTCAGCCTGGGAATTTTCGTACAAAACGGTCAGGTTCTGGCCCTCAATGATGCCCTCGTCGGCAAGTCCTAACAGGAAGCCCTCCCGGCAGTTATCCAGGGAGCCGTGGGCGGCAAACTGCCCGATGCCTATGGTGTAAGTTTGCCCCGGATCCTCCTGGCCTGCTGCCGGAGAGCCGTCTTTTGGGGACGGCGGCGAGCCGGCGCATCCGGTTAAGGAAAGGGATAAGAAAGCGGCGGTCAATATTTTTATGGATCTCATAGATTTTTTCATGGTAATGTCCTCCTTATTTTGAGATTTCGGCACAGGCCGTTAAACAATTCCCCGAAGCAAAGAGAGACGGAACGATCCGGAATATTCCGCCGCGGCATGTAAGGTTTGGGGACCATAACAGGCAAAAAGGGGCAATAAAAAAAGTCCCAGGCATACATTCATATGTATGCTTGAGACGAATAAAAATCCGCGGTGCCACTCAAATTGACCTGTTAAAGGCCCTCTTTTTCATATACTGACATATATGCCGCGCTGGTAACGGATGCGGAAGCCGTCGGTCCCTACTATAATCAAACGGTTCAGGACCGCCCTCAAAAGTCCATTCGGCAATTCCACCCATATCGCATTCCCACCTGCAGCGACTCTCTGAAATGTTCAGGAAAAGCTTACTCCTCTTTTTCAACGGTTTGTTTTGATGGTTTGTATGATAATACAGTTGCGGGGATTTGTCAACAGGAAATTTTTATGGCGGATCTTGGCGGGAGGTAGTATAATAAAAAACATGCCCGGCCCAATGGCGGGCAAGGGAACCTATAAGGAGGATGACAGATGAAACGATTGCTGGTGGTTGTGGATATGCAGAAGGATTTTATTGACGGGAGCCTGGGGAGTAAGGAGGCAGCAGCCATTGTTTCCCAGGTCCAAAAAAAGATCCAGGAGTACATAGCTCTTGGGCAGGAGGTAGTGTTTACCCTGGACACCCATTTTGATGATTATCTGGACACCCAGGAGGGGAAAAGGCTGCCAGTGATCCACTGTGTCAAAGGCACAGAGGGATGGGGGCTGTGTAAGGAATTGGAAGGATTTGAGGGAAAGCGGTTTGAGAAGGGGACCTTCGGCTCTGTGGAGTGCGGGAATTATGTGGCAGAAGGCGGTTACGACAGGGTGGAGCTGGTGGGGCTCTGCACGGATATCTGCGTGATCTCCAATGCCATGGTCATAAAGGCCATGGCTCCCGAAACGGAGGTGGCGGTGGACGCCAGGTGCTGCGCCGGGGTGACGCCGGAAAGTCACCGTACCGCTCTGGAGGCCATGAAAATGTGTCAGGTGGAGGTTTTGGGATCATGACAAAAGGTTTTCGGTGGCTGTGGATCGGGGCTGCTGTTATTGCCGTCACATGCGCCGGCTGCGGCGGCAAAGCCGGGGATCACGAAAGTCCGGCCGTGACGAAAGAGGAGTCCCCGATGGAGGGGGACGGCGGGACAGAAGAGAACAAGGATGAGACGGAAAGGAAAGAAGAGACCTTAGGGGAAAGCGCCCAGACACCGGACGGGGAAGATGGAAAGGGAAACGCTTTGGAAACTTCCCAGGCAGATGGGGAGAACGATCAGGACCGGGGGGCATTTACCACAGGGACGTGGAACGGGCTGACGTTTGAGAATTCCTGGCTGAACTTGTCCATCCCGTTTCCCGAAGGCTCAAAAGTATTTTCGGCTGAGGAGATGAGGCAGCTGGTGGGCGCAAGGGACGATATCCTGGTCAACAGCGGCAGCTATGAGGACATACGGGAAAAGGTCCCCCAGGCTGTGAATATCTATGATTTTATGGTCACCATGCCCGACGGCAAAAGCAGCGTCCAGCTGGCCTACATGAGCGTGGCCAACGTGGCCCCCGGGCAGGAGATCTCGGCGGCGGACTGCCTGGAGGAGATGGCCGGGGAGCTGGCTTCCATCGGGGACATGGGGTATGAGATCCAGCCTATGGAAAAGAGGGCGGTGGGGGGACAGAGCTTTGACTGGTTTTCGGCAAGCCTTATGGGCGGAGCCATGTATCAGGAGTACTACGGGATCCTGGCAGGGGATCACGTGGCCGTTCTGACCGCCACCTATGACGAGGCCGGCAGGGAAGCGGTGGAGGCCATGATCCAGTCCGTAGAACCCATGGAACGAAAGCAGGAGGAATGAGGCAGATGGCAAATGACACCGATAGACAGCTAACGATCCGCAGGGCCAGAGAGCAGGATCTGGAGGTGATGATGGAGCTGTACAGAAAGGCCAGGCAGTTTATGGCAGACCACGGCAATCCGGACCAGTGGCCTTCGTCGTATCCGTCCAGGGACATGGTGGAGCAGGATATCCGGAACGGCTATATGTATGCCTGCGTGTCCGGGGAGCGGATCGCGGCGGTCTTTTATTACCGGGCAGGGGAGGAACCGGATTACCGGATCATAACCGGAGGCAGGTGGCTGAATCAGGAGCCTTATGGGGTGGTCCACCGCATTACCTCCGACGGGTCCGTAAAGGGAGCAGGCTCCTTTTGCCTTGAGTGGGCGTGGCGCAGGTGCGGGAATCTGAAGATCGACACCCACAAAGACAACCGGGTGATGCAGGGGCTTCTAAAGAAAAACGGATTTTCATACTGCGGGATCATCCATCTAAAAAACGGTGAGGAACGGCTGGCTTACCAGAAAGGACCTGGCGCTCAAAAGCTTTGAGAGAACCGGTTGATTTACCGGCAGGGGATTGCTATAATAGAACCAGCACTAATGCGGATCTGTCAGATTGGAGGAGAGCATGGTCATATTCACACACAAGATTTCCGATCCCAAGGGTCTCCACGCCGTCAGCGCGTCAGCGCTTGCCCGGTTTTGCCTGGACAATCCATGCCGGATCCGGGTGTCCTGCAAAGGCAGCGCGGCAGACGCCAGACAGCTGATGGGGCTGATGAAGCTTCGGGCAAAGCGCGGAGATATCCTGGAATTTCAGGTGGAGGGAGAAGGGCAGGAGCAGACGGCACAGGCTCTGAAAACATTGGCAGGGGAACTTTTATAGGCGGAAAAGTTCCCCTTTTCCTAGTAGTTAGGAACGCGGTTTGCTGTCCGCAGACCCTGTTTTTCGGTTATAATAGAACCATTCATAGAGAACCCTCTGCGCCCGGGGACAGGATCTGGTCCTGTTCCGGCGGCTGCGGAGGTATTTTTTAAAGAATACCCATGATGAAAACAGGGCGCAGGCAATTTTGGGGGCATGCTCGATAAGGAGGTTGTCATGCTGAATGACAGACAAGAAAGGCTTCTTGAGCTGTTGGCAAAGGAGCAGGACTGGATGACCAGCCGCAGGCTGGCGGAGCTTTTAAAGGTGACGGACAGGACCATCCGGTCGGATGTGGAAGCGGTGAACCGGCAGCAGGGGCGAATAGGGATCGAGTCCAATGTGCGAAAAGGCTACCGGGCCGTTACGCGGCAGGAGGGACAGGGGGAAGGGAGCGGGAGTCCATCCCAGGCCGGGGGCATTCCCCAGACTCCGGGAGCCAGATGTATCTACATGATCCAGCGGCTTTTGTTCGAAAACCGGGAGTTAAACCTGACCCGGCTCCAGAGCCAGATCTACGTCAGCGATCACTCGATCCAGAATGATCTAAAGCGGATACGCAGGATGATCGAGCCTTACCCGGGACTTAAGCTGGTCCGGAATCTGGAGTGCATCTCCCTTCAGGGGGACGAGCATATGAAGCGGAAATTTTACAGGGACCTTCTGGTGGCCGAGGTGCAGGAGAATTTCCTCAACCTTAACCGGCTGGCCCATTTATACAAAAATTTCGATCTGATCCAGGTGAAGGATATCTTTGTGCAGGTGCTGGAGGAGCATGACTATTTCATCCATGAATCTATGTTCCCCATGCTGATCATCCATGCAGGCACCAGCATTGAGCGCATAAGCGCCTGCCACTATGTCCAGATGGAGGAGACCAGGCCGGGGCTTGAGGACACCATTGAGTACCACATTGCGGAAACCTTCTTTCAGCGGATCGCCAAAAGGCTGAATATCCAGGTGAAGGAGGGGGAGGTGGGGATGTTCGCCCTGGTGATCATGGGGCGCAGGGCCTCCAACTATGCCAGCGACCACATTAAGCTGGGAGAGCGGTGGCTTAACACAAAGCGTCTGGTGGACGGGTCCCTGGTACGCCTTAAAGATGTGTTCGGGGTGGATTATCAGGACGACGAGGATCTGACGGCAGGGCTTAAGATGCACATCCACGGCCTCATTGAGCGGGCCAGGAACCAGGTGGTCATGGAGGATATCTTCCTAGAGGAAATCAAGCAGAATTATCCCCTGGTCTTTGAGATGGGAGTCTGCATCACCGGGTATCTGGAGGAGGAGCTGGGGATGGCCATCGCGGACATGGAGAGCGGGTTTTTAGCCCTCCATCTAGGGGCGGCCAGCGAGCGGATGAACTCGGTGCGCAAATACAGAGCCATGATGATCATGCCCTACAACCAGACGTTTTTTGACATGTGCGAGAAGCGGATCATGGAAATGTTCCGGGAGCGGATGGAGGTGGTGAAGCGGTGCAGTTATTTTGAGGAGACGGAGGTAAAGCAGATCGCCCCGGATCTGATCCTGACCACAACGCCCATTGACCACGCCCTGAAGATCCTGACCGTGCCGGTCAGCGTGTTTGTGGACTCGGAGACAGAGGCCAGGATCTTAGAAGCGCTGAACCGGCTGGACAAGAACCGGTTCCGGCTGGAATTTGCCTCCCATATAGGGCATCTGATGCGGAAAGAACACTATCATCAGAACCTGATGTGCCAGACGCCCCAGGAAGTGATCCGCTGTCTGTGCGACCGGCTAAGGAAAGAAGGGGTGGTGGATGAACGTTTTCTGGACTCGGTGCTGGAGCGGGAGCGGCTAAGCCCCACATCCTTTGCCAACGCCCTGGCAGTGCCTCACGCCTTTCGGGCGTACGCCAGCAGATCCACCATCGCGGTGGCCCGGCTGTCCCAGCCCATGAGATGGGGGGGCTTTGACGTAAGGCTGGTGATGCTGTTTGCCATCAATGAAAGCGACCAGCGGATGATCAAGATCTTTTTTGACTGGGTGTCCAACATCATCAGCAGTCCTAAGCAGCTGGAGCGGCTGATCGAAGAGTGTACATACGAGGAGTTTGTGGAGAGGATCATGGAGTAGGGGAGTCCGGCCAAAGGCCGGGCTCCTTTTTCGGAGTGTCGGCAATGGAAAAATTTGACGGTGTTTAAAACGGCGCCTGGGGAAAACTATAGTAAAAACGCATAAAACCATATTTCCTAACAGTTAGGAAATAGTTTTACTGCACAAAGAAAGTCTTTGGGGATATAATGAGGACAGATTTAAAACAGGCGCGCGAAAGGCGCAGCCGGCAGTCCGGCAAAAAGCCGGAGCCATAAAAGAAAGGAGGGGGAATGATGGAAGGATTAGAGATGATTTGCTTCCAGATTATTTCCAACGTGGGAACGGCCCGTTCCAATTACATTGAAGCCATCCACAAGGCCAAGGAGAGGGATTTTGCGGGGGCCAGAGCCTGTGTGGAGGCCGGGCAGCAGGAGTTTTTAAAGGGTCATGACGCCCATTTCGAGCTGCTGCAGCGGGAAGCCAAAGGCAATCCGGTAGGCGGGTCCTTGATCCTCATTCATGCGGAGGATCAGCTGATGAGCGCGGAAGGGTTTAAGATCATCGCGGAAGAGATGATCGCCAGCTATGAGCAGATCGACGCCCTGGAGAAGAAAATAGAGCAGGCGTGATCCGGCAGAAAAATAAAAAGAAAAAAGGAGAATGGCGATGAAGAAAGTGTATTTATTCTGCAGCGCAGGCATGTCCACCAGCATGCTGGCAAGCAAGATGCAGGGCGTGGCCCAGGACCATAGGCTTCCGATTGAGGTGGAGGCTTTTTCTGACGGAAAGATCGGCCAGATCATTGAAGAGCGGCACCCGGACGTGATCCTTTTAGGTCCTCAGGTGAAGCATCGCTACCAGGAAGTGGTAAAACAGTACGGCTCCACCGGGATCCCTATCGCGGTCATCGACCAGACAGCCTATGGCATGATGGACGGGGAGAAGGTTTTAAAGACTGCCGTTAAGATGATGAAGGAAGCGAAAAAGTCGTGATCGAAACAAAGGAAATTGATTAGGGGGCTTTATTATGTTAGAGAAGTTAGAGAAGTTTTTCATGCCGCTGGCTGAAAAAATCGGAAAAAATAAGTATCTTATCGCAATCCGCGACGGCTTTTTGCTGTCCATGCCGCTGTTGATCGTAGGTTCCTTTTTCCTGCTGATCGCCAACTTCCCGATCCCTGGCTGGACCCAGTTCTGGGCGAAGTTTTTCGGGGAAAACTGGGCTTCCTATTTCTCCAAGCCCACAGACGCCACCTTTTCCATCATGGCCATTCTGGCGGTCATCGGCATCGGGTACTCGTTTGCGGAGCAGATGAAGGTGGACCGGCTCTTTGGCGCGGCCATTTCCCTGGTAAGCTGGTTTTTGATCATGCCTTATGAGATCTTGTTCAACGGCGAGGTAGTGACCGGCATCCCCCTGGGCTGGGTAGGTTCCAAAGGTATCTTTGTGGGTATCATCTGCGCCTTTGCGGCGGTACACATCTACTCCTGGGTAGACAAAAAGGGCTGGGTCATCAAGATGCCAGACGGCGTTCCTCCCACAGTAGAAAAGTCATTTGCGGCTTTGATCCCGGCAGGCGTGTCTTTGTCCGTGTTCTTTGTGATCAACTTTGTGTTTGCCTTGACGCCATTTGAGAACGCGTTCAACTTTGTATTCGTTATTTTGCAGACGCCGCTGTTAAAACTTGGAAATACGCTGCCGGCCATGGTTATCGCCTATATTTTCCTCCACTTTTTCTGGTTCTTCGGAGTCAACGGCGGATCCGTAGTAGGCGCGGTGTTCAATCCCATCCTGCAGACCTTGTCCGCGGAAAATCTGGCGGCTTTACAGGCAGGGCAGCCTATGCCCAACATTATCTGCCAGCAGTTCCAGGATCTGTTCGCTACCTTTGGCGGCGCCGGATCTACGCTGTCCCTTCTCATCGCCATGCTGCTGTTTTGCAACTCCAAGCGGGTGAAGGAACTTGGAAAACTGGCTTTTGTGCCAGGCATTTTCGGCATCAATGAGCCTATTATCTTCGGTCTGCCGATCCTTTTGAACCCGCTGATGCTGGTTCCCTTTATGCTGGTGCCGACGATCAATATCGTTATTTCCTATATCTGCATGAGCATCGGATTGGTTCCGCTGTGTACGGGCGTGGCGATCCCCTGGACCATGCCGGTGATCATCTCCGGATTTTTGGCCACAGGCTGGCAGGGAGCGGTGCTGCAGGCGCTGCTGCTGATCCTGGGCGTGTTTATCTACATGCCGTTCATCAAGATGATGGATAAACAGTATCTGTCAGACGAGACCAAGACTGTGGATCAGGTGGAAGACGACGATATTTCTCTGGATGATCTGTCCTTTGACGATCTGTAAGAGATTTTATTAACATAACAAAAAAGCGCATTGGCAGATTGTAAGATTGGCAGGTGCGCTTTTTTCGCAAGGGAAACGTGAAATCATTTTATAGTTGGAGGTTGGATATGAAGATTGTGATGATTTTTGACCAGATCCAGTCAGGATTGGGGACGAAGGACGACAGGATGGTGCCTTTGACAGGCAAGAAGGAGGCGGTAGGGCCTGCGGTGATGATGCAGCCCTTTTTAAAGGAGATCGACGGCCATGTGATGGCCTGCCTGTGCTGCGGCAACGGCACGTATCTGGAGAACCCCGAGGAGGTCAGCAGAAAGTTGTGCGCCATGGTAAAGAAGCTGAAACCGGATGTGGTTGTATGCGGGCCGGCGTTTAATTACGCGGACTACGCGTCCATGTGCGCCAAGGTGGCCGTTGACGTCAACAATACCACGGACAGCAAAGCCTTTGCGGCCATGTCCCAGGAAAATGAGGATGTGATCGCCGGTTACAAGGAAAAGGTGATGATCGTAAAGACGCCGAAAAAAGGCGGCATGGGGTTAAATGATTCCTTAAAGAATATCTGCCGCGTGGCAAAGGCCATGGCGGAAGGCAGCGGGGATCTGGAGAAGTTGAGACAAGAGGTTTGTTTTTAAAGAAAGGGGAAACGGGTTATGTGGGGAATGATCGCGACGTGGAGAATGGCTCTGGAGGGTGTTACCAAGGGATGTGAGATGCTGGGACAGGGGCAGAATGCCGGGGATGCCGTGGAGGCGGCTATCCGGGAAGTGGAAGATTTTCCGTATTACAAGTCCGTGGGATACGGCGGGCTGCCCAATGAGGAGATGGAGGTGGAATTGGACGCGGCTTACATGGACGGGGATACGCTGTCCATCGGCGCCGTGGCTGCCATTAAGGATTATGCCAATCCGGTGTCCATCGCAAAAAGGCTTAGCCAGGAGTCGGTGAACAATGTGCTGGTAGGCGAGGGCGCGGAGAAATTTGCCCACAAAGAGGGGTTTGAGCGGAAAAATATGCTGACCGACAGGGCCAAGGCTTTTTACCGGAAGCGGAAAAAAGAGGTGGCGCAGCAGGAATTGAAGCCCTACGCCGGACACGATACGGTGGGCATGGTGTGTCTGGACCGGGATGGAAAGGTGACGGCGGCCACCTCCACCAGCGGTTTGTTTATGAAGAAAAAAGGGCGGGTAGGCGATTCCCCCATTGCAGGCTCCGGATTTTACGCGGACAGCAAGGTGGGAGGCGCCAGCGCCACAGGGCTGGGGGAAGACCTGATGAAAGGGTGCATCTCCTATGAGATCGTGCGGCTGATGAAAGAGGGCCTTCATCCCCAGGAAGCATGCGAGAGGGCGGTAAATTTGCTGGATCAGGAACTGAAAGAGCGGCGGGGGAAGGCGGGGGATCTGTCTTTGATCGCCATGAACAAGGAAGGGCAGTGGGGCGTTGCCACCAACATCGAGGGCTTTTCCTTTGCCGTGGCCGTTGAGGGACAGCCTCCCCGGGTGTATCTGGTGAAGCGCAATGAGGACGGACACTGCGCGTTTGAGGAAGCGTCCAAAGAGTGGATGGACGATTACATGAAGACCAGAATGGCTCCGGTTAAGGAGTGAGCGTCGGAAGGGGATGAGAAGATGGAGGAGAAGATTCTGGCCAAGGTGGAGAGCCTGAAAGATCAGATGATCGACGGGATCCTGGAATTAGTAAGGATCGACAGCGTGGAGCGGGAGGCAGCGCCCGGGGCTCCTTTTGGGCCCGGGGTGAAAGCGGCTCTTGAAAAGGCTCTTGCGCTTGGCAGAAGCCTGGGATTTCGCGCGGTGGATATGGACGGCCATATAGGCTATGCGGAGTACGGACAGGGGGAGGATTACGTCTGCGCCATAGGCCATGTGGACGTGGTGCCTGTAGGGGACGGATGGCGGCAGCCGCCGTTTAGCGGGCATATGGACAACGGAGTGATCTACAGCAGAGGGGTGTTGGATAATAAAGGGCCCATTTTGACCTGCCTTTACGGATTGTATGCCTTAAAGGAGCTGGGGTATGAGCCGAAGCACAGGATCCGGATCATCTTTGGGTGCGATGAGGAGTCCGGGTTTGAGGATCTTACCTATTACCTGCAGCGGGAGGAGCCGCCGGTGTACGGGTTTACGCCGGACTGCAAGTTCCCTGTGGTCTACGGGGAGAGGGGCAGAGCCTTGATCCGGGTCATGGGACAGGATCTGGAACCGTTTTTCGCCTTTGTGACCCAGTATTTTATCGGGGCCAAGAACACCGGAGACCGGCTTGGCATTGATTTTTCCCACGAAGAGTACGGCGTCATGGAGATGCGGGGCTACAAGCTGGGGGTGGAAGAGGGGACGCCCTATTTTGAGGCGGCTTTAAGCTATCCGGCAGGCCATGATATCGAGGAGATCCTTAAGCGGATCCGGGCAAAGGCCGGGGATCTTTTGGTGGTGTTAAAGCACAACTACAACCCGGTGGTATTTGACAAGGAAAGCCCCATGGTCCAGGCTCTGACCTGGTGCTATGAGACGGTGACCGGTCAAGAGGGAAAGCCGGTGACTACCACAGGAGGGACTTACGCCAAGGCCATGCCCAACATCGTTCCCTTTGGCCCCAGTTTTCCGGGACAAAAGGGCATCGGACACAATCCCAACGAGTGGATGGCTGTGGACGATCTGATGAAAAACGCGAAAATCTACGCGTTGGGACTGTACCGATTGGGAAATTTGTGATAGAATCATATTCTGGAAAATGGAGGTGATCCCATGGGAGTGGTTGTTGAGATCTGCTGCGGCAGCTATTACGACGCAAAGCAGGCGGCTCTTGGCGGAGCCAAGAGGATCGAGTTAAACGCGGCCCTGATGCTTGGAGGGCTGACGCCTACGGCTGCCACGGTGGCCATGGTAAAGGAAGACCTGGATGTAAAGGTGATCTCCATGGTGCGGCCAAGAGGCGCGGGATTTTGCTACCTGGACGAGGAGTTTGCCGTCATGGAGCGGGAGTGCAGGGAGGTTTTGGAGGCCGGAGCCGACGGAACGGCCTTCGGATGCCTTAAGGAGGACGGCTCTCTGGACATAGAGAAGAATAAGCGGCTTTTGGACATCATAAAAGGCATGGGCAGGGAAGCGGTATTCCACCGGGCATTTGACTGCTGCGCGGACCCTTTTGCCACTATGGAGCAGCTGATCGGCCTGGGCGTTGACCGGGTGCTGACCAGCGGCCTAAAGCCTAAGGCCGCGGAGGGCAGGGAGATGCTCAAAAGCCTTCAGGAGCGCTTCGGCCGCAGGATCCAGATCTTGGCAGGCAGCGGGGTCAACGGAGACAACGCCAAGGAACTGGTGGAGTACACAGGCATCAGCCAGGTCCACAGCTCCTGCAAAGCGTGGCTTGGGGATCCCACCACGGTGAAGAACGGAGTGTCCTACAGCGTGGCCGACGGTGATCTGGCTATGTGCTACGATGTGGTGTCACGGGATTTGGTGCGGTACTTGGTGGACCGTGTAAGTTAGAAGTTTGATCGGGAGAGAAATGGTTATGAAGAAACGGTATTTTATTATGACGGCCGCGGTCATCGCCTCCGCGTTTTTGCAGGCGTTTACGATGAACTTGTTTTTGGAGCCGGTGCAGCTTCTGCCCAGCGGGTTTACGGGGATCGCCAGCCTGCTGTCAAAGATCACGGGATTGTTTGGATTTCATTTTTCCACGTCCTTGGGTATGGTGGCTCTGAATATTCCGGTGGCCATATTCTGTTACCAGCATATCGGCAAGAAGTTCGTCTTGTTTTCCATGCTGCAGGTGGTGCTGTCCAGTATCTTTTTGCAGGTGATCAAAAGCGAGCCGGTATTTGACGATGTGCTGCTGAATATCTGTTTCGGAGGTTTCCTCTACGGCATGGCGGTGTCTATCGCCTTAAAGGGCAACGCGTCCACGGCGGGGATGGACTTTATCGCCCTGTATGTGTCAAACCGTCTGGGCAAGTCGATCTGGCAGTATGTGTTTGTCTTTAACTGCGTGCTGCTGTGCATCTTCGGCATGCTGTTTGGGTGGGAACATGCCGGGTATTCCATCTTGTTCCAGTTTATCGCCACCAAGACCATCGACAATTTTTATCACCGGTTTAAGCGGGTGACGCTGCAGATCACCACACAGATGCCTCATGAGGTGGTGAAGGAGTATGTCAGCTTCTGCCGCCACGGCATTTCCGTTGTCAACGGGTACGGCGGGTACAGCGGGAAGGAGATGAGCCTTCTCCATACGGTGGTCTCTACGTATGAGGTCCATGACATTATGATGCATCTAAGAAAGATCGATCCGGCGCTTATTGTGAACGTGATGCCTACGGAGTCGTTTATCGGATCGTTTTATCAGAAGCCTCTGGATTAGTCGGAGGAGATTTTGAGCAGGCAGGGTGATGTCCCCTGTCTGTATTTTTTTGTATTAGGCAGGTTTTTAAAGAAAATCACTCAATGACAAATAAGGCCAGGTATACTATAATAAGAGTATCTATACTGTTTAGGAGGGATTCGTGCAACGCTGTAGTATAACTCGATTCAAATAACCTTACATTTCGCTGGTCCGCTTTCCCGACAGCGCAAAGGAAAAATGAAAGGTATTTAAATCGAGTTATACCAGATCCTGGTAAGGGGGGAGGCATATATGGCTATATTGGATGAGTATCAGGAACATTGCCGTATTCTGGCGGAGAACGGGGATCCTTTAAGCGGGATCTCCCTGGTCATCAATCAGTTTGATCTTATAAGCAGGGCTGACGTGTATCACTATACGGATATCAGCGGTTTTATCAGCATCATGCAGAAGCGGGAGCTGTGGGCGTCCCACATCGCGTTTATGAATGACAAATCCGAGTATCTTCACGGCAAGGAGCTGTTCCAGAGACAGTTAAGGGGAAAGATCGCTTCCGTGTCGGGAAGGGAGGGCGAGTTTTTAAGACAGGTCATAAAGGGGCTGGACAATGAGCTGGGGGACGGCTTTTTTACCGCGTCCAGCAAGGATGTGTTCTCTTTGAGCTTTTCCCATGCCCGGGATTCTTTGGAGATGTGGCGGGGCTATGGAAAAAACAGCGGCATTGCCATCGGGTTCAGCCACAGCAAATGCGGCTCGCTGCCCGGGATGTGCCTGATCCGCAGGGAGATGTATGAGCGTCTTTTGGCGGAATATAAGGGAAACGCACGTCAGGTGCGTCCCAAGTACGAGCAGGGGTTTATTCCGTGGACCGTATTGTATGATGACGAGAGAAAGCTGGAGCTGGTGGAGTCCACCATTGAACTGGGACTTGGCTGTTTTCGGAACCAGAGCAGAGAAAACCGGAAACGGGGGTTTGCGGTTGGGGTGTCGTTTTTGCTGGACATGATCTTTTACCTGATCCCGTTTTTTAAGCATCAGGGGTTTGCGGGGGAGGAGGAGTGCCGCATTGTGGACCACTTTGTCAAGACGGAGGGGGATGAGGGGTGCAACATCCAGTTTCATGAGCGGGGAGGGATCGCGCTTCCGTTTATCCGGTACAAGATGATGGACAAGTACTGCCGGCCTCTTGCGCAGATGCCCATCCACGAGATCGTGGTAGGCCCAGGGGTGAAGCAGGATAAGGTGATCGAGAGCGTGAAATACTTTCTGGAGAGGAATCGGATGGAGTATCTGGTGTCAAAGGTGCTGGCGTCGGATATCCCTTATATTGAGACGTGAGTTATTCATAAAAGTTCTATGCACATTCACCAAAATGTGCTATAATCGGAAGTGGCAGATGCCCGCGGTCCAGGGAGGACGCGGCAGGCCATAGGGCCGCCCGGCAGTTTCCTTAAGGAGAAGGGGCAAAGGGATGGGCCTGGAAGACAGCCGGAAGACCGGCAGTATGCACCCCCGGGGGTTTTGGCGGATACAGCGCAGGCTTTGGGGAGT